>Ga0335078_10000158_pt1 | contig 113416 bp, 93 predicted proteins | sample Lox_Sample_32_FD_206711 | JGI IMG/M metagenome (GOLD analysis project Ga0335078, IMG submission 206711) | Soil microbial communities from Loxahatchee National Wildlife Refuge, Florida, United States - Lox_Sample_3.2 | ecosystem: Environmental > Terrestrial > Soil > Wetlands | place: USA... | reverse complement strand
GTCAGCGCCGCTCCAGTAATGTTGGCAGTCGTAGCGGCAGTTGTGTTCGCTGCGTAATTGGCCGAATCGGCACCGGAGATCGAGATGCCGAATACATTGACGGCCTTGTTAGTCCCGACGTTCTTGTCGCCAAACCCGGCCTTGCTGTAGTTGTCCGTCACTGAATCTCCGGCCAGGTGGTTATCCGACAACGTCACGGTGGCGTTGGTCGTCGCATCGTAAACCTTGTTCACCCCGGTAGCGCTGACCGTCAGCGTCGCGGATGAGATATTGGCGGTTGTGGTCGGTTGGCTCAGCGAGTAGTTGGTTGCGTCGGTGCCGCCAGTCGTCAATCCATTCACGGCCACCGTTTTGTTGGTTCCGACGTTCTTATCCGCGAAAGAGCCCGTCGCGCTGCCGGTGTTGAGCGTCACGCTGTCACCACTGACCACGCCCACCAATGCTGCGCTGCCCAGGTTGAGGGTCGCGTTGGTGGTGCTGTCATAAACTTTGTTGTTGGCCGTAACGCCGCTGACGGTCAAGCCCTTCGCAGTGATGTTGGCAGTCGTTGTTGGTTGTGCCAGGGAATAGTTGGTTGAATCGGCGCCGCTGATTGTCAACCCGCTGACGGTCACCGTTTTGCCGGTCGCCACCGTTTTGTTGGCAAACGAGCCGGTTGCACCGGTGGTATTCAAGGTGACCGTATCGCCGCTGATCACGCCGGCCAAAGCAGCGCTGCCCAGGTTGAGGGTCGCGTTGGTTGTGCCGTCGTAAGTCTTGTTATTGGCGGTAACTCCCGAGACCGTGAGGCCGTCCTGGGTAATATTGGCGGTATTGGTGGCGCTGGTGGAAAGCAGCACATAATTGCCTGCATTGGCGCCGGTGAGGCTCAAACCGGTGGCCATAACAGTCTTGCCGGTGCCGACGTTTTTATCGGCAAACGATGCGGTGCCGCCCGAGAGATTGACAACATCGGAATTAATCACTCCGGTCAGCGTACGGGTGGCAATGCTCGCGTTGGTCGTGCGGTCATAAACTTTGTTGCTCACCGTAATGCCTCCGGTGACGGTTTTTGGGGCGACCGAAATGGTCTGGCTGACGGGGGTCGCCGCATTCCAATTGGCGTTGCCGGCCTGAGACGCCTGAATTGTAACCGATCCGGCACCCGTGATTGTCAACAGGTTGCTTGAAACCGTTGCGAGTCCGGACGTGATACTGTAGCTCACCGTCAGCCCGGACGATGCAGTTGCGGTCAGGGTGATCGGCGCCACACCATAAGTTTGATTGCCCGGCGACGGGAAAGTGATGGTTTGATTGCCCGGCAGCACGGTGAATGAACTGCTATTTCCTGCCGTAAGACTGTCGCCGCTGGTCCGGGTCGCCGTCAGGCTGACACCGCTTTCGGCTTTGGAATAGGTCGCGCCGCTGATCGTGACGGTATTGGTCCCGGCTGTGATAGTGCCGGTGAGTGTTCCGGCCAGGGTCCCGCTGCCGGTGTTGAGGCTCAGCGTCACAGCGGTATCCGACGACACATTCTGAGCAGTTCCGCCGGAATCCTGCGATTGGACCACGACATTGAACGGGGCGCTGACACTGGGCGACGATCCGCCGTTGACCGAAGTGATGGCCAACTTCGTCGGCGGTGGCGTCAGGACCAGAACTATCGACGATTTGGCGGTATTGTTGGAAAGATAACCCTGATAGGCAGGATTTGCGGACGGCAGCGAACCCAAACCGATATTAAAACCTGTGCCCCCGATCGACCCGGCATAGTCGACGACGGTAAACTGAGTCGGATAACTGTTGATGTTGGGCAACGCGGCGATGTTGATCAGGTTGGTCGTTCCGCCGGTAACCAGATTGGTGACCACGAGGTTGGTGGTCGTACCGGTCACGGTGAACTGCAGAGTCGAATTGGTCAGTGAAACGCTGCTGAGAACGGAAGCCGGCGTACCGGCGGTGTTGGTGACAATGAGCGTGCCATTGGTCAAGGTGATGGTGCTGATACCGCCTCCGGCAACGATGGCATTGGCGGCCACCGTGCCGTTTTTGACGTTCAACACACCTTGCGGTATTGCGGTTTGGCCGGCGACATTGGCGGCCTGGGCCAGAATGAGGTTGTTGTTGACGATCAAATTTCCGGTGCCGTTGACATTGACGATGCCGCTGGCCGGACTGTTGGAAGCGCTGGCATAGACAAGGCCGACGACCAGGTTATTGGCGTTGATGGTTCCCTGGTTGAATGTCAGCACACCTGAACCGCCGACAAGGCTGTTATTGCCTTCCCGGCCCCGCCCGACGCACAGGTAGTCGATCATGGCATCCACCGTGCCGCCGCTGAAATCATTCGTCGAAGAAGCATTGGCCTGGCCGCCGGGCGAACCATCACCGATCACATATACGCTGACACGGGTCGAGTCGCCGTTGGTCCCGCGTAAATAGACCGACGGGTTCAGGCTGAGGAAAGCCGGGTTGAAGGCGAGCAAGTCGTTTGTATCGCCGCGGCCAATGGTGGCATAATCCGTGTAAATACTGTTGGAGACACCAAGATAAATCTGGCTGCCGATGCCGAAGCTCGTGAGATTGTGGCCGATGTAAAAAGCGGGATTGCCGGAATAAGGGCTGCCGCCGTCCACACCGGTGTTGATATAACCGGTCCCGTTCACCGTAATCGTGTTGGTCTTGGCCAAATAAAGAGTGCCGGAAGCGTGTTTGCTCCCGTCGACGCCGCCTTCCACGCCCACCCGGATTTGAAATCCGTTCATGACAAACAGGTCCAATCCCGAAAGATCGAGCACGGCATTATGCGTTCCGCTGTTGGTGGAACCCTCGATGGCGTATATTGAACCGCCATTCAACTGCAATGCCGCCCCGGCGCCGCTGATGGTGAGGTTCGAAACATTGTTGCTGCCCAGGTCGAATACATTGTATCCACCGGCCTGCAGGTTGGAACACGTCAGCGTCGCGCCGGCGGCAATCCCGATATTCTGGTAATTCGGGCTGCTGGACAGGGCACTGGCATAATTGGTCAAGGACCCGGTGGAAATGCTGGTATCCACGTAGCTGTTGATATTCGCCGGAACCACCACACCGGAGCCCGGTGATGTGAGGGCCGACGCCGACATGCTGGCCTGGTTGGTGAACACCACGCTGTTTGTGAGATTGGGCGAACCAACACCACCAGAGGTGAGATTGGTCCAATTGAGGGCCGTGGACCAGTTGGTGTCCCGGGTGCTGGCATCGGTCCACTGGAGCACGCCGGCGGCGGCCGGCCCGGGATCACCGATGACAAAGTCGCCAAAACCGCTGGTGCCCGTGATGCTGGTGGAGGTGGTCGTAGGCGTTCCACTGACCGTCTCCGCCGACCAGGCATTGGCGTTCCACTGGGCCACGGCAAACTGGGCGGGAACCGCCCCCGCATCCACATTGGCTGACGGATAATTGAAAGTCGTATTGTAGGTGCCGAACGTGCCGCCGGATTGGGTCAGAGTCCAATATCGGTTTACGCCTAAATTCGCATTGATGCCACTGGTGGCAATTTGGGGGTGATTACCGGAAGTGGTCGCCGCCTTGAGACTGCCGGATGAACTGACCGCCAGGCCCGATAATGCCACGGGCGTGTACGAGGTGGCATCGCCGATCGGATAACTGAACGTCTGGGTGCCGGTGTTGAACGTTTTCTGCAAATTGCCGTTGACATAACTGGCGGCGCTTCCGCCCGAAATGGACGCGCTGGCACCCAACGTCACGGTTTTGGCCCCGGTGACGAGCAAGCCATTGGCGAGGGTCAGGAGGTTGGTGATGGTCGTATTGCCGGCCAGCGTCACACCGTCGGCATTGCTGATTACCAGATTCGGGAGCGTAGCGGTCAGTTCCGGTCCGGCCGTTTGGGCCGTGCTGCCGTTGTAGACGAGGGTAGTCTTGGGACCATTCGTCTGGGCCGCACTGGCGGTCGCCGTTCCCTGCATCAGCAGGGTGCCATTGACCGTGATCCCGGTGGTGGTTTTAACTCCCGACCCGGCCAGGGTTAGATTCTGATAGCCGATATAGGTGCTCAGATCCTTGGAGGTGCCGGCATATACAGTCTCCGTCGTACCCGAATAAATTACCGTGGAGTTGGTTCCGCTCGGGTCAAAGGTGCTGGAACCGCCGCCGGTGAAAGTGAAGGGAGTGGCGTTGGAAAGGTTCAAGATTGCGCTTTCACTTCCGGTTTCCATGTTGAAAATGGGGCCATATAGCGGAACCGTTACAAAAGCGATACTGCCACCCACGTTGACCAGGCCGGAGCCGAGAGACAAAGTGCCGATGTTGTCCGACGACTGCGTGGAGTTGTATAGAGACCTGACGGTCAGGTTGCCGGAAATGTTCAGGTTCGAAACGGTGCAGGTCAATGTTGCCGAAAACGAACTGTTGGCGGCAGTCGGGGTGGTGGTGCCGCCCACGGCGAACACCGCGCAATTGATGGTGCCCGCTCCCTGGACCTGAACGGATGTCGAAGCCGCCGCATTGTTCTGATTAGTAATACCGCCCGTCACCGTCAGAATCCACCCGGAATTGACCGTCAGGGTGGCGGTGCTGGAACTGGCGCTGTTGAAGGTAACGGAAGCCACCGTGGCATTGCTGGTAACCGTCACCGAGGCACCGGCAACAATGACGGCAGCATCTCCGCTGGCGGGAACCACACCGCCAGACCAGGTCGACGTGGCGTTCCAGTTACCACCGGAAGCCGTCGTTGTTCTCGTCACAGCCCACCCGGAAACCGTCCCCCATAAGATCGCCACCACAACAAGAACACTATAAGCTAATTTACTTTTCACAATTTGATTTAGTCACTGTTGGCAACGTGCCATTTAAATTGATTGGCCTCCTAACAGATCATTCTTCCCTTCAGATTTTGTCTTAATCCAAGACATTCCGTTTCCATAAATAGGACACTTGCCATACACCTTTTGCCTTCCAATTTCTTGGCATTAAACATGTAAATTTCCTACTGTTTTAAAGGTAATTCGAGGGTAAAGGTTGCGCCTTTACCCGGCCCCTCGCTGTATACCAACAGCGCACCTCCCATCTCTTTAGCTGCCAGCGCGCCACTGTGCAGGCCAAAGCCATGGCCGGTCTTGCGAGTGGTAAAGCCATGATTAAAAATTTTGTTTAAATTTTCGGCCGGAATGCCCACGCCGTTGTCGATGATCGCAATCCGAACCCGATCGTCACTGTTGTTCACCTTCACCGTCAGGCGCTTGTCGCCGCTCTTGGCTTCGTCGCAGGCATATTTCGCGTTGCGGATTAAATTGACGAGGATCTGCAATACCTTGTGTTTCTCCACGGTGATTTCGGGGACCTGCGGGCTGTAGTCGCGAATGAGCTGCACGTCATGGCGCACCAGCGCCCCGGCGTTCATGCGCAGGGCATCCTCAACCAGGTCCGCGACCTTGACGGTTTCAGTCACGCCGGAGACTTTGGCGTAATCCTGTTGCATGGCGACGATATCCTTGATGTGCTCGATGTTCCTCTGCAGCGACTCGATTTCGTTCATGAGCGCGGTTTGTTCGTTGGTTAAGAAACCGGCGAGCTGGGCAATGTACTCCGGCAGCTGCCGGCCTTTGGGATCGCGGGTCATGTACTCGCCCAGGTCGGTGGCATGGTTGCGCATCAGTTCGGCAACCCGCACGACATTGTTGGTTTTGGATTTCTTCAATTTGTCGGAAACCACACTGGCGGAAATATTGACGCTGTTCAGCACATTGCCGACGTTGTGGAGAACGCTGGTCGCCACTTCGGCCATGCCCGCCTGCCGGGAAGCCCGCACCAGATCCTGATGCACGATTTCCAGTTTCGCCTCCGCCTGTTTGCGTTCGGTAATATCAAAGGCCATCCCCTGAGTGCCCACCGCCTTGCCGTCGGAATTGAAAACCGGCGACTTGATCACCTGCAGAAACATCACGTTGGCGGCATCCGGATGTTCTTCCTCCTGTTCGATGGTCTTGCCCGTCGCCATGATGGTCTGATCCTCCTGATGATAGCGCTCGGCCAGGTCGCGGTTGGCGGTGACTTCAAAAACCGTCCGGCCGAGGATCTCCCCGGTGGTCTTGCCCAGGAACCGGCAGAAATGGGAATTGACGAACACGAAACGGCCTTCCTGGTCCTTGCGATACACGTGCACGGGCAGATGCTCGACCAGCGAATGATACAGCGATTGAGACTGGCGCAATTCCTCCGTCCGTTCCTGGACCCGGCGTTCCAGGTTGTCGCGCGCCGCCTGCAACGCCCCGTCCCGTTCCTGAATTTGAGTCAGCATTTCGTTGAAACCGTCGATCAACTGACCCAATTCGTCACTGCTGTGCTTGGTCGCCCGGACCGAATAGTTCTTGTCCAACGCCACCGCCCGCGTCATCTCCGCCAGGTGCAGGATGGGCTCGGACACCAGCCGCTGCAGACGGCTGGACAGGATGAACGCCACCAGCAACGCCGCCAGAAACATCCCGCCCACCACCGCCGGATAATGCATCAGCCGGTCGTTCAGTTCCGTCAGGTCCGACGCCACGAAGATAGTCCCGATCGACTCACCGTCCTGAACAATCGGACGGAACAGGTAGAGAAAATTGCCTTTGAACTCATAGCCGCCGACCTGCCAGGCCGGGAGAGTGAACGCGACAGCATTGGTACGATGGTAAGTCGCGAAGACGTCGCCCTTCTTGGTATAGATGCACGCCGAGACAATGCTGGATTCCGCCCGCAAGGCGCTCAGGGTGTCTTCGGCAACCTGGGGGGTATCGTATTCGACCGCCGCCGTGCAGTTATTGCCGATGGCCTGGGCCAGCACCGAAACCTTTTTGACGAGTTCCTTGCGGAAATTGAGTACGTCATACGCCACAAAAATGGCACAGGCCAGCAGCAACGAAACCGTACTGGTGAACATGATGATCACCATCTGTTTCCGCCGAATGGACATGTTAGAGAGCGCGCGCATAGCCTTCACTCCGGTTTTCCTTTCACCACTTCGGCCACCACCAGCAGTCGCGAACTGATCTTCAAGTGCGCTTTTTCGGCCGAAACCAAATTCACCTGGAGACGGATTTTCCGGTCGCGATGAACCAGGTTGATTACTCCACCGCTCGCCAGAAAATCATCGCTCTCACCGACCGTCAGCACGTTGGAATCCTTGAGGCGGTCGAGTATCGACTGCATGCGCGCCCGTTCCGAGATGGCAATAAATACAATCTGACAATCTTTGGTGATTTCTTCCTCCTTCGAAATCCGTTTGAGCACCAGCGGATGCCCGCCAATGCGCTTGCCCGCCTCGATCATCTTGCCAAATTCGCCGGCCACGTCGGAGTCGCCGAAAATCGCCACGGTGATCGGACTGTTGGTTTCGGCCAGCGTCCCGGCCGGCCAATCCACGTATTTGGGGAAATTGAGCAGGTACGCAGCCTTGACCTGATAATCCAGAACCACTTCCCCTTCCGCCCGCGCGGTCCGGACGCCACCCAGCAGGCAGGCGCCGGCGACGACTACCGGGAAGGAGTACGCCAGCAGGCGATTGACCAGACGGCGCCACACTGCAGATCCGGCCGCCCGACGGCTGAGGCAGCCATCGGCGACCGGTTGCAGATTGAAAATACGCTTCATGGTCAAAAACAATTCAAAATCTCAAGCTGATTTTACCGAGGATCGACCGCGGAATTTCAGTTTCTACCGGCGATTTCAAGCTTGGAAATTCCACATGGTGGCCGTCGGTCAGATTCTGTCCCCAGATGCCGATTTCGAGTGATTTGGTCGGATGCCAGACCAGGCCCAGGTCCAACCGGACGTACGAGGGAATGGTCACCGTGCCCAGGCCGGCAGCCGCCGTCTGTTGGTCCACGTAATAAACCGCGCCGTTAAACTCAGTGTTCCAGGGCAGGTCAAGGTAGGAGCGCAATTGAACCTGCTGCTCCGGGTTGCCCTGGAAGGAAGGATCGTTGGGATGCAAATTCACCTGGAGCCAGGAATAACTCCCCGTCAAGCGCCAGTTGTCCATCACCTTCCATTCCGCCGACAATTCGGCGCCCCACGTTTCGGCCGAACCGTCGTTCTGAATCTTCTGCGGAAATACCGTGATGGGGAACTGGATGAAACTCGTGTTCGAGACAAACCGCAGCAGATCGGTGTATTGATTGTAGAAGGTCGCCAGATCAAACGACAGCTTCTTGGTCGGCTCGATCCGATAACCCAGCTCGTAGGAAACCAACTTTTCCGATTGCGCGTCCGGATTGCCAAACAGGGACACCAGGCCCAGCGGCGTTGTGTAGGGCGGAGACGGAATCGGCGACACTGAATAATTGACCCGGGCGCCGGTTTCATACCGGGAGGGAGTCCGGATGGCGCGCGACACAGCCGCCCAGACGGTTTGTTGTTCCGACGGCGTCCACAAGGCCCGAATGTTCGGTTCGAATTCGAAACCGGTGTAGTCATTGTGTTCGAACTTCGATCCGACGGTCACATTGAAACGTTCCGGCACCACGGTGATCTCGTCCTGCACGAACGCGCTGTACACGTGGTATTGCTGCGAAGGCGGAGTCCAGGTCAGGTAAAAGTTCGGAGGAAAATCGTCGGTGGTGAAATGATAGCCCAATCCCCAGATGATATCGTTGCGCATCCCGACCTGGAACCGGTCTGATCCGTCGAAATCAACAGTGTGCCGGGTTTCCGAGGTGCCCACCTGTTCCTGTTTGAAGAAGTCGTAATATACCTGCAGGCTGAGAGTGGAAAGCTGCGAGAAGTCGTGCGTCCAGCGGCCCAGCACGTTGCCGCCGTAGTCGTGGTTCTGAACATTCGTGTAGGTGTCGTAAGGCGGTACCAGGAGGACCGCGTTCTGATTTTCATGCACCAGATCGTTGTAGTAATTTCCCTGCAACGTCGCCTTGTTGTCGGTCCCCGGCTCCCAGTCCATGCGCATGCCGGTTTGAAATGAATTCCAACTGTCGTCGGCGCTGTTGCCGTTCGTCAGCGTCAGGCTGTCGCCATCGATGTACTTGCCCCAGACACGATAGTAGAGATTGGAAGACAGCTGGCCGCCGTAGCGGACGGTGAAGGACGGCTGATACAGCGTGCCGGCGTAAGCCGTGGTCAGCCAGCCCTGGGTATCTTTGGAACTCTTGGTGAGAATGTTGACCACGCCGTTGACCGCGTTGGCACCCCACAACGATGCACCCGGACCGCGGATGACCTCAATCCGGTCCAGGTCCTCCAACACCGTGTCCTGCATGCCCCAGTTGACGCCGCCATACGCCGGCCCGTAAATCGTCCGGCCGTCCATCAGGATCAGCAGCTTGTTGGCAAACTGGGCATTGAAGCCGCGCGCGCTGATCGCCCATTCGTGGGAATCAATCTGCGCCACGTCCATCCCGGGAACCAGCCGCAACGCTTCCGGCAAAGCAGTGATGCCCAGGCGGCTGATGTCATCCGGATTGACGATGTACGCCGCTGCCGGCGCCTGCTCCAGCCTGGTCTCCTTCTTGAAAAGTGAATTGACCGAAACAACGTTGACGTCCGCCAGTTGTTCGATGCTCATCTCGGCCAGTTGGGCGGAGACGTTGTTGGTCTGGCTGCTGTTGTCAGCCGCCGCCAGGGAAAGCGCCGTCAGACAAACCAGCGTGATGCTGAACCGGCAGAGTAACAATGTCCAACGGGTGCAAACCTTCCGGCACGGGCGCCAGATCTGGAATGCAACATCCGAGTCATTGTTATTGTCGTTCATTTTTTGCTTCTGAACCTGCCTGCACACCGGGTATCGGCGTCAGATGAAGCAATGAACGAGCCAAAATGGCCCGTTTTCACAGGGGAAAAGGCAAACCGGACGCGGAAGGAATTGATCTGCAAAAATGGGCCAAAAGCGATGGCCCGAACGCCATCGAACCGCTCTTCTGGCTGTAGAAATGTCCGGGCCGGGACACCCGGCAACAAAATTGAGGCACTCGGAGACCAAAGCTGTTACACCACCGCTCCGCGCAACGGCAGCAACCGCGCGGCCAGCACGGGAACTCACGGCGTTCCAACGGGAACCGGCCTGATGGCTTTACCAGGATTGAATCAGTGTTCCGATTCACCCGGATTCTCAGGAATGCCGGGATCGTCCAGAACCTGCACCGCAGTCGCCGGCCCCAGGTCCGCAAAGTCGTGCAGAACCCAAACGACTTTTTTGTCCGGAGTCACTTCCACGAGCTGCGGACCCTTGCCGTTTCCGCCGCGCGAGCAAATGATCGTGTTGCCGTTGGCCAGGCGGGTGCAGGATTGCGTGTTGATGAAACGATAGTCCGCAGGCAAATCATCCGGCTTGAGTTCCCAGACCGTCTCACCCTTCGGGTTGACTTCGCGCGTCAGCTTGTCGCCTTCATCGGTAATCAGCGTATTCCCGTTCTTGAGGCGAATCGCCGCCCAGGGCGACCGGATCGGGTAACGCCAGACTTCTTTGAATTGTTTGTCATATTCCACCACCGCGGCGTTGGTGCCCATGCCCAACTCGGGAACCAAATAGGTCCCCTGCGCCGTGTAACGCACCCGGCGATACTGGGGATGCACCGTCTTCGGGTCCGTCAGGCTCCGGCAGGGCAGATCATGTTCGACCTCGACGGCGCCGGTCCTGATGTTGATGACCATCAATTTGGGCGGCAACCCGTTTCGAATGAACAACACCTTGTCCAAACCGACCGGCTGGCAGGCGTGAACCTCCGTGTTGGTCGGACAATCATAACGCCACACAACTTTTTTCTGCGGCGTGATCTCCGCCAGGTATTGCATGCGGGTGAAAAGAATGTTGCCATTGGACAGCATCCAGACGTCGTCGTACTCGTTGCCGCCGCCGGTGGAATAGGTCCAGATGACTTTGCCGTCGTTGACCAGGAACATCTTGTTGTAACCTTCGCCGATATACAGCATCGGGTGTTGAGCCAGTCCTTTGCCAGGCAGATTGGCTGGCGGCGGCGCGTTGGTGCCTTTCCGGGGTGGGACCGGTGTCTCGCCGGGGCCGAGTGCCGGCACATCGGGAGCCGTGAAGCGATGCAGTTGCGCCATCAGCGGCGTCGCGGCGGAGGGTTCGGCGGCGTTCAAAGCCGAATCGGTGGCATAACCGGCAAAAAATATCGCACCGGCGGCGATGACCCATTGATTCAAGTGGAGGTAGCGCATGGCAGTGGTTCGTCAGGTTTACCCGAAGGGTGATTTACTTTGAGCATCAGTGCCTCGGGGCGCGCAGACAATACGTCCGTCGCGCGGTTCAGTATTTTCGCTAATGCTAGTGAACCGGGCCGCCCGCGTCAATTGCAGGAATCGGCGACCGTTGTTTGATGTAGCGTCGAGCCTGTGGCTCGAAATCGGCGCACAGCGCCGACACTACAGCAGTTCAATTCGGACCGCACCCTGAAGTCCGGTTGCTTGCCGAAATCGGAAAATCCGCGTAGGGTTGGCCATGCCCCAGCCGTGGTTCAACCCGCTTCGTCGTCGTTTGGCGACCGGTATTTGCTTTCTGAACCTCGCCGCTATTGCCGCTCCGGTCGCTCCCTGGTCGGTCTGCACCTGGAAATCCAACGACGGGTTGCCCAACAATCACGTCACCGGCCTGGCCCAGACGCCGGACGGCTTTTTATGGGTCGCCACGTTTTCACACCCGGCTCGTTTTGACGGCGTGCGTTTCGAGGAATATTTCTCGCGCGACCTGGACATCGCTTCAAACCAGAAAATCACCGCCCTGCAATTGAGCCGCCATGGACTGTGGCTGGGCACGTCCCATGGGCGGGTCATTTTCCTGAATTCCGGATCCATCCGCGTTTTCACCAATGGATTGCCGGACAAGGTCGTCCAGACATTGACCGAAGACGGTGAGGGCGCGGTCTGGATTACGTTTCAGGGAGGAATGGTGAACCGGATCCAGGCCGGCGCAGTGACCGCTTTCGGTCCGCGGGACGGCTTGCCGTCCGGCACCTCGTCGGACCGCTGCTCGCTGGCGTGCGACGCGAAAGGCCAACTCTGGTTTGCCAAAAACGGCCAGGCCGGAATCATCCGCCAGGGACATTTTGAAACCTTGCAGGAACTGCCCGCCACCGCCAGTTGCCTCGCCGCGGCCAAAGACGGCGGGATCTGGATTTGTTCAGGAAATCAACTGCTGAAATATCACGAGGGCGGGAAGCTGGAAAGCCATGGCACGTTCAAGACCCGTCAACCCGGCACGGAACCGACTGCCCTCCTCGAGGATCAGCACCAGGGAATCTGGATTGGCACCGCGGACAGCGGATTGTTCCATTACGATGGCGGCGATTTTGAAAACATTCCGGTCTCCGATGAGCAAATTACGAGTCTGACCGAAGACCGGGAAGGCAATATCTGGGCCGGAACGGAAAGCGGCGGCCTGAACCGGCTGCGTCCGCGCGTGGTGGATCTGGAGACGGCAGAAACGGGCCTGCCCGGCGGTACCCTGCAATCTCTTTGCCAGGCCGCGGACGGAACCGTCTGGGCCACCACCCCAAACGGGCTGCTCCTCCGCCAGGACCGGAGCCGGTGGAAAATCCTCTCCACCAACACCGACTGGCCGGGCGGCCGGGCGACCTGTGTCGCCGCAGACCCGTCCGGAGCGGTTTGGATCGGTACCCGGGATCACCAGCTGCATTGCTGGCATGATGGACAATTTATCACCCTGCAACGGGACGACGGATTGCTCGGCCGCGAAATACATGCGCTGCTCGTCGATAAAAACGGCGACGTCTGGATCGGCGAAGAATCACCGGATGTTGTCCAGCGTTTGCGGACGGGAAAACTGGAATCATTTGCGATGCCGCCCGGCACCCGCATCATCCGCGCCATGACCGAGGACGCCGGTGGAAATATCTGGGTGGGAACCTCCGGCGGGATATTGGCAGAAATCAGCAACGGGGTCGTCAGCAACCAAACCACCCGCACCACCGGCCAACCGCTTTCGATCCGCTGCCTGCATGCCACCACGGATGGCGGCTTGTGGATTGGCTACGCGGATGAAGGCGTGGGATGGTTCAAGGACGGCCATTTTGTGCACCTCACTTCCGCCCAGAATTTCCCCGAAGAAAATGTTTCGCAGATCATTTCCGACGCCGACGGCCGGCTGTGGTTCGGCGGCGACCACGGCATCTTCAAAGTGCGCCAGCAGGAGCTGGAACAACTGGCGTCCGGCAGCACCGCCAACCTCAACTATGTGCGCTACGGACCCAGCGAAGGATTGTTCAGCCTCGAAGCGAATTGCGGCGATTCTCCCGGAACCCTCCGCGATTCCCACGGATGGCTTTGGATTCCCATGCGCACGGCACTGGCCGTCGTCAATCCCAGCCGGCGATCAGCCGAGGATTCCGAACCGCCGCCGGTCCTGCTCCGGCGGGTAACCGTGGACGACCAGACGGTGGCGTCCTACGGCGACGTCGTTCCCGTCCGCAACGGGCTCGGCCTGGGTTCTGCCCGAAGCGAACTCCGGTTGCCGCCGGGCCATCACCGGCTGGAATTTGAATTTACCGCCTTCAGCTTCGGCGCACCGGAAAATGTCCGCTTCCGTTACCGGCTTGAAGGTTTCGACGAAGGCTGGATCGACGGCGGCACTCAGCGGAGCGCGGGTTACTCGCGGCTGGCCGCGGGCCACTACCGGTTTCGGGTCAAAGCCTGCAACAGCCGGGGCATCTGGAACGAGAACGGAGCCGCCCTCTCCCTGGTCGTTGCCCCCTTCGTCTGGCAAACCTGGTGGTTCCGATCCATTGCCCTCGCCGTGTTCACCTCCCTCGTCGTCGCCATGGTGCGCTATATCTCCTTCCGCCGCCTGCGCGAGAAACTGCGCGTCCTGGAACAGCAGGCCGTGCTGGATCGCGAACGCGCGCGCATCGCCCGCGATATCCACGATGACCTCGGCGGACGACTGACGGAAGTCGAGCTGCTCATCGAGTCGGTCAATCGCGTCCCGCCGGAAAAGCGGAACGGCCAGATAGGCCAGATTTCGGCGACCATACGCCAGGTCGGCGAATCCCTGGATGAGATCGTATGGGCGGTGAACCCGCGCCACGATTCGCTGCCCCACCTGATGGATTACCTGGGCCAGTATGCGATTCAATTTCTCCAGACGGCCGGCCTGCGTTGCCGGGTCGATTTCCCGGACGAATTTCCGCAACGAACCGTCCCGCCCGAGGTGCGCCACAGCATGTTTCTCGCGGTGAAAGAAGCGCTGAACAACGTCGTCCGGCACGCACAGGCGACCGAAATCTGGCTGCGGGCCTCCTCCGCCCCGACGGCGCTCACCATCATCATTGAGGACAACGGCAAAGGTTTTGCCGGGGCGACCGACGATTTTTGCGCCGATGGCCTGCGCAACATGCGCCATCGCATGGAGGAAATCGGCGGGCAATTCCGCATCGACACCGGGACCGGTCCCGGCACCCGCATTATATTGACATTGCCGCTGTTGCCGGAAACGATTTCCCCGGCCACGCCAGCCGGTTGAATTTCCGAAATGCCCATAGCCATTTCCATTGTTGAGGACGACCGCGGCACGCGTGAAAAACTCGTCGCGCTGCTGAATGAAACGCCGGCATTCCGCTGCGCCGGCGCCCATGCCAGCGGCGAGGAGGCGCTGCAGAAAATCCCGGCCGAAAAACCCGACGTCGCGCTCGTCGACATCAACCTGCCCGGCATGAACGGCATCAAGTGTGTCGCCGGTCTCAAAGCGCGCCTGCCCGCCCTGTCGGTGCTGATTCTCACGCGGCACGAGGACAGCGACATGGTCTTCGACGCGCTGCGCGCCGGCGCCAGCGGGTATCTCCTCAAAAAAATGATTTCCGCGGAACTGATCTCCGCCATCGAACAGGTGCAGGCCGGCGGAGCCCCGATGTCCATGCAGATCGCGCGTAAAGTGGTCGGCTTTTTCAACCGGCCCGGTTCCACCGCGGACATGGAAAAACTGAGCAAGCGAGAACAGGAGGTCCTCGCCCTGCTGGCCAAAGGCTATCTCTACAAGGAAATCGGCGAACTGCTCGGCATCAGCCTGGAAACGGTGCGGATGAATCTCAAACACATCTACCATAAACTGCACGTGCGTTCCCGCACCGAGGCGACGGCGAAATATTTCGGGCATTGAACCCGCAATACCCCTGAACGGGGGTATTTTTTTCGCGCACCCATTCTGGCAGAATCGTTTTCATTCACGAATTGGCCTGCGAACTTCGCGGATCGGGCGAGGCTCCGCGTCATTCGGGAATCGACCAACCACATCCAACCACGCCGCTAATGAAACTCAATTGCATTACAAAAATAATAATTGCCGGCATCTTCGCCGGTGGACTGTCACTCACCACCCGGGCCCAAATCGGCAGTGGCTGGACGCCCATCGCCGAAGATTTCAAGGTCCAGACCTCGGGCAGCGCCACCGTCAATGGCAACGTGTTCTCGATCCCCACCACCACCTCCGGCACCAAGGACCGCGCCGAGCGCGAGTATGCCACCTGGTCCTCCGGCACCCATCAGTTTCAGGGCGACTGCACCATCAACAGCTTCGGCGGCAACGGCATCTGCATCAAACAGACCTTCCAGAAAAATAACGGCCCATGGAACATGGTTGCCGTCCAGAATTCCGGCAATATCTATGAAGTTTCCAACGGCAAATCCCTCGGCTCTTTCACCGTCGGCAAGAGTTTCCGCATCAATACCATCCTGGATTGCGATGCCGGGACCGTCCAGGTTTACTTCAACGGCCAATTGAAGGAAACCCTGACCGGCGGCCAGAATCCCATCTACGACAAGTGCGGCACTTATCGCCTCGACAGCGGGACCGCCCCGATCACTGCTACCTGGACCAATGTCCTGTTCTGGCAGGGCGGCAGCAGCAGTGGCAGCCCGGACTTCTCGCTCTCCGCCAGTCCGTCCTCGCAGACCGTTACCGCTGGCAACGGCACCAGCTATACCACCACCGTCGGCGCGCTCAACGGTTTCAGCAGCGCGGTCAATCTGACGGTCAGCGGACTGCCCTCCGACGCCACCGGAAGCTTCAATCCCGCGACCGTGACCGGTTCGGGTTCGTCCACCCTCACCGTGACCACCACCGCCGCCACCACTCCGGGCACTTATACCCTGACCATCACCGGCACCAGCGGCAGCCTCACCCATACCGCCACCGTCAGCCTCACCGTCAATCCGGCGCCGGATTTCTCGCTCTCCGCCTCGCCCGGCAGCATAACCATTGTCCAGGGCAATAACGGCACCAGTACCATCTCCGTCAATCCGCTCAACGGTTTCAGCGGCAGCGTCAGCCTGTCCGCCTCCGGCTTGCCCTCCGGCGTCACCGCCGCGTTCAATCCCTCCGGCACCACCACCACCAGCACCTTGACGCTGACCGCCAGCAGCTCGGCCGCGGTCGGCACCGCCACGGTGACCATCACCGGCACCAGCGGCAGCCTGACTCACACCACCACCGTCAGTCTCACCGTCAATCCGGCGCCGGATTTCTCGCTCTCCGCCTCGCCCGGCAGCGTAACCATTGTCCAGGGCAATAACGGCACCAGTATTATTTCCGTCACCGCCATCAACGGCTTCAGCGGCAGCGTCAGCCTGTCCGCCTCCGGCTTGCCCTCCGGCGTCACCGCCGCGTTCAATCCCTCCGGCACCACCACCACCAGCACCTTGACGCTGACCGCCAGCAGCTCGGCCGCGGTCGGCACCGCCACGGTGACCATCACCGGCATCAGCGGCAACCTGACTCACACCACCACCGTCAGTCTCACCGTCAATGCCGCCAGCAGCGGCCTGCCTTCGGGTTGGACGGACAAGGATATCGGCTCCGTCGGCGCGGCCGGCAGCGCCAGCTATAATTCCGGCACCTTCACCGTCAGCGGCAGCGGCACGGATATTTCCGGCTCCGGCGACCAGTTCAACTATGCCTATCAATCCGTCTCGGGCGACCAGACGGTCATTGCCCGGGTCGTCTCCGAGAACGGCGCCCAGCCCTACGCCAAGGCCGGCGTCATGATCCGAGAAAGCGTTGCCACCAATGCCGTGCACGCCTCGGTCCTGCTCTCGCCGACCAACGGCGTGGCCATGGAAGTCCGCCTGACCACCGGCACCAGCGCCATCAACATGGTCAATTGGATTCACGGTGTGCCGGTGCCGCAATGGCTCAAGCTGGTGCGTTCGGGCAATGCCTTCACCGGCTACTACTCGGCCAACGGCTCGACCTGGACGCAGATTGCCAGCACCAATGTCACGATGGCCAGCAGCGCCACGGCCGGTCTGGCGGTTTCGGCGCATGACAACACCTCACTCAACACCGCCACCTTCGACAACGTCAGCATCGCCGCCGGCGGCCTCAACCTGGCAGGCGTCTACCAGATCCAGAACCTGGCCAGCGGCCTGGTGCTCAACCAGCAGGGTTCGCTGACCAACGGCTCGATCATCAGCCAGTGGACCGTCACCACCAGCTCGAACCTCGACTGGCAGTTCATCGCCACCAGCAACGGCTATTACCAGGTCAACAGCTGCAAGAGCGCTCTGGACCTGGCGGTGCAAGGCGCCTCCACCGCCAACGGCGCCGGGATCGTCCAATGGTCGTTCGGCTCGGCCGGCGACGACCAGTGGAAACCGGTGGCCAATGGCGACGGCACCTACACGTTCTTCAACCTGCATAGCGGCCTGGTGCTCGAGAATCCCGGTTCGAGCACCAACAAGGCGACCCAGATGGACCAGTGGTCGTCCAACGGCGGCAGCAACCAGAAATGGAACCTGCTGAAGCAGTAGCCAGACGCTCGCGTCAGGCCGGCGCGATGACAATGCCGTCCGCGGGCCGGCGCCGGGTCATCGGCCGCTCACGGGTCAAAAACCGCCGGGTCCGCGAAACGCGTCCCGGCGGTTTACCCCCGAACATGGGTATTTGCGGCACCAGCCATCTCTGTCACCATCGCATCAACCCACCGGATCCGACGGCAAGCTTTACGCATTTGAGCTAACGCCCGTGGCGCCGTCGGCCGATGGTGAAAACAACATCCAAACCAACAAAGGGAAAAAAGTGAAATCGAATCGTACGACGAAAATCATGGCTGCCTGCGGATTCGCCTGCATCCTGTCTCTCGCGGCGAACGCTCAGATCGGCAGCGGCTGGACCTCGGTCAGCGAAAGCTTCAAAGTCCAGACCTCCGGCAGCGGCAAGGTCAGCGGCAACACGTTCTCCATCAGTTCCACCAGTTCCAGCACCAAGGATCGGGCCGAGCGTGAATACGCCACCTGGTCCTCCGGCCAGCATCAGTTCCAGGGCGACTTCACCTGTGTGAGCTTTGGCGGTACCGACATCTGCATCAAACAAACGTTCCAGAAGAATGATGGTCCGTGGCAAATGCTGGCCGTCAACAAAGGCAACACCTTCAATCCCGGTGGCGGCTCGTTCACCATCGGCAAATCCACCCGGATCAATACCATCCTGGATTGCAGCAAACACACCGTTGCCCTGTATATCAACGGCAAGCTCATCGAGACGTATACCGGCGGAAAGAATCCGATCTACGACAAATGCGGCACCTACCGCGAAGACGCCGGCAAGGCCCCCATCACTGCCACCTGGACGAACGTCAAGTTCTGGCAGAAATAATCAGCCATACGGATGATGGCGGCGGCCGCGCTGCGGCCGAGGCCGACGGACTTCCCCGTTCCGGTGCGGTTTGAATCCCGCGCCGGAACGTTTTGTTTTCCACAGATTTCACCCATTCCGTTTGCGCCACCTGGCTCCGGCCTCCCCGTGCAGCCGATACCATCCGAACGGACGGGAGACAATTCGGAAATTTTATGACTTAATTTAGCGATCCCAGAAGCACCAGGTTTGCGATCTGCCGTGCCGTGATCGCAAAAAAACAAAAACAACAAAAAACATAACAGAAACATGAAAAGAGCAATGGCAAGAAGGTTCCTGCAGGGCGGTCTTTGGCTGGCAGCCGTGTTGGGAATGATGACGGGAAGTTCAGCCAGGGCCACCATCCTTTGGCAGGCGAACCCCAGCCGCGGTTCCGGCAATTTTGAAACCATCGATACGCAAACTCCCGGCAAATTCAGCGTGGTTGCCGATCCGCTCGGGAAGTATGGCCAGGTTTTCAGCTATCACATCGATGATACTGGAACCGGCAAACAACGCCTCGAGTCCAAAGGGACAAAAACTTCCAGCGGCACCTTCCGCGTGGCGGTCGGCAAGGACTACTACATCGGCTGGAGAGCGATGTGGAACCCGATGCCCATCAACCCGGGCTGGGTGGCCCTGTTCCAGATTCACGGTTATGGCCCCTCCGGCCAGCCGGCGCCCATCGTTCTCCGTTGCATCAACGGTGACGGCAATATCAGCCTGCAGAACGGCGTCACCGGCGGCAACCAGAACTTCTGGCACGTGCCGTTCAAAAAGGGCGTCTGGCAGTCGTTCGTGCTTCATGTGAAAATTTCCCCGGACGCGAAGACGGGCTACTGCGAAGTCTGGTACAACGGCGCACAACAGAAGCTCAGCAACGGCTCGACCCGTCTTTATTGCCAGACGATTGATCCCACCTCGGGCTCCTATGACGCGATGAAATGGGGCTGCTATCGTTCCGGCGCCATGGACGGTAAAGGCGCGGCCACCGCGTACATGAGCGGCGGGACCATTGCCACCACGCTGGCGGAAGCCATGCCGAAGATGTAACTCCTGTTCGGTTAAAATTCCCTGGCGTTGGCGTGAGCCGCGCATGGTTCGCGGCCAGGCCAACGCCAGTCCCAGCCCTTAAACGAAAAATCCAAGGCAGGGATGGCGCGCTGCGCTGTCTCCCGATTCACCGGGACCGCGCGGCATCCCTGCCAAAATGTACCGCGCCCCGTTCCGGCATAGCTTGAATACTATGCCGGAACGTTTTATTATAGCGCGACCCGATTGAAAGGATTCATGACCCGCTTTCTGTTTTTTGTATCGTTGGCACTGGCCGGCATGCTGGCCGGTTGCACGATGGCTAAATCCGGCGGTGCCTCAAATCCGGAACCGGGCGTCCGCCTGAATGCCAGGCTGATTCCGCCCGCGGATATCGAGCTGACGTGGCAGGATTCCGACTCCAACGCCGTCGGCCACGTGGTCGAATACGCCACCGAGCCGAAAGGGGACTATGTCATCCTCGACTTCATCCCCCCGGAACAGACCACGTTTGTCCATTCCAACCTCATGCCGGCAACGGCGTTCTATTACCGTGTCCGCGCTTACTACGGCCCGGCTTCCCGGCCGGTCGAAGTGAGCCTGCCGGAAGAATTGTCGGAAACCAATTACGTCGCCAGGTTCGCCCAGCCGGAGGATTACAGCTGGGCACCGCCCAAAACCGTGACCAACGAAAACCAGGTGGCCCGGGCGTCTCTCCGAACCGCTCCCGCTGCCGCCGCACCGACCGGCCTGCGGGTCGAGATGATGCCCGTCACCGTCAGCGGCTTCAAACTCACCTGGGCCGACCAGGCCAACGATGAAGACGGATATCTGCTCGAGACCCGGCCGGAAGGGGACCCGGATTTCCAGGTGTGCGGACTTCTCACTCCCAACATCAATTCACTCGGATATGGTTTGACGCCACCGATACGGAAAGCCGCTTTCCGCGTCAGGGCCTTTTATTATGGCAAATCGTCCAACGTGGCTTCCGCCACCACCCGGGCGACACCGGAACCGGAGGCAAACCGCACCGCCAACTGATGAAACATCAAATATAAATATGACAGGCGAATATGAAACGTAAACTCTGGCTCGGGCTCTCCCTGGCGCTGAATGTATGCCTGGGTATTCTGCTGTTGCTGAACCACCGGTCCGGCCAGGCGCCGGCGACGGTGATGGCAGCCACCAACCAGCCGGTGGCTGTGGCCGCGGTGGAGTCCCCGAAGAAACCCGCCCCGCAGGTTACCTTCCCCCTCCACGCCAAGGGCACCGGCTGGCAACAATGGGTCCAGGCACTCCGCGACGCCGGCGTTCCCGAGAAATTGATCCGGGACACCATCATGGCCGATTTTGAGGATCGCTGGCAGAAACAGCAGGACGAACTGCAGAAACGTTTCGAACGTGGCGAACTGGATGACGACGATCTGGCCCTGGAGGCGAACCAGCATGACAACGAAGAAGACGCGGCCATGCGGGCCGCCCTGGGCGAGGACGGTTTCCGGCAATGGGACCTGGAAAAAACGCTGGGTGAGATGAATCTCAAGGGGCTGACCCTGACCGATGCGGAAACCAACTCGCTGTATACCCTGCGGAAAGACCTGGACCGGAAAATGCAGGAACTCCAGGTGGCGCACCAGAAAGGACAGCTGGACGACGCCGATTTCAACAAGCAAACCCGCGACCTTCAATCACAATTCGACCAGCAATTGAAAGCGACCCTGGGAGACCAGCAATATGCCGCGCTGCAAACCAACAATGACACCAGCGCCGGCGACGTGCGGCGCAGCCTGGGCGGGGTGGCGGTGAACGACCAGCAATTCTCCGCCCTGCTCCAGGCCCAGCAGCAGTGGAACCAGGCCAACGCCAAACTGGAACAGCAGATGGAGGACGCCCAGGTAACGGGCACCAACTACGACCAGCAACTGGCAGCCATCAACACCGCCCGGGACCAGGCCTACGCCCAGGCCCTGGGTACCAACTACGCCGCCTATCAAAAAGCCCAGGATGCCACGTATCAAAACCTCACCCGCTACAAGAATGCCTGGCAGTTGAGCGACGACGACATCGATTACCTCTATAACGTCTACCATACCTACCAGGAAAGCGTTCAGGAATATCAGCAGCAGGCGCAGGCGATTGAAAAAGGAGGCCAGACGGTGGATTGGGACGCGGTCCAGAAGAACATCGCGGATTTCACCCAGCAAAACGAACAGGCGGTGCGCAACTACCTGGGTGACGGACGTTACGGCAAGCTGCAATCGAACAGCGTCATGATGTTCGACAGTAATAATTAGCCGCGTTGCCGGACCGGACGGCGACCTTGAAGCGCAGGTCCTCCGCCGGCTTTAATCGCCCAAAGATATTCCGAGCGCGCGCGCCGTGCGGGCGAGGTTGCCCTCCGGCGGAACCGTCTTCAACCGGCCGACCGCGTCGGCAATCTTCACCGATCCGACCTGCTGCCCCAAAAATGCCACCATCTTGCCAAAATCGCCGGCATCGATCAATTCCACCGCCACCGCGCCGAACATCGAGCAGAGCACCCGGTCGAACGTCGTCGGACTTCCTCCGCGTTGGAGATGGCCCAGCACGCAACAACGCGCCTCCTTGCCGGAACGTTTGGCGATTTCTTCAGCGACCAGCGCACCAATGCCGCCAAGGTGGGCTTCCCGATTTTCCTCCTGGACGCCGGTTGTGACAAAATCGTGGTCCTTCTCCCGCGCACCTTCCGCCACCACCACCAGCGTGAACTTTTTCCCCTTCGCCTCCCGCTCCTGGATCTTGGCGCAGATGCTGTCGTAGGTGAACGGAATTTCCGGGATGAGAATCACGTCCGCCCCGCCCGCGACCCCGGCATACAACCCGATCCAGCCGGCGTACCGGCCCATGACTTCCAGCACCATCACCCGGTTATGGCTTTCGGCGGTCGTGTGGAGGCGATCCAGCGCGTCGGTCGCGCAGGCCACCGCCGAATCAAATCCGAAAGTCATCAGCGTTCCGTCCAGATCGTTGTCAATCGTCTTGGGCACACCCACGATCGGAATGCCGTGCTCGTGCATCTGCAGGGCGATGCTTAACGAGCCGTCGCCGCCGATGGACACCAGCGCCGACAGGCCGAGGGCATCCATGCCGGCCCGGGTGGCATCGAACAATTCTTTGGGCAGCCGGCGACCTTCGCCATGGCCGGTTTTGGCGGAAAATTTTCCGCGGTTGGCCGTGCCCAGGATGGTGCCGCCGCGAATGAGCAATCCGCTCAGGGCATTGTAATCCAGCAGCCGGTATTGGCGCGGTTCCAGCAGGCCTTCGTAGCCGCCGATAATGCCGAGCGTCTCCCAGCCGCGCATGGCGGCCGCTTTGGCCACCGCGCGAATAACCGCGTTGAGGCCCGGACAATCCCCTCCGCCGGTGACGATACCGATTTTTTTACTCATAAATTGCGCTGAATGAATTTGTTCTAAAGCTAGGTACTTGCTTTTGAATTGTCACGCCGGACTTGCCCGGCAGCGGCTCATTTCAGGCGGGGACACCGCGCAGCGCGCTGTCCTGCTTTTTTCAAAATAGAGCAAATCGCCTTATTCGCGAGCCAACCAGAACATCGGTTCAGGGAGCGCCGGCCTGAAGCCCGATTTTTTCAAACGGAATGGATTGGAACGCGGGAAGGTGCTTGAAAAGTTCACCGTCCGGCCGGAGCTCCAGGTTTCTCGCGGCAAAATCCACGAAACCCGGATCCCGATCGGTGCTCCAGACTTCGGCCGGCGCGTTCGTCCAGTTCCCGCTGTTCGGCAGCGCGCAACGGACCAGCACATTGTTCTTCGCCCGGTTCAGCCGGGTGGCGGCAGGCGGGCCGTCCATGAAACCGGCCAACTCCGGGTAGTGCGTCGTGTAGGGCGGACGGGTGATGTCCACTTCCCGGAGCAATTTGTTCTGCCAGTCCCGGCCCGACAATTCCTCGTGCCAGTGTTGGTCGTTCCAGGGCGTCGATCCCAGCGCCCGCCGGCAGTCGATGAAAATATTATTTTCCGCCAGCAGGCCATGGCCGCCGTGCGAGAAGACGGCGCCGAAATTGCCTTTGCCCGGATAACCGCATCGCAGGAAAATATTCCCGCACACCGTGTCGCCGCCGTCGCCGTCGTCAAAATAAACCGCCGTCGTGCCCGAGCCGGACGGGTTGCCGATATCGCGCCAGAAATTGTAACGGATGAGGTTGCCCCGGCACGAGGGATTGCGGCCCTTGTACAGCGCCCCGGCATCGTCGCTCGCCGTGCAGACGTCGTGGACGTAATTGAACTCGAAGACGTGGTCGTTGCCGCTGATGCCCACCGCCATATGCGGCGCGTCGTAGATTTCGTTGTGAGCGGCCCGGTTGCCGACGCCGGCCAGCACGATGCCACCGGCGTAAGTCAGTTGATGCCGCGCAAAGCGCCAGATGCGATTGTTCACCGCCTCGTGTCCGGCCGGAGTCAGCGTCCGGCGATTACCACCCTCGAGCACCACGCCGCCGGCACCGGTATCATGGACGTTGCAGTCCGTGATCCGGTGGCCGGTCCCGCCGGAAACGCGGATGCCGGTTTGCCGCAGGTTGCGAATCTCGCAGGCATCAATCCGGTTGCTGCGGCCGCCGGAGATATCGATGCCGTCACCCAGGCCGGCCTCGATGATCAAACCACGGGCCACAACGTTCGAGGCATTTTTCAATTCCAGCAGCGGCGCGGCCAGCAGCGAGAGCGTAATGCGGGCGCCGGCCGGGTCCGAAGGCGGCCAGAAGTAGAGCTGACCGGCCGCGGGATCCAGGTAGTATTCACCCGGCTGGTCCAGTTCCTCCAGCAGATTGACCGCGCGGTATCGGCGCGGCAACGGATTGCCCTGGCGGATGCCGTAGTGGGGGGCTTTGGCCAGGACGATCTCGTGCCGGTTGGTGTCGACAGATTCCACCCGGATCGTCTCCTCATACCAATCATAACACCAGTAACCCAGCAGCCAGACACCGGCGGCGACGTCCCACCGGGCGGGCCGGTCGCCGCCGTACTCAAAGACCGGCGGCGGGACGGGAAGCGGGTTGCTGGCCGGATTCATGGTGCCGCGTTCCAGTTTTCCGGCGATGGTGGCCCAGCCGTCGTTCGGCCAGCGGGCAACGGTCTGGCGTTGGTCGTTGAAAAAAAGTTCCGGCACCACCGGCGCGCCGCGGAAAACATCGGGATACCGTCCACGCAGCACGACGCCTCGCGCGCGCAAATCGGCCTGGACCACATGCGGCCGGGCGGAGGCCTCCAGCCGGGTCAGGATTTTTTCATTGGTAACAGTTTGAAAAGCATCGGCCGGCAGAAGAATGCCGCCGCTTAACCTCACGATCTCGTTGGCCGCCGCCGTCCAGGTGACCGGCGCCGAAGCGGTTCCGGACTCCCCGGGCCCAAGCACAAAATTGGTCTGGAGACAATAAGTGCCGCCGCGCACCACGACGGACAATCCACCGGCCGGCAGTGCGCCGGAATTTTTCGTCCGCCGGATTTCCTCGCGCGCCCGTTCAAGCGTTTGGAATGGCCGGTCCGCGGTGCCGGGATTGGCATCGTCGCCATTGGTGGCGACGTAATACGCCGGAGCCGGCGCGGCGACCGCAACCAACGGGAACAACCCGATCGTTGCCAGGCCGAGGATGGCGGCGGCGCACGGGCCGCGCCAGATTCGAGATCGCAATTGCTTCATCACCCGGGCGGCGGCGGAATCCCGAGATGGTGGAATGGAGGTGAAACGGCTCATCGGTGTCTTCAGGGGATGGTCGGATTAAAGCCGATGTCCTCGGGCGAAGTCCCGGAACGAACCCGGCTGAACCAGGCGACGTAGGTTTTTTGCGTCGGGCCGTGGTAGAGGCCAAAACGGAAATACGGGCCGACGTTGTCATTGTAGCCGACCGGGCCGCGGTAGCGGACGATGGGCTTGCCGTCCAGCCAGACGTTCACGAACCCGTCCGCCTCGTACGACCACCTGGCCTGGACAACAAAATGGTTCCATTGATTCAGCGGGAATGACGGTGTCTCGTAAGGCGTTTCCCGGGCGGAATCCTCTTCCTCCTTGAGGACCCGTTCGGCACTGTGGCGGATGCGGACCAGGAAACGGCCGTCGTCATAAACGAAGGCCATCACCGGGATGCGGTTGGGTTCGCCCAGCTGACGTTTGTCCACCCCGTGCCACTGGGCCAGCACGCACCAGTTTTTTTCCCGGGGAAAATCGGCGGGCAGAAACACGTCGATGGCATACCAGCGCACCGAGTGCATCGGCGGGAAATCCTTGGAATCCACCTCCGCCCGGGAGCTGGAGCGAAAGAACCGGTCGACAAAACGGTCGTCGCCGCGCAATTCGAAACGCAATGCGTCCTCCCCGTCATCGCGGAGATCCGAGGTGGTCTGGATCGAGTACGGCTTGCCGGGGGAATCCGCGACCCAGGTGGAATCCAGCGGTTGCATCCATGGCGCGGTGGGGTGAATCCGCGGCTGATGCGTGCCGGAAAGGTAATATTCCCTCACGAATATCAGGGCCGCCACGGCCGCCGCCACGGCGAGCAGCCGGCGCACGAACCGCCGCGTTTGACCGGCCGGGACCTCCGGCAACGGCCGGTAAACCAGGAAGACAACCACGCCCATCAGGACCGATTGCGCCATACCCGCCGCAAACCAGCTCAAGGCCAGGCGGCCGGGAAGCGGCTCCATCGCATAGTCAATCAGCGTCATGCCCTGCAGCAACAACCCGATGCCCACGCCGAACCAGCACGCCCGCGACCAGGTGCCCGACGCGGCAAAACCCGTCGCCCAGAGGGTGACGAACATCGCCGCGGTCAGCAACTGTCCCGCGGGAACCCACGCCAGCCGATCCAGCTGCTCGGGTTCGGGCCGCCACAACAACGCGGTTTCGGCGTAGGTCCCGCCGAGCCAGACGCCATGCATCAGCAGGTCCGTGATGACGGCAACGCCAAAGACGGCGAGTACCGCGAGCAGGAAACGTTTGGGGTTCATCAACAAAACGGTTATTCCGGTTTACGGATCCGGTCAAAAAGCCAGGCCCGGGCGTAGGCCCACCAGCGTTTGGCCGTGGGGACCGAGACGCCGACCAGTTGTGCGGATTCCTCGAGCGTCAGCCCGACGAAGTAGCGCAACTTGACCAACTCGGCCTTCTGCGGATCCCGCGCGGCAAATTGTTCCAACGCCTCGTTCAGGGCCAGCAGTTCGTCCGCTTTCGTCAGCGCGGCAATTTCCATTCCATCGAGGTCGATCCGCTGCCGGCCGCCGCCGTGGCGTCGGGCGCTTTTGCGCCGGGCGTTGTCGATGAGAATCCGGCGCATGGCCTCGGCGGCGGCGCCGAAGAAATGCGCGCGGCCCTGCCAGCGGATGTTTTCATTCCCGGCAAGCCGCAGCCAGGCTTCGTGGACCAGCGCCGTGGGCTGCAACGTCTGGTCCGGCGATTCGCTCGCCATTTTGGCGGCCGCCAGCTTGCGCAATTCCTGATAAACCAACGGCAGGAGTTCGTCGGCCGCTTTCGCATCGCCGGTTTCCATTGATTGCAAAATACGAGTGACGTCGGTCATATTTTCAGGGACGGCACAAGGGCCGGGACTTCGCGGCAATAGGCGGTGTATTCCTCGCCGAATTCGGCCGCCAGCAGACGCTGCTCCCGCCGGATTTTCCAGGCGTAGACGGCATAAATCAAGGCGATCGCGACCAGCCCGCTGACTTTGCCGATCGCGATGGCAGTGCCGGCGACCCCGGTGATGATGCCGGTGTAAATCGGGTTGCGGACGAACTGATACGGGCCGCTGCGGATCAGACGGTGCCCTTCCTTCAGCGTAATCGCACCGCTCCAGAACCGGCCGAGGTGAATCCGCGCCCAGACGGCAACACCCAACCCGGCCAGCGTCGCGGCGGCGCCCAGCCAAAAAGTCAGCTTGTTTTGCGGCCAGAGCTGCCGATCAATCCCTGCCGGAAACCGGTCGTGAAACGCGAGAATCAGCAGGGCGACGGTGCCAATCAGAAAATGAAGCAACCGCGGCAGGAGCGCCTCGGCAACCTTTGTCTTCCTCGCCCAACAAGCGGAAATCAGCCAGTAAACCAGAAACGACCACCAGGCAACGGGGAAAAGCCACCCGTAAAGCACATTGAATAACTCTTTCATGGAGCGGCGGTTTTGCCCGCCTGGCGTTTGTCGTACGCATCCCAGAAATCCGCGGCCGTCTGCGCCGGCGCCTTGATGCTCGGATCGTATTTGTAACTGATACGGACCAGATTGGTGGCCTGGCGGAACGGCTCAATATTTTTCGCGTTGGGCGGCAGAATCACGTTTTGCAGCGTCGTCAGGCCGATGACCGGTGCGAGGTCAACGAGATTCGTGCAACCGCTCATCCGCAGATCGTGCAACGGCATGCCGCGCAACGGTTCGAGGTTCGTCACCGCCGTTCCGCTGATCTGCAGGTATTCCAGCCGCAGCCCCTGCAACGGCGCAAGGTCGGTCACCGCCGTGCCCGCCAGCCACAATTTTTTCAGCGGCATGCCGCGCAACGGTTCGAGCGAGGAAACCGCCGTGTGCATCAGCGACAACCGGCTGATCGCCGCGCCGTGCAACAACGAAATATTCGTCACCGGCTGGTCATCGAGAATCAATTCCCAGGTGCCATCGTCCTGCTTGTCGCTGGTGAATTTCCAGCCGGCGTTGGTGAGGGCGATTTGCCAGGACGGAATTTCCGGCGGTCCGGGTGCCGGCGCCGCCGTTTTTGCCGCGGCAACCTCCGGCATCAGCACCGCCGCCTCGCGCATCAAAATTTGCGCCAGAATCCATTGGTTCCAGTCGTCGCCGAGCGATGACTGGCCGGCCACGGGCAGCCGGTCTTTGGCCAGCCACAGGCCGTTGGCCAGCGTCGGCCGCGCTTCCTGGACCTGGCCCAGTTTGTATTGCGTCATGGCCTGCAACATGGCGAAGGCCACAACGGATTCGTTGTTGACCGTTCGCTTGTCCCGGTCAATCCAATCGACATTTTTCTTCAGCCACCGCATGGCTTCGCCGAAATGTCCCTGACGGTATTCGGCCCAGGCTTTCACAAATGTGGATTCGCCGCGCGGGCCCGGCGCATCCGCGGCCACGGCTGTATCGGCCAGGCGGTTGATGGCGGGCCAGTCCGATTCCGGCGGCGGCAACATCAGACAATAACCCGCGGTATCGGCGGCCGTCTGGGGATCGGTCGTGTCTGCAAATTGCTGAAGCATCCGGCTGCAGAAACCGTGATATTCATCGACATCACCGACCTGGCAGAAAAGCGGGGCGAGATAGAAATACCCGGCCGGATCTTCGGGCGCCACTTTGACGACCTTGGCGTAATTGGTAATGGCCTGGCGCCATTCGCCGCGCCGCGCGTGCACCAGGCCGAAATAATTGAACAGGGCGACCATGGATTTCAACGTCGGAAGCGGGTTGACGATTTGTTCCGCCTCGTCCGGTTTGTCGCGCATCAGCAACAGGCTGGCCTGGGCGATTTGATGGCTGATCCGGGCACTCTCCTCGGATTGCTGGTGCAGTTGCCTCTCCATCTCCTCGGCCGCCACAGCGCGCTTGAGGGCGGTTTTCTCCTGGACGAACAAATACAACGAAAGCACCAGTCCCAGGACCAGCGCCGCCACGCCGGCTCCGACCGCGGCAAAAATGGTTTTATTGCGCCGGACCAGTTTCTGGAACTTGTAAACCGTGCTCGGGGGGCGCGCCACGACCGGTTCGTTGGTCAGGTACCGCTGGATGTCCATCGCCAGCCCGTTGGCGGTTTCGTAACGGCGCGTGCGGTCTTTTTCCAGCGACTTCATCACGATCCAATCCAGATCACCGCGCAGAGCATGAATCAATTTGGGAATCTCGGACTGGCGGCGCTGCGCGACGGCGGTCAGGTCCGCGTCGAGCATCGTGCTCAAGCGCGTCGAAGGCCGCGCCGGCTCCTTTTCCCGGATCGTCCGGCGCAGTTCATCGAGCCCGGCCTGCAGCAATTCCTTCGCGTCAAACGGCGTCCGGCTGGTCAGCAATTCATACAGCAACACGCCCAGCGCGTAGATGTCGCTGCGGGTATCCACATCCAACCCGCTCATCTCCGCCTGTTCCGGACTCATGTAGGCCGGCGTGCCGATGAACTGCTCGAAGGCCGTGAACAGCGTCCGGTCCGTCAACCGCCCCTGCGTGGCCTTGGCGATGCCGAAATCGATCACCTTCGGCACCGGCACGCCGTCGTGCAGCGTCACCAGGATGTTCGACGGTTTGATGTCGCGGTGGATGATCCCTTTCTGGTGCGCATGCTGGATGGCGTTGCAGACCTGCACGAACAAACCCAGCCGCGCTTCGGTGGACAGCTTGTTCTGGTCGCAGTAGTCGGTGATTTTGATGCCCCGGACCAGTTCCATGACGAAGTACGGCCGGCCGTTTTCCGTGGCGCCGGCGTCGAGCACTTTGGCGATGTTCGGATGATCCATCATGGCCAGCGCCTGGCGTTCGGCTTCGAACCGGGCGATGACGCTTTTGGTGTCCATGCCCAGTTTGATCACCTTGAGCGCGACGCGGCGGCGGACCGGTTCCTCCTGTTCGGCCATGTAGACCACGCCGCAACCGCCTTCGCCGATCTGCTGGAGCAGTTTGTAGCGGCCGATTTTGTCACCGGGCTTTTCGGTGGGTGGAATGGACAGGACGATGGTGGGCCGGCCGGCGGGCGACGCGGGTTCTTCGAGAAAACCGCCGGCCTTTTCTTCGGCCGCCAACAACGCCTCGATCCGCCGCTGCAACGCCTCGTCACCGCCGCAGGCCTGGCGGAGATAATCCGCGCGCTGTTCGGCCGGCAGTTGCGCTGCCGCGCTGAAAATCGCCTCTTCGCGGTTGGCGGGTTCGCTCATGACGACGGCGGTTTCGGCGTGTCCTTTTTGATGGAGAGCCCGCCGGGCACCGGCGGTTTGGCTTCGGGTACAAAGGTCGCCCAAGTCTTGCCGGATTCCGGATTGTACTGCGCGGTCTTCCCGGGCACCGGCGGGATGCGGATGAGATGATGACAGCTCGGGCATTGGATTTCCCGGCCGGCGAACTGTTCGTCGCATTGCAAATGTTGTTGGCAGCGGGGGCAGGAAAATTTGAATTCGTTCATGGTTCCTTTGACGGATGACGCCGGAATAATGGAGCAAGGTTGACGGCTTGGCAATCGTCCGGAGTTCCGGCTTCCGTCCATGGTGGTTGGTGGGGATGCCGCGCGGCGGCGTCCGGACAGCGCAGCGCGCTGTCCCTACCTTTTGCAAAATGGACATCGCCGGATTTCACAGGTCAATACGCCTTTTTCACAACAAACATTTCCATGCTCGCCGTGTCCGGTTGCAGTTCCAGTCCCCAGCCGTTGAATACCGTGTTCACTGCGGCCAGGTTGAATGTGCCCCGGCGCATGGCCTGATCCACGCCCCGGCCCCAGACCAGCGAGAAATCATAATAATTCGTCAGCCCGGTCTGGTCCATGACCGGCTGCTTGAGACCATTCTCCAGTCCCTTGAACAGGACGCTCAACGGCTGGTGCTGGAAATAAAGTTTCCCGTTCCGATAGTTCACATCGTCCGTTTCGCCGTCGGCGCTGACAGCCAGTCCGGGCAGCGCCGCGTTTTTTACCTTTAACACCAGCACGTCTGTGTTCCGGATCTCGGACATGGCGGTACAGCCGAACTGCTTTTCTATGGCCGCGCGCAGGTATTGACGCGGATGCGGCGATCGCGTGACCAGAAAATCAAAACCGTTTTGGGGCGTGCCGGGCGGCAGCACCACCTGTCCCGGAGAACAATCGTATGCCTCCGCCAGGAGGTCGCGAAACGACACGTTGCGCCCGGCCGTCCGGGCCAGCGAGTCGCCGTCATGAACGTGGCGGACCTTGCCGGAGGCGCGCTCAAAATGCGTCGGGCGGACGATCACCAGGCCCGCCGGCGCCTGCGCCAGGCCATTGCCGTCCTGAAACCAGGCGTCCTTGACTGCCGGGTGGAAATGCAGTTTCACGACCGTCGCCAGCACCACAAACACGGCGCTGCCGGCGGTCACCATGGTTTTTGTCGTTGTCCAGGTCATATATGTAAAGGTTGAAATGGCCTACCATTCAACCATGCGTAAAACCCGGACAAAAAGGATCAGAAAAAATGGCGGGGAGAAAACCGCAGCCGGCCAGGCGGGCAAAATCAGGCCACCGTCGGCGGCACCAGGCGCCGACGGTGACAAAAGCGGCGGGCCCTATCGGCCTTGCACGCGGAAATAGCTGGACGGATTGCTTGGCGTCAGAATCAGGCTGTTGGAATTGATCGGACCGCCCACATCGTCCCAGCCCGGATCAAAGATATTGGTTCTGCATTCGACCTGATACGGCGGATAACCGCCCGTCCAATCCAGCCTGACCTGTCCACCATTTCGCGAGATGGTCAGGGAAATCGGCGCGGCCACATCAACAAGCATCGTCGCCGGGCTGGACAGGCCGTCGAAATCGGTCACGCTCACCATAAAAGCGTTGGTGCCGGTGTCGGAAACCGCCGGCGTGCCGGACAAGGCGCCGTTCGGGGCAATGCTGAGCCAGCTCGCGCCGCTGACTTTGGCAAAGGTCAGGACATCCCCGAAATCCGGATCGCTGGCACTCGCGGCAATGGTGGCCGTGTAAGGCTGACCGGGATTGGCGTGCGGCGCGGTGAAGGGATTGGCGGTAAACACCGGCGGATGATCGGCCGTCACCGTAAGATTCAGGGTCGCGACACCGGCCAGGCCGCCGGAGTCAACCACCAGCAGGAGGTAGCCGGCAGCGCCGACATCTCCGGATCCGGGCGTGCCGGACAACCCACCGTCGGCGGACACATTGAGCCAGGCCGGGCCGGTCACCTTGTAGAACGTCAGAACATCACCGGCGTTGAGATCCGGATCATTGGCATTGGTGGCAATGGTGCCCGAATAAGGAAGTCCGACCGTGGCGGCCGGCCTGGTAAAGACGGGCGAAGTGAAATACGGAGGACCATTCACGTATATGAACAGCAAGGCCGTGTTGGACAATCCGCCGAGGTTGGTCACGCTCACCACAAACACATTGGTGCCGTCATCCGTGCCCTGGGGCGTGCCGGAAAGGGTTCCGTCGGCGCCGACGTTGAGCCACGCCGGTCCGGTGACTTTTGCAAAGGTCATCACGTCGCCGGCCGGAAGCTCCAGGTCGTAGCCATTGGTGGCGATACTGCCGGAATAAGCCATGTTCACGTTGGCAAAGGGTTCGGTGAACGGGTTGAGCAGGAAGGACGGCGGCGGATCCTGGGTCACGACAATCGTCAGGCCGGCCGAAGCCGAGGCGCCGTTGGTGTCGGTAAGGCGAACGACGAAAAGATTCGTGCCGATATCCGAGTTGGCGGGTGTACCCGACAGCGCGCCATTGGCCGCGACGTTGAGCCACGCCGGTCCGCCGGCTTTGGAGAAGGAAAGCCCATCGCCCGGCGGCGCAACCGCCTTGCCGGAAATGGATGCCGAGTACGGCAACGCGCCGATGGCCGGCGGCGTTGAAAATGAGTTGGTGACGAAAATCGGAACGATCAACTGGAACAATGTTCCATAGCCGCCGCCAACGGAAGGATTGAATCCCGTGCCGCCAAACGGCGTGGTGCCATAGAAAGTGCCGTCCTTCGCCTGGAGCAGCGTCCCCTGCGGAGCGGCGCCGTTCAACCCGTCGAACCAGAGCAGCGTGGTCAGGGCGCCATTGGTGGTGATTTGAAACACCGAACCCTGTCCGCCCGGCCCGCCCGAGGATGTGGTGCCGTAGAGATTTCCATCGCTGCCGAGCATGAGGGTGCCGATGGGATACGCTCCGTTGGTGTTGTTGAACGCGATCAACGTGGTAAGGGTTCCATTGGTCGCAAGACGGAACACGGTGCCGTAGCCGTTCGATCCGCCGGAATAGGTGGTGCCGTAAAAACTGCCGTCCGGCCCGGCGCAGAGCCCGCCTTCCGGCAAACCGCCGTTGGCATAATTGAACGACACCAGGGTCGCGAGAGTTCCGTTGGTGTTCAACTGGAACACCGTGCCTTCGCCAAAGACACCGCCGGCGAGGGTCGTGCCATACAGGTTGCCGTCCTTTCCCTGGATCAGGCCGGCGTACGGCAAAGCGCCATCGTTCCCGCCGGTAAATTCGTAGAGCGCCGTGACCGCGCCATTGCCGGTCACCTTGAACACCGTGCCGGCGTTGTTCGCACCGGTCTCAAAAGTGGTTCCGTAATAACTGCCGTCGCCGCCCTGGATCAAACCGGAATACGGATCCCCGCCATCAATCCCTCCAGTGAAGGAATAGAGCGGCGTCATCGCGCCGTTTCCGGCGATACTCATCCGATAAACGGCGCCGTAGCCGTTGGTCCCGCCCTCGAAGGTGGTGCCGTAGAGATAGCTGTCGGTGCTCGGCAGCAGCGGGCCATAGGGATTGGCCCCGTCGTAGCTGCCCGTGAACGAATAGAGCGTCGTCAGACCGCCGCCCGGCGTGAACCGGAAAAGGGTGCCGGCGAACCGGGATCCGCCTTCGGTCGTCACCCCGTATAATTTTCCGTCCCAGGCCTGGACCACGCCGGCGTAAGGAAATGCGCCGTCGCTGCCACCGGTGAACTGGCGCAGGATATTCTGTGACGCACTCGACGCCGTCGGCGAAACAACAACCAGTATCGCCGGAGCACTGGTCACCGTGTAGACCGGGTTGCTGATGATCACCGAATAGGTTCCGGCGCTGGCAGCCGTCACGCCGGTCAGGGTGAGCGTATTGCCGGTGGAACCGGAAACCCCGGGACCATCCGCCAGGTTGGTCCCGTTTTCCTGCCACTGGTAGATCAGCGGCAGGTCACCCGTCGCTGTCACGCCGAACGTGGCGGTCATTCCGGCCACGCAGGTCACATTGGCCGGCTGGCTCAGAATGTGCGGCGGCGAATAGACGATTTCCAGCAACGCCGCCTCGCTCGTCACGGAATTCACCGAATTGCTGACCACCACGGAATAAAACGCCGCGTCGTCCAGGGTGACGTTGGTAATCCTCAGGGTGGCGGTGTTCGCGCCGGAAATGTTGCCGCCATCGGTCAGGTTGACGCCGTCCTGCTGCCACTGGTAGGAAACCGGCGAACCGCCGAAGGTGGCGACGGTGAATGCCGCCGTGCCACCGAGATAGGCGGACTGGTCGGCAGGCTGGCCGGTAATCTGCAATGGACCGCTGATATTGATTTTGTAGATGACCCCGTCACCGGCCGCTCCGCCCTGGTACGTGGTGCCATAGAGATTGCCATCCGCAGACTGCACCAGGGCGGCGGAAGGATTCGCACCCTCATAGTTGTCGAACTGGGCAATGGGCACCAGCGACCCCTGCGGCGCAATGCGAAAGACGGTTCCGTCGCCATAACTGCCGCCGCCCTGCGTCGTGCCGTACAGGTTGCCGTCACTGGCCGACACCAGGCCGCCCCACGGGTTCGCTCCGTCGATGCCGTTGGTAAAGGCATAGAGCGTCGTCAATGTTCCCGACGACGTGATCTGGAAGACCGTGCCATAACCGCCGCTGCCCCCGGTGATGGTGTTGCCGTAGAAATTGCCGTCCATGCCCAACGTCAGGCCGGGAATGGGACCGGCCCCGTCGCTTCCTCCGGCAAACGAATACAGCAACGTGAATGCACCCGCCGGAGAGATTTTGAACACCGTTCCATTCCCCATCGCGCCTCCGTTCTCGGTGGTGCCATAGAAATTGCCGTCCGGTCCCGGCACCAGCACGCCCGACGGATAGGCGCCGTCCGTCCAGTCGAACGAAACCAGAGTCGTCAGCGAGCCGCCGGTGGTGGTCTTGAAAATCGTGCCATAGCCGTAAGCCCCGCCCTGGAGCGTCGTGCCGTAGAGGCTGCCATCGCCGCCCTGGACCATTCCGGCGACCGGCAGCATGCCGTTTTCTCCATTGAACGAAGCGAGGTCCAACACCGAACCCGCCAGCGAAATTCTAAAAATGGTGCCGTCGCCGTAAGTTCCCCCTTCATACGTCGTGCCGTAAAAAAAGGAACCATCGCTGCCGAAAACCAGGCCGGCATAGGGAATGGCGCCGTTGTTGAAATTGAAAGCAGCGAGGGTGCTGAAACTGCCGTTGGTTCCGGCGCGGTACACGGTGCCGTAGCCGCTGGTACCGCCCTCGATGGTTGTGCCATACAACAATCCGCCCGGCCCCGGTGTCACCGGGCTGTAAACAAACTCGCCGGAATTGCCGTTGGTAAACGACCATACCGGCGAGAGAGTGACACCGGTGGCGGTCACCGAAATGATCGAAAGCACCGCGCCAGGGCTGCTCGTCGAACCGAGCGTATTGCTGACAATCACTGAATAGGTTCCCGCATTCGTCGGCGAAGCGCTCTTGATCAACAGGGTGCTGTTGGTGGCGCCGGAAAGATTGACGCCGTTCACCAGGTTCGTGCCGTTGAATTGCCAGCGGTAGGAATAGGGCGTGTCGCCAACGGCGGCGACGCTGAAACTCACCGGAGCCCCGGGCAACACCGTCTGGTTGGTCGGCGGTAACACAATTACCGGCGGCGAGGGAACAATGGCCAGAGACGCATTCGAACTGATGGCCACCCCCGCCGCATTGCTCACCACCACGGAATAATTTCCGACGTTGGCCGAAGTGACGTTGCTGATCGTCAGCGAGGCTGTCGTCGAGCCGGAGATTTTACCGCCATCGGTCAGATTGGTCCCGTTGTCCCGCCACTGGTAAAGCAGCAGGGCATTGGGCCCGGTGCCGACGCTGAACGCGGCTGCCATCCCCGTCAGCACCGCCTGGTTGGTGGGTTGCGCCGTGATGACGGGCGGGGTCACGACGGCCAGCGTGACCTGCCGCGTCTGGACGAAATGATCCATCCGGTTGGAGAATTGCAGCGGGGCGAAATAACTCCCGGCCGGGAGATTACTGGCTACGGCGGTCAAACTGGCGGTGACGGTGACGGGCGAACCGGACGTGAGCGCACCGCTGGTCGGGAAGACGTTCAACCAGACGGAGGTGTTGACCAGGCTCCAGTTCAACGGGCTGGCGGCGCTGTCGGACAAGGTATAGTTGATCGTTGCCGGACTGAACGGCCCGCCCGCCGGTCCGCTGATGACAGTCGATCCGGGAACAATCCGCAACGGTTCCGGAAGCGCCAGGGCCGTCAGCAGGTTGCTGCCGGTGGGAGTGCCCCAGCCCGTGCACAGGTCGTAGCCGGGGACGGCAGAAAAGCGGTTGGGACTGGATGGGCTTTCGTTGTTGCCGGTGGTGATATCGTGAAAGAGCGTGGCATACGCCGCGCTGTTGGAACCCTTTCCGAGGGCGTACACGGCCGGATTGACGAATCCGACCAGCGGTTCGCCGTTGGCGAGGGCCAGTTGGTTGGCCAACGCGGTAAAACCCGCCCAGAGCGGCGTCGCGCAGCTGGTCCCGCCGAAGATGCCGGATTGGCCGTTCCCGTATGCGACCCATATGTTGTCCGCCGTCATGGCCACGTCAGGAAAATTTCGCATGGTGGTCGATCCCTGATTGGCGCCCATATCGATGCCCTGCTGCCAGGCCGGAATTGCATAACTGGTGCTGATGCCGCCGCTGCTGCCGACGCCCCCGCCCCAGTTCCAGACCGTTTCCGATACCCAGACGCCGCCCGGACCGCTGGTGGTCAATGTCGTCCCGCCCACACAAATAATGTTCGTGTCGTCGCTCGGAGGCGGAATGTTCCCGGTGTAGGCGTCACTGTCACCCGAAGCGTTGTAGAAAGATTGGCCCTGGGCGGCGTACTGTTTGAAGATCTGTTCCGACGTCGCGTCAATCGGGTAGGTCCAGGACGCGCCGATTTGTTTGGCCAGGTTGTCGGTGGCCATCCGGTTCAAAATATCATCCGTGGCCGATCCTTCATAAACCAGCACCGCGGAGAGCCCGGGAGCGATGGCAATGGCCATCTCAATGTCCAGCGATACTTCGTCATTGCCGATGCCGGCGCCGCCGTTGTACCCGTCCAACAATACCGCCTGAACCGGCACATTCGGCAACCCGGCCAGGCTTTCATACCGCGTAATATCACCTGGATAGAAACCGGAATCGAATTCCAGCAGCCCGACCGTCTGTCCGGTGCCGGTCAGCGTCACTCCGGGAAGGTAAGCGGCCCGGAAATCGTAACCCATGTAGCTGCCGCTGGCGCCCGACCCGGTTTGCGGCGCAGCGCCATTGGCTTCATTGGCCCCCAATTTCTTCAGGTTCATCGGCTGCGGCACCTGGAAATTGTCCAGGCCGCTGATACTCAACACCGGCACCGTCAGGTCGAGGGTCGGTTGCGTGTCCGGCGCGTAAAACGTGCGCGGTTCGGTCGGATGTTGAAAGGTGTGCAGCTTGACGTGAAACGCGCGTTCGATGTCCATCGCCGTCCCGCTGACGTCCAGCACAACGCGGTTGGGGTGCCGGCCGGTGACGCGGAGGCGGTGCGCCTGGGCGAAACGGGCAACGGCCTCGTAGTCCTGCTCCGTTGGACCAAACCGTTGGGCGAACTGTTCCGGGGTCAGGTAATGGCGGAAGTTGGGACTGGCCGGGTCATTGACCTCCGCGATGAACCGGTTCAGCGCGTCCTGGTTGCGCAACGGCAGGCCGATGGCCAGGTTCAACTGTTTCCATCCCAGGCTCCGCGCGACCAGGGTCGAGTTGGTCATCGGCGCCGTCAATCGATAACGGACGGTTTGCAGTTCCCCGGCCCGGCCCGGGCAGGCAACTGATAACAGCAGAAAAACCGACGCGCAATGGATCCCGAGTTTTTGCCAGGCCCAGGCCGGTTTCATGGTCATCGAGAAAAAGAGGTTCGGTTTCATAGACACTCTCCGGGGAAGATTCCTGGTTTATTTTGAAGCCCGCCGGCAGCCGATTCCAGACCACCGGGAAACACTTTCACCCAGGCCGTTTCGAACAAACACGTCCAAAGGCCGAGTACAGTCCGATTCCATACCGTCAACTCCTGATTTCGGGCACTCTGGGTTAGACCAATCAGGTTGTCAAGTATCACGCAAAAAAAGCAGTATTCGGATTTAAAGGTGGAGCGCCTCGCGCTGCGAGGCGCCGTCGGGTCGCAACGCGACCCGAGCCACCCAATCAGGGCATTACGGAAATGGTGTCGTTTTAGAAAGTGACGAATCCCCGGCGCGCACATACCATGACCGCGCCTGAAATGAATACCCCAACCGGCCCTGGTGCTTAATTGCCATGGAAATCATCATCCGACCCACCGCCGCGGCGGCTTCCGACCTGACCGCACGCATCATCGACGCCGCGTTACGCGCCAAACCCAACCTGGTCCTCGGCCTGGCCACCGGACGGACGATGGAATCTGTCTACGCGCAACTGGCCCGGAGGCATCGCGACGAAAAACTGGATTTTTCGCGCTGCCACACCTTCAACCTGGACGAATACGTCGGATTGCCCGCGGCCGGCGGCCATTCCTACCGGCATTACATGGACCGGCATCTGTTTTCACACGTGAACATCGACCGGCGCAACACTCATTTGCCGAACGGAGCCGCCGCGGATCTTGAGGCCGAATGCCGGACCTATGAACGCCTCATCACCGGTTGCGGCGGCATCGACCTGCAATTGCTCGGCATCGGCAGCGACGGCCACATCGGATTCAACGAACCGTTGTCCGCGTTCCGCTCGCGCACGCGGGTCAAGGCGCTGTCGCCCGTCACCCGGGAGCAGAATGCGTCGGAATTTCCGCAACCGGACGACGTGCCGCGCCGCGCCATCACCATGGGCATCGGCACCATCCTCGACGCGCGCCGCTGCGTCCTGCTGGCCGTCGGCACGGAAAAGGCCGACATCATCGCCCGGGCATTTGAAGGGCCGATGACCGGCATGATTTCCGCCACCGCCCTGCACTGGCACCCGCGCTGCGTCGTCATCGTGGACGAAGCCGCGGCGGGCCGGCTGGCCCAGACCGACTACTACCGATGGATTTTTGACAATGAACCCGAGTGGGAACCTTTCCGCTGACATTGCATGAATGCAACTCCGGGGCCGGCGCAAAATAAAACCGGCTACAACCGGTTCCTGCTGCTGGTGGCGGGCCTGGGCGGGTTGCTGTACGGCGTGGACGTCGGGATTATCGCCGGTGCTCTGCCGTACCTCGAAGCCACCTCGCGCCTGACCGCCGGACAACTTTCGTTCATCGTCGCCGCCGTTTTGCTCGGCAGTGTCGTTTCAACGTTGTTTGCCGGTCTGCTGGCGGATTTTTTCGGCCGGAAGAAGATGATGGCCGCCAGCGGCATGCTGTTTGTCGCCAGCATTCCGATCATCGCGCTCGCGCACGGTTATTGGCCGCTGGTTTCGGGCCGGTTGCTGCAAGGCATCAGCGCCGGGCTGATCGGCGTCGTCATTCCGCTCTACCTCGCCGAATGCCTGGCAGCCTCCCAGCGCGGCAAAGGCACGGGCATTTTCCAATGGCTGCTCACGTTCGGCATCTTCGCCGCAACGATCATCGGCCTTTACTTCAGCCGGCGTGTCGATGACGTGGCAAAACTCGGCGACGTCAACCGGCTCTTTGCCTTCAAGGATGCGGCCTGGCGCGGCATTTTCTGGGTGTCGCTGCCGCCGGGAATCCTGTTTGTTCTCGGCAGTTTCCTGGTGGCCGAATCGCCGCGCTGGCTGTTTCGCCGCGGCCGGACCGAAGCGGCGCGCGCCGCGTTGCTTCATTCCCGCACGGATGAACAGGCGGACATTGAATTGCGCGAAATGGAGGAAGCCGCAGCTGCCGAAAAAGCCAAAACGTCGGCGGGCGAACAAATCCGGGAATCGCTTTTGCGCCGCAAATACATCGTTCCCTTCCTGCTGGCCTGCGTCATTCTCGCCTGCAACCAGCTCACCGGCATCAATTCCATCATCGGCTACAACGCCACCATCCTCATCCAGGCCGGCCTTTCCGACCTCCACGCCCACCTGGCCAACACGCTGTTCACGCTCATCAATTTCCTCGTCACCATCGGCGGCGTCCTGCTCGTGGACCGCCGGGGCCGGAAATTCCTGCTGTCGGTCGGCACCGCCGGCATCATCGTTTCCCTGCTCGGCGCCGGCCTTTTGTTCCGCCAGACCGAGCAGAAGCGCCTGGACGCCAGGGACGCCGTCCAGGCCATGGTTTCAACCGACCAGACGCTTTCGCTGAATTTTAACGAAGCGGCCGCAACGAATTGGCTGGCCGGACAAAACGTCAACGGCCAGGCGTCCACCCTGGTCGTCATTTATGCCTACGGCGATTTTCGTGCCACCACGCCGGCGTTGCGCTCGGACAACGCAGCGGCCAAACCGGTTGAAATCGACCGCGCCGGCTGTGTGCCGGCCAATAAAGTTGTGGCGTTCTTCTCCAACCCGTTTGCCGATCTGGAGGCTGCCGCGACTGCACCGTTGAAAATCGATCACGCCTTCATCACGCCGGTGCCGGACGCAGCCCACGGCTGGCTGACGGCGGTTTGCCTTTTCGTGTTCATGGCCTTCTTCGCCGTCGGCCCCGGCATCTGCGTCTGGCTGGCGTTGTCCGAACTCATGCCCACCCGCATCCGTTCCAACGGCATGAGCATCGCCCTGCTCCTCAACCAGGCCGTCGCCACTTCCATTGCCGGCGTCTTTCTGCCGGCCGTCGGCAAATATGGCTACGCCACGATGTTTTTCCTCTTCGCCGCCTGCACGGTCGTTTATTTCGTCACCGCCGCCTTCTTCCTGCCCGAGACGAAGGGAAAAACCCTGGAAGAAATCGAAGGCTGTTTTGAAGGCCCGAAAAAAACCTGACCCGCGTGAAATCCATACTTTCCGGCATCCTCTGGTTTACGTTGGCCGCCAGCCTCATGGCCGCCGGCACGAACGCACCGGCCATCATCCCGCAACCGCAGGAGATCCGGCCGCTGCCCGGCAGTTTCCGGCTCGCGCCGGCGACGCGCATCTACGTCGACGTGACGGCGCGCGCCACGGGAAAGTTCCTGGCCGAACGGCTGCGCCCGTCCACCGGTTACCCGATCAAGGTCCGCACCCGGTTTTTCTCCGATGCGCCGGCCGCGGGGAACATCTGCTTCACGACCCGGCACGCCGATACCAACCTTGGTCCGGAAGGCTATGAACTCACCGTGACGACCAATGCCGTCGTCATCCGCGCCCCGGAACCGGCGGGCTTGTTTTACGGCGCCCAGACGCTGCTCCAACTGCTGCCGCCGGAAATTTACTCATCAACGATGACGAACCGGGATTGGTCCGTGCCGTGCGTCCGGATCGACGACTGGCCCCGGTTCAAATGGCGCGGCCTGATGCTGGATGTCAGCCGCCATTTTTACGACCGGGCGGAGGTGGAGAAAATCCTCGACGAAATGGCGTTGCACAAGTTGAACACGTTTCATTGGCACCTGACCGATGACCAGGGCTGGCGCCTGGAAATAAAAAAATATCCGAAGCTGACGCAGATCGGCGCCTGGCGGACGGCGAGCAAAATGGTCCCGCCCCGGGGCGAAGACGCGCCGCTGACCGAGGCCAACGCCCATCCGGCCTGGGCCCAGGTTGCTACGACCAAATTCGGCACCAACGGCCGGTACGGCGGATTTTACACGGCAGCCGATGTCCATCACGTCGTGGCTTACGCGGCGGCGCGGCATATCACCATCGTTCCCGAAATTGAAATGCCCGGCCACGCCGTCGCCGCGCTGGCAGCCTACCCGCAGTTCGGCTGCGGCGGTCCGTTCAGCACTGACGCGAAAGCCGGGATCAACAGCGGCGTGTTCGATCCGGGCAACCCGGAGACATTCAAATTCCTCGACCGCGTGCTGGCTGAAGTTTTCCAACTGTTTCCGGGCCGGTTCGTCCACGTCGGCGGCGACGAGGTGAACGCGAAGGTGAAGGCGGCGACGTGGGCGAAAAGTCCGTCCTGCCAGGCGTTGATGCAGCGCGAGAACCTGAAAAACACCGACGAATTGCAGGACTGGTTCACCCGGCAAATTGAGCGGTTCGTGAATGCACACGGAAAACGGCTCATCGGCTGGAGCGAAATCGCCACCAGCGGCATCACGACCAACGCAGCCATCATGGATTGGAAAGGCGGCGGACCGAAAGCAGCTGGCGCCGGCCATGACGTCGTGATGGCGCCGGAAAAATGGGTTTACCTCGACCACTATCAATCGACGAATCACGCCACCGAACCGCATGCCATCGGCGGTTTTCTGCCGCTGGAACAGGTTTACCAATTTGAACCGGTCCCGGCAAAGCTCGCACCGGAACTGCAGCCGCGCATCCTGGGCGGCCAGTGCAATCTGTGGACCGAATACATCGCCTCGCTGCCGCATGTCGAATACATGATTTTCCCGCGGGCGTGCGCGCTGGCGGAAGTGACCTGGTCGGCCAAAACCGCGCGCGATTTCGGCGATTTTTCGCGCCGGCTGCAAATCCACGAACAGCGGCTGGAGGAATTGGGAATCAATTACCGCCGGGAAACGAATTGAAGCTCAGATTGCGGAGCCGGCACGGTGCGCCGATTTAAAATGGCAGGACAGCGCGGCGTCGCTACCTTACAACATTACCCGAAGATCATTCCACTACGACCTGGCTGCTGTCCTCGAGTTTCAAACATTTGCCGGCCGGATCCCAGGGTTTGAATCCCGTTATCTGCGCCTGCCGGACGGCCTTGAACCGGACCAGGACGTCCGCCGCCGCCGGTTCCGGCAGGTTCCAATCACGGAATTCCAGGTTGCCCGCGTCCTCGCAGAAAATCGCCGGGCGCAAATCAGCGGCGCCCAGTTCCACTTTCACGTCAGTCGCCCGCAGACCGTCGACATGCCGCGCATATATTCCGTACGCCGGAAACTGTTTTCCGAACATGGTGATTTCCGGATAAGCCGATTCCTTTTCGGGCAGCATGGCGCCCGCCTCGTCCCGGTTCCCGCCGCCGGGCAATTGCAGCTCCAGGTTTTCCAGCGTCACGCCGTTCACGGTGTGTCCGGGAATGCCGCTGATCAAAATCCCGATCGCCGATGTCGCCTGCGCCCGGATATTTTTGACGATGACATTGGTCACCGTGCCCACCGGCTGCGGCGGATCGCCGGCGCGAAACGTTTTCAAGCGCGCGCCAAGCCGGATGAACACCGGCAGGTTGACGTTGGTCATCGTCAGGTCCGAGATCAGGACGTTTTGAATTCTCGCGCCGTCCACCGACAGCAACTTGATGCCGCCGCCCTGGGTGTCGCGGATCCGGCAATTGGTGATGGTGAGATTTTCAAAATCCGCCGCCGACTCGGTGCCCAGCTTGATCGCCGCCCAATGGCTTTTCAGGTCGCAATGGTCCACCGCGACGTTCCGGCACGGAACCAGGCTGGTCGTCTTGAGGCAAATCGCGTCGTCGCCGCTGTCAATGTTGCAGCCGCGGATGGACACGTTCTCGCTCGAATCAATGTCCAGGCCGTCGTTGTTCGGCAGGCCGCGGCTGTTGATGGTGATGCCGGTGACGGTGACGTTGCGGCATTGGGAAAAATGCATGGTCCAGGCCGCCGGGCCCTGCAGTTGCACGCTGCTGACGGCGACGCCGGCGCACCGGACGAACCGCGCCAGAAACGGCCGCGCCGACGCGCCTTTTGGCCGGACCGCGAGCAGTTTCGTTCCGCGGCCGTCCACCAGCCCTGGCCCATCCAGGCCGACGTTTTGCGCATCCACGGCGCCAATGAGGCAATAGCCCAGTTCGGCGCCATTGCCGCTGCGGAATTTGTCGGGCGCGGAATAATCGGCGATGTTCGTGCTGCCCAGGAGCTCGGCGTGCCCATCGAGATGCAGCGTGACGTTGTCCTTGAGCCGCAGCGTGCCGCTCACGTATTTTCCGGCGGTGAATTCGACGATGCCCCCGCCCCGCCGGTTGCAATCGTCAATCGCCTTTTGAATCGCGCCGGTGTCAGGCGTCACGCCGTCGCCTTTGGCACCAAAGTTTTTGACGTCCACATTCACCGCTGCCGCGCTGAAAGCGGCCAGCACCGGCAAAACGAACTGCAGAACGAGCCGGCGCATGCAATCAGGGCGCGGCCGGCCGGGGCGCGGCTTTTTCCACGTCGATCTTTAGCGTGACCGCTTTCAATCCGGGCGCCGTCGCGGTTAAAATCAGCCGGCGGGAAGGCGGGGTCGGCCGGACAACGACCTGGGCATAGCCGTTGAACACCCGGCGCCGGTCCGCCTGGTCGGGTTCATGGCTGCTCGGATCGCCGTTGCCCACACCCAGAATTTTTCCGCCCTGGACCCGGAAACTGATTTCGTTGTCGGCCACCGGCACCACGCGGCCCTGACGATCCACGACGGCGACTTCCACGATGCCGACGTCTTCGTTGTCGGCCCGGATCTGTTTGCGGTCGGGGACCAGCCGGATAGCGGCCGGGGCGCCGGTGGTTTCCACTTTGGTTTCCATCACCAGCTTGCCGCCAGGGTAACCCTTCGCGCTGAGCGTGCCCGGCTCATAATTCACGTTCCAGTCGAGGAATTCGTTCGGCTTCATGGTTTGCCGGCCGAGGCTCTTGCCGTTCAGGAACAATTCAACTTCCCGGCAGTTGCTGAAGACGCGGACGGGGATGACCTGCCCGATTTTATCCGGCCAGTTCCAGTGCGGCATGAGGTGGAGCACAGGTCGGTCCGTCCACCACGCCTGGTAATAATAATAGATGTCCTTCGGAAAACCGCACATGTCCAGGATGCCGAAATGCGAGTTGATGCACGGCCATTTGTACGGCGTCGGCTCGCCGCGATAATCGAAACCGGTCCACACAAAACCGCCGCTGGTGAACGGATTGGTCGCATAATACGACCACCATTGCCAGGGCCGCTCGATGCCGTTCGTGGCGTAGGCGGCGACGTAACCGAGCGTCTGGTCATCGGCATAAATGCCGCGGGTGACCCGGGTGCTGGCGGTTTCGGTGCCGATGGCCGGCTGGGCCGGGTGCGCCGCGTGGAATTTGCTGATGTTCGCCGTGTGATAATTGAATCCCTGCACGTCGATCACCGTGGAAAAGCCCTTGCCCCAGTTGCCGTTCATCGCCACGGTACACCGCCGTGTCGGGTCGAGCGAATGAACGAAATCCTGCATCATCGCCGCCATTGCCGCGCCCTGGTCCGTACCCTGCAATGACTCTTCATTGCCGATGGACCAGATGAATATGCCGGGATGATTCCGGTCGCGCCGGATGAAATCGTTCAGTTCGTTCAACTCCCAGGCATTGGTGTCCATGCGCCGGTTTTCGTCCATGACCAGCAATCCGAGCCGGTCGCAGGCGTCGAGCAGTTCGGGCGTGGGCGGATTGTGCGACGTGCGGATGGCATTGCCGCCCATCTCCTTCAATTTCGCGACGCGCCAGTATTGCAATGCGTCGGGAATCGCCAGGCCGACGCCGGCATGGTCCTGGTGATTGCAGGTGCCCTTGATCGTGTACGGTTTGCCATTCAGCAGAAAACCGTTTGTGGCGTCGAAGGCGACCGTGCGGAGGCCGAATGCGGTTTCTTTTTGGTCAACGATTTTGTCGTTGCTTTCGACCGTGGTGATGAGGTGGTAAAGCTTCGGTGATTCGGGCGACCAAAGAACCGGTGAGTGGATGGCGATTTCGCGGCTGAATTCGGTTTCTGAACCGGGCCGAATCCCTTCGGTTTCGTGTGCGCCGCCTTCGGGAATGGTTTCGCCGCCGGGCGCGATGATCTTCCAATCAACCTCGGCAGTCGCGGTGGTTGCGCCCGGATTCGTTTCGGTATTGGCCACCGTGGCCCGCAATTGCAGCAACGCCGGACCAACCGGAACATTGTTCGAAAATTCGCTCCAGACAAAAATCCCATCCGGCACAATATGGATCGGCGAAGTCTTCACCAGCCAGACGTGGCGGTAGATGCCCGCGCCTTCGTAAAACCAGCCTTCAAACCGGCTCGCATCGACCCGCACGACGAGCTCGTTCTTTCCCCCAAAGTTGGCGAACCGGCTGATGTCGTAGCGGAAACTGCTGTAACCGCTCAAATGCCGGCCGAGACAATGGCCGTTCAACCACACGAGCGAATTGCGAAAGACGCCGTCGAACTCGAGCCAAAGCGCCTTGCCCTGGTCGGCCGCCGGCAGTTCAAACGTGCGCCGGTACCAGCCGATGCTGTTTTGCGGATAGTCCGGGCCCACCGGCTTGAATCCGTGTTTGTAATCGGCCTTTTCGTCGAACGGCAGTTCCACCGCCCAGTCATGCGGCAGATTCAACTGCCGCCAGCCGCGGTCATCAAAACCCGGCTGCACAAACGAAATATGGCTCCCCAGATCCGGCGCGGTCGGGTCAATGCGCGTCGGATCACCGGAAACCAGGTTGCCTTCCAGGCCCACCTCGCCATTCTTCGTCTTGGCGAGGTCCTTGACTTCCGGGTAATCGAAATTGGTTCCCGCATCCGGCGCGTCGCCGAGCTGGAAACGCCAGTTGAAATCCAGCAACAGCCGTTCGCGGGGAGAATCCGCGGCCGGAGCCGCGCCGGCGAGGAGAACCATCGCGCCGAAGATCAGCGCCCGCTTGGTTGATGCAATGTGCGTCATTTAAGAAAGTTCCCATTAAGGCACAGCCGGCCGCGGCGCGCAAGGTTGCGCCGCAATTATCGCCGTCACCGGCGCCAGGCCTTCGGCGGTCGCGGTCAATTTGATTTCACCCGCGGTTTTTCGGGACTGCACAATCACCTGCGCCAGCCCGTTGAACGCGGAACGCTGCCAGGGGCCGGTGCAAACATCGGGTTCGTGACACGCCGGGTCGCCGTTGCCGACGCCGATGATTTTTCCCGGGCCGGTCAATTCAAAATGAACCAAGTGGCCCGCCGTCGGCACCACGCGGCCCCCGGCATCAGTAATGGAAACCGTGATCACGCTCACGTCCTCGCCGTCGGCGTTGATGCCGGCCCGGTCGGGCGCCAGCCGCACGGCGGCCGGTGCACCGGTGGTTTCCACGCGGGTTTCGGCTGCCGGCTGGCCGCCGTTGTAACCCCGCGCAGAAAGCGTGCCCGGTTCATAATTGACCGCCCATTCCAGGTGGCCCGCCGCGGGCATCGTCTTTTTCCCGAGGCTCCGGCCGTTCAAAAACAATTCCACTTCCCGGCAATTGCTGTAGCACCAGACGTTCACATTCGTCCCAATCCGGTCCGGCCAGTTCCAATGCGGCAACAGGTGCACCGTCGGCCGGCCGGTCCAGACGGATTGGTAATAGTAGAAATCGTCCTTGGGAAAACCGCAGGTGTCGAGCGCGCCGAAATACGAACTGATGGACGGCCATTTGAATGGCGTCGGTTCGCCGCGATAATCGAAACCGGTCCAGTTGAAGACGCCGCTCAGGAACGGACGCGCGGCATAGTATTTCCACCAACCCTCCGCGGTCAGGTTGGAATGGACGCCGTCGACGATGAGGTAATGGGTGGTATTGACGTCGTAGGCGCTCAGTTCGTTGCGCTTCGGATCGTTCGCATAAATCCCGCGCGTGCTCCGGGTGCTGGCGGTTTCGGTGCCGATCATCGGCTTCGCCGGATAGGCCGCGTGCAACCGGTCGGGATCATCCTCCCAGGTGTAGTTCCAGCCCAGGACGTCGATCACGCGCGCCATGCCGGCCGTCCGGCCGTGGTTCATGGCCACGGTGCAAAGCCGCGTCGGATCCAGTTCGTGCGCGACGGTTTGCATCGCCGTCACGACCCGCGCGGCGGTTTCATGGGCGGCGGCGGCGTTGGTCCGGCCGCCTTGCAGGTACGTTTCCTCGTTGCCGAGCGACCAGAGGAAAACGCTCGGATGATTCCGATCGCGCCGGATCAAGGACCGGAGTTCGCCCAGCTCCCAGGGGCTGTCGTCCAGGCGCCGGTTTTCGTCCATGACCAGCATCCCCAGCCGGTCGCAGGCGTCGAGCAACTCCGGCGCGGGCGGGTAATGCGACGTGCGGATGGCGTTGCAACCCATTTCCTTCAATTTTCGGATGCGAAAATCCTGGAGCGCATCGGGCATGGCCGTGCCGACGCCGGCGTGGTTCTGGTGGTCGCAGGTGCCCTTGAGGAAGTACGGCTTGCCGTTCAGCAGAAAACCCTTGTCCGGATCAAAGGCGATGGTCCGGATGCCGAATCGGGTTACGACGCGATCAACCGTTTTCCCGCCGGTCTCGACAGTGGTGATGAGTTGATAACGTTTCGGGGATTCGGGCGACCACGGTTCCGGCGAGTGCAAAACCGCCCGCTCGCCTTCGCGAAACGGCCACGCCAGCGGCCGGCCCGGCGGGCAAAGAAAAAATTTCAATTCGACGGCGTCATTGGTGCCGGCGGCCAGACGCGCCCGGCCGAGCGAATTCCCTTCCGGATCGAACAATTCACCGCTCACCGTCACGGCGGAAACATCGGTCGGCAGACCGGACAGTTGAGCCTGGAGATGAATTTCGCAAACTCCCTCCGGCAACGGACCATGGAATCGGCTGAAAACAAAAATCCCGTCGGGCGCGATGGCAACCGGAGAAGTTTTTTCCAGCCAGACGTGGCGGTAGATGCCCGCGCCTTCATAAAACCAGCCTTCAAACCGGCTCGCATCCGCGCGTACCACGAGTTCATTTTTCCCGCCGAAGTTCGCGAACCGGCTGATGTCGCAACGGAAACCGGTGTAACCGCTCAAATGGCGGCCGAGGCAATGGCCGTTGAGCCACACCAGCGAATTGCGATAAACGCCGTCGAATTCCAGCCAGAGCGCCTTGCCCCTATCGGTGGGCGGCAGATCAAATTCGCGCCGGTACCAGCCGATGCTGTTTTGCGGAAAGCCGGGCCCGATCGGCTTGAAACCGTGGCTGGCGTCGGCCCCGGAATCAAACGGCAGTTCGACCGCCCAGTCATGCGGCAGGTCCAATTGCCGCCAGCCGCGGTCGTCAAATTTCGGCTGCACAAAGGAAACTCCGCCGCCGGGATTTCTGGCCACCGTGTCGGAAAGATTGGCCAGTTCGCCTTCCAACCCGGCGGCTTCCACGCGCGTCTTGGCGAGGTCAGCCACTTCGGGATAATCGAAATTCGTTCCCGCGTCCGGCGCATCGCCCAGGTGGAACCGCCAGCTGAAATCCAGCCGCAGCCGTTCGCGCGGCAAATCAGCCGCCGGAACGGCAACCGCCGTGAACCCGACCAAGCCGATCAGCGCCAGCGACCGGGCGGAACGGCGGACCGAAACCGGAAACGCCGGAGGAGATGTCATGGATCTGAACTCTGCAAAAAATCACACCAAACCGCACGGAGAAATTTTTGGCTGCATCTGGGCAGGGACGCCGCGCTGCGGCGTCCGGACAACGCAGCGCGGTGTCCCATTTGGAGTGCGCGGACATGTCCGCGCTTTGAAAGCGGCGACATGTCGCCGCAGTCCAAACCAGGTGCACCGGGATGCTTTTTTCGCGGAAAGCTACGCTTCAACGGTCGACACGTCTTCAATCTCCGAACGCCACGCTGTGAGACGTTGCTGGAGACCGAGCCGGGCCAGAAAATCAATGTCCAGTTCCACCGGTTTGCCGGGCGGTTTGTCCGCGGAAAATTTCCCGGCAAAAACATTGGCCACGTGGACGGCAGCCAGCGGCCCGAAGGCGGCGGCATCGCTCTTACCCGGTTGCAGATGGAATGCGACCGCGTCCACCATCGGCGCCGACAGGCCCCACAAACCGAACAGGTAGGCGGCCACGGAGGCGGAGGTGGCGTCGAAAATCTCCTGTTCCGCTTCCGGCAGCGTCAGGTGACGCCGGTCGGCCAGTTCGACCGCCTGGCGGTAGAGCTGCGGAAAAGTCCGGGCGAGCATCAGCTTGCCGGCATTGCGCAACATGGCCGCCGTGCAGGCATCTTCGGTGGGACCTTCATCGGCCCGTTCCATCCGCATGATCGCGCGAACGATGCCGGCGCAGCGCAGCGCGTCATCCCACAGATGGCGCACGGAGAAGCCGGGGATGGGCACGCGTTCGAAATTGGAAAAGACGTGGGCGGACAGGGCGATGGAGCGGATGGCCGCCAGGCCGAGGAATTGCACCGCTTCGAACGGGCTGCTGACTTTCTGGGCCAGGCCGAACGCGGCGGAGTTGGCCACCTGCAACACTTTCGCGGTCAGGGCGGGATCGCGGGCGACGATCTCAGCGATAATCTCGACGGAAGGTTCGTCGGAATTGATTTCCTTCATGACCTTCAGGTAAGTCGACGGGAAGCTTGGCAGCGCATTCAATTTGCCGACCAGCGCCTTGAGCTTATCGTCCTGCAAATACGCGTCCAGCCGCCGGATGCAGGCCAGGGTGGCCAGCAGTTCCGATCCTCTCACCGGTTTGGCCAGGAACTGGTGCGTGGTTTCCAGGCAACGGGCGATCTCCTCCTGGTCGTCGATGCCGGAAATGACGATGCGCGACATCTGCGGATGCCGCCGGCAGATTTCCGTCATCAATTCCACGCCGTCCATGCCGGCCATCCGCAGGTCCGAAACGACCACGTCAAACCGGTTTGAGTCCAGTTTACCCAGCGCTTCCCGGCTGCCGACCGCCTGGTCCACCTCCCAGTCACCGGCTTCATCCTCGAGCATCAACGTGTACAGCCCCAGCTGCAGCGGATCATCGTCAACGAACAGGATGTGTTTTTTCATAATTGGACCGGACGCCGCTCACGAGCCGGCCGGACGCGCAAGCCGCATATCGTATATCGTAAATCAGGGATTTAACTTTAGGTTTCTTCGATCCTCTGGTCAAATTAACCATTGGCAAACCGGCCGCCGGTCTGATATATAAAACGCCCGCTTTTTATCCAGGCGGCTGAAAATTTAACCAAACCATTTTATGTCACAGCATCGCAGTCTGCGCGCGGCGTCCACCCTGGGCGGCAAGCGCAACGTCCTGAAGCGCTTCGAGCGCACCGAACTTCTCAAGAAACGCGGCCAGTGGAAGGACGGCGACCGGATTACCGGCCTCCGCAAAACCAAACCGGAAGTCTGATCCGTTGCATCGTTAAATCGTTGGACAGTCAATCGGGCGGACGAAGATTCCGCTTTAACGATTAAACCATTCAACGGTTCAACGAGATGAACATCCGTCTGCAGAAATTCCTGGCCGACGCCGGCGTGGCCTCCCGCCGGGCCGCCGAACAAATCATCCTGGGCGGGCGCGTCCAGGTGAACGGCCAGCCCGTCCGGTTGCTGGGGACCAAAATCGATCCGCAGCACGAGGAAGTGACGGTGGACGGGAAGCCGGTCCGGGCAAAACGGAAGCTTTACGTCGCCCTGCACAAACCGGTAGGCTGCGTGTGTTCACATCGGGACGAATTAGGCCGGCCGACGATCCATGATTTATTGCCCAAAGAGTGGCAAAATCTGCATTCCGTGGGCCGTCTGGATTTTGACAGTGAGGGATTGATTTTTCTGACCAATGATGGACAATTTGCCCTGTGCCTGACTCATCCGCGCTACGGCGTGAGCAAGAAATACGTGGCTTTGGTGGAAGGCCGGGTGGAACCGGCCATGTTGGAACGATTCTTGCGGGGTGTATGGCAGGCAGGCGAAAAACTGCAGGCCCGGGCGGTCCGGCTCCTTTCCTCCAGCCGCGCCAGAAGCGTCGTGGAGCTCGAGCTGGCCGAGGGTAAAAACCGCGAAGTGCGGCGGTTGTTTGAATCACAGGGGCTGACGGTAAAACGGTTGCAGCGGACTCAGATCGGAAAGATCAGGCTGGGCGAGTTGAAACCGGGCCGTTGGCGGGCATTGACAGAAACCGAGATAAGAACTTTACTTCAGAAAATATGAAAATGAATTGCTGGCTGATTGCAGGCGTGATGATCGCAACCGGTGCGGTTGCGCAGAACAATACCAACACCTTGCCGCCCATCCCCGCGCCGTCTCCGGCTGTCGCTCCCGCCGAAAGCACGCCCGCGCCGGCGGCCGAACCGGCGCCCGCCACGGCGCCCGTCAAAAAGAAACATAAAGCCGCCCCGCTCAAACCCATCCACGAACCGTCGGTCAATCTCGTGCCGGGCCCGGCGGAAGTGACCGCCAACGTCAACGCCCGCGGCCAGGCCGGTCTCAAAGGCGAAGTGGTCACCCATCTGAAACAGGGCGAATCGGTCAACGTCATCGAACAGATCAATCTCGACAAGCACCGGACCGGCGAACCCGCCCAGTGGGCCAAGATCGCCCTGCCCGCCAGCACCCACGTCTGGGTCAAGAGCTCTTACATCGATCCGGCCACCAAGACCGTGACGAGCAAGAAATTGAATTTGCGCGCCGGTCCCGGTGAAAATTACAGCGTCCTGGGCGTCATCGAACGCGGCGCTTCCGTCAACGAAATCACCACCAAAGAAGGTTGGACCCAGATCGATCCGCCGTCCAGCGCCTACACGTTCGTGGCGGCCATGTATCTGAAGCAGGAAGCCCCGGCGCCCGCGCCGGCTCCGGCTCCTGAACCGGCACCGGCACCGGCGCCGACGCCCACCGCCGCCGATATGTCGCAGCCGCGCATCGTGCAGCATGAAGGCGTCGTGCGCGCCGTCGGCAGCATCGCCGCCCCCACCAAATATGAATTGTACGATCCGGCCACCGACGTGAACATCAATTATCTCTACACCACGTCACCGAACCTCGACCTGAGCAAGTACGTCAACATGCGGATCATTGTCACCGGCGAGGAAGGCCTGGATTCACGCTGGAAAGATACGCCGCTCATCAACATCCAGAGCATCCAGGTGCTCCAGACCGAAGCGGTTCCCCGGGTCATCTACAAGAGCCCGCGGGCGGCACAACGTCATTGATGGCCGTTTCTCCAGAGCTCCACGGTCACAATGTCATTGACGGCCGGGCCATTGCCGCGCAAATCCAGCGCGAAGTGGCGCAGCGCGTCGCGCAATTGAACCAACGCGGGGTCCGGCCGGGCCTCGCGTTTGTTCGCGTCGGCGAAGACCCCGCGTCCAAAGTCTATGTCGGCCGCAAGGAAAAAGCCTGCGCCGAACTCGGCATTTTTTCCGAAACCCACGTCCTGCCCGGAACGGCGACCGAGGCCGAGCTGCTCGCCCTGCTGGACCGATTGAACGCCGACGCCCGGCTGCACGGCATCCTCGTCCAGGCGCCGTTGCCGAAACCCATCCGGGAAGCCGTGATTTATTCCACCGTTCTGCCGCAAAAGGACGTGGACGGCTTTCATCCGGTCAACGTCGGCAAATTGATGCTGGGCGACCCGGCCGGGTTCCACCCCTGCACACCGGCGGGCATCCGCGAACTGCTCGTGCGGTCGAATGTCAAAACCGACGGCGCGGAAGTCGTGGTGCTGGGCCGGGGCAATATCGTCGGCAAACCGATGGCCGCCATGCTGTGCCAGAAAGCCAGCGGCGCGAACGCCACCGTCACGATCTGCCACTCCGGCACCCGCGATATCCCGGCGCATTGCCGCCGCGCGGACATTCTGATCGCCGCGCTGGGCGTTGCCGAATTCGTCAAAGCCGACATGGTCAAGCCCGGCGCCGCGGTGATCGACGTGGGCGTCAATCGCGTGAACGGCAAGCTCGTCGGCGACGTCGACTTTGCGGGTGTCCAGCCGATCGCCGGAAAAATCACTCCCAACCCCGGCGGCGTCGGTCCCATGACCATTGCCATGTTGATGCAAAATACCGTGCGCGCTGCCGAAAACTCCGTTAAAACATGAACCCTTGACCCGCCGGTATCAACGATTCACGATTCAACGATTCAACGATTAACCAACCCATGAATCCAACCCGAATTTTACCCGATCTCCAGGCCTCGCTGCTGTGCGAGGAAGTCCGCCAGGAAGCCAACGGAAATTTTTTCATCATCGGCGTCATCAATTTTCTCCGGGTGCCGCAACTGCCGATCACGGCCGGACGGCTGTGCGCCTTCAATCGCTGGACCGCCGGCATCGGGCAATTCACCGAGACGGTCCGGCTTATCGCTCCGGACCAGACCACCGTGTTGCGCAAAGGCGAAATGAAATTCGAATTGCGCGAACCGGGCCTCCATTCCACCAACGTCATGGTCTTCGGCCAGATCGAATTCAAGGTTCCCGGGACTTATTTCGTCGAAGTGTTGGTGGACGATGTCATGAAGCTTCGGTATCCCATTCCCCTGATCCTGACGCCGCCCAACCCGCAGAATCCGGCCGCGGCCGAGGGAAAGAAGCCCTGATTCGGCATACGGGGAGCGCCGGGTTCGCATATTGCAGAGCTTTCGGTTCCGACGATTGTAAACTGCACGGCGTGCCATTTTCGTTTTCCGCCTTTCGGACGCGTCCGGAAATGCTTCGGGTTTCGTTTGGGGAATTTTTGTGCTAACCTGCTGCATTGATGAGTGTACCGGTCCAATTACCCGTGGCGTGGGAGCCGTTTACCCCACGCGGCGTGGCGGCCTTTGCCCATGCGCGGCTCAGCCGGCTGCTCGTGGTGCAATTCGTCATCGCCTCACTGGCCGCCGTCGCCGTCGTCGGTTTTTTTTCCAATGACATTTTCCCGGTCGTCAATACCGCCATCGGGAATTTGCCGGCGACCGGCGCCATCCGCGACGGCCGGCTGGATTGGCCCGGCAAATCGCCGCAATTGCTGTCAGAAGGCCGGTATGTTGCGTTCATTGTCGACCCCGGTCACACCAGCCAGATTCGGTCGACGGCCCATGTGCAGATCGAATTCGGCCGGGACACCGCCCGTTTCTATTCACTGCTGGGTTATGCGGAGTTTAAATATCCGTCCGATTGGATCATTGCGTTCAACCGGACCGATCTGGAACCGCTCTGGGGAGCCTGGGAACCGGAATGCCTGGCCATTCTCATCCCCGCCGTCGTCGTCGGCCTGATGCTCTGCTGGGCGGCGCTGGCAACCGCCTATTTTTTGCCGGCGTGGCTGCTCGGATTCATGGCCAATCGCCATTTGAATCTCCGCGCCGCCTGGAAAATGTCAGGGGCGGCGTTACTTCCCGGAGCACTGCTGCTGACCGCCGGCGCCGTGCTGTACAGCCTGGACGGCCTGGAACCGATGCAACTGGGTTTTCTGTTCAGCGTGCACCTGGTGCTGGGCTGGATTTATCTTTTTATCAGCCAGCTCTTTCTGCCCCGGATGGACGAAGTGCCCCGGGGAAATCCATTCTCGCTGACGTCCTGACCAGGACCGGCGCGGCAGGGAGTACGCGAGGACCGCGGCTGTCTCAGCCGCAGCACACGCGATCGCCAAATCTCTTCGGCATTTTTTGCGCGTCTTCCATCATCCGGGCCGCTGCGGCTGGGACAGCCGCGGTCCGGCCGCGAATTCCGACGCTGCCCTTGCCTCACTTCATTGACACCCGCGCCGCGGCTCTCTAGCCTGCATCCATGTCGAAACTGCCGTTCGAGCTCCTGCTGGCCCTGCGTTATCTGCGGCCCAAGCGGACGTTCGTTTCCGTCATCACCTTGATCTCCATCGTCGGCGTCTCCCTGGGCGTGGCGGTGCTGATCATCGTGATCAGCGTCATGAGCGGCTTCGACCATGATCTGCGCGAAAAAATCCTCGGATTCAACGCCCACATCACCGTGTCCCGCGGCGAAGGCCCCATGACCGACTATGAAGCCGTCGCCGACCGGATTGCCGCCAACCCGAATGTCCGGGGCGTCTCGCCGTTCGTTCTCGGCCCGGTGCTGGTGGAAACCCAGGGCGACACGAACCGGGCGTCGTACCAGGACGCGCCGATATTGCGCGGCGTCGATCCGCAAAACGAGAACAAGGTCAGCAACCTGCCCCGCGATATCGTCGCCGGCAAATTCGATTTGAGCCGGCATGGCGTCGTCATCGGCCGGGACTTCGCCAGCAACCTCGGCCTGTTTGTCGGCAATCACCTGTCCATTTATTCCATCAACGAAATCAAGAAAATGAAGGTGGCGCACGATCGCAAGGAAGACGTGGCGTTTTTGCCGGACGACTACGAGGTACGCGGGATTTTTGACACCGGTTACTACGAGTTTGACGCCCGGTTCATCGTCGTGTCGCTCGAGAACGCCCAGGATTTGTATGACCTGAACGATTCGGTCCACGGCCTGTTCGTGATGCTGAAAGATCCCTACTCGGCCGAGGCGGTCAAGCAGCAGCTGGTCCAGTCGCTCGGCAGCGAGTTCCGGGTCACGACCTGGATGGAGCAGAATTCCACCATTCTCGACGCGCTGATCGTCGAAAAAAACGTGATGTTCTACCTGTTGTTCTTCATCGTGATCGTCGCTGCGCTATGCATCCTGAGCGCACAGATCACGTTCGTCGTCCAGAAAACCCGCGAAATCGGGATGCTGAAGGCGCTCGGCGCCACGAACCTGCAGATCTCCGGCGTCTTTATCAGCCAGAGCGCCATCATCGGCGTACTGGGTGTGGCAGCCGGGTACGGGCTGGGCATCCTGGCGCTGATTTACCGCAATGAATTTCTGCATCTGATGAACCGGCTGACCGGCTGGGAGCTGTTTCCCGCCCGGATTTACGGCTTTGGCGAGCTGCCGGCGATCATCGATGCCCGGGACATTGCCGTGATCTGCTGCAGTTCGTTTGTCATCTGCCTGCTCGGCGGGGTGTTGCCGGCCATTCGCGCCGGCCGGCTCAAACCCGTGCAGGCGCTGCGCTATGAATAAGACCGGAAACATTCAACATTCAACATTCAACGCCCAACGCCGAAGGGCTGGCACCGCCGGTTTCCCTTGGAAGTTGAATGTTGAATGTTGGGCGTTGAATGTTTTCTTTTCCTCCACCGGAGCTCTTCCATGAATGACCCGCTGCTTTCCGCCCGCGCCCTCACCAAAACCTATACGCTGGGCAAACGCGCGCTGGAAGTGTTGCGCGGGGTGAACCTGGATGTGGCGCGCGGCGAGTTCGTCGCACTGCGCGGCGCGTCCGGCGCCGGCAAAAGCACGCTGCTCCACCTCATCGGCGGGCTCGACACGCCGAATGCCGGCGAGATCCGGTTCGCCGGCCAGAATCTCGCCGGGTTTTCCGAGAGCGAGCTGACCCATTTCCGCAACCGCCGCGTCGGGTTCGTTTTTCAGGCCTACCACCTGTTGCCCGAGCTGAATGCGCTCGAAAACGTCTGCCTGCCCGCGCGGATGGCCCGCACGCCGGCTGGCCGGGCCGAAACCCGCGGATGCGAACTGCTCGCCTGGGTCGGCCTCTCGGACCGGCTCGATCACAAACCCTATGAGCTTTCCGGCGGCGAACAGCAGCGCGTTGCCATCGCCCGCGCCCTGATCAACGACCCGGAAATGCTCCTGGCCGACGAACCCACCGGCAACCTGGATTCTCATACCGGCGGTGAAATCATCGGGCTGCTGAAAAATCTGCGCGCCGAAAAACACACCACGCTCGTCATCGCCACGCACGATACCAAGGTGGCCGCCCACGCGGAACGGGTCGTGGAACTGGTCGACGGGCAGATCGGCGCGGATCAATCGTCCTCGTCCTCGTAATCGAGCCGAAAATCGAGGACGAGGACGACGACGAGACGGAGGAGGAACGGTGACCCGCGACTACTGGCAACAACGTTACCAGGCCGGCGATATGCCCTGGGAAAAGGGCGCGCCGTCGCCGGGACTGGTGGATTTTCTGGCCGGTCATCCGGATCTGCCGCGCGGAACCGTGGCCATTCCCGGTTGCGGCACCGGCCATGACGTCCGGGCCTGGGCGCAGGCCGGTTTCACGGCTTACGGATTCGACATCGCCCCGGCGGCAATCCGGCTGGCGGCTGAAAAAACCAAGGCCGCCGGACTCACTGCCCGGTTTCGGACCGCCGATTTCCTGCGCGACCGGCCGCCCCGGCGATTTGACTGGATTTTCGAGCACACGCTTTTCTGCGCCATCCAGTTGGCTGAACGCGATGATTATGTCCGGGCCGCGCAACGCTGGTTAAAGCCAAGCGGCCACTATCTGGCGGTCAATTACCTGGTCATCGAAGGGCCGGGCGGGCCGCCATTTCCGACGACGCGCAAAGAGTTATTGCGGCGTTTCTCGCCCCATTTTGAACTGGTGAAAGACTGGGTCCCGCGTTCCTATCCCAATCGCACCCGGCGCGAACGGATGTTCTGGTGGCGCTCGCCCGCAGGACCGGCAGCCATTAAACCATCCCGTCGGCCGCACACCGGGCGGCGTAGCTGATGAGTTCCGTGTGGTTTTTCAGACCCAGTTTTTCCTTGATGTGCGTGCGATGGGCATCGACGGTCTTGGAACTGAGATGAAGCCGTTCGGCGATCGTATGGCGGTCTTCGCCCTGGCCGACCCATTGCAACACCTCGCGCTCGCGGTGGGTGAGCGGATTGATCGGCGAACTGGTTTTGTCGTGCCGTCCCGAAAATGCGTCCAGGACATACGCCGACATCCGGCGGCTCAGATAAATCTGCCCGCCCAATACTGATCGGATAGCCTGTAAAATCCGGTCCGGCCGTTCGTGTTTCATGATGTAGCCCCGGCCGCCGGCCCGGAGCACCCGCTCGGCATACAGTGTTTCGTCATGCATCGAAACGACCAGCACCCCGGTCTCCGGCTGCAGATTCTGGATGTCCCGGACCAGTTCCAGCCCGTCGCGTCCCGGCAGTCCGATGTCCACCAGCGCCAATTCCGGTTTCAAATCCACCATCACGGCGATTGCTTCCGCGAAGTGGGCGGCCTGGCCGCAAACTGCCAGGTCCCCAGTCTGCTCAATCAGTCGCTTGAGGCCTTCGCGAAAAACCGGGTGGTCATCAATGATGAAAATTGTTTGCGGCGCATTTTTTTTCATGGCTCGGATCGTTGAAGGATGTCAATGGCGGGCAAGGCTGGCGGATTTTCAAGAGGGGCGAAAACAGATCGCCTTCTTTTTCAACACGTCGGAGAACGTCATTCGGTCCAAACGCAAGAGGCGGAACTTCAATTCCTCCCGGCGCGTGGCGGGGTACGGGGAAATGGGAATGGAAACCAACCCGAAGCCGATGGTCCCCTTCCAGATGGCACGCATATGAAAAATAGAGATGGCAACCAACCCGCCCGACCTCCTTGGCTTCTGTACACATGGCAACTCACAGAACTTCAATAACGAGCGAGCCGATTGCCGGTTCTCGGGTTTTTCTTTAGCGGATGAGATGCCAGTCCAAAAAGGCCGCTTTTGGCCTGGTTTTGGCCGCCGGAACACCGGCCCCAGAGCGAATTGCAAGCGGCACCGTGCACAATGCCCGGCTTTGCTCAACGCCGGGTCAGGCTGATCGCGTTGGTCAACAACAGCGAATTGGGAATCAGGTAGGTCTTGTTCTCGTTCTGCAGGGTGGTGTAACGCAGGTCGATGCCCGTCACTTCACCTTCCAGGTCCAGAATGGTCGCATGATCGCCGCGCTCAAACGGCTGGTACATCAGAATCATCACTCCCGCCAGGATGTTGGAGAGCGCGTCCCGAAAGGCAAATCCCAGCGCAAACCCGGTCAGACCCAGGCCGGCCACCAGAGCCGACACGTTAATCCCCAAAGTGCCCAGCGCCGTCACCACCCCCAGGACCTGCAGCGCGATTTTGGCGATGCTCCCGATCAATATCAGAATCTGTTCCCGCTGCGGATGCGCCCGGTGCCCCAACCGGCAAATGATCCGTTCCACGATGAGGCCGGCGATCACAAATGCGGCGAGGATCAGCAGTGAAATTCCCAGCCGGGTTCCCCATTCCACCAGGTGCCCGGAAATGTTCTCCGGAACAATCGAAAGCAACTTTTGTATCATGCCCGTTTAGCACGAAATATACCGCCAATCCGTGAATCAACGAAGTCGTGCCCTCTCACCATTCGCCGGCTTTCATTTGCAAACCGCCTTCGTTCCCGGCGTGAACCGCGCAGATTGCATGGCGATTGCCCAGGATTTTCCCGGGGCCGGCCCAGGAACCTCCTAGTGGCAAAGAAATCCCCACCACCGATATTAGGACGCGTATGAGCACCCATGGCAACACGATTGAACGGATTTCATGAAGTCTTTTTCTCCACTCCGCCCCTACCGGCTTGAAAATCACCGTCGCTCTTCCCGGTTTGCCGGCAGAACCGCCGGATTCCTGGGCGCACTCTGTCTTGGCTTGCTCGGTTGTTTCCCGTCCCGGGGACAAAACGTGACGGTGGCCTGGAACGCCAGCACCGACCCCAACGTGGTCGGCTACAACGTCTACTACGGTGGAGCGAGCCATCAGTACACGGCCGTCACATCGGTAAATCAGCCGGCCACCAATGCTGCCATTCCCGGGTTGGTCCAGGGCGCCACGTACTATTTTGCGGTGACGGCATTGGACGCGTTCGGGATGGAAAGCGGTTATTCATCGGAAGTCAGCTATATCGTGCCCATTGTGACCGCATCCTTGAAAGCCACCGCGATGCCCGGCGGAACCTTCCGCCTTACCATCACCGGCAAAAGCGGCCATACCTACCAGATTCAAGCCAGCACCAATTTAATCACCTGGACTACGATCAGCACCCAGGTCATGGGAACGAACGGTCCATTGACGTTTACCGATTCCAATGCGCCGAAATATCGGGTGCGATTCTATCGCACGCTCGGCAACTAGCCCGGTCGTTCCCGGCCCGGTATTGAAAACACTCCGCCCGAACGGGTCGGAGACCGAACGAAAGGCAAACATGGCATATTATCTCACTCAACGGCGTTGGGGCCGGACCTGCCTCCACCTCGCCGTCGCACTTCGCGGCGGACACTGGCGCTGGCATCTGGCCTCTATCCGCCGGGACATGCAGTTCCGGAAACTGCCGCGCCCTTCCATCACTCCCGACTGACCGGAGCCGATGGCCGCGGATCAAATGCCCTGCGGAACCAATCCCACCCGCAAGGCGAATCGCACCAGGCCCGGAATGTCGTGCAGATTCAAGGCGTCCATCAATTTCAGGCGATGATATTCGATGGTCTTGGGGCTGACATGCAGGATCCGGGCAATGCCCTTGGTATTTTCGCCCTCGGCAATCAACTGTAAAATCTCCCGCTGCCGGGCCGTCAACTGTTCCAGCGGGCTTTTTCGGCCGACGATGCCCTGGGGAAATTTTTTGAGCAGGCGCGAGGAGATTTCCCGGCTCAAATACACGTCGCCCTGAACCACCCGTCGCAAAGCCGCGTCCAGTTCGGTTGCCGCCGCTTTTTTCAGCAGGTAACCGGCCGCACCCGAGTTCAACGCCCGCCAATAATATTCCTCGTTCTGGTGCATCGACAGGATAATGATCCGCACCTCCGCATATTCCCGGGCGATGCGCGCCGTCGCTTCCAATCCGTTCAACCCCGGCAGGCTGATATCCATTAACACCACGTCCGGCCGATGCTCCCGGACCAGGCTGATTACTTCACGCCCGTCATCGGTTTCCCCGACCACTTCCACCTCCGGCAATTTTTCCAGCAACGCGCGGATGCCGGCGCGCACCAGCGTATGGTCGTCAGCCAGGATGACTCGAATCGGTTTGGGGTTCATGACGCGCTCCTTTCGCCGGACTGGATCCTCAGCTTCAACGGAAACCACGCGTGGACTTCGGTGCCTTTTCCGGGAACCGAACTGAATTCCACCCGGCCGCCGGTCAGCATGGCGCGTTCTTCCATGCTCAACAGCCCCAGGCTGGCGCCCTGCACGGCCTTTTCGCGAATCGCGGCGACGTTAAAACCCGTTCCGTCATCCCGCACGCGCAAATGCAGGTGGCCCTCCTGTTTCTGCAACCGCAACGTGACCGATTTGGCGCGGGCGTGGCGGACAACATTCGTCAGCGCCTCCTGGGCAATGCGAAAACATTCCGTTTCGATGACCGGATCCAGGCGCTGGTCCAGGGTCTCGGCTTCCACTTCGCTCTTCAGCCCGGCCAGTTCCGCCTGCCGGTGGGTCAGCCAAACCAACGCCGGTTCCAGACCCAGATCATCCAGCATGGGCGGACGCAAATTCAACGCGAGGCTGTGGACCCGTTCCAGCGCCTGTTCGATCGCCTGAAGGCCGTCGGTCAGGCGCCGCCGATCGCGGGGAGCGGCCGATTGCAATAACACCTGCAGATTCAGCTGAGCCACGGTCAGCGTCTGGCCCAGCTCGTCGTGGAGTTCACGGGCGAGATGGCGGCGTTCGGTTTCCTGCACCTCCACCACCCGGCGGGACAGCGCCTGCAACTGCCGGCTGTATTCCTTGCGCTTTTGCTCCGCCGCCTTGCGGGTGGTGATGTCGCGGATATTGCATTGAATGACTTTTTGATCGTCCACGCGATAAACGTTGCTGACAAAATCCACGTCCACCAACCGGCCGTCACGGGTCTCCAACGTCAGATCCTCATGGCGAACATAAGGCCGGGACTGCAATTCCTGGAACTGGATCCGCGTGGCTTCGATGCCGCGGAACGGCCCGGCTTCCCACAGTTTGTTGCCCACGAACCGGTCGCGCGGATAGCCCAGCAATTGGGTCAGAAACGGGTTGGCGTCCTCAATCCGCCCGGTGTCGGCGTTGAGAATCAGAATGCCGTCCTGGGCCGTTTCAAACAGCCGGCGATAACGCATCTCGGACGCCTGCAACGCCCGCTCGGTCCGTTTCCGTTCCACTTCGCAGTATTCCAGACTGTGGGCCATCCGGTCAAAAGCGCGGGTGATCCGGCCCAGATCACCTTTTCGTGACGGCCGTCCGGTGCGCAGGCTGAAATCACCAGTCGCCACGTGGGCGCTGGAATCCATCAGCCGCTTCAGAACATTCATAGTGGTCCGGCTCATTCCTTTTCGTGCGTATAGCGGCCCATCAGGACGGCGTTTTCCATCACGTGATTCTTCATCGCCCGATCCATCTGTTTTCGGCTCGCTCCGTCGGCCAGCGGCAGCATGCTATCCAGCGCATAGAGTTTAAAAAAATAGCGGTGCTCACCGGAAGGCGGCTGCGGGCCGCCATAACCGGTCTCGCCAAAATCATTTTTACCCTCCGCCGCCGGCCGCGGAATGCCGTCCGCCCCGACATGCCGGGTTTTCGGATCCAGATTGTAGACCAGCCAATGATTGAAAGTGCCGCGCGGCGCGTCCGGGTCGTCCACGATCAGCGCCAGGCTGGCCGCCTGTTCCGGTACACCGTCGAAATCCAGCGGCGGGATTTCGTTGGCTCCATATTTCGAATACGATTCCGGGATGGTGGATCCCTCGGCAAAAACCGGACTGGTGATTTTCATAAATTTCCTTTCTCTTGAGTTGGTTATCCGGTGATTTTTTAGCTTACGCTGTACCGTCGCGGGAAGGGGCAGCCCGGTTTTAAAGGTGGCAGGGACAGCACGCTGCGCGGTCCGTACGCCGCAGCCCGGCATCCCGCCCCAACTGTGCCACCCCTGAAATTTGCAGGAAACGAATTGCGTTTTGCACGCCGGCGGCGGTCCGCCGCCTGAGTTGGTGAGAGTAGCTATTGCTCGAACGCGCGGAAAAATTTTGCGCCTTCCGAAGCCAGCCCGGTATAGGGGTCCGGGGCGCCCGTCATTTCATTCCACGGCCCGGGCAGGGCGTTCGCGGACTGAAGTGTTCCGGCCAACGTAAGCCTGACTGCCGATCCGTCGCGCTCGATGGTCATCCGATGACCCCGTGGTCCTCCGTAATTGGCGATCCGGGCCTGCATGGCCGGGGTCAATGGCTTGACCAATTCCGCATTGCAGGCGGGCGACGTGCCATCGTTGAGAACGATGTTGGTGAATACGCGCGCAGTGCCGACGGCATGGGCCCGTGAAGGCGCCGCCGGCGACCCCGGTTCGATCGCGGGATCGACATCGATCGCCACGATGGAGATGGCGTTGCCGCAGTTGTGGCGGATATCAAAGGTGCGGAATTCCTGCGGGAAGTCCCGCAGCGACGCGGTTTCGACTTCCCAGAAGCCGCGTTCCGGCTGGCCGGGGTCCGGCGAAGGCTGCGGCGTGACCGTATTTTTATGGCGGTGTCCCGCCAACAACAGGATCAGATTCGGGTGGTTGTCACAATCCAATTCATCGACATAAACCGCAAATGGCTGGAGTAAAATTCTCCTGCCGGAGCGTGACACCATGCGATGAGTTTGCGGGGGCAACAGGAGCTAAAAAGCTTCGTCCAGAGTGATACCACTCTTCGGACGGCCTTCAGTTTCCGGCTTTATTGTTCGTTTACACCAGCTCGCAATGGCCAACCACTTCGCGGGCCGCCCGCAAACCGGTTTCATACGCTTCGGAAACCAGCCCGGTCTGGGCGTCGAACACGGTGGCTTCGCCCGCGAAAAAAAGCGTGTCAGCCACCGGCGCCGCCAGGAGCTTCGGCAGATCCAGACCGTTGACCGGAATATAACTGTAGGCGCCGCGGATGTGTGGATTCTGAGTCCAATTATAACTGTGTGACGACATGAAATTCACCTGCAACGCCGCGGCCTGTTGCGGGAAAATGCCTTTCAACGTGTTGAGCGCCAGCCGCTCCAGTTGCGCGGAGGACAGATTCGCCAGAACGTCAGCCTGCGGCCCCCCCGCCCAGCCGGTCAAAACCGGCCCCCGCGAATCGGCCCACCAGGTCGGCAGCAGTTCGTCCCAGGCCTGCAGGATCGAAAAATCCGGCCAGCATTGCCGGGCAAAGACCAGGGCGATTTTCACCACGTTGCCGAATTGCAGTTGTTCGATCGCTTCCTGTTTTTCAACCAGCGGCGGTTGAAATTCGATGGCGCCCGATTTCAGCACGCCCAGCGAAACCGTAATCACCGCCGCGTCGACCCGGAGGCGCTCCAGACCGTTCTGGTTGTCCGGCCGGAATTCAATTTCCGCCCCGTGGGAGCCCCGGCTGATTTTTTTGACCGTCACGCTGTTTAAAATCTTTCCGCCGTGGGCGCGGATGTCGCCGGCAATAAAATCGATCAACGCCGAATAACCGGCGTCCAGCCGGGTTGGGTTGGAGCTCAACATATGTTCGGCGGCGTATTGGGCACGCCGCATCGAATGGGCGCTGATGAATTCCGCCCGCGCGGCGTGGAATCCATTGGTGAAATTCACGGCCATTTGCCGCAAATGACCGCGGACGTCGCCACGGTCCAGAAATTCCGCAAAGGAACAATCTCTCCGGCCCGGATCGATGCGGTGAATGATTCCGGAAACTTTTTCCCACACATCTTCGCGCCGGAACCGGCCGTCTTCCAGCACGTCGCATTGCAGAGAAACTTCGCCCATGGCCAGGCCGGCGGCTTCGATCGCCGTCAACAGCGTCGTGCTCTGGCCATGCAGAAATTCCGCTCCCAGTTCCACCACCATCGCGCCGTCGCGGATGGTGTGAATGCGGCCGCCCAATCGCGGTTCCGCTTCCAGCAGCGTCACCTCACAGTCCTGCCGCAACAGCTCCGCCGCCGCTCCCAGCCCGGCTATGCCGCCGCCGATCACCGCCACTTTTTTGCTCACAAATCCTTTCCCCTGGCCGGGTGAAAACGAGGCGGCCGGAGTCAATTCCATCCGTTCCTTCCTGAACCCGGCCGCCGCCCGCCGGTCAAACTTCCTTTTTCCAGGATTCATCCCGCTCCACCAGCCGGGAAACGCCCGGCTGATGCGCCGGGTTTATCCATACCGGCCGGCTCACGCCGACTGGCGGCGACACGCGGCCGCCCTCGCCTTCGAAGCGAGCCGGACCGCGGCGGATCCTGGTCCGGTCATTCGGCTCCGCTTTCGGAGGGATATTCGTCCGAGCTTCCCCGGCTTTGGTTTTCGCTCCGGTGTTCATAACGACGATGGATTCCCCGGCGTTGCGGGCTGTGACTGGAACTGGAACGGCTTGAATGCGACGACTGGCGCCGCGTTTTTTTGCGTGTAGCTGGCATATTCTCTCATGGTTGATGGTTCAAGTTATTCAGCGGTTTCCGCCGCTGCCGGCCTGAACCATTGGCGACTTCGGGTGCGAAATGAATTCCACATCAAACTGCAGCCGGTTCGGGCCTTTCATCGCGTTTCCTGCAGGGTTCATGCCAAGGAGATTTTTCCGGTCTGACCCGGATTACTTTCGTTTTCCAAAAACCGTCGCCGGCGGCAAATGCAAAATGCGGCAAAACGAATTGCGTTTTGTCCGTCCGGTTTGACCTTGAGCCGCCCAGCCTGTTTGAGCGCTTTTTTCAACAAGACCTCCACGCGCCGGGCTGAACCGCGCTTGAGAAATTCGTCGGCCCGGCGGCGGTAATCCTCGCTGAGCTCCCGTTTCACGTGCCAAAAAGATCGGGGAGAATGCTCGGGCCGGAATTTTTCATCGAGATGCTCCAGCGCCTGCAGCCCCACCTGGGCATCCCGCACCGCGCCCAGGCGGTCCGCCGTTGCTTTGAACGTCTTCAGGGCGCGGCGGCAGGATCGTTTCCGCGCCGCCGGCCCGATCAGGCGCAACAGGCTGCGCATCTTTTTGATTTCCTTGCGCACCGTGTGAATCGCTTCCAGGTGATTCGATTCGTGGAGCGCTCCGAGGCTCTTGCCGACGCGCTTCCGGCAGACAGCGCGGATCGTCCTGGTGATCCGTCGGTTTCGCTTGAGAGGCGCCATAGGGTTGGTCGGATCCTCCGCCGGTCGGCCTCAACTCAAATATTCGGGATGGTTGGCGGTGGAATCGTATTTTTGACTCGTTTTGAACAGCTCAAACTTGCCGCTCTTCGCCGCATCGGCGGTGCGCGCCAGCAGATCCGCCACCTCGTGATCGCTCATCGGCTTGAACGTGCGGGCCGCCGTGAACGCCTGGCGCAACCGATCCATGCTGTCGATGCCGTTGATGACCACCGACGTCGGCAGGTTCAACGCGTAATGCAGGCATTCGATCGGCGAGACCGTTTTGCTGCCGAGAATGTCTCCGGAACCCATGGATTTCATCCCCAGCACGCCGATCCGTTGCTGTACGAGCACCGGCAGAACCGCATGTTCAAAACTGCGGAAATGCGCGTCCATCACGTTGAGCGGCATCTGGACGGTATCGAATTTGAATTGATGTTTGGCCGCCACTTCCAGCATGTGCAGGTGGATGGACGGATCCTTGTGGCCGGTGAACCCGATGTAACGCACCTTGCCCGCCTGCTTTGCCGCGAGTGCCGCCTCGAGGGCGCCGCCCGGCGCAAAGATCCGCTCCGGATCTTCCCGGCGGATGATTTCATGAAATTGCAACAGGTCCAGGTGGTCCGTCTGCAGGCGTTTGAGACTTTGATCGATCTGCGCCGCCGCGCCTTCCCGGGTCCGGCCGTCGATTTTCGTCATGAGAAAAACCTGGTTCCGGTAACCGTCGCGCAGCGCCTTCCCCATGCGGATTTCGCTTTTCCCGCTGTGATAATCCCAACAATTGTCCATGAATGTGATGCCGCCGTCGATCGCGCTGCGGATGATCCGGATGCTTTCGCCCTCGAAAAACGGATTGCCGATGTGAAATCCGCCCAGGCCGATGGCGGAAACGTCCTGGCCCGTGCGGCCCAGTGTCCGGTAAATCATGTCTGCATTTTTCGTCTGCGCACCCCAGGCGTTGCCGCCCAGCACCGGCACCGCCGCCCCGGCCAGGATCGCCAGGCGCACGAACGATCGCCGGTTGATATTCGGCCATCCCCCCGCATCCGACCGCGTCGTTCCCTGTTGCTCTTCAAAAAGCATCGTTCTCAACCCAAGCTGACATTATGCCACCGGTCCGGGTGACAAATTTCCATGGATTCGCCGGCGACGCGGCAGGCATTTTGCCCGGTGACCGGCAGCGCCTTGCAAACAGCAATTGTCCCGAGGGCCGATCACCGGGAATTCCACCGGCGCCGTGCCGCACGATCAACCGACCATCCCCTGCCCGCCATTGACGTGCAGCACCTGGCCGGTGATGAACGATGAATCCGCTTCGGCCGCCAGAAACAGGCAACTGGGCGCGACCTCGGCCGGCTGGCCCTGTCGTTGTAACAGCGTTTTGCGCCCGAACTCCTCGACGCGCTTGCCGGAAAACGAGGCCGGAATCAGCGGCGTCCAGATCGGCCCGGCGCCACGGAGTCGGCCCGGATTTTCCGGCCCGCCAGTTCCTTGGACAGCAACCGCGTAAAATTCACCAGCGCCGCCCTGGTGCACGCGTAATCCATCAATTGCGGCTCGGGATTGTACGCCTGGATCGAGGTGGTGTTGATAATCACGGCGCCTTCCTTCAGATGCGGCAGCGCCGCGCGGGTCAAGCGGCGTGCCGTATGCCATCGCCGCCAAATTCGCGTTTCCCACCCGCGTCGTCATTGCCACGGTCGGCGGCGGCGCCATGCAGATGAACGGCAACAGCGAACTGGTCACCATTTCAAAATATTGGAAGCAATGGCAGGATCCCCGGCTGATTGTCCTCGTTCTCAACAACCGGGACCTGAACCTGGTCACCTGGGAAGAGCGGGTCCTGGCCGGTGACCGAAAATTCACCGGCCCGCAGGAGATTCCCGATTTTCCCAACGCCGCCTACGCGGAATTGCTCGGTTTGAAAGGTATCCGGGTGGACAATCCCGATGAAGTGGCGCCTGCGTGGGAAGAAGCGTTCGCGGCCAACCGCCCGGTCGTGAGCGATGCCTACACCGATCCCGAAGTGCCGGCCTTGCCGCCGCACATCACGGTGACCCAGGCGAAAAATTATATGAAATCCATCCTCAAAGGCGACGTCAACGCCGGGCGGATGGTCCGCCGATCCTTCGGAGAGATGGTCGAGGAACATATCCATTGAGATCGGCGCTCCGGAAATCGTTGAACTGTCTCTCCCGCCGATGGGTCACATTTTTTTGAGACGCGTTATGAAGAAGAGTCTCCCCGGCCGAGGTTGCTGGCCGGTTCCGGTCCATAATGGAAACCGGTCTCATCTTCAAAACCCACCGCCACCACTGAAGTGATAGCCCGGGAAATTCCTGTCCGTATCCGTGCCAGCCATTGACCTGCCAACCCGGTGGTGACTGGCGCCCTCTGAGGCATCTCGGCCCCGGACAACTCCATCAACGGCACCTGGCACAAGGTCGGGCCGGAAATTGAAATGGTCTTCACCGGAAACCTTGTTTTTGCAGTGCCCGGCGCAACAGGGCCATGAATTGTTCGGTCTGGATATCATTGGACCGGCGAGCGGGAGTGGCCGGTACCGTGATGCGGCGAAGGTGGCGCGGTGCTTCCACGCACGACACCGCCGGCAAACGGTGCGCCCGGGCCGCCACCATTCTCACCGGGATCAATGCCGGCTCTCCCGGTTCATAGAACCTGATCTGGATTCTGGTTGTCGTATTCATGCCTCCAGATTAGCGCGGGATGGAAAGTCGTACTATTGCCGCCGGCGACATGCAGGCATAGGGCATGGAAGCCGAAAACCATAAGCGGATTCCCTATCGCTGTATCAGCGTGAAAGATAATAGAGCAACAACGTTCCATTTCCGGAAGTCGTACATTTTTGATGGGGACGCCTACCGACGTCCGGAGAGCGCGGCGCGCTTTCCCTGAGTTTTGGAAAACATACCATTACCCATGTCCGGTTGGAGTTGTTTCTGGCGCTGAAAAGTTCAGGATTTTGAAAATTCCGACGTTTCGTCGGCAGCAGACGATGCGAAGTATCCTTCCCAAATTGATGATCGGCACGGCGTTCCTGATGATCCTCACGGTTGCCGGCACCGAGGATATGGTTCTGGAAGGGTTGGACGGAGAAGTGACGACGAATGAATACAAATCGTTCATCGACAAGATCAGCCAATTGCCTCCGCCGCCGGGCGGCAACATTGGCAACACTCTGGTCTATGAAGCCGCCGGCGGCGGGCGTCTCCACGGATTGCAGATCTTCTATTCCTTCACCCGTGACCGACGGGTTCTGGACGCGGCCGTCCGCTGGTCCGATGCCTTCCTGAAAGCCCGAAATGACCCGGTCAACGGGCGGGTGATCTGGACCGGCAGACGCGAACTGTGTTGGCCCAACAAAGCAGCCACCGCCAATGCCGAGGCCGCCTATAGCGGCACGGAAAACGGCGATGTGATCGAACATATTGCCGCGACCGCCAGGTTGATGCTGGAGGACCCGTCCCTGTGGTCACAACCGGCGCCGGCTGACATTGATGGCTTCGGAGCCACGTATCTGGACCGGGCCAAAACTTATGTCCGTGAATGTCAGCGCAGCGCGGAGACCACCGTCGTTGCCTGGTACCTCCGTCCAACCCCATTGGGATACCGCCTGGTCCATCCGGATTCGCCGGATTATTGGAAAGCGTGCGCATCGCGGGGACCCGTGCCCTGGAACCAGCAGCAAATGATTGTCGGGGGCTGCTGCGCCTGGCGCAATGCCACCGCCTGCTCAATGACGGCAACACGAATATCCTTTTCTACGAAAAAATCACCCGCGACGCGGCCAACCAGTTCTTCGCCACGTCGACCCGGGTCCGCGTCAACGGCAATGTTTGTTACAACTGGGCGTACGATCTGACTCGAAATATCGCCACCGAACCGGAGGATACCGGCCACTCATTTTACGATGTCTATGTCCTGCGCGCCTATCTGGCCAACCTCGGCGTCAGCCAGGTCCGTATGCAACGGCTCGCCAACACCGCGCGATTCAGGATCTATCTCGATACCAATCGATTCAGCGGCTACATCGATGGAACCAGCACCGCGTCGAGCCCGGAGCGGAAATACCTCAATTACGAATGGATCGAATTGTCCGTGTTGGACCGGAACTTGTACCGCCTTTTGCCAACGCGGTTCTCACCAGCCATCAGTATTTTGATGATGTCCCCGTGGAAGCCGCAGTGTTGGCGGCGAAACATCACTGGGCGACCGATTCGATGCTCCAAAATAATGGAGGCGGTGGCCGCATACAGGTCAACTGATAGTCCGGTTGCTGCTCCGTTTCAAATTGCCTGCAAACGCGGGCTTTTCCCTCGAGCGCCTTGTGTCACCCGAATGGGTAAGCAAATTGTTTCGGCGGCAGCCGGCCGGGTGAGGTATGTTCCAGCGTTCCCGAAAACCCGATGTCCGATGCAAGCTGTATTGCATCTTCACATCAAAACAACTGCAGCAAAAAACATCCGGCGGCCTGAAACCGCAATTGCACCTCGACGCACCCTATGAACAAGTCTCACCAACCGATGATTCAAATTACCTCTGCCCGGCTGATCGCCCTGGGCACCTGCGTGCTCGCCCTGGCTGGCGCCCGGGCGCAAACCAACGGCTTCCAGATCATTCCCGACAGTTACACGGTGCAGAAACCGTGGAACCTGCCGGTATCGGACCGCTTCGCGGTGACCAACGGCGTTTATACCTGCTGGGTCTACGGTACGGACCAGCCGTTCAGCCAGGGCTCCGGGACCGGTCCCCGCACGGAAATGCGCTGGCAAACCTGGACCAACCAGGCGGTCCCGAACCAATTGGCCTTTGACGAACTGTTCAGCGCCGGGACCAGCCATACCTGCGTCCATCAAATCAAGAGCGATGACAAAGGCGACGGCAGCGGCGGCGAAGCCCTCTACCTCCAGGTCAACGAAGCGGGAACCCTGCGCAACAGCACCGGCACGGATTTCGCCTCAGGCATTGCCAATACCTGGTACCACATCAACAGCATCTACGACCCGGCAACGGGCGACGGCCAGCTCTATTACAACGGCTCGCAGGTCGCCACCGTCACCGGCTACACCTGGCCCAATGGCCAATGGTATTTCAAGACCGGCGTCTACGACAACGGCATGCCGACCAATGCCGAAGCCTGGGTGCAAATCAAAAACGTGGTCCACTGGATCCAGATGCCCGCAAGCTTCACCGGCACGTACCAGATCGAGAACGTCGCCAGCGGCTTGTCGCTGAACGTTTCCAACAATCTCACCGGCAACGGCGCCTGCATCGTTCAATATTCCTACAACGGAGCCGCCAACGAACTCTGGACCTTCACCCCCACCAGCAACGGTTACTACCAGATCGTCAGCTCGCTCAGCGGCAAAGATGCCGTCGTCCAGGGTGCGTCCACGGCCAACGGAGCAAAAATTGTCCAGTGGACCTTCGGTTCGTCCGGCGACGACCAGTGGAAGCCGGTGCAGAACAGCAACGGCAGTTACACGTTCTACAACCTGAACAGCGGAAAAGTACTGGAAGATCCCGGTTCCAGCACTTCCAAAAACACCCAAATGGATCAAAATTCCGCGAATGACGGCGCCAACCAGCAGTGGTATTTGATCAGCCACTGATCCAGCCCCGCCTCAAAAGCACGACCGGCATTCGAAACGGGATGCCGGTCCTTTTTGTTTTCCAGCCGGCCGATCTTCCGGATAGGCGCATATCAAAAAACCGGTTACCGGCCCTGAGGAAAGCGCCGTCGTCGCTCGCGCTCTGCTGGCGCAGTCCAGGATGCCGTGCGCATTTTCGCTAAATTCCCGCCGTGGACGGCGGCTTTGGACTGCGGTGGCAATCCCGCAAAGCGGGAGCGACACCGCTTTGGTCCCGAGGCTCGGCTCTTTCCAAAACCTGGCGGGTTTGCGGCAATCCAGGAGTCTGGCCAACCCGTTCTTTTTTTGATATGCGCCCCTTCCGGGATTCCTCCGCCGATTTCAGATTGAATCCGGATGCCGGCGGCACCATATTACGCAGATCCCGTGAAACGCGCGCTGAAATTGGCGGCCGTCGGTGTGGCGATATTTATCCAGATCGCTTTCCTGCTGATTTTTTATAATCCGTATCCGCACGGCGATATGATTGATCTTTCCTACCGCCATGAAGAGCGCCTGGCCGCCTATTACGATTACCTTCATCATCCGTCGCCCGTCACCGCCAACCGCCTGAATGCCGAGGGAAAGCAGATGCACCAGTACGAGCGGGCAACCACCCTCCTCAAATTGATCGTCTTGCTGACGGTCAACGCTTTCGGGATTTATTATTTTTTGGACTACGGGGACCAAAAACGACGAGGCGCCGACCCGGCAGAAACTCCCGCCCCCGACCGTGAACAGCCGCCCGGCGCGCCGTTGCATCCGGCCGAATCGTGATACACTCCAGCCCGGCTGCCGCAGTCAATGCATGACCGCGCAGGCTTTTCCCGTCCTCGCGGGATTCAAGGCTCAATGGCCATGGCGCCCGGAATTCCGGTCACCAAAACCAGACGACCACGATGGATATCAGGCCGATAACGACGCCGGTAGTCCATACCACATCGTCCGGTGCCCAGCTCATTTTCATATTCGTTCATCCTCCAATCTTCGTTGGACCGTTAGGATTCATGGCTTTCAAATTCGATCTTTTCCAAGGGTTGTTCCGCCGGACCGGCCAGCACCTCTCCGGTGGGAGAAAAACGGGAACCGTGACAGGGACAGTCCCAGGTCTTTTCCGCATCGTTCCAGCCGACGATGCATTTCAGGTGGGTGCAAACCGGCAAACAAAACGCCAGCCGGCCCTTCGGATCCCGATACACGGCCACGTCCCGGCCATGAACCGAAAGCACCCGGCCCTGATCTCGGCCCACGGACTTGATATCGCCTTTCCCGCGGCCGGCCAGCCAGTCCCGCAGCAGGTAGAACGGATAATCGGCGTTTTCCCTCAGGTGTTTGGCCGCACCCCCGTGGAACGGTTTGCGATGGACATCAAATAGTTGCTGCCAGGGATTCGGACGTTTCAGAATCGCATCGGCGGCCATGATCGCTCCGAGAGTTCCGAACGTCATTCCGTTCCCGCTGAAGCCGGTCGCCACGAATTGCCGGCTGGCAGTCTCGCCGATGTACGGCAGGCCGTCCGGAGTCTCAATCACCTGTCCCGACCACCGGTGGTCCACCTCCACGGTGGGGCACAGAGACCGGAACGCTCTTTCCAGCTTTTCATATGCGTCCAGATTGCGATTGATCTGGCCGGTCTTGTGGTCTTCACCCCCGTAAATGGCATAGTCGAATCCGCGCCGGCGATCGATTCTCAGGTGATGATACGGATTTCCCGTGTCCCAGAACGATGCCTCCGGCGCCAGCCCGGCCGGAAGACGGCCGCCCAGGGCGTAGGTGGTGCACAGAAATAATTTCGTTTGAAACCAGGCGGCGGCGAGCGGCGCGGCCTTTCCCGTCAACGGCGTATGGGTTGCCAGAACCACGTAACCGCATTGAATTTTGCCGGATGCAAACCGCACGGACAAGGGTTTGGCCCGGACCGCTTGCACCTCCGACCGGCCGAATACCTGGCTGCCTTTTCCCGGAATGGTCCGCAACAACGCCGAAACATATTTGCCCGGATGAAATTTGGCCTGGTGCTGGAATTCCACTCCCGGGCGATTCACCAGCGGGACGTTATCCATGAACCGCGCCGGAAAACCAAACGCGTTTGCCCGGGCGGCGTCCTTCTTCAGATTTTTGACATCCGTGAGCGTCGCCCGGGTTTCGCCGTGGAGATATCCGGGAACCCAGGCGAATTCGCACTTGATTCCTTCCCTCTGGACATTGGCATAAATATGATCGATGGCCTGGCGACCCCCGGTCCATACCCGCCGCGCTGCGTCTCTTCCAAAATGGGAAACCAACTGGTACAAGCGCATGTCCGTCACCGCCGTCAGATGGGCCGTGGTGTTCAATGTGTCAAAACCTCCGCAGCGCCCGCGATCCACCAACGCCACCGTCAGACCCGCCTTTTTCAACAGAGCGGCCGCGGTGATGCCGGTGATCCCGGCCCCAATGACGACCACGTCCACCCGGAAATTGCCGTCGACCGGGCGGAATTCCGGAAGTGCAACCGTGTCGCTCCAATAGGAATGGGTATCCATAGTCGAATGACCCGTTCAGGAAGAAACGGGTTCCCAGGTGTATTGGCACCCCTCGCAGTAATATTCGCGGCCCATCAACCGCAACGCCGACATCACCTGCGCCGCAATCGTCGGCAGCAGGTTTTTCCGGGTCATCGCCGGGTAAGACACCCGCGGTGAACCGCAGAACGGGCAACGGACCGCGTCTTTGAGCAACGACTTTCCCGATGGCGCTCCCAGCAGATCGTACGTCCGCGGAACCTGGCCGGCCTGGACCAGGACATGAATCCCGGCCCGCGGCGCAGTCCAGAACCAGAAGCGTTGCAGCTTCCGCTCGTCCTGAATGCTCGCTTCCACCCCATGCCGGTTCGGAAACGACGCCAGCCCTTCAGCCGGTATCGGCCGGTCAAACGTCGCCACCTTGGTTTTCGTCCGCGTCATTCCACCCTCCGGGGTTTTCGTCGGACCGGTTTCCCGTTTCGATCAGGCTTCAATCGGCAGGTCATGCTCCTTCCACGCTTCATATCCCCCGTCCATTTCCATGACCGGAAAGCCGTGTTCCGTGAACGTCACCGCCGCCTTTGCCGCCAGATGGCAGGTGATGGAATAGCAGTAGAGCACATTGAACCGGTCGCGCTGAAGGCCGGCCAGCGATACCCATTTGTCCCGGGGCAGGTTGACCGCACCGGGAATATGCCCCGCCTGGAAATCCTCCGGTTCCCGCATGTCGATGATGGTGATCTTTTCGCCCATTTGAATCTGGAGATTCAATTCGACCGGCCCGGTGGTGAAATCAATCTTGTCGGAAAAAAATTTGTGTGCCTCCAGAGCTTTGTCCGGCGCGATTTCGGTCTCGATGGTTGCTGTCTTCATACGTCAGGAACGGTTGAATTTAAAATTGTCAGCGGAAGGATCATTTTAACCAGGGCGCCTTCACGACCGCTTTTTTCCCTTCCGGACGGCCGCCGCCCGCCGGCCGGGAAGACACCCGGGCCACCTGCTGTTCCGCCAATAGCCAATCGGACAACTCGTCGCCCTGGCCCGGCCCGCGATTGAGGTAATTGTAATAAGCCTGGAGAGCGACCTGTTCCTGACCCGGCCGGATCGGCGGGTGTTCGTACGTTGTTTTCATAATTTCGTTTTTTTGCAAAGCCCGTGCCACCGTACCGGCCGGCGTAAATTGGCGGGTTCTTTCGAAAGACCGCGTTGCCAAATTGCAAATCGCAGCGTCGCAATTGCACGTTGCCCGTGTGCTCCGCACCCCCCCAAAAAAAGCATAGCGGCATTGCTGCCGGCGGTGCTCTCCCCGCCCAGAGCGATCAGTCATGACAAGCGGCAAGGATTCAGAGCGGCCTTTGACCCACGTGTATTCCTTCGACGAATTCCTCAACCATCTTGCGGTTGAAGTCCGGAATATCATCGGGCGTGCGGCTCGTAACCAGCCCCTGGTCCACCACCACTTTTTCATCCACCCATTCCGCCCCGGCATTGATCAGGTCCGTCCTGATGGCGGGATAGGAGGTCAGCTTGCGCCCGGCCGCCACGTCCGCCTCGATCAACATCTGCGGGCCGTGGCAAATCGCCGCCACCGGCTTGCCGGCCACGAAAAAGGAACGCACAAATTCCACCGCTTCCGGATTCTGCCGCAACTGGTCGGGATTCAACACCCCGCCGGGCAACAGCAACGCGTCGTACTCGTCCGGATTGGCTTCGTCCAGGGTCACATCCACGGGAAATGAATCGCCCCATTCCTTGAATTCCCAGCCGGTGACCTTGTTGGTTTCCGGCGAGACGATTTCCGTCTCCGCGCCCGCCATATTCAAAGCCGCCCGGGGCTGTTCCATTTCCACCTGCTCAAATCCGTTGGCCACCAGGATGGCCACTTTCTTTCCGCGCAATTGTTCGTTCATAGTCCCTCGCTTGGTTTGGTTTTAAATTCAAAAGGGAAAGTGGACGGTGGGGGGTCCAGTCTGCTTCGTTTCCAGGTTTCCCTTTGGTTGCCCGCAAACCTTTCCCGGTTTACCGTTGCACTTTCCAATTCTCCTTTCAGCTTGGAGCGTGCCACGCCAAAATCCGGACAACCCCCGGGAGTTTTTTCCATTGCGTCGGCACTTTGCATGAAGAACCAAAACCCGGACGTGCGATTTGCAGTCGTCGTTCCCCGCGCAACCTCAAACCGGCGTCAAAAAATCAGGTGACGCGGCCAACGGGTGTGTGGGCACAAGCGCGACGAGATCCGGCTGGGCGCTGCCGGAGAGATCAACCCATTTCATTTATTTTTGCGGCCAGGATAAAATCGTTTTCCGTCAAACCCTTGATTTTGTGCGTCCAGATGCGGATCCCCACATTGCCGTAGGTCGGGAATATATCCGGATGATGCGCCTGTTCCTCGGCGATTTCCGCGACGCGACTGGTGAAATCAAGGGCCTGACGAAAGTCTTTGAACTTAAAAGTTTTTTCGAACTGCTGCTCGTCCCGTACGCTCCAGCCGCCGGCCAGCTGAACTTCCATCCGGCGAAGGGCGGCGCCTTTGAGCAGCGGCAATTCGGTATTGCACGGCTTGTATTCTTCGCTGGCAAGTTCAGACGGCATAAGGCATCAGCGCTGGACAGCCGGATGGTGTACGCCCTCGGCAGCGGCGCCGGCACGGCACCGGTCAGGATTTGACGGTGAGGTTGTTCGTAACCTGTTTGACACCCTGCACGCCCTTGGCGATCTCCTCCGCCTTCGATTTCTGTTCCGACATATTTACGAAGCCGTTCAACTGAACATCCCCGCGGAATACTTCCACCTCGACGTCATCAAATTTGTAGTCCGGGTTTTCATGCAATGCATGCCGAACGCGTTCGGCAAGGGATTTGTCATCGATATATTCGCCGGTGCTGCGTTCATATTTGTTTCCCGCGCAACCGGTAAAGGTTGCCACCGCCGCCGTGGAGATTCCCAGGCACAACAACAGATACAAACCGCCATTTCCAATCTTCACAGTTTATTCCTTTTTATTTCAAATGCTTGCCGGCCGTTATTGCGCGCGCTTCGACCTGCCCTTGGTTGCGCGGCGAAAGTGTCCAGCCATTCCTGTGCCACGGCCGGCCGCGGTCGCCGCGGTCGCCGCAATGCCCTTTACTGGCCGCGCACCGTGGAGCGTCATCGGGAGGCCGCTCTCCGCCGGAGGGCGGGTTTGGAAATGCAGTTTGCAACCAGGCCGGCCGGCCCGATTGCAGTTTGCACATCGCGCCCGCCCGGGCCGGTTTGAATCCGCCAAATCGCCGTGGCAGGCATCTAGCTAAAATCGTGTTCGGGTCCTCCGGGACGGCAGCAACAACCAACATCAACCTCACGAACAATCATATGAGCATGGTAGCAGAGAGAGAAATGGAACATATCGGCCAGACCAAAGGCGCCGAAAATCACGACCACGACATGATCCACGAATTGAGCAAGCGGCTCGATGCCCTGTGGCGTTACGACCAGTACATCGCCAATTCGCAAAAGGACACCGAACTCCAGGCGTTCTGGTGCGATCTGAAAGAACAGGAGCAGGAAAATGTGAAACGGCTCAAACAGTTCGTGGCCGAGCATATCGAGAAAGACTGTTTCTGATCCGCCTTTCATCCGCTTTGAACGGTACGATCGAGGACCTGCGCGCGACCGCCTTCAAGGTGCCAACCGATTCGCCTGAATCCGACGGCACCCTGGAATGGGGCGCCACCACGCTCGTGCTGGTCCGGGCGTTCGACGGAAAAACCGCCGGCATCGGTTGCACCTGCTCGCACGAATCCTGCGCGCCGCTGATCCGCGACGGCTTGGACATCCGCGTTTGCATCGTGGAAATGCCCGCGGTCAACACGCCGCAATTCGGCTGGGTCAAACACCGCCTGCCCAACCGGGCGCAGCCGGTCCCGCCGATTTATTTGAAGGATGCCTCATGAGTTACCAGCCGATTGAAAACTACGGCGCAATCGGCGACCTGACGACCACGGCACTGGTCGGCATGAACGGCTCGATTGATTTCATGTGCTTCCCGGCGTTTGATTCGCCGACGATTTTCGCCCGGTTGCTGGACGATCAGCGCGGCGGCCACTTTGAAATCGCACCCACCCGTGGCGAGTTCAAGCATCGGCAGCGCTATTTTCCCGATACCAACATCCTGCTGACCCGGTTTCTCGGCAGCGACGGTATCGCGGACATTTCCGATTTCATGGCCATGCAGCACCTCGGCCATCAGCACAACCTGGTACGGCGCGTCAAGGTGGTCCGCGGCGAAATGACCATCCGCATGGTGTGCGCGCCGAAATTCGACTATGCGCGCTGCGTCCATAAAACCGAAAAAAAAGGGCGGGAAATCATTTTTATTCCCGAACAGAAACGGCTGCCGGCGCTGCGGCTGCGCAGCAACGTGCCGATGAAGACGCTCAATGGCGAGGCGATCGCGGAGTTCAAATTGAAGGCCGAACAGACGGCGTTTTTCATCCTGGAAGAAGCCCAGCCCAACATCGGGTCCTGCTCGGAAGATGTCGACTATGTTTCCGAAGCGTTCAAGGAAACGATGAATTACTGGTTGAGCTGGATCGCCCGGTCGAAATATCACGGCCGCTGGCGCGAAATGGTGAACCGCTCGGCGCTGACGCTGAAGCTGCTCACCTCCCTGCCCCACGGCTCGATCGTCGCCGCACCCACCTTCGCCCTGCCCGAAAGCATCGGCGGCGGACGCAATTGGGATTACCGCTACACCTGGATCCGCGACGCGTCGTTCACGCTCTACGCGCTCATGCGCATGGGCTACGTGCAGGAGGCCGAGGCCTTCATGAAATGGATGGAAAAACGCTGCCAGGAATTGAAACCGGGCCGCCCCCTGCAGGTGATGTATCGGCTCGACGGCAGGCCCGATTTGCCGGAAACGGTCCTGTCGCATTTCGAAGGCTACATACAATCGCAGCCGGTGCGCATCGGCAACGCCGCCAGCCATCAGCTTCAACTGGACATCTACGGCGAACTGATGGATTCCATCTCCATCTACGACCGGCATGCCGAGCCGATTTCATACGATTTCTGGACCAACCTGGTCACGCTCGTCGACTGGGTCTGCCGGCACTGGCGCACGCCGGACGACGGCATCTGGGAGGTGCGCGGCGGGCGAAAGCCGTTTTTGTATTCGCGCGCCATGTGCTGGGTGGCGATCGACCGCGCATTGATAATTGCGCACGAACGCCGTTATCCTGCGCCGGTTGTCCGTTGGCATCACACCCGGGATATCATCTACAAAAACATTTATGAAACCTTCTGGAACCGGAAGGCCAACGCCTTCATGCAATACCGCGGCGCGAAAGCGCTGGACGCTTCGGCATTGCTCCTGCCGCTGGTCAAATTCATCAGCCCGACCGATCCGCGCTGGGTCTCCACGCTCAAAGCCATTGAAAAAAATCTGGTGGAGGATTCGCTGGTCTATCGGTATCGATCCGACGCCGCGTCGGATGGTTTGACCGGGCCGGAAAGCACGTTCACAGTCTGTTCGTTCTGGTACGTGGAATGCCTGGCGCGCGCCGGCGATTTGCGGCAGGCGCGGTTCATTTTCGAAAAAGCGCTCGGTTACGCCAATCACCTGGGCCTGTACGCCGAACAACTCGGCCCGCGCGGTGAGCATCTGGGCAATTTCCCGCTGGCGCTCTCGCACATCGCCCTTATCAGCGCCGCCTGGACCCTGGACGACCGGCTGTCCAATGCCAGATAATGATCGTTCACCCCCAGGTGAGGCGCCCGTCCGCCGTAGTCAACTCACTACGGAGGTGGAAGACTCCGTCGAGCCCTGAATTTAAACCGCGAACTGCGCGAAACACGGAAAGAAAAAGAAAGAAAAGGGGTCAGAAAAGGGGTCAGTCCCGCATATTGCATTATTTTCATTCTCAGCGCAGGCGTAAAGAGTTGGCAGCGTATCCGGCTGTGCCCATTTGCAAATGGCTCGCTATCCACGCCCAAGTCATGGTTGTCTCTGTTCGCAACACTTCAGCCATCTCCAGCTTTCTTCGGTCGGCTTTACGACGTCTGGCCAACTCGGCTTCATCCCATCCACGCCGCCTCAATTCTTCCCGCAACAACCGTTCCGCCTTTGCTGTCGCCGTCTCCGCGCGTTCACAGCCGCCGTACTGTCTACTCATTCGTTCCTGCATCTGCTCCAACAATTCTGCCCGAAATTTTTTATCTCCCAAAAACCAGCCTCGCCGCAACTGCTTCTACCGCTCAGGGCTCCCCTCCCACCGCCGCTGTTCCATCTGCCGTTCAAAATATTTGCGGCCGACAGCGCTGTCTTTGGGAATCTTCATTTCTCCAAGCAGTCGGTCCACCCGAACCCATTGAGCCCGGCGGCCTGGCTTCTTTAGATATTCCCCATAGCTGCTCCACCGATACGCCCACAGTTTCTCCTGCGCCGTTAATAATTTGGCCCGCACCGGGTTCAGATGCACGTAATCACATACCGTCCGCAAATAGCCATTGCCACTGCCATCCACAATCAATGCTTTGTACCGACCGCTGAAAAGATGGCCGAAGAGCTTGTGCCGACGGTTAAATCGCGACGTATAGGTCCCTAAAAACCATTTCATGCCCGCAACCAGATTGCCTTGGGGGGTTTCCAGTACCAGGTGAAAATGGTTCAACATCAAACAATAGGCATGTATCTGCCAGTCGGCCTTGGCGCAGGCTTCTCCCAATGTCTCCAGAAAGCGTTTCCGATCCTCATCGTCTTTAAAGATGGGCTCGCGGCGATCCCCGCGATTCATCACGTGATAAATCGCCCCAGGATATTCCACTCTCATCTTTCGGGCCATACCCAAAAGCATCTATCCGCACATTGGCTTGTCAATCCTCAAAATCCACCATTATGCGGGACTGACCCCTTTTCGATAAATGCAGGAGTGGGCTATTGCCACGTCAAACGGTACCCCAAAGAATCGGACGCCTGGGTGATCCGTTGCAGGTATTCGGCCATCCGCTCGGGCGGGACGGAGTCCGCCAGCGACCGGTACTCAAATTGCATCACGATCCTTCCGCCCTGGCTGCGGCTGTCTTTTTTGAAATAGAACGCCGGATCAGATATCGTCCAACTGTCGGCATCCGCCGGCCACGCTTCCGGCAGGATGATTTCGGTCCGTAAAATCTGGTTCTCCGGAAACCGCACCCCCAGCGGCAGTACGCGCTGCGCGTCCATCGGCTTCTTTAACAGGGCCGCGATGGTCGACGGATAAAAATCGCAACGATACCGGCTGTCCTTGTCCGAACGCTTCCAGGCTCCGTCGATGGTATAATATTCCGTCGTTTGAAACTGGTTTTTCTGGCTGTCATCGTCAACATCGATCGGCGATGCCATTTTGATACCCGGATAAAGATCGGCATAAAAATGCGTGTCGGCCTTTTCAATGTCGCTCCGTTTCGCCGTCGCGAACAGCGCCCGCTCGTAATCAGCATCGCGTCCTTCATAAACCGTCAAGACCTTCAGGCTGGAGGATTCGGTCTTCCGGCCAAGCCGGAAATATTCCGTCGTGGTCGTCCGCGGCAACCCGGCGGCTTGCGTGATCGTCGTCAAACCGGTGGTCGTCGGCGAAATCACCAGGCCGCGCTCGTAGTTGAGCAGGTAACGGTCGCCGAGCGATCCACCCTGGTAACCGGCCGTGGGATCGACCCAATAGGTCTGGCCGTCAATCCGCAACGTGGCAATGCAATGGTCGAATGCATCGGCAGTCGGATGCCAGTCCTCGACCGCGCGATGTGTTTCCATGCTGACCAGGACCGGGTATGCCTCGATTCCCAGGGCGCGCAGAATGGTAACAAACAACAGCGCTTTGTCTTTACAATCACCGAAGCGCCGTGCGAAAACCGTCGACGGATCGGCCGGCTTCACCGAACTGGCGCCGATTTCGACACCAAAATAGCGTACCTCGTCCTGAACGAAGCGCAGAACGGTCAGCGCCCGCAGTTGCCGGTCACCGATGCGTTTCCACTCCGCGATTTTCTGGAGCAGTTCCGGTGAAAGCGGCGACGCGGTCTGAAACAGGGTCAAGGCCCATTGATTGACTTCGGCCCAGGTCCGGAATTCGCTGAGTTGCACCCACGGAGTCGGGTCGCACCACGCCGGCAGGGAATCTTCAAATGGACACGCCGGCTGCCGCCGCAAATCCCAGAGATATTCCACCGTGGTCTTTCCCGGAATAACGATCGGTTGCACTGAACAGCCGTGGGCCTTCGCATAGAGTCTTCTCTGCGCCGGCCACAACAGCCGGGTTGTCAGCCGGTCGATCGGTTCGTCCAACTGCACCGGAACCGCGGTCGAAAATTTTCCGGCAAACACCGGATTCTCGCCCTTGATCGAGTACGCATAGTCGACGACGTCGCCGACCCGAACGTCGTCCATGACCAGCACGGCCGAATATTCGCCATTCAGGAGGAACTGGTCCAAATCCTTCTCCTGGCGGACGAACTTGATCTGGTTGGTGTCAAGTCGGTCCAGGTGATCGGCGCCGCGCCAGACCCGCGCCCAGTGGAAGGTGAGGGACTGATAGTTCGGATTGAAATCAATGGCGAGATTGGCACCGGACTGGACGCCAGCCAAGGTGCGGATCTGCCGGATGAAATGGAAAAAAGTTTCATTCTCGGCGACGTTGATCTGCTTTTCGCGCAGGAACCAGTGCTGGTCGGTGCCGGATTCATTGGTCATTGCCGATCTCTGGTCGTAGAACTGAGGTTTGACCCAGCCGGACGGCGGCCCGACAACCGGCTTCAAATCGGCGCCGGAGACCTCCGCGCCCGAAACCTGGCCGGCAAACGCAATCAAACAGAATGCATTTCGAAGCCGCGAACTCCACCTGCCGGGGAATCCGAATTGAATCAAAACCGTCAACATTTCTGATCGCCGCAAGTTTGGATTAAACGTCGATGATTGGAAACCGGAAATTCCTGGCACCGGCCCTGGCGTCCTGATTGACCGGTGTCATGTCGGCGCCGGGCGCCGATTTTGAGGCATCCGCCTTCGCGGGCGCCAGAGCGCCGCTTCGGCGCGACGGCGGCAGGCCCGACGCTGCATAAATCCGGACACACCTGTTCATCGGAGTGCCTTAATTTGGCGGGTAGGGCCGAGCTGCCGCTCGGCCAGGCGGCGCAGCAGCGCCGCCCTACCATTCCATTTTGCCAAAGCCGATATCAAATTCAGGACTCTCCGTTCATCGGGTAATTTGCATTATCAGTCAGCCTTTTGTATTGTCCGCGTGACTCTGGCTGAATAGGCTTCGGTCCGATACCATGTGGCGGCGCATTTTTGTTGTGTTCTGGGGAGCCATCGTGCTGGCGATGCCGGCGGGATTGCGCGCGCAAAACGCCGGTGAACCGGTCCCGGGCCAGCGCCTGTTTGAAACCCATTGTGCCGCCTGCCACGGCCCGCACGGCGAAGGCGGCAAGGGACCAACCCTCGCCCAGCCGTCCCTGCCGCGGGCCGGCGACGACGCCTCGCTGCGGCGCATCATCCAGGATGGCATCAACGGCACCGAAATGCCGCCCGCGCGGTTGCATTCGAACGAAATTGCCCAAGTGGCCGTGTATGTACGGTCGCTTGGCTCTCTGCCGCCCGATCCGGTGTCCGGCGATGCCGCGCGCGGTGAGAAACTTTTCCTGACCAAAGCCGGTTGCGCGGTCTGCCACACGATCCACGGCCACGGCGGCGCCTTCGGGCCGGATTTGAGCGACATCGGATTGAGGCGCAGCGCGCCTTATTTGCGCCGCGCGCTGGCGGATCCGGGCGCGGAAGTTCCCCAGAGTTACTCGGCCTTTCGCGCGGACGTCAATCTGCCGCTGAATTTTCTCTACGTGCGCGCCGTGACCCGCGACGGCGCCGAAATCGACGGCGTCCGCGTCAACGAAGACACCTTTTCGATCCAGATTCGCGACGCCTCGGGCCATGTGTATTCGTTTTTCAAAGCCGAGCTCCGCGAACTGCACAAGGAATTTGGAAAATCACCCATGCCGTCCTATGCGGCCGCGCTGAGCAAGGATGAACTGGACGATCTCGTTGCGTTTCTGGTGACGCTCCGTGAAAGAAAATGAAAATCATCCTTCCCCTTTCCTTTGCCGTTGCGCTGGCCGCCTCCGCCGCCCGCGCACAGGTGCAGGTGCCCTATGAACGCCTGCGCCAAGCAGACAACGAACCCGCCAACTGGCTGACCTATGGCGGGGATTACGCAGCCCACCGTTATTCGTCGCTTACGCAGCTGACGCCGACCAACGTGGCGTGTCTCAAACCGCTGTGGGCGTATCAATCGCGCGAAGCCGGCAAATGGGAGGTAACCCCGCTGGTGGTGGACGGCGTAATTTACATCAGTGAACGCCCGAATGTCATCACCGCGCTCGACGGCCGCACCGGCCGGGCGCTGTGGAATTACCGCCGGCCCATGCCCAACGAAGTCGCCGGCTGCTGCGGCCCGGTGAATCGCGGATTGGCCATCCTCGGGGACGCGCTTTACGTGGTCACGTTCGACTGCCACCTGGTGTGCCTCGACGCGAACTCCGGCAAGGAACGCTGGGACGTGACCGTGGCCGACTATCACACCGGCCAGTCCGAAACCCACGCGCCCCTGGCGTTGAAGGACAAAATCATCGTGGGCATTTCGGGCGGTGAATACGGCATCCGCGGTTTCCTCGATGCTTACGACGCCAAAACCGGCGCGCGGATGTGGCGTTTCTGGACCATCCCGGCGCCCGGCGAACCGGGGAGCGAGACCTGGACCAACGGCGACAGCTGGAAGCGCGGCGGCGGCGCCACCTGGGTGACGGGAACGTACGATCCGGATCTTAATCTCCTGTATTGGGGCGTGGGCAATCCGTCGCCGGATTACAACGGCGACGACCGGCCGGGCGACGACCTGTACACGTGCTGTGTGGTGGCTCTCGATGCAGACACCGGGAAACTGCGCTGGCATTTTCAATACACGCCGCACGATCTGCATGATTGGGACGCCAACCAGGTGCCGGTGCTCGTGGACACGGTCCTCGACGGCAAACCGCGCAAATTGCTGGTGCAGGCGAACCGCAACTCATTTTTCTATGTCCTGGATCGCGCGACCGGCGCGTTCATCAACGGCGCCGCCTTTGCGAAACAAACCTGGGCGTCCGGCCTGGACGCGCAGGGCCGGCCGATATTGGTGCCGGGCAAGGAACCCAGCGCCGAAGGCACGCTGGTTTATCCGGGGCTGGAGGGAGCCGTCAACTGGCCGCCGCCCGCCTACAGTCCGCTCACCGGCCTTTTCTATGTCCAGGCCCAGGAGGATTACGCACAGGTGTTCTACAAGATGGAGGAGGATTACAAACCGGGCGATCAATACAATGGCGGCGGCACGCGCAATGTTCTGGGCCAGGAACCGTACGGCGCCGTGAAGGCCATCGACGTCACCACCGGCAAAGTTAAATGGGAATTCCGGGAGCAGACGTCCTCCAACGCCGGCATCCTGACGACGGCGAGCGGGTTGTTGTTCAGCGGCACGCGCGACGGTTATTGTTTTGCCCTCAACGCCGCGACGGGCGATGTGCTGTGGCGGTTCCAGACCGGCGGTTCCATTCACGGCGGAGTGATAACCTATCTGGTGGACGGAAAACAATATGTCGCCGCCGCCGCCGGCCAGGCCTTGTTCGTGTTCGGCCTCTGACCGCCGGCGGAACTACTGGCTGACCGCGGTCTTTTCCACCGGCTGAAAATCCGGATGCCCCGTTTGCCACAGAAGGAAGCTGTACTGATCCGCAAAGTTCTTGAACGTGACAATCTTCTCCTCGGTGAAATGGCCGTTGTCATAGTTCACCTTCATCAAAGCCGGTTTTCCCGAGGTTGAATCCGCCTGCAGTGCCGCCACGAATTTGCCCGGCTGCCAGGGCGTGACGCGGGGATCGTTCCAGCCGCCCACGCCCAGGACGGCCGGATAGTTCACGCCCGGCTTGACGTGTTGGACGCCGTCCATCTCAAACAGGGCCTGGCATTCGACGAGGTCTTTCACGGAACCGAATTCCGGCGTATTGATCGGTCCATTGGGCGTGAATTCCAGCCGCATCGCATTCGCGCACCCGACGTTGCAGACGGCGGCGGCAAATAAATCCGGTCGTTCGGTGATGGCCCGGCTGATCAGGATTCCGCCGGCGCTGGTGCCGGTGCCGCCGAGTTTCGCGGGGCTGGTATATCCTTGCTTCACCAAGTATTCCGCGCAGGAAATGAAATCCTTCCAGGTGTTCGGCTTGGTGACCTTGTAACCGGCCTTGTACCAAGCTTCCCCCTTTTCACCGCCGCCCCGGGGATGCGCGATCGCCATCACCACACCCCGTTTGGCCAGCGAATAGAAAACACTGAAACCCGGGTTGATGCTGAAACCGTAGGCGCCGTAGCCGGTCAGGATGCAACTGTTTGAGCCGTCCATCGGAATGTCTTTCCGGTAAATAATAGACAGCGGAACGGCCGTGCCGTCGTAACCGGGAACCTCGACTTCCTTGGAAACCAGGTCCGCAAATCCCGGATACGTGACGTCCGTGTTAAAAATGCTCTTCGCAAAGGTGTCCTTCTGCGCGTCGAAATCGTAAATCGTCAAAGGCAGGGTCCAGGACGTAATAAAGATCAGGCAGCGATCCGACTTCCAATCCGGGCAACTGGCGTAGACCGTCCCCGAAGCCGGAAGCCGGACCGGTTCGGTCCGGCCGGTGGCCAGGTCATATTTCACAACGCGGCCGACAATGCCGTCCGAGTAAACGACCAGGAGATAATGCCGGCACTTGATAAAACCCTGGATGGTATCCGCCGCTTCCGGAATGACAGTCTCGGCGTGCACCCAATCGGGATGTTTCACGCCCGTCCGAATCACCTTGTACCGGGGCGCATCGGTGTGAGTGATGGCATAGACGTAATTCCCGTGGAACGTGATGCCGCGAATCAGGTTGTCCGACGTCTGGCACAGGACATTCCATTTGATTTTGTCGCGCTTCAACCCGGAAACCGGCGCGTAGAAAAGCCGCATCTCGTTCTGCACCGTGCCAGCATCTCCGACGATGTAGTCGGGATACGCTTCATCGACGGAAGCAGACGGCCATTCCTTCGCGGTGATGCCCAGCTCCGGATTGCTTTCGTTGCTGAAAATGTCCCGGTCGGCCGCGATCGCAGTGCCAAGTTTGTGTACCCGGGTTTTGCGGTTTAATTCGATCCCGGCATCCTTGATGTCAGTGACCTTGCCGGCGTCATAGAAAAAGGATTGGTTGTCCTTTTCCCAGCCATAGATGCCGTGGGCGGGGTAGATGCTTTCTGGCAACAACGTCCCCCGGTCCACCCGCAACACCCGGATCTCCGACCATTCGGCGCCGCCGGACGACAGCCCCAGGGCGACACATTTCCCGTCCCAGGACGGCACGATGCTTTGGATGGTGGTGGTCACCCCGGCCTTATACGTGCCCGGGTCGAAGAGCAGTTTCTCGGGGCCGTCCCAGCCTTCGCGAAAGTAAAGTTTGCCGACGTTTTCGCCGCCCAGGGTTTTTTTGTAAAAGACCCGGCCGTGGTGATACTGGATGGACGAGTAGGTTGCCGGCTTGAGCTTGTCCAACGCCATCCATTCCTGCGCCAGGGCATCCCGGCCCGGGATCCTGGCGAGCAGGCCGTCGGTCAATTCCGCCTGGGCCTTGAACCAGGCATGCACATCCTGGTCCTTGAGATTCTCCAGCCAGCGGTAAGGATCGTTGTACGTTTTGCCGAAGTAGGTGTCCGAGGCATCAACGGTTTTTGTGGGTGGATAGTTCCACTGCGCCGGGCAATGCATCGCCACCAGGACGGGAAGGACCAGGGACAAGAATTTTTTCATGGTCAAAGCTTTAATGAATTATAAATTGGACGTTATTTCCGGTGTTTACGTGGGCAGCCTGATTCCATTGGTATTGTCCGGTGCTTTGATTCTTACGGCTGTTGGACCGGGTTGGCAACCTTTCATCACGCCCTTTGGCAATGATTGAGCGGCAGCGAAAGTACGACCTGCAACATCGAAACCGTCGATGTTTTGAGCCGAAATATCAATTAACACTTATTCATCTTGAATCGTACAATCAGATGCATGAATAAAACATCCCAATCGAATATCATTCGGGTCGGGTCGCGCATTCTCATCATTGTCGGCAGCGTCGCCATGGTGGTTGGGGCGGTGGATCCGATGGAAGGATCCGCGATCATTCTTCCGGGCAGCGGCCTGATGGCCCTCGGCACCTTCCTGAATCAAACCGACCGCAGCTTCTTTGCCTATCGAATGTGGGTTTTCATCCTGGTCGCGATCGGGGTGGGAGCCCTGTGGGGATTGAGCCAGATCGGCGGCCTGGGCGGCAAATCCGGCCACAGCCTGTGGTGGGCATTGCTGATGCTGCCCTATCCGATCGGCTGGTCGATGGGTATGTGGGGGCCGGGTTCTCCGCGCTGGTTGCTGGCGCTCGGGATCATTGTCGGCCTCTGGTATCAGGTTATTCTGGAAATGGTCCTGACGCACCGCGGTTGGCGGCAGGGAGGCGCAGCCTTCTTCATCAGCGCTCTCGGCGCGGTGACGATTATCGGCTGCCTGATGCGGCTGCTGGAAAAACGCCGCAGCCGGCCGAAAGAAAACCCGGCGACCTTGTGAAACGGGATGGTGAACGGTCTACCGGAGCAGGCCGCCCGGGGCGAAGGAATAAACGGCGGCGGTGGTGATTGCCGAACCCGCCAGCAATGCCCAGATCAGTTTCTTTCGCGTTTGCAACGGAACCCGGTTGATCAGCACCCACTGGACCCATCCCGGGGCACGAACCTTCACTTTGGGATCGTCACTGTCAAAGGCGTTGAACGTATCGTAAAGCCCTCCCGAAACCGGACTGGTCAGGCATCCCCACAGCGACGTTTGCGTCCCCAGCACCGCGGCGGATTTCCAGTCCCACCCGCTCAATTTATAATTGATCACCGTTCCAGGAAAACTGAGGACAAAACCGTAGGCGATGTCCGCAAAAAAAACCGCCATCCGGCGCGGGATGGAATCACGGTCAAAAATCCCGATTTTTTTGAGAATCCGGTCCCGGCCTTCGCTGTAGGCGCTGGTGGTGCCGATTGCCGACCAGAAATTGGCCAGCAGACGGCTCACAGCCCCACGGCCTGCACCGGGATGGACAAAATACATTTCGGCCAGGGCGATGTACGGATTGTGCAGCGACTGGCTGGCGAAATTGACCCAGTGCTGGCGCGAGCCGAGCGTACGGGCGTAGTAGTTCCACAATCGCGAAGCTCCCCCGCGGCAATTTCTGGAAAACCTTCCGCAGGTCTCGTTGAATGGAAAAACCTCCATCGGTCAGCACGCTACCCACAGCCAGTCTAAAGTCAAGATTTGCGCCCGGACGGTAGCGCTTAATTCGCCGGTATAGCGCCGACGCTGTGCGTCGATTTCGAGCGACAGGCTCGACACTACAATGGTCATTCGGGCCACGTCACTTTGGTGGCAATAAACTGAAAGAGCGACGGGAAAAACGCGTCGACTCCCAGCGCGTCGGGCAGGCGCATCCAGACGTAAATCACCCTGCCCGGGGCCAGCGGCGGCGTTTTGTGCTCCAGATAAACCGCGGCGTCTCCGTCGAACTGGCCCTGGGCATTTCTGAGTTGAACCAGGGGCAGATAAAAATCTCCCTTCGGCACCTGCATCGGCACACAGGGCCGCCAACGGAGATCGCCGGCCAAAGACGCTTTTGCCGTGACCGCGAATCCCGGCAGCGCGTTGGTGTTGATCACAAATGTCGTTTGTCGAACGGCCAGTTGTTCAGGGCCCATCACCACCGGCAAACCGAAATCCGCCGTGATCGGATCCGGCCTTCCCTTCTGGCTGTCGTCGTAATAAAACGGCCAGGGCTCATTCGGCAGGAACACCAGGAAACCGCCCGCCCCAAGGTAACGGACCAGCGCCTGTTTCACGTCGCCCGGGGTCCCCACTGTTCCGGTGTAATGCTCGCCGCCGGCATACAGCACCAGCGGCAGATCGCGGGCGTTGAATCGCGAAGGATCAGGCAAATCGGACCAGTTCAATTCGCGCACGTTCGCGCCCAGGCAATGCAGCCAGAACAACACCTCTTCCGATGCGCCCGGCAACAGGCCAACGGTCCGTCCGGAATAAAAATGCTGGAGCCGGCGCAGAGACTCCGGAGTCAGCCCGGCCGGCGCCGATCCGGCCACCGGCGGGCTGTCGCGAAAACGTGGCGCGTATTCGCCGGTCAGGCTGATGTATTTCATCCCTTCCTCAAAACTCGGTTCGATTTCCGAACCCTCATGCCATTCATTCCAGGTGGTGACGAGTATCCAGTCGGGATTTGCCCGGATGGCTTCGTCCCAGAGCACGCGATAAGTCAGCCCGCCAAGCCGGTCGGCCGTGAAACCGGGCTTGCGGACCTTCGTGTCGTCGTATCCCGGAATGACCGTGACGCAGCTGATCCGGCCGCGGCTGCGGGCGAGGTGCACGTCGCCGGAATATTCCGGAGCGATGAAGGCGCGCAACGCCGTTGCGGTTTTGCCGGCAACCGCACCCGCGATGTTGTAGGTATGCACGCCGTCGAAAAGCCGCGCGTAGTTGGCCTCATAACCGTCGGCGATCAGCAGAAAATCACCGGCGCGCTCCCGCGTTTCGGTGATGATGGCCGGCCAGGATTCCAGCGGGATTTGGCCCATCACCCGGCCATAGACGAAGATCACCGGTTTGCCGTCCACTTTGAGAAAAGCCCGATTGGTGCCGTACCGGTTCAGCAGGTAAACCAGGTCATTCACGGCCCTTCCAACCTGGTCCGATCCTTTGCCGGGCGCGGTCTCCCAATAGACCGAAACCTTGAAATCTTTTTTATCCGCCCGTTCCAGGATAACCGGCAGGGCGCCGTCTTCAAACGTGCGCTGTCCCCACCAGCTGGCGATAAAGCCGGTGATGCCATTGGTCCGGGCAAGATCAATGTGCCAGTCGACAATCGCCGGATCCCAGGAATCGTAGGCGCCCTGGACCGGGTAGTGTCGGGCGCTGCCGATATCGTGCCGGTCCGGATTGATTTTGGTCCAATGCACCCAGTGCCCGTGACGTTCGGGCGTGCCGTACCACGGGTAATAGAACGCCAACACCTGGTGCGGCACTTGCGAGTAACGGCGCCCGGCCTGGGCGTTGGCAAACTCGAAAAAGCTGTTGGTCGGCTGGGCGATTCCGGCCAAACCGGTGCATAACAAAATCATGGCCGCCAATAGCTCCCGGCAGCGCGCGAAGTTCGATTCGCGTTGGCTCATAGTGGTTGTCGGATGATCTGCTCATCAGGATACCGCCGCCGGAATAATCCACAAGCTGTCAAACCCCGGCTTGACTTCCGGACGCAGGCGGGGAGCATGAAGACACTTCAAAGGAGACGATTATGGGTCTGGAAAATATCGAACATGTCGTGGTGGTGATGATGGAGAACCGTTCTTTCGACAACCTTCTGGGCTGGCTATACGACAATCAAACCGATCCGCCGCCGTACAATATCCCGCCGCAAAATCCCACCACCTTTGACGGCCTGACGGCCAATCGCTATTCCAATTCACTCAACGGCCAGGCCGTCTTTGCGTCGCATCCGCCTTCCGCCTGGCCGCCGGCGAACAATCCCAACGCCATCCCCACGCCGGATCCGCACGAGGAATTCGATCATATCACGACCCAGCTTTTCGGCACGGCGTCCCCTGCCCCGGGCGCAGTGCCGACCATGAGCGGGTTTCTCCAGGATTACGCCACCACCGATGCCGGCCCGGCCAACGCCGGCCAGATCATGCAGGGCTTCGGCCCAAAGGACGCGAACGTCATCAACCAATTGGCCCGCAGTTTCGCCGTTTCGGATCGCTGGTTTGCATCCGTGCCGACGCAGACCTGGCCGAACCGCGCGTTCATTCATGCCGGCTCGTCCGACGGCCATATCAACAACGACAATTACGAACTGTACGATGTCCCGACCATCTTCAACGTCCTGGAAAGCCGGGGCAAATCGTGGGGCGTGTTTCACGATACCACACTGATTCCGTCCCTGACGCTCGGCCAGTTCCTCGGCCGATTGGGCGCGCTGGACGATCATTTTCATCGCTACGACGTTTTCAAGGCGCTGTGCCAGGCGAGCCCGACATCGCCGGCAGCCGGCCGGCTGCCGCAATATTCCTTCGTGGAACCCCGGTTCAATCCCGAACTCGGGCTGTTCAAAATGGATTACCCCAGCGATTATCATCCGCCGCACAATGTCTGTCGCGGCGAACAATTCCTGGCCGACGTCTACCAGGCCGTCCGCAACAGTCCGTATCGGGACAAAATCCTGCTGGTGATCACCTTCGACGAGCATGGCGGCGGCTACGATCACGTCGCTCCACCCGCCGGCGCAGCGCCGCCGCAACCCTGGCCGAAATCGCGCGACGGCCGGTTCGATTTCAGCCGGTTCGGCGTGCGCGTCCCGGCGATTGTCATTTCCTCCTACGTCCAGCCCGGCACGGTCTTTCGTGCATCCCCGGACGAAGCGCCCTATGACCACACATCGGTGCTGGCAACCTTGCGGGACTGGTTGTCGCTGGCGAACGACCCGAATCATCCGTTCCTGCCGAGCCCGCGGATCCAGGCCGCTCCCACTCTGGACCGTGTCCTGACGTTGTCCGACTCGAACAAGAACTCCAACTGGCCCGACATCACGGCGCAGTGCACGGTGGGCACCGACGACGAATCGCTGCAAACGCCGTTGAACGATGTCCAGAAGAGCCTGATCGCCACCAGCATCCGGCAAAGCAGCGACAATCCCACCGACCCGGCCATCGTTGCCGGCGCGGCGCAAACGGCCAAATCCCTGCAAACGTACGAACACGCGATCAAGCTGATGCATTCGGGAAGAAGCCGGTAGGGAATAAGAATTCAGAATTCAGGAGCCAGGAGAACGTCGCCGGATGCCGCCTTCAGGTCCTCGTCAAATGGCCAGTTGACTATTCTCAAAGACGGTCGAACTTTTCGTGCGGAGGACGCAGCGGGTCTGGCATGGGACATTGGACGTTACATCGTGAGGTTTTCGCGTTACAGCTTCGGAACGGGGCGGACGGTTCGATCTGGCATCTCTCGGCCGATTTTCAACATCTTTACCAGTGGAAAGGCAGCGGATGGAATTCGCCGATCAAACTGTTCGCCCGTCAGATTTCGGCCACCCGATCGGGTGCGCCGATTCATGTGGGGTTTAACGGCCAGATATACATATTGGGTCGCGACGGCTGGTCATCGATCGGCGAGGCCAACGCCAGCCGGGTCTGTGTTGGAGCCGACGGCCGGGTCTGGCATGTCGGGCGATCCGCCATTTACGCCTGGGAATCCGGTTCCTGGGTGCAATTGGATCCGTGGGATTCCCGTGAAGGATTTCCCGATCCGGAAACCTGCGGGTATGCCGATGAAGTCGCCGTGGATTCCAATGGGCAGGTCTGGAAGCGGATCGGGCAATATGTGTACTCGCGGGATGAGATGTTTGAGCGGCAGGCGTGACAGTAGCACGCAACACCAGTCACCTGTCACTCTTATGGCGCATGTCAGGACCTCTAAATACTTGTCCGATTTTACATTAATTCTTGAAATCATTCGCCGGCTTTGATAGGCACTGATCTTATGAAGCGCCGGGCTTTCATGGCAGTTGTTGCCTCGACAACCTCCCGTTGCCGCCCATGAGCTCTATCTTTTCCCAGGCAACCTCCGTTCCGGCCACGGAACCGGCGGTGGACCTGGCCCGGCTGGACCGAATCCTTGAAGAGTTCAAATCTGTTCGCGGCTCGTTGATTCCCATTTTGCAACGGGCCCAGGATGCCTACGGTTATCTGCCGCGCCAGGTGCTCAATCATATCGCCGCCAGGACCCGTTATCCGCTGGCGGACGTTTATGGCGTGGCCACGTTTTATGCGCAGTTCCATCTCGAACGGCGCGGAAAGCATCTGATCCGGGTCTGCGACGGCACGGCCTGTCACGTGCGCGGCGCGGCCCGGAATGTTGAAATCCTGGAAAAACGCCTGGGGCTCGTGCCCGGCGCAACCTCAGCCGATTACGAATATACCGTCGAGGTGGTTTATTGCCTCGGCTCCTGCGGCCTCGCGCCGGTGGCGGTCGTCGACAACCAGGTCTGCGGCCGTTTGACCCCGGAAGCAATGATCCATCATTTGCAAACCCTGCCCCAATCAAAAGCGGACAACCGCAACGGAAACAGCAGCCATGGCTCGTGAAGTGACATCTCCGGCCGCAGTGGCGAACATTACGATCAACGGCCGGCGGCTGCAGGCGGTGACCGGACAGAGCGTATTGGAAGCAGCCACGGCCGCCGGCATCCGGATCCCCACCCTCTGCCACCATCCGCGCCTGCCCGCCCACGGTTCCTGCCGCCTCTGCCTGGTGGAAATCGAGAAACAACGCGCCCTGCAACCGGCCTGCACCTTCCCGGTCTCCGAAGGCCTGGTGATCCGCACCGAAACCACCCAACTGACCGAGGCCCGCCGGTTTGCCCTGCAGATGATCCTGTCCGAACGGAGCCATTACTGCATGTTCTGCACCGCCAGCGGCTCGTTTGAGAATACCGACTGCGAACTGCAGCGCCTGTCCTACGAACACGGCCTCAATTGCTGGGATTACACGCCGCATTACGAACAACGCTGGCCGGTGGACGGCACCCGGCAGCATTTCGTGATGGACCACGGTCGCTGCATCCTCTGCCGCCGCTGCGTCCGCGCCTGCAGTTCCATCGCCGCCAATCATACGCTCGCCGTCCATCAACGCGGAACACGGACGATGATCGGCGCGGACGACGACGTGCCATTCGGGCGTTCCAGTTGCATTTCCTGCGGCAGTTGTCTCCAGGTCTGCCCCACCGGCGCCCTGAGCGAACGGCACAGCGCCTTCACCGGACATGGAACCGATTTCAAACGCCACAAAGCCGTCTGCCAGGGTTGCGCCGTGGGCTGTGGCATCGAAGTCCTCGTGCGCGACAATCAACTGGCGCGGATTGAAGGCGACTGGGACGCCGCCAACGGCGGATTGTTGTGCGCGGCCGGCCGGTTCGAAGTGTTGCAGCCCAAACCGCCGCGGATCCGGACGCCGCTGTTGCGGGAACGCGGCAAGCTGGCGCCGGTTTCCTGGGAACGGGCGTTGGATTGCGTCGCGGAAAAATTCCGGAGAGCCGAACGCGTGGCCTGCCTGGCCTCACCCCGGCTGACAAACGAATCACTGACGGCGTTGACGTTGTTCTTCAACGAAACCATGCGGACGAACGAAGTGGCGCTGCTCTACGGCGAAGCGCCGCCGCTGAACATCGGCGCTCCGGCCAGCCTGGCGGACGTGGCCGATTCCGACTGCATCGTGGTCATCGGCGGAAATCCCATGGAACACCAGCGGGTGGCCGGTTATCTCACCCGCCGCAGCCTGGATCACGGCGGCAAACTCATCCTCGTTCACAACGGCTCCACGCCGCTGGACCGGTTTGCCGATTTGCATCTGGAACTGGAGGACATTTCGCATCCGGGCGCTTCGCCGTTCGAACGGCTGCATGCCACCTACCATCTGCGGGCCCAATCGCTGAATCAATTGAAGCGCATGGTCGAAACCGCCCTGAAACCGGTGGTGCTTTACGGCTCGGGACTCAGCACGACGGTGTACGCCGCAATGCGCACGCTGCCGGTGCAGGCACGTTTCCTGCCGTTGATCGCGGGAACCAACACCCGCGGCGCGGTCCAGCTCGGCCTGAGCGCCCGGCCGGTCAGCGGCGAAATGCTTTACCTGATGGCGGCGGATGATCTGCCGAATCCCGCGCCGCTGCCCAACCGGCAATTCACCGTCGTCCACGCCGCCTATCAATCCACCTGGACGGATTCAGCCGACGTGGTTTTCCCCGGGTTGATGTGGGCGGAAAAGAACGGGCACGTGACGAATCTGGAAGGCAAAACCCTGGAAGTCCGGCCGTTGATCCTGGCGCCGCCGGAAATGCGGCCGGCTTGGAAGGTCTTGTTGCAATTATCCGAACGCGTGGGGCGCAGCCTGACGTACGACGACATCTGTGCCTTCGCCGGAAACCGTCAACCGGAAAGGAGCGCCGTATGAACCCAAAAGTCACCGTCGCCAGCGATTGGCTGGCCGGCTGCGCCGGCTGCCATATGTCGCTGCTCGACATCGATGAGCGCCTGGTGAAGCTCCTGGAAGTGGCCGACCTCCACGCCACGCCGATCACCGACTTGAAACATCCGCCGGCCAGCGGCGTGGACGTGGGCATCCTGGAAGGCGCAGTCAACAACAGCGCCGGTGAAGAGGTCGCCCGCCGGATGCGGCAATGCTGCAAAATCCTTGTGGCTTTGGGCGACTGCGCCGTGTTCGGCGGCGTACCCACCCTGCGAAACGGGTTCCGCTGCGAAGCGGCGCTGCGTCGCGCCTACCTGGAAACCGAAAGCACCGCCGAAGGCCGGGTTCCCGATGATCCGGAACTGGCGCAAATGAAAACCGCCCGTCCCCTCGGTGATGTGGTGGACGTGGATATTCACGTGCCCGGCTGCCCGCCGTCGCCGGACGCCATTTTTCACGTGCTCACCGAACTGGCCGCCGGCCGCCGGCCCAAATTGACGGGCAAACTGCTAGATTGGCATTAAGGAACCACCGCCATGAGCCGCCAGATCACCATTGAACCGGTCACCCGCATCGAAGGACACGCCAAAATCACGCTCCGGCTCGACGACGCCGGCAAGCTGGAAAGCGCCCGGTTCCATGTGAACGAGTTCCGCGGATTTGAGAAATTCTGCGAGGGCCGGTTGTTCCATGAAATGCCGCTCATCACCGAACGCATCTGCGGCATTTGCCCGGTCAGCCATCATCTCACCTCCGCGAAAGCCGGGGACGCGATCCTGGGCGTTCAACCGCCGCGCCCGGCACAGTTGTTGCGCGAGCTCATGCACCTGGGCCAGACCATCCAGTCGCATGCCATGCATTTCTTCATGCTGGCCGGGCCCGACCTGATCCTGGGTCCGGATTCCAACCCGGCGCTGCGCAACGTGGCCGGTCTTTACCAGGCCGACCCGCAGCTCACGGTAAAGGCGATCCGCCTCCGGAAATTCGGCCAGGAAATCATCGAACGACTGGGCGAACGCAAGGTGCACCCCAATTTCGCCATTCCCGGCGGAGTGAACAAAGCGCTCACCGTGGTCGACCGCGACGCGATCCTGGCCGGCGTTCCCGAAATGCAGGGTATTGTCCGCGACGGCCTGGGCATTCTCAAGGGTTGGGCGGAAAAAAACGCCGACGAGATGCGCGGGTTCGCCGTTTTTTCCACCGGCTATCTCGGCATGGTGGATGAGAACGACGCCGTGCAGCTTTACGACGGCGAATTGCGCCTGGTGGATTCCAAACGGAAACAGCTCGAACGGTTCAACGGCGCCGATTACCTCGATTTTATCGCCGAACACGTCGAGCCATGGTCTTATTTGAAATTCCCGTACTATCGCCGCCTCGGCTGGCCGGCCGGAACGTATCGCGTGGGACCGTTGGGCCGGCTGAATGCCGCCACGCGCCTGGCCACGCCGCTGGCTCAGCACGAATACGTGCAATTCCAGCAGGCCGCCGGCGGGAACGTCGTCGAAGGCAGCCTGTATTATCATTATGCCCGGCTGATCGAACTGATGTATGCGCTCGAACGCGTTCAACACATTCTGGCCGACCCGGATATTCTGTCGAAAGACCTGCGCACCACCGCCGGCATCAACCACCGTGAAGGCATCGGCATCCTGGAAGCGCCGCGCGGCACGTTGATCCATCACTATTGGGTGGACGAAAACGGCCTGCTGGAAAAGGTGAACCTGATTGTGGCGACCGGCCACAACAACTACGCCATGAGCCGCGGCGTGGAGGAAGTGGCGCGACGCACGTTCCCGGGCGGCACCGTGACCGAAGGCATGTTGAACCGGGTGGAGATGGTCATCCGGGCGTACGATCCGTGCCTGTCGTGCTCGACCCATGCCGCGGGCCAGATGCCATTGCTGGTGGAAGTCCGCGGACCGAAAAACGAACTGCTCGAACAGCATCAGCGACCCGCACCGGCCGTTTCATCGCCCGCCCCAACCGCTAACCGCCCATGACCAAACTCCATTCCCTGCAAGAGCTGAGCCATTTCCGCGAGGAACAAAAGCGCGCGGCCCAGACCCGCCGGGCTGTCGGCACCCGGATCGCCGTCGGCATGGGGACCTGCGGCATCGCCGCCGGGGCGCGGGAAACGATGGCGGCCATTCAGGCCGAAATCGACCGGTTGAAGATTGACGTCGAAATCGCCAGTGTCGGCTGCAACGGCATGTGCGCCAGGGAACCGCTGGTGGACATCCAACAGGCCGGCGGTTCCCACGTGCTTTACGCCAACGTGCTGCCGGAAATGGTCGGCCGTTTGATCGAACAACACCTGCTCCAGGGCCAGCCGGTCAAAGAATGGGTCATTTGCCGCATGACGGCCGAATGAAAGGACACCATGCCATCCCGCCATCCCCAGCCCCATGACCTGATTCCCGAGCGCGTTCAGGTCCTCGTTTGTCGTGGTGCCGCGTGCGGCGGCGAACCGCTGGCACGCGCGCTGGCCGATGAGATCCGGCGGGCCGGGATCGAGGACCGGGTGCAGGTGGACCGTCATCCCTGCCGCGGCCTCTGCCTTGCCGGCCCCACCGTCACCCTGATGCCCCGCGGCATTCTCTATTGCCGGGCCAAACCGGAGGACGCGGCGGAAATCGTCCAGGAAACCATCGTCGAAGGACAGGTCCTCAACCGGTTGCTCTGGCGCGAACCGGCTGCGGTCGAATCGCTCCCGCTGTTCCGCGACACGGCCTTTACCCGTAAACAGGTCCGCATCGCCCTGCGCAATTGTGGGTTGATTGACCCGGAACGAATCGAGGATTACATCGCCCGCGACGGCTACCGCGCGCTCGGCAAAGTGCTCACCGAATTGTCTCCGGATGAAGTCATCCGCGAAATCAAGGAATCCGGCCTGCGCGGCCGCGGCGGGGCGGGATTTTCCACCGGCACCAAATGGGAACTGTGCCGCAAGTCCGTCGGCGACGTCAAATACACCATCTGCAATGCGGATGAAGGCGACCCGGGCGCTTTCATGGACCGTTCAATCCTCGAAAGCGATCCCCACAGTGTGATTGAAGGCATGACCATTGCCGCCTACGCCATGGGCTCCCGCGAGGGCTTTATCTATTGCCGCGAAGAATATCCGCTGGCCATCGGGCGCCTGCAGATCGCCATCGCCCAGGCAACAGATCTCGGGTTGCTGGGGCAGAATATTCTCGGCACGCCGTTCAGTTTCGAAATCCACATCAAAGGCGGCGCCGGCGCATTCGTTTGCGGCGAAGAGACGGCGTTGATCGCTTCCATCGAAGGGCGCCGGGGCGAACCGCGGCCGCGGCCGCCGTTCCCCGCCGTGTCCGGTCTCTGGGGCCGGCCGACCAATATCAATAACGTCAAAAGCTACGCGATTGCGCCGCAGATCATCCTGAATGGCGCGAAATGGTTTGCCAACATCGGCAGCTCCCGTTCGCCCGGCACCGCGATCTTCGCGCTGACCGGCAAGGTGAACAACACCGGCCTCGTCGAAGTGCCCATGGGCATTCCCCTGGGCGACATCGTCTTCGACATCGGCGGCGGCATTCCGCACGGCAAACATTTCAAAGCCGTCCAGACCGGCGGCCCCCTCGGCGGCTGCCTGCCGGCCAGCTCGCTGAACACGCCCGTGGATTTCGACTCGCTGCAGCAGGCCGGCGCCGTCATGGGCTCAGGCGGCATGATCGTCGTGGACGACGACACCTGCATGGTGGAACTGGCCCGCTATTTTCTGCGGTTTGCCACCGCCGAATCCTGTGGCAAATGCGTTCCCTGCCGCATCGGCGGACAACGCCTGCTCGAAGCGCTCACCCGGATCACCGAGGGACACGGCACCCGCAAGGATCTCAATATCATCCGCGAAATCTCCCGGCGCATGCAGGACACGTCGCTCTGCGGCCTGGGCCAGCGCACGCCGGGGCCGGTGATGAGCACGTTGCGGTTCTTCGAAGCAGAATTCCTGGCGCACATCGACGACAAACTTTGTCCCGCGGGCCAGTGCAAGCCGCTCGTCCGCGCCAAGTGCGTCAATACCTGTCCGGCCGGCGTGGATACGCCCGCGTACCTGGCGCTGGTCGCCCAGGGCCGTTACGCCGAGGGCCTCGCCATTCATCGCGAACGCAACCCCTTTCCGCTCATCTGCGGCCGCGCCTGCCCGGCATATTGCGAAACCAAATGCCGCCGTGCGGAACTGGACGAACCGGTGGCCATCCGCCTCGTCAAACGCTTCATGGCCGACCAGGCGCATACGCTGCCCTGGACGGCGCCGGTCATCGGCACGCCCGAAGAACGGAAAGCGGCCTCGGCCCGGAAGGTGGCGGTGATCGGCGCCGGACCGGCCGGGTTGACCGCGGCGCTGCGCCTGGCCCAGCGGGGTTATCCGGTCGCCGTGTTCGACAAATTTTCCGTGCCCGGCGGCATGATGAGCTGGGCGATACCGGAATATCGCCTGCCGCGCAAGGCGTTGCTCCAGGACATCGAAAAAATCATCCAGGCCGGCGTGGAACTGCATTGCAACCAGGCGCTCGGCCGCGATTTTACGCTGGACGACCTGCTCGACCGAAAAGGTTTCAACGCGGTGATCCTCGCCATCGGAGCGCACAAAAGCCGGACGCTCGGCATCCCCGGCGAAGACAAGCCGGGCGTGCTCAATGGCATCGATTTTCTGCGGGAAGTGGCTGCCGACGCCTGGCAGCGATACGATAAAAGCACGCGGCCTCAAAAACTCCCCGACTTCAAAGGCAAACGCGTCGGCGTGGTCGGCGGCGGCGATGTCGCCATCGATGCCGCCCGCACCGCTCTCCGCCTGGGCGCCCGCGAAGTCCACGTCATGTACCGCCGCACCGGCGACGACATGCCGGCCACGCATCTGCCCGAGGAAATTGAAGGCGCCCTGCACGAAGGCGTCCGCATCCATACCATGGTCAATCCGGTTGAAGTGCTCGGAACCGGCCACGTCGCCGGCGTGCGCCTGCAACGGCAGCGGCTGGCTGAATTTGACGACAGCGCCCGCCGCAAACCTGTGCCGGTCGAAAACGATGATTACGTGCTCAACCTGGATTATCTGATCGCCGCCATCGGCCAGATGCCGGATTTATCCTGGATGGCCCGGGACGAACTGGCCGCCACGCGGTCGCAAACCCTGGTGGTCGGCGATACCTTTGGCACCGATCGGCCGGGTGTGTTCGCGGCCGGCGACGCCGTCAGCGGACCCGCCACCATTGTGCAGGCCGTCGCCCATGGAAACCTGGTCGCCGTGGCCGTGGATGAATGGTTGCGCACGGGCAAACGCAGCAAACCGCGGCTGGTTCCGGAGCGACACGACATCGCTGTGGCGCACGATCTGAATGACTTTGCGAACGTCCATCGGCCCGCCAACCCGCGCCGGCCGCTGCCCGAACGCGAAAACAATTTCAAGGAAGTTGAACTGGGTTATGACGAGGCGACCGCCCGGGCCGAAGCGAAGCGTTGCCTGCGCTGCGACCTGGAATGGCTTGATTTGATGGGCCTGCCGCGGCCCGTCGATGCCGCTATTTTTGCAGCCAACCCGAACCCGCCACCGCCCGTGGAAATGGCAACGGCCGAATCCGCGCCGAAACGGCCCACCAAACGCAAACGGCCCACGCGGTCGTAATTTGAGCCGTGGGGCAGGCTTTCGAGCCTGCCGGTGGCGAAGTTTTCAAACTTCGCCAAAGAAAAGTCTCTTGGAAACCGGGGATTGAAAATCCCGGCGGACAAGAATGTCTGCCCTCCCAGCGCCCGTTCCAATTCTGCTCGCCTCCACAAAGCCGCGGCGCTAAACTGTCGCCGTGACGCAACCCGAATCCAATCGCGGCGAACTGCTGGTCATCGGTTACGGCAATGAACTGCGCAACGACGACGGCGTCGGCCCCAAAGTCGCCGCTGCCGTCGCCGCGCTTCAGTTGCCCGGCGTACGCACATTGATCTGCCAGCAACTTTCGCCCGAACACGCCGAACCGGTTTCCCGGGCGCGCGTGGTGGTGTTTGTGGACGCGGCCGTGGATGCGCCTCGCGAGGTGCAATTGCGGAAACTGGAACCGGCCGGCAGTTCGCAACTCATGGCTCACGCCGCCGATCCCCGGACAATGCTGGCGCTGGCGCGCGATGTGTTCGGCCACGCGCCGGAAGCGTGGTGGCTCACCATACCGGCAGTCAAACTGGGTTTCGGCGAGGAACTGTCGCCCGGGGCGCAACGCGGACTGAACGAAGCAATCGAAAAAATCAAGGCACTCCACCGGAAACATTCAACATTCAACATTCAACGCTCAACTCCCAATTAAGACTTCGGCTCGCTTGAGTGTTCGATGTTGAATGTTCAGGGTTTGAGTTTGTTTTTCCCCGCCTTGGCCGCCCCGCACCGTTCCACCAGAAAATCCAGCCAGGCCTTCAGTCCATCGCCGGTTTTGGCGGACAACTCGAAAACACGGGCGTGGTGGCTGATGCGCTTTAAATTGGCCAGCGCCTGGTCGCGATTGAACCCGGCGGCCGCGGCCAGATCGCTTTTGGTGATCACGGCCACGTTGGCCGAATGAAACATCGGCGGATATTTGAGCGGCTTGTCCTCGCCTTCGGTGACGGACAGCAACACCACGCGCAGGCCCTCGCCCAGGTCGTAATCGGCCGGACAAACCAGGTTGCCGACATTTTCAATCACCAGAACGTCAACCGAATCCAGGTCCAGTTGTTCGGCCGCCCGGCTGACCATGTCGGCGTCCAGATGACAAACGGTGCCGGTGGTGATTTGCACCACGGGAACGCCCGCCGTACGCAGTCGCGCCGCGTCGTTGTCCGTGGCCAGGTCGCCGACAATCACGCCCAGGCGCAGGCGGCCGGCGAGTTTGGCGGCGGTTTCCCGGATGAATGTGGTCTTGCCCGAACCCGGCGACGAAACGACGTTGAGCACGAGCAGTTTTTTTGCGCGGAAAAATCCGCGGTTGCGTTCCGCCAGGCGGTCGTTTTTCTCCAGCAACGAGCGCTGCAACGTGACCGTCTGCCGGGCATGACCAGGCTCATGACCGTGGTGGTGGTCGTGCCCGTATTCGTGATGATCACTGGCGTGACCGCCAACTTTCACCTCACCGCCCAGACCGCATCCGCATTCTTTGCACATATCAGGACACCTCCACCGCGGCGATTTCCAGTTCCTTTCCGCGCCGCAATTCGCCGCTCAGGTTGTGGCACCGGGGACATTCGCCAACCGGATGGTCGCAGGCAAATTCGGCCCGGCATCCCGGGCACCAGCACGCGGCCGGTATGGATTCCATGTCCAGAGTTGCGCCTTCGGCAATCGTGCCGCGGCAGACCACGTCGAACGCGAACCGCATGGCCTCCGGCACCACCGCGCTCAGGGTGCCGATGCGCAACTGGAGCTTCACCACCCGGTTGGCCCGGGCGGCCTTTGCCGTTTCCACTGCCATCCGCACGGCTTCTTCCATGATCGAAACTTCATGCATGGTTGTCGAACCAGTGCCCATTAAAGGCTGGTCCGTATCCGGTCGAAAATCAAACCGTCTGTTGGCATTGTCTGGCCGGGAATTGCTGCCCGTTCTCTGCCCCACCGGCCATCGCTTCCTCTTTGAATTAAGAACCATTTGAGGCAGAATATCCCAGTGACCAAAACCGTCCTGCAGCGCCCCACCGTGCGTTTGAAACTCGCCATTCGCGGCGCGGTGCAAGGGGTGGGTTTCCGGCCATTCATCTTCCGGCTCGCCGGCGAACTCCGTTTGACGGGCTGGGTCAACAATTCGGCACAGGGGGTTTTTATCGAAGCTGAAGGCCCGCCGGCGTCGCTGGAACAATTCCTCTCGCGGGTCGAAACCGAAAAGCCGCCGCGCAGTTTCATTCAAAGCCTCGAAACCACCTGGCTGGATCCCGCCGGTTATTCCAATTTCGAAATCCGCGCCAGCGACTCCGGCGGCGGCAAAACCGCGCTGGTGCTGCCGGACATCGCCACCTGCCCCGATTGCCTCCGCGAACTGTTCGATCCGAAAGACCGGCGCTTTTGTTATCCCTTTGCCAACTGCACTCATTGCGGCCCGAGATTCAGCATCGTGGAGTCCCTGCCTTACGACCGCGCGAACACGTCGATGAAGCAGTTCAAAATGTGCCCGCAATGCCAGGCGGAATATGATGACCCGCGGGACCGCCGCTTTCACGCGCAGCCGAACGCCTGTCCCGTTTGTGGTCCGCGGCTGGAGTTGTGGGATCCGGCGGGCGAGGCGATCCTGGGCGGGCACCCGGCGTTGCGCGGCACCGCCCGGGCCATCCGCCGCGGCCAGGTGGTTGCCATCAAAGGTCTGGGCGGCTTTCAACTCATGGCGGCGGCGCATGACGCTTCCGCGGTGAACCGGCTGCGCGAACGCAAACGGCGCGAGGAAAAACCGTTCGCCGTGTTGTTCCCGTGCCTGGACAGCATCAAAGCCGAATGCGAGGTCTCGCCGCTGGAGGAACGTCTGCTGCGCTCGCCCGAGGCTCCGATTGTGTTGCTCCGGAAAATAGCCAATCGGAATTCAAAAATCGCCAATGGCGTGGCTCCCGGCAATCCGAACCTCGGGGTTATGCTGCCGTACACGCCGCTGCACCATCTGTTGCTTGCCGAACTCGGATTTGCCGTCGTGGCCACGAGCGGCAACCTGAGCGATGAACCGATTTGCACCGATGAACACGAGGCGCTCCGGCGTCTGAACGGTATTGCTGACGCCTTCCTCGTCCACAATCGCCCCATTGTCCGGCACATGGATGATTCCATCGTGCGGGTGATGCTGGGCCGGGAACTTGTTTTGCGACGGGCCCGCGGTTACGCGCCGCTGCCCGTGAACGTGCTGCCGGTGTCCCGCCGGCAAGATGCCGGCGACACAATCCTCGCCGTCGGGGCGCACCTGAAAAATGCCGTGGCCCTGGCTGTCGGCAACCAGGTTTTCATCAGCCAACACATCGGCGACCTCGAAACCGAGCCGGCCTTTGACGCCTTCCGCCGGGTCATCGCCGATTTTGAAAGGTTATACGAAGCAAAACCGCAGATCGTCGCCGCCGATTTGCATCCGGACTATCTGTCGACGAAGTTTGCCCGGCAAATGGCACCGGAGCGGGCGATTGGACCGGCGGCGGCCGCGGACAACCCGCGTCCGCGACTGCGCTCCATTGGGGTTCAGCATCACATGGCGCATGTTTTGTCGTGCATGGCGGAGAATGAAATCGCGCCGCCGGCGCTGGGAGTTTCCTGGGATGGCACCGGTTATGGCCTGGACGGCACCATTTGGGGCGGCGAATTTTTCCTGGTAACGGACCGGGAAATCCTCCGCGTCGCGCATTTGCGGCCGTTCCGGCTGCCGGGCGGCGACCAGGCGGTCCGGGAACCGCGCCGGACGGCGTTGGGATTGCTCTACGAAATCTTCGGCGAACCGGTGTTCGGACGAGCCGACCTTGCCCCGATTGGAGCCTTTTCCACGGCTGAACTCGCCGCGCTGAAAACCGTTCTGGCCAGACAATTCAATTCGCCGGCAACCACCAGCCTGGGCCGGCTGTTTGATGCCGTCGCTTCGCTGGTCAATCTTCGGCAGCAAATCCGGTATGAAGGCCAGGCGGCCATGGAACTGGAATTTGCGCTGGAGGGAATCAGGACCGACGAAGCCTATCCATTGGCGATTGCGGATGGCGGATGGCGGATTGAAAATCAGTCGGCCATCGGCCATCGGCCATCGGCCATGATCCTGGATTGGTCGCCGATGATCGAGGCAATGTTGTCCGACGTGAAAAATGGCGTTGCCATTGGCAGGATTTCAGCGAAGTTTCATAATGCGCTGGCCGGGGCGGTAATCGCGGTGGCACACGAAGTTGACGCGCCGCGGGTCATTTTGAGCGGCGGTTGTTTTCAAAATCGTTATTTGACGGAACGGACGGTGGCCCGGCTGCGCCGGGAAAAATTTTCGCCGTATTGGCATCAGCGCGTGCCGCCCAATGACGGCGGGATTGCCCTGGGACAGGTCGTGGCGGCACGGCGCGAAGAAACAAATCGACCATCGTAAAATTCATTACCACATGTGTCTGGCCATTCCAGGAAAGATTGAAAGCATCACCGGTGACGATCCATTGTCGCGCATGGGCAAAATCAATTTCGGCGGCATTCTCAAGGAAGCGTCGCTCGCGTACGTACCCGAAGCCAACGTCGGCGACTACGTCATTGTCCATGTCGGTTTCGCCCTCAACCGGGTGGACGAAGATGAGGCGCACAAGGTTTTTGACTATTTAAAACAAATGGACGAACTCGCCGAGCTGGAAGAAAAAAACGCGGGCGATCTGCCGGCAAAACCAACTCCCTCATCACCGGCCAGTGGAGGCAAATGAAATATCTCGACGAATATCGCGACGGTGATCTCGCCCGGCAGTTTGCGCGGGAGATCCATCGACAGGTGACGCGGCCGTGGAACATCATGGAAGTTTGCGGCGGCCAGACCCATGCGATTGTGAAGTTTGGCATTGATGAATTGCTGCCCCGATCCCTTACGTTGATTCATGGGCCAGGCTGTCCCGTCTGCGTAACGCCGTTGGAAATAATCGATAAGGCAATCGAAATCGCCGCCCGGCCGGAGGTTATCTTCACATCGTTCGGCGATATGCTGCGCGTACCGGGAAGCGCCACCGATCTGTTGAGCGTCAAGGCGGGGGGCGGCGACGTGCGAATCGTCTATTCGCCGCTGGATGCGGTGAACCTGGCGGAAAAAAATCCGGGCCGGGAGATTGTCTTTTTCGGCGTCGGATTCGAGACCACGGCGCCGGCGACCGCGCTGGCGGTTTATCAGGCAGCCGAAAAGAATTTGAAAAATTTCTCCATGCTGATTTCCCATGTCCTGGTGCCGCCGGCGATCGAGACATTGATGTCATCGCCGAACTGCAAGGTGCAGGGTTTTCTGGCCGCCGGCCACGTCTGCGCGGTCATGGGTTATGAGGAATATCCGCCGCTGGCGGCAAGGTATCGGGTGCCGATTGTGGTGACGGGTTTCGAGCCGTTGGATATTTTGCAGGGGGTTTTGATGGTGGTGCAACAGCTCGAATCCGGACGGGCGGAAGTGGAAAACCAATATACCCGCGCGGTGCGGCGCGAGGGCAACCGGCCGGCGCGGGAACTCATCCGCAAAGTTTTCAAAACCGTGCCGCGCAAATGGCGGGGCGTCGGCGAAATCCCGCAAAGCGGTCTCGGCCTGAGCGACGCTTACGCGGCCTTCGATGCCGAACGGAAATTCGGCCTGGCCGGCCGTCGGGTGGAAGAACCCGCCGATTGCCTCAGCGGACTGGTTTTGCAGGGGCAGATCAAACCCCAGGAATGTCCGGCCTTCGGCTCCAAATGCACGCCGGAACATCCGCTGGGTGCGACGATGGTGTCCTCCGAAGGCGCCTGCGCGGCGTATTACCGGTATCGGCGGCAGCCGGCCGGAAAGTGAAATATATGCGGAAACTTCGAACATTGAACATCGAACGCCGAACTGCCAACGCCAAAGGGGAACCTGAAGTTCGATGTTCGGCGTTCGATGTTCGGCGTTTTTCGTTTTACCGGTCGTATTTTCCCCCACGCTGATCATGTCCAACGAACCTCTTCAATTCACCGGCTCCTGCCCGATTCCTGTCTCGCAATACCCGCACGTATTGATGGCGCATGGTGGCGGCGGCAGGCTGATGCACCAACTGATCGGCAAGTTGTTTCTGGGTGCGTTCAACAACCCGCTGCTCCACACCCAGACGGACTCCACGGTCGTGGACTGGACCGGAAAGAAGCTCGCGTTCACGACGGATTCTTACGTGGTGCGGCCGATTTTTTTTCCGGGCGGCGACATCGGCTCCATGGCGGTGCACGGCACGGTGAACGACCTGGCCATGAGCGGCGCGCGACCGCTTTACCTCAGCAGCGCGTTCATCATCGAGGAAGGGCTGCCGATGGAGACACTCTGGCGGGTGGTCGGTTCGATGCAGAACGCGGCACAGCGTTGCGGCGTTCAAATCATTACCGGCGACACCAAGGTGGTGGACAAAGGCAAAGGAGACGGGCTGTTCATCAACACCGCCGGCATCGGCGCCATCGAACACGCGCAGTCCATTGCGCCCCGGAACGTCCGGCCCGGTGACGCGGTGCTGGTCAGCGGCGATCTGGGCCGGCATGGCATGGCCATCATGGCCGTGCGCGAAGGCCTGGCGTTCGAGAGCCAAATTGAAAGTGATTCCGCGCCGGTGCACGGCCTGGTGCAGGACCTGTTGACGGCCGGAATCGAGATTCATTGTCTCCGCGACCTGACGCGCGGCGGCCTGACCAGCGCGCTCAACGAAATCGCCGAATCCGCCGGCGCGCGGATTGAGGTGGAGGAAAAGTCCGTTCCGGTGCGCGAGGATGTTCACGCCGCCTGCGAAATGCTGGGGCTGGACCCATTGCACGTCGCCTGTGAAGGGCGTTTTGCGGCTTTCGTTTCGGCAAAGGATGCGGACCGGGCGTTACGGACCCTGCGCGCCCGCGCGGACGGGTCCGGCGCGGCGATCGTCGGGCAGGTGACCGGAAGTTCCGCTCCGCTGGTCACGTTGAAAAGCGTCATCGGCGCCAGCCGGATTCTCGATATGCCGAGCGGTGAACAGTTGCCGCGGATCTGTTGAGACTCCGGAACCGGCGGTTCCGGCCGGCTGAGAGTCTCCTTGTCGGGCAAACATTTTTTGTTACGCTGCGTGCGGAATGCAAAAATTGTTGATCGGATGCTGGATGGCCGTCGTTCTGCCGGTTGCCGCTGCGGAAATCAAAATCAACTTCGACGAATTGGCCGTTGGCCGGATGCCGACCAATTTCCATGCCGTGCTGGAAGGCGGGGGGCCGCCGGCGACATGGAAAATCGTCATGGATGAAGTGCCGCCGCTGCTGGCGCCGCTTTCGTCACAGGCGCCCGTCGTCACCCGCCGGCCGGTGATTGCGCAGACAAGCACCGATCCGACGGATGAACGGTTTCCGATGTTGATTTACGACGGGGAAACCTTCCGGGATTTCACCCTTTCCACGCGGTTTAAAATCGTCAGCGGTACCGCCGAGCAAATGGCCGGCGTCGTATTCCGTTTTCAAAATGAATCGAATGGTTACGTGATTCGCGCCAGTGCGTTGGGGCACAACCTGCGTTTTTACAAGGTCGTGGACGGCCTCCGTTCCGATCCCATCGGTCCGGAGATGAACATCGTTGCGGGCACCTGGTATGCTCTGGCCGTGCAATGCCAGGGCAATCAAATCACCTGCTGGCTGGACGGCCGGCTGGCCCTGCCGCCGCTGCAAGACAATTCATTTGCATCGGGCAAGATCGGCTTTCGGACCAAATCCGACGCGGTGTGTTATTTCGATGATACCACCATCAGCTACACGCCAATGGTTCCGCATGCACAGTCGGTGTTGCAAGACATTCTCAAGGAACAGCCGCGCATCGTCGGTTTGCGGATTTACACCCTCGATGCGCAAGGCCAGCCGCGTATCATCGCCAGCAAGGTTGAAAAAGAAATCGGCGGGCCCGGGACGGAGGCTGAAAAAGGGGCAATCGACGATGGCAAAACCTATTTCGGGCGCAGCCACGGCACGGTTCTGGTGACCCTGCCGTTGCGCGACCGTAATGGAGAGGCCATTGGAGCCGTGCGGGTGCAGCTGAAAGCGCTTGTGGTCGAAAGTGAGGACACCGCCCAGACCCGGGCGATGATGATTCTCAAGGATATCCAGGCGCGGATCACCTCAAAGGAGGATCTGACCGACTGACCGTCGTCAGGGTTTGGGCGCAGCCGGAGCCGGAATCGGCCTGGGCGGTTGCACCGCCGGGACGTCAAGGGCCGGCTTTATCCGGCGCACACCGCCGTATACGGTGACGTTGCCGTTGTTGTCGGTCTGTAAACGCGGCCGTGAGCCGTAGTAATCATAATCTTCCTGCTGCACAATATCGCCGTCGGGATTGATCACCGAATAGGTGAAGACGCGCGCGCCGCTTTGATACAGCACGTGCAGCTGGTTCAGCGGGTCCAGTTGCGCTTCCGGTTGGCTGAACGAAACCATGGGACCGATGGCGCGGACTTTATAAATGTGCCTTTCATCCGGATCGCTTACCTGCACGTACATCCGCAATTGGGAGCGCAGATAATTGGCCTGTTCCAGGGTATAGCGGCGGGCTTCCGGCGCGACATTTGTCGTCCCGGCGGGAGCGGGAAGGCCGAAGGTTTGCGACCACAGCTTGGCACCGTCGATCACATCAAACGTCTGGGGTGCGCTGGGGATTTCCGTTCCCCAATCCTTTATGTGTAAGGTGGCCATGACCCGGTAACTGCCAAACCGGCTCAGGTTGAAACAGGGGGCCAGGTCCACCCGTTTGGTGGCCATTTGCGAGGAGCCCAGATCAAATTCACCAATGACCGGCGGATCGCTAATTTTGGGCACCGGGATATTGTCCACCGAGGTCACGGTGAATGTCAGCCAGGCGGGATCCGCACCCAGGTGCAGTGACTGGCCGGACCGGTTGACAATTCGCACCTTGATCGGCAATGCTTCAGCGGGAAGAAACTGTTGTTGATCCAATATCACCTCGACAGTGATCTGCGCTGACACGTTGAAGCAAGTCAGCAGGAACAGGCCGAAAACGAATGACAAACATTTCATTTGAACCTGCATACTTTAAACCGTCGCGGGCAGGTGGCAATCCCAAACCGAAGAATGCCGGCCCAGTTCAGATGCCCATCCGGAAAATTGCAGACCGGCGGACTTTCGTCCGCCGGCCCACATTTTCCCCAAGTTTTCAGGCAATTGTCTCTAAATTTCGGCTGCGGGTCGCCTACTGGACCTGGACCCGGAAGAAGCGATGCATCGAAACATCGGTGTAGTTGGTAATGGCGACCGCAACACCGGTGCCGGGGAACGCTGTCCCCATCGGCGTCCAGGTACCGGTCGAAAGATCGTCGGAGTATTCAACTTGATACGTTTGATTTTTAATGGTCGGCCAACTGACGATGAACTGCTGGCTGCCGTTAACAATAGTGCTCGTCCCGGTCAAAGCCGGCGCCGCAATGACGACCAGCGAACCGTTTACATAGCTAATCGTGTAATTGGCCGCCGCCGCGTTGTTGACCGTGATCGGATATGAACCGGCACCGGAGGTAGTCGTAGCCGTGGTGTTCAAGGACGGTTGCGTCGTCAATATGCTGGCGGTTTCACCGTTGACAAAACCATTGTAGCTGGCGGTCAGTACCGGATTCGGCAAGCCGCTGATCTTGCTCTTGTTGTCGGCGGTGATGGTCAGGACCACGGGGTTGATGACACCCGTTGTGCAGGCAACCGCGTTGACGGTGTAGTTGTTGCCGTTGTTGCTGTCATTGACCGTGTAAGCGCTGACATTGATGGTCTTGCCGGTGCCCGCGTTTTTCGAGCCATAGGTTTCAGCCAGACCGGTCACTGTGTCGGAACCGATAAGGCCCGAAACCGTAGGAATCGACGTCGCGTTAACGGTGCCATCGTAGTTCTTTGTGTTGGCCACTGCAGTGATGGTCAGAGTTGCCGGAGCAATCACCAGCGCTCCGCTGGCACTGCCCTGGTAGTTGGGATCGTTGATCGTGCCCACCACCGCGTAACTGCCGGCGTTGGTCGGTACCGTTGAGGAACCATTGTACGTGAAATTGACCGTCAAGCCGCTCGGAGTAGTTGTCGCGCTAGCCGCTTTGGCCGAACCATTGTACGTCTGGCTCAAGCTGCCCAGCGTGACTGAACCGCTGGCCTGCGCAATCACCAATGTCCCACTGGCGCTGCCCTGGTAGTTCGCATCGTTGATCGTGCCCACCACCGCATAACTGCCGGCGTTGGTCGGTACCGTTGAGGAACCATTGTACGTGAAATTGACCGTCAAGCCGCTCGGGGTGGTCGTGGCCGTGGCCGCTTTGGCCGAACCGTTGTAGGTCTGGCTCAGGCTGCCCAAGGTC
>Ga0335078_10000157_pt1 | contig 113751 bp, 116 predicted proteins | sample Lox_Sample_32_FD_206711 | JGI IMG/M metagenome (GOLD analysis project Ga0335078, IMG submission 206711) | Soil microbial communities from Loxahatchee National Wildlife Refuge, Florida, United States - Lox_Sample_3.2 | ecosystem: Environmental > Terrestrial > Soil > Wetlands | place: USA... | reverse complement strand
AATCCTGGCCTACTCCAGCGACCAGATCATCCCCGTCAAACGCCCCTTCGGCGGCCGCTGGTTCGACGACACCACCATCCCCCCACACATGATCGAGGAGAACCTGGCCATCCCAGCCGGCCGGTGATGCGGTTCGCGGATGCGCTCGCCCGCCGCTTGAGGGCGGGCACCTGGACTCGGCCGCCGTGGAAGGTTACCGGGCCGTCCGCCAGAGCGCGGCCGCCAGCCGCCGGTTATGGCGGCGGATGAAGCGGCGCGGGCGGCTGGTGAGGACGAGCTGATCGAGCCGTACCCGGAGCCCCTGAGCTGTCTCTGACGGGTCCACCCGGCGATACGCCACGTACGGCCCGAAGCGGCTGCACGGCACGAAACCCGCCCGGTGCACGGTCGCCCGGAGATCAAGGTCATCGTCGTACAGGTGCCAGGCATTTTCCGGTGACGGGGGACGCACATCGAAGTTGGTGAGCAGCCACCCTCCCGGCCGGAGCGCCCGGTGCAGGCCGGCCACCACATCGGCCAGATCAGGAACGTGAACAAGCGTGTCGAGCGCGGTGATGACGTCGTACCGGCCGGTTTCGAGCTTTTCCTCGTTGAGGTCGATGAACCGGGCCGTCTCTCCCCGGCGGGACAGCCGGTGACGGGCAAAGTCCAGCAGTGACGTTGAAATGTCAGCCAGGGTCGTCTCGTACCCGGCCCGGGCGAACAGCTGGCTGGTCACCCCGGCGCCGGAGCCAAAGTCAAGATGCGACCGGCCGTTTCCCAGCGCGGCCATGGCACGAAGCGCTAGCACGCTGCTCGGATAGCCATAGCCCGTTGCCTGCATATAGGCGTACCACATGAGGTCGAACGCCCACGATTCTGTCGCCTGGTAAAAGGCGGTCAGCCGGTCGGTGCCTGGCCGATCTGTGGCGAGCCATTCCTCAACGCTCCACGATTCCCAGTTCCGGCACCGCTGAACACACTCCTCGGGTGGCAGTCCGGAATAGCTGCTCAGGTCGTCGAGCACGGCTGCCCGCACATCGGGTGATCCGGGCAGGCTGAGGCAGGCGCGAAACAGCTTCATCTCCGCACTGGCGAATGCTTGCTGTTGCGCCTTCGGCCAGTTTCGCGGATCGGGGGGCGGGAGCGTAGGGTCAGCTGGGTCTGGATGGACTCCCTGGCGCAGTACCGGAGGAGGCGGGACCAGCTGCACTGCGGCCCTTCGCGCCCAGGACGGTATGGCCCGCCGGGCCGCACGTTCAATATTCTGGGCGGCTCGACCTGAAAAACGCGGCTGTCTTTCGCTGGCCAGGCCTACTAGGCGTGACAATGAATTAACGCTTCTCATCCGATCCCCCGGGGATGATTCTGCGAATCATCGGGTGTACCACGATACTTAGTGCACTCGATGTCAGTAGGTTGACGCGTGCCGCGGATAAGAGGTTTACGGGATTACCAAGATTTTATCCTGAGGTCTTGCGGGCGGCGTCCGCCAGGCTGCCGGGGGTGCGGGTGGCCGGGGCCCAGGTCCGGGTCAGCTGCCTGCGGTCACGGCGGCCGCGCTACCAGACGCGGACGTAGTCCACCAGCATGTCGACGGGAAACCTCGTGTTGGCTGGTGAGCCGGCCGCTCCGCCGATGGCGAGGTTGAGGAGCATGAACATGGGCACCCCTGAGCTAAAGGGCCAGTTGGGGAGACGGCCGGGGCTGACGCCCAGGTACTGCGCGCCATCTTTGAAGAACGTGAAGCCAGCCGGGTCCCAGTGCACGCGCCAGGTATGCCAGGTGTTATTCACCGCGGTCGTTCCGCGCTTCGTATACGTGCCGGTGCCTGCGCCGTTGGGTGTGTGAATCGACGTCACGACGTCGGCGGCGCCGCCGAAGTTTTCCAGCATGTCGACCTCGCCGCATTTCGGCCAGCCCACCGTGCCGATGTTGGCGCCCATCATCCACCAGGCGGGCCAGGTGCCTTGCTGCGGGTCAAGCTTAATACGGGCCTCGAAGGTGCCGTGGTACTGGCTGAATTTCCCGAGTGTTTTGAGCCGGGCGCTGCGGTATATTGTGGTCCCCTGCCCCGCGGTCCTGGTGGCGCGGATCACCAGATTTCCGTTCCCGTCCAGGAAACTGTTTTCCCGGGATGAGGTGTATATTTCCAGCTCGTCGTTACCCCACCCGCCACCGCCTAGGTCATACGCCCATTTCGATGGATCCGGGGCGCTCCCCGCCGGGCCGTCGAAATCGTCGGCGAACGTGTAGCGGGGCCCGCCCGACGTGATTTCGGCGATACCCAGACCCATTGCAGCCAGTCCAGCCGCGCCTAGTCCGGCTGCTGCGGTGAGAAAGGCGCGGCGCCTCAAGACAGCTCTCCTGGTGTCGGGCCCGCGACATGGGTGGGAAGGGGCATGAACCGGACAACGGTAACTAGCGTGCGCATAGCTTATCCCGCATTGACCTCAGTCATCCGCGGGATAGCTGGCTGAGGATGCGGCCGGCCCTCGTCTCTTGGCCGGCCTGGCGCGGCGGCGGGACACGGCCGGATCGGCCAGGGTGGCCATCGGCCGGTCGCCGCCACCGGGCGGCATCGCGCGTGCCGCTTTCCCGGCCGTGGCCAGTCCCGGCCCCGGCCAGCAGGGCCAAAATGAGTATCACCGCACTGTCCGGGGGCCCGGCCTGTACCGTAATGTCCCGCGAATTGTTCAGGACCTGCAAAGACCGCTGTGACCGCGGGTGCCCGCCGGTCCACTGGCACCAGGAAGGACAGCGCACCGGCCAGGACGGAGGCGAGGAACATGACTGTCAGCCGCTCGCGGCGGCAGCTGCCCAGCTGGCACGTCGTGGCCCCGCTGCTGCGTCCCCAGCCCGTTGTGCTCAGCGGGACCCGGCGCCGCCTCGCAGCCGCGGCTACGGTAACCGATTTGCGTGCCATCGCGTTCCGGCGGACGCCGAGAAGAGTCTTCGACTACACAGATGGGGGCGCCGGCGACGAAATCTCCCTGGCCCGCAACCGGCAGGCCTACCAGCGGGTCGAATTCAGGCCGAGCGTGCTGCGCGACGTATCCACGGTGGACCCGTCGGCCTTGATCCTGGGGAAGCGGTCAGCACTGCCGATCGTGCTCGCTCCCACGGGGTTTACCCGGATGATGCACCACGAAGGTGAGGTGGCCGCGGCGCGTGCCGCGCGCAGCGCCGGGATCCCGTATGCACTGTCCAATTTCGGGACGACGTCGGTGAGCGACCTCGCCGCGGCCGTACCCAGCGACCGCCAGTGGTTTCAGCTGTATCTGTGCCGCGATCGCGGGCCCAGCCTGGAACTGGTGCAGCTCGCCGCGGAGTCCGGGTACGAGGCGCTGGTGCTCACCGTGGACACACCGGTGGCGGGCCCGCGCCTGCGGGATGTGCACAGTGGGCTGACCATCCCCCCCAGGCTCCGGCTGCGTAGTTTCCCGAACGGGGCCGCCCGGTCTCGATGGTGGCTCAACCTCATCACCACCGCCCCGCTCAGCATGGCCTCCCTGGAACGGTGGAGTGGCACTATCGCCGAGGCGGGTGGTCTATTCGATCCGTCGGCCACGGTCCGGGACGTCGCCTGGCTGCGGGAGATCTGGCCCGGCAAGCTGATTGTGAAGGGCGTTCTGAATCCGGAGGACGCGTGCGAAGCTGTCGCTGCCGGTGCGGACGCAATCGTGGTCAGTAACCATGGCGGGCGGCAGCTTGACCGGTCACCGGCCCCGCTCGACGAGTTGCCGGCCGTTGTGCAGGCGGTCGGCGGGCGGGCCGAGGTGTACGTGGATGGCGGCGTGCTGTCCGGCGGGGACGTGGCGGCGGCCCTGTGCCTGGGGGCGACGTCCGTGCTGATCGGCCGGGCCTACCTGTACGGGCTGATGGCCGGGGGCGAGGCTGGCGTCGGCCGCGCCCTGGACATCCTGTCGGCCGAACTGCGCCAGACCATGCAACTCCTGGGCGTCCGTTCGGTCGCCGAGCTCACCCCGGACCGGGTACGGCTGCGGGCCAGTTCCTGAGCCGGTCCAGGGCGCCGTCACAGGCTGGGGAAGAAGAGATCGGGGTTGTGCTCGGACAGCACTGACGGCGGCCCGATGAGAGCCTTGTCCGGTTCCCCGATGGCCGCCTCGTCCTTGCCGTCGTAGTCGAACTTCCTCAGTATGTGCTTGATGGCCTCGAGCCTGGCCCGCTTCTTGTCGTTGCTCTTGACCACGGTCCACGGCGCGTGCTCGCTGTCGGTGTAGTGGAACATTGCCTCCTTGGCCGCGGTGTAGTCGTCCCACTTGTCCAGCGACTCGACGTCCATCGGGCTCAGCTTCCACTGCCGGACCGGGTCGATCCGGCGGATGATGAACCGCGTGCGCTGCTCGGAGGGCGTCACCGAGAACCAGAACTTGGTCAGGTGCAGACCGGAGCGGACCAGCATGCGCTCGAATTCCGGCGCCTCCCGCATGAACTCCCGGTACTCCGCGTCCGTGCAGAAGCCCATCACCCGTTCCACTCCCGCCCGGTTGTACCAGGAGCGGTCGAACATGACGATCTCGCGGGCCGCAGGCAGGTGCGGAACGTAACGCTGGAAGTACCACTGTGTCCGCTCCCGCTCGCTCGGCTTGGTCAGCGCCACCACCGTCGCGCCGCGCGGGTTCAGGTGCTCGGTGAACCGCTTGATCGTGCCGCCCTTGCCGGCCGCGTCGCGGCCCTCGAACACGATCAGAATCCGCCCCCCGGCGGACTTGACCCAGTTCTGCAGCTTGACCAGCTCGATCTGCAGGGGGCGCTTGAGGTACTCGTACTCGTCCCGCGTCATCTTCTCCGGGTACGGGTAATCCTCGCGCCATGTGTCGACCACCCGGCCGTCCGGCCAGTGCAGCACCGGGTCGTCGTGTTCGTCATCGTCGCCCACCGTCAGCCCGGCCATCAGGACGGGGTCGGATGCCCAGTCCTCTGGCAGCGCGTTGAATCCCGGCGTGGATTGCTCAGCCATGCTACTAGCACAGCACATTCCGGCCGCCGATCAAGATCGGGGCCAGACCTGCCCGGCTCCGTGGTTACCCTCCCGGGCGGCCGGTGCCGCTGCCCCGGACCGGCTCAGGCGCTGACCGCCAGGTCAGATCATCACCGCACCGCCGGTGACGTCGACGATCAGGCCGGTGATCCAGGCGGCCGAATCGGAGGCCAGGAACACCGCGGCCTGGGCCACGTCGTCCGGGGTGCCGAGCCGCTGGAGCGGATGCAACCCAGCCAGCTCGGCCTGCAGCGCGGCCGGGATCCGCGCCTGGTTGCCCGCGGTCATGATGGTCTCGGGGGCGAGGCAGTTGACCCGGATCCCATCCGGGCCGGCCTGTGCGGCCACGTCCTGGGTCAGCAGCGCGATGCCGGCCTTGGCCGCGGCGTAGGGGATCGGCGACCGGGCGTCGGCCCGGCGGCCGGCCGCCGAGGCCATGGTGATGATGGCGCCGTGGCCGCGGGCCTTCATGCCGGGCAGGAAGCTCTTCAGGGTCAGGAACGTGGCCAGCAGGTTGGCGTCCACGGTGGCCCGCCAGGCCGGTTCCGGGATGTCCTCCAGTGCCGCCGGCCGGGCCAGGCTGGCTCCCGCGTTGGCGACCAGGATGTCCACCGGGCCGAGGCCGTCCTCGGCCTGCTGCCGGAGCGCCTCGATGTCCGCGAAGCTGGTGACGTCGCCGGTCACCCCGAGCGCCGTGCCGCCGTCCGCGCGGATCGCGCTCACCCCGCTGGCCACCGCGCCGGAGTCGCGGCCGTGCACGGCCACGGCCGCGCCCTGCCGCGCGAACTCGCGCGCGATGGCCTGGCCGATACCCCGCGAACTGCCGGTGACCAGGGCCACCCGGTCCTGCAGCATTTTCATCCGGCGCCCCGTTTCACAGCCTGGGCGGTGCCCCACGGCGACCTCCGCACCAGCTACACTTATTCAAGTCGAGTAGAAAGTCAAGATTGCTTGAATAATTTCGAGCCGTACGCTGCCCGGCTGGCGCCGCTGCTGCCGCAGCTGGTGCTGGCCTACCAGCGCCGGGCGGGCGAGATCCCGGAGCTGCTCCGCGGGGCTGGCCAGCTCGGCCAGCGCCACGTCGGCATGCTGATCATGCTGGCCATCAGCGGGCCGCTCAGCGTCTCCGAGCTCGCCCAGCGGGCCGGGATGACCGTGGCGCACGCCAGCCTGGTGGTGGGGGAGCTGGCCAAGGCGGGGCTGGCCGACCGGGCGCACGACGAGCAGGACCGGCGCCGGATCCTCGTCTCGCTGTCGGCCACGGCCCGGCCGGCCGTGGCCCAGATGCGCCGCCGCAACGCCGAGCCGGTGATCGCCTTCCTGCGCCAGCTCGACGAGAGCCAGGCTGAGGCGTTCATTACCAACCTCAGCGCGCTGCTAGCCCAGCTTGGTGCCTAACGCCCGCCGCCACGCTTCCCGGCCCGCGGCTACTGGCGGCGGTCGATGGCGCTGGCCGCGTTGGCGATGATGGCGGCGAACGGCGGGATGACCAGGGCCAGCACCGAGATCACGATGGCGGCCACGGTCGAGTACCGGTCCACGACCGCCCAGGACAGCACGAACAGGCCGATGCAGATCGTCATCGCCGCGATGTAGAACCGCCTGTCCCGGCGCGACGGCGGCGGGCCGGCCGGGCCGCCCCGGGGTTCCCCGTTCCCAGTCATGACGTTCCCATCATGACCGCTGCCCGGGGCGGCCCGCCGGTACGGCCAGAGCTGCCCAGGTCAGAGCTTGTGGTCCAGGGTGAAGCCGTCCGGCACGATCACGTCGTCCCGCGTGACATCATGCACGGACGCCTTGCCCAGCCCGTACAGCGTCTCGCTGATGCCCTGGCGGAGGATCTCCAGCACGTTGCTCACGCCGCGCTCGCCGCTGGCCGCCAGGCCCCACAGATAGGCCCGGCCGGCCATCACCGCCCGGGCGCCCAGGGCCAGCGCCTTGACCACGTCGCTGCCCCGGCGGACGCCGCCGTCCAGCAGCACCTCGATCTGGTCGCCTACCGCCTCGGCCACGGCCGGCAGGCAGCGGATGGTGGCCGGGGTGGAGTCCAGGTTGTTGCCGCCGTGGTTGGACACCGAGATGGCGGTGGCGCCGATGTCCGCCGCCCGCCGCGCGTCGTCCGGCCGGGTGATGCCCTTGATCATGAACGGGCCGCCCCACTGCTCGCGCAGCCAGGCCAGGTCGGCCCAGGTCGGCGGCGCCGAGCCCATCCACTGGCCGTACGCGCCGAAGAAGCTCGGCACCGGCGCGCCGCGGCCGCCCAGGTTCGGCACGCCCAGTTCGGGCAGCGAGCCGCTGCGCAGCCACCGGGCCAGGTAGGTGGGCCGCACCACAACCTGCGGGATGTGCCGCACCATGGCTTCCAGGTTGAGGTGCTCCGGGATCCACGGGCTGCCCCAGTCCCGGCGGGAGTCGAACACCCAGTCGAGGGTCAGGATCAGGCCCGTGGCGCCCGCGGCCCGGGCCCGCTCGGCCCGGGCCAGGATCTCGTCCCGGGTGCCCAGCCAGTAGCTCTGGAACAGCAGCTTGCCGGTGGCCTGGCCGACGTCCTCGACCGGCTTGGATGCAAACGAGGACAGGCCCATGGCCGTCCCGGCCGCCGCCGCGGCCCGGGCCACCGCGACCTCGCCGTCCGGGTGCACGGCCTGCACCCCGGTGGGGGAGAGCAGCACCGGCAGGCTGACCTGCTGGCCCATCACCGTGGTGGCCAGCTCACGGGTGGCGGGCAGGTCGGCCACGTGCGGCCGGAAGCGCAGCTGCGAGAACGCGGCGACGTTGTCGTCCATCGTCACCCCGGCCTCGGCCCCGGCGACCAGGGCCATGTACACCGACCGGGGCAGCCGCCGCCGGGCCCGGCGCTGCGCCTCGGCCACCGACTCGAACCACTGTCTCGTGCTGGCCATCATTCAGCTCCGTCTCGTCACGGCTGGCCGTCCGCGAACGCCGCGGCCAGGCCGCGCAGGGCCGCGTCCAGCAGCGTGGTCAGCTCACCGTCGGTGTGCAGCCACTGCTCGTAGGCCGCGATGGCCACGCCCAGGCTGGCGTAGGCGATCGTCTGCGGCAGCAGCGCGCAGGCCGGCTCTCCGGTCCGCGCGGCCACGAAGTCCGCGATGACCTGCCGCCACTCGGCGAAGCGCAGCATCGAGTGGGCCAGCAGCACCGGGACTTCGAGGATGAGCCGCATCCGGCGGCGGTGCCACACCTCGTCCTCGGGCGGCACCGTGTTGAAATCCACCACGGCCAGCCGGACCGCGTCCATCAGCGGGGTGCCGGCCGGGCACGCGGCCAGCCAGGCCCGCATCCGGTCCAGTTCGCCCGCGAAGTTGCCCCACGGCACATCGTTCTTGGACGCGAAGTACCGGAAGAACGTCCGCCGCCCGATACCCGCCGCGCTGGCGATGTCATCGACGGTCGTGCCCTCGAACCCCTGCCGCTCGAACAGCTCGAACGCCACGTGCTCGAGGTCCGCGCGCGTGGTGATCCGCCTGCGCCGAGCTGGGCCGGCGCGCCCGGCGTGGTCACCGCCGCTACCACCTCCCTGCCGCTCCGCACCGAGCATGCCATGAAATGGCACTCGGTGCGAAAACCCGCCACAGTAGTTCCCTCCCCGGCGCCCGGCATCGTGATCATGACGTTGGTGGGGATCTATTCCCCCTGATGTCATGATCACGAACCGGGCGGGAGTCAGAGCGAGTGCAGGACGATGGCGCGCAGTTCCGTGCCGGGCAGCCGGACCGGGTTGCCGGCCATGCTGCTGGACCGGGCCGCCGCGGCGGCGATGTCCCCGGCCTGCGCGGGCTCGATGCCGAACGTGCCCAGGCCGGGCACCTGGAGGAGGCGGAGCGTCTCGCGGATCCAGGCCAGGCCGTCTCCGATGGACGCGGCCGGGTCACCGGTCAGCAGCCCGGCCACCTCGGCGTACTTGCCGAGGGCTGGGCCGCCGTCCGGCGCGGACCGCAGCGCCCGCACGTTAGCCTCGATGACCGCGGGCAGCACCGCCGCGCAGGCGAAGCCGTGCGGCACGCCGGCCGTACCGCCGATCACGCCGGCCAGGCCGTGCACCGCGCCGAGCTTGGCGTTGGCCAGGGCCAGCCCGCCGAGCAGGCTGCACACGGCCATGTCCGCCCGGGCGGCCAGATCGGTGCCGTCGGCGTAGGCCGCCCGCAGCCCGGCCGCGGCGCGGCGCAGCCCCTCCCGGGCCAGCCCGTCGGTCAGCGGGTTGGCCCGCACCGACACGAACGGCTCCAGGCACTGGGTGAGCGCGTCCAGCCCGCTGGCCGCGGTGACCCGCGGCGGGCAGGACACGGTCAGGCCCGGATCGACCAGCGCGACCCGGGGAAGCATCAGCGGGCTGCGCAGGCTGGCCTTGACCCGCTGCTGCGGGACGGCCAGCACCGCGTTGGCGGTAACCTCGGCCCCGGTGCCGGCCGTGGTCGGCACGGCCACGCACGGCACCGACGGCCGGCTGACCGGCCGGCCGTCCCCGACCACCTCCAGGTAGTCCAGCGGGTCGCCGCCGTTGCCCAGCAGCATGGCCGCGGCCTTGGCCGTGTCGATCACGCTGCCGCCGCCAATGGCCGCGATCACGTCGGCGCCGTGCTCCCGGGCGGCGGCGGTAGCCGCCCGGGCCAGGTCCACGGTCGGCTCACCGGCCACCGGGAACCGCGCGGTGGGCAGCCCCAGCCCGGCGAGCAGGGCGTTAAGCCGGGCTGGGCGCGCGCCAGTGCAGACCAGCACCCGGCTGCCGAGGCTGGCCAGGACGGCGGGAAGTTCCGCCGCCCGGCCCGGGCCGGCCAGGATGCGGCCCGCGGTAGCGAACTCGAAGCTCACCGTGCCATCCTCCCCCACCACGGATGATGGCGCCCGGGCCGGTAGCGTGGCAGGCTGGGCTGGCCAGGGCGCTCAGCTATCCGGTAGGTGAATCCGTTGCAGGCGCGGTCACAGGCTAAGGACCCGGTGCTGAGCGCCGGTGCCCCGGCCCAGCCGGTGCTGGCCGGCTGGCGAGCGGTCATGTTCGCCCCAGCCGGGGACGGCCAGCGCCGCCGCCGTGGCTCGGACGGCGCCCGGCTGGCCGCCGCCATCCTGGGCCTGATCTGCTGCCTGCTCATCATCCGGTACAACTCGCGCATCGACCGGGCCTTCGCCCAGGTCGTGCACCCGCCGCCGTGGAGCATCACCTGGCTGGTCACGGTGGTCTACGACCTGGGCTCGTACGGCGTCACGGCGGCCCTGCTGGTGCTGGCCCTGATCGCGCGGCGCTGGGTGCTGGCCCGGGACATCGCGCTCAGCGCGGCCGGCGCGGCGGTGCTGAGCGGGATCCTCATCCTGCTGCTCGGCCGGAACGGCGGCCGGCCCAGCGGGGTGGAGATCCACGGCTACCACCTGAGCTTCCCGGTGCTGCAGATCGCGCTGTTCGTCGCGGTCGCCGTGGCCGCGCTGCCCTACCTGGCCCGCGGCCTGCAGCGGCTCATCGAGGTGTTCATCGGGCTGGTCGCGCTGGCCGCGGCGGTCGGCGGGCACGGGCTGCCGCTCAACGTGCTGGGCAGCATGGCAGTCGGCTGGGCGGCGGCGCTGACCGTCCGGCTAGTGTTCGGCTCCCCGCTCGGCCTGCCCTCGGCACGGGACGTGCAGCGGCTGCTCGGTGACCTCGGCATCCGCGCGGACGGGGTGCGGGCCCTGCCCCGGCAGGCCTGGGGGGTGGCCAAGTACCAGGCCACCGAGACCAGCCCGGCGGCCGTGGCCGGCCAGTCGCTGCTGATCTCGGTGTACGGCCGGGACGCGGCGGACGCCCGGCTGCTGACCAAAACGCGCCGGTGGCTGTTCTACCGTGACTCCGGGCCAAGCCTCACCATCACCCGGCAGCAGCAGGTCGAGCACGAGGCGTATCTCACGCTGCGGGCGGGCCAGCAGGGCGTCTCGGTGCCGGACATCGCCGAGGCGGGCAAGGCCGGGCCGACCAGCGACGCGCTGCTGGTCTCCCGCGTGCCGCCCGGGACGGTGCTGTCCGGCGCCGACCCGGCCGATCCGGCCAGCGTGGCCGACGTCACTCTCGACGACGTCTGCCGGCAGATGCTGGCCATGCGCCGGGCCCAGATCGCGCACGGGGCCATCAGCGGCGACGTGATCCTGGTCGACCCGGGCTCCGGCGCGGTGATGCTGACCGATTTCCGCAACGCCGTCTCGCACGCCACGCAGTACCAGCTCGACCGGGACCTGGCCGGGGCCATCGCGGCCATGGCCGTGGCGGCCGGCGCCGAGCGGGCCGGCCAGGCCGCGGCGCGTGGCCTGGGCCCGGACGTGCTCGGCGCGGCCCTGCAGCATCTGCACAAGGCCGGGCTCGACCCGGCGCTGAGCCGGGACCTGCGCGGCCGGGGCAAGCTGCTCAACGAGGTCCGGCAGCGCGCGGCCCAGGCCGCCTCGATCGACGTGCCCAAGCTGGTGGAGCCGCGCCGGGTGAGCTGGCCAACGCTGATCATGCTGGCCGGCACGCTGATCGGCGGCTGGGCCCTGATCGGCGTGCTCATCGACGTGTCCAAGTCATTCGACACGGTGATCGGGGCCAACTGGCTGTGGGTCGCGCTGGCCTTCGTGCTGTCCCAGCTGGCCTTCGTGGCGTCGGCTGTGGAGGCCATCGGCAGCGTCTCCGGCGTGCTGCCGTTCGGCCGGGTGGTCGCGGTGGAGTTCGCCAACTCGTTCAGCGCGCTGGCCGGCGGGACGGCGGCCGTGTTCGCCACCCGGGTGCGCTTCTTCCAGCAGCAGGGTTACGACGCGTCGGTGGCGCTCAGCTCGGGGGCCATCATGGCCACGTCCAGCTGGATCGCCATGGGGGTGCTGTTCCTGGCGTCCCTGCCGTTCGCCTGGGGGTCGCTCGACTTCGAGGTCACCCCCGAGTCCGGGGGCGATTCGAAGCTGGTCTGGATCATCCTGGCCGTGGTGCTGCTGGTCGGCCTGGTGGTCGGGCTGGCGCTGGCCGTGCCCCGGCTGCGCCGCCGGGCGGCCGACGCGCTGCGGCCCAAGCTGCGCGACGTGTGGGGCAACCTCCGGCAGGTGGCCAGCTCACCGCGGAAGCTGGTGCTGCTGGTCGGCGGCTCGTTCGCGCAGGAGCTGGCCGTGGCCATGGCGCTGTCCGTGTCGCTGCGCGCCTTCGACGACCATCTCCGGCTGCCCATCCTGATCGTGGTCATCACGCTGGCCGGGATGATCGGCGGCATCTCGCCGTCGCCGGGTGGCATGGGGGTGGTGGAAGCGGGCCTGATCCTCGGCCTCACCGCGGCTGGCGTGTCCGAGGCCGACGCCACGGCCGCGGTGTTCATCCAGCGCCTGTTCACCTCGTATCTGCCGCCCATCTGGGGCTGGGCCACCCTGGTCTCGATGCGGAAGCGGGAATACCTGTAGCCGCGGTCAGCCGCCGGGCGGGGTCAGCCGGGCTCGGACTGCTGCGTCTGCTCCAGCACGATCCGGGCCAGTTCGACGCGGGAGCCGATGTTCAGCTTGCGGAACACCTGGCGCAGGTGGAACGCGGTGGTGTGCGCGCTCACGTACATCCGGTCGGCCACCTGGCGGTTGTTCAGCCCCTGGGCGACGAGTTCGGACGCGGTGCGCTCGGTCTGGGTGAGGCTCTCCCAGCCGGCCGTGGGCCGCTCCGCCGACGACGCCCAGTGCCGCCGGCGCACGCCCAGCCGGCGCAGCCGCCGCCGGATCCGGGCCATGTCCGCGGTCGCCCCGGTCCCGCCGTACCCGTCGAGCGCCTCGTTCATGTAGTGCACCGCCCGGGCCGCGTTGCCCTGCCGGGCCAGCAGCACGCCGAGATCCTCGGCGGCGGAGGCGCGGGCCCACGGGTCGTCGTGCTGGGCGGCCGCGTGGGCCAGCGGGGCCGGGTCCTGCTCGAGCAGGCCCAGGCTGTGCGCGGCCGCCACGGCGGCCGGCCGGCAGGACGGATTCTCCGCGGCCAGCGCGCTGGTCAGGGCGGCCGCCCGGGCGGCCAGCCCGCGGTCGCCCACGTCCAGGGCGGTGCGGACCAGCCAGGCCGGGGCGGTGGGCTGGCCGAGCAGCAGGCCGCGGTCGGCCGCGAGCGCGGCGCAGATCTCGCGGGCCTGGCTGGTCACGGCGGCCGGGCCGTCCCGGGCTTCGGCGATCTGGGCCGCGGTGATGGTGCAGTCGGTGCGGGCGTAGCAGGCCGCGTAATGTGGCATCCGGGCCGTGCGGCGGGCCATCTGGCCGGCCGCGGCGGCCAGGTCGCCGCGGCGCAGCGAAATCACGCCGAGGATGGATTCGGCCACCGAGGTGTAGCCGTGCGCGGTGAGCGCGGCCGCGGTGGCCAGGGCGGCCTCCGCCTCGGCGGCGGCGTCGCCCAGCCGGCCCTGGGCCAGCCTGATCCGGGCCCGCAGCAGGGCCGGGACCGCCTCAGCCGGGATGCCGCGCAGCGTGACGTTGTCGGCGGCCCGGATCACCGTCTCGGCCTCGTCGAACCGGCGCAGATCCACCAGGCAGGCGGCGAGCGAGAGCAGCGGCTGCACGTGCCGGGCATCCGGGGAGATCCCGGTGCCGTGCCGGGCCGCATCCCGGAGCCGGTCCAGCGTCTCACCGAGCCGGCCTTCGTCCCAGCTGATCATCGCCTGGGCCACGTGGGCCGCTGCGATCACGAAGCCATCGTGCCCGCGGGGGTCGGCCAGGATGCCGGCGGCGAGGTGATCGGCGGCCTTCCTGTCGCGCAGCCCCACCACGGCCTGGAGCTGGACGGTCAGCATCAGGCCGCGGAGTGGGCCAGGCAGCCCGGCCGGGGTGAGCGCGGCCCGGGCCTCGGCCGCGGCCTGCCCGGCCTGGCCGGTAGCCGACCGGATCGATGACAGGGCGCAGCGCAGCCGGGCTTCCGGGATGGCCGGCAGCGGCTGGGCCAGCGTGTCCGCCACGATGCGGGCGGCCTGCTGGAGCTGGCCGGCCGCGGTGAGCGCCTCGGCCGCGGTGACCGAACGGGGCACGGTGGCCGGGTCGATGGGGGAGGTGAGCTCCAGGGCCCGCAGCGCGAGCCGGGCCGCGGTCTGTGGCGATGAGGGCAGCGTGCCGGCGGCAGCCCGGTCCAGCCCGGCCAGCGTGGCGGGGTCGCTGGTGTGCGCGGCCTCCAGCAGATGGGCGGCGGCGGACAGCGCCGAGCCGCCGCGGTTGAGCAGGATCTCGCCGAACTGGCGGTGCATCGCCTTGCGGGCCGGCCCCGGGACGAGGTTGGTGATCGCCCGCCACATGAGGTCGTGCCGGAACGACAGCAGGTCATCGGCGGCGACCAGCAGGCCGGCGTCCATCGTCTCCTCGACGGTGGGCAGCAACACGGCCGGGGTCACGCCGAGCATCTCGGTGGCGTCCTCGAGCAGGAACGACCGGCCCAGCACGGCCGCCGTCTCCAGCAGCTGCTGGGCCGGCTCGCTGAGGCCGTCCAGCCGCCGCCGGGCCAGGTGCTGGATCCGCTGCGGCAGCCGGGTCGAGACCAGCCGGGCCAAGGCGTCGCTGACCTGGACGGCGTTCTCCTCGAGCAGGCCGTGCACCAGCCCGCTGAGCAGAGCCGGGTGCCCGGCCGCCCGGGTGGCCAGGGCCAGCAGGCTGCGGTCCGGCGGGGCGCCGAACACGTCAGTGAGCACACCGAGCACGGCACCGTCACTGAGCGGGGCGAGCGTGACCCAGCTGGCCCCCTCGCTCTCCAGCGCCCGGAACAGCAGGTCCACGCCCTTGTCCTGGCGGCCGTGCGACCCGGCCAGCAGCCAGGCCACCGGGCAGCCGGCCAGCTCCCGGGGCAGCACCCGCAGCGCCAGCATGGTGGCCGGGCTGGCCCACTGCAGGTCATCCAGGCTGACCAGGACGGGGCCGGCCGCGGCCCGCTGTTCCAGGTGGGCCCGCAGCAGGCCAATCTGCCCGGCGGTGAGGTCCGGCGGCCCCGGCTGGCGGCCCCCGCCGCCGGTGCCCAGCGGCTGGTGCAGGGCCGTGAGCAGGGTGAAGAACGGGACATGCCGCCCGAGCTGATCGCTGCGGCCCGCGGCCAGCGAGAACCCGTGGCCCGCCGCCTCGCGGGCGGACTCGCGCAGCAGCATGGTTTTGCCGATGCCGGCCTCGCCGTCCACCAGCAGCACGCCGCCGCGGCCACGCTGAGCGTGCCGGAGCAGTTCACGGACGAGCTGCCACTCAGCCTGGCGCCCGTGCATGGCTATATGGCTGGCCGGCTTAGCCGGCCGGGTTCTCAGCACGGAACTCCCGGCCATCGCTGCCCTCGGTAGCCTGGACGGTTGGCCATGATTCCTGGCGAAAGCGTCACCCGCCCGGGGGCCTGGCACATCCCCAGCTTTCATAGCCGCCTAGCCGATACGACTCAGAAACGACCATAACTCCGCTGATCGCGGCCGGTGCTACCGGGCCGGCCCGCGGCCGGTGCTGATCGTTTGCTGCCGTCCCATACGCATCATTTTCCCCATCCCGGCCCGGGCATTACTGGTTGACTGCGGTGACGGCGAACCGCAGACCGACGGCAAGGTGGCCAGGTGGACGAGATTTCGGTACCCGAGGTGACAGCCAGCGACCACGTGCTCGGGCCGGCCAGCGCGGCCGTGACGATCATCGAGTACGGCGATTACGAGTGCCCGTTCTGCCGCGGCGCGGCCCGGGACGTGCACCGGCTGCTCGATGAGTACCCGGGCCGGATCCGGCTGGTGTTCCGTAATTTCCCCATCCCGCAACTGCACCCGCACGCCGGGCAGGCCGCCGAGGCGGCCGAGGCGGCCGCGGCCCAGGGGAAGTTCTGGGACATGTACGAGCTGCTGCTCCGGGACGGGGCCCGGCTCGACCTCGACTCGCTGCTCGGCTACGCCGAGCGGCTGGGCCTGAACGTGAGCCGGTTCCAGAACGAGCTGGCCGGCCACAACTACGCCAGCCGGATCGAGCGGGACGTGCAGGAAGGCGTCCAGAGCGGGGTGAACGCCACCCCCAAGTTCTACGTCAACGGCACGCGGATCGACGGCAAGGTCCCGCTGGAAGGCCTGTTCGAGGCCGTGGAGCAGGTGCTGGGCGCGATCCAGGCCGGCTGACCGTGGTCAGCCGGCCGGGGTGCTGTCGAGCACGGCCAGCCCGCGCAGGTCGACGCACTTGACGCCCCTGACCTCAGTGATGACCATGAGCAGGCTGCTGCACGAGCGGCAGCGCACCACCGTGCCGGGGGCCTGCACGTACACCCGGGTCTCCGCGACCGGCCGGGTCGCCCCGCACACCGCGCAGGTGCCGGAGGCGGCCGTCATCTCGGTGCCGAACACATCGCGCAGCAGCCCAGCGATCGCGTTCCCGTCCAGGGCATCCATCAAGGTCCTCCCGTCCCGCCGAACCGTTCGGTCTTGACCCGCTGGTCCGGGTAGCTGAGCCCGATCAGGCCGGCCGCGGCCGCCTCCACGAAGTTGGTCGGCCCGCACACGTAGGCCACCGGATCCTGGCTGGCCGGCCAGGCCACCTCGGCCAGCAGTGCCGCGTCGACCCGGCCGGTGTGACCGGTCCAGCCGGGCGGCTGGCTGCGGGTCAGGGTGTAGCTCACCTGCACCCCGTCGTGGTACTGGCCCAGCTCCTCCCGGTAGATCACATCGGCCAGGCTGCGGGCCGAGTACAGCAGCCGGGTGGGCACGGTGGCGCCGGTGCGCTGCCGGTGCCGCAGGATGGCCCGCAGCGGCACGATCCCCGACCCGCCCGCCACCAGCAGCAGCGGGCGGTCGTGAGGGCCGGCCTCCCAGACGAAGTAGCCGCCGACCGGGCCGCGGATTTCCAGCTCATCACCGGTGCGCAGATCGTCGGTCAGGTAGGGCGACACTTCACCGTCATCGAGCCGCTCGACCGTGATCGCGACCGGCTCACCCGGCGCCGCGGCGATCGAGTACTCCCGCTCGGCCTGGTAGCCGTCGTCCGCGGTGAGCCGGACATCCAGGTGCTGCCCGGCCTGGTGGCCGCCCCAGTGCGGCACGTCCAGGGCGATGGTGCACACCGAGGGCGTCTCCCGGGTCAGCGAGCTGACCGTGGCCGTCTGCCAGGTCAGTCGCCCGCGTACCGCTGTTCCCGCCATGGGTCCCCGTACATGTTGTAGCCGTAGGTCTCCCAGAAGCCGGGCTCATCATGGTCGAGCAGCTCCAGGCCCCGCACCCATTTGGCACTCTTCCAGAAGTACAGGTGCGGCACCAGGAGCCGGGCCGGGCCGCCATGCTCGGCGGGCAGCGGGCCGCCGTCATAGCTGAACGCCAGCCAGGCCTTTCCGTCCGACACGTCCGCGATGGGCAGGTTGGTGGTGTACCCGCCGTCGGAAAAGGCCAGCACGTACCCGGCGCTGTGCTCGACCTGGCCCAGCAGGGTGTCCATGGACACGCCCGCCCACATAGTGTCCAGCTTGGACCAGCGGGTCACGCAGTGGATGTCCACGGTGATCGTCTCGGCGGGCAGGGCCTGGATCTCGGCCCAGCTCCAGGACCGGGTCACGTCGCGGCCCTGCCGGATCGAGAACGTCCACTCCCCCAGCGGGGTGTGCGGCGTCGGCCCGGCTGACAGCACCGGGAAGTCAGTGGTCAGGTACTGGCCGGGCGGTACCCGGCCGGACTGGCCGGGCGTCTCCCGGCGACGGCCGTGAAAGCCGCGGGACACTGGGCTCATGGCGGCTGAGCTCCTCTCCTCGTTCCCCTCCATGGTGCCCGAGCCCGGCGCCCAGCCACCAGGCGGCTGGGCGCCCAGGGGCCGGTCCCGGGGGAACCGGCCCCTGGGCTGCTGGCCGGGGGAGGAGCGGCGGTCACGCCCCCTGGGCCGGGGCCGCCGCGGAGCCCGTCATGGTGGGGTGTCGTACGGGGCGCGGTCCTGCTGCCTGGCATCGAGCAGCCGGGTGACACTGACGCCGCCCAGCCACTGCTTGCGGATGGCCGCCCGCTCGGCCTCCAGCAGGCCGCCCCAGACGCCGTACCGGCCCACGGCGCTCCACTGCCGCAGGGACAGCTCCAGGCAGTCAGCGCGTACCGGGCATTTTTCGCACAACGCCAGTGCCCGCGCGGCCTCGGCACGCGCCTGGGTCCACCTGGTGGCCACCGGAAACCACTCGTCGGCCTCCGCGCCGCCGCCGGCGCAGCGGGCCAGTGGGCTCGTGACCCGCACCATCAGCTGCCGGTCGGTCAGGTCCCCCGGCCGGCCCGGCGCGGCCGCGCCGGCCCGGCCGGGCGCCGCCAACCCTGTCTGCCCCATAACCCGAGCCTGACCGGGCAGCTGGGAACTCACATCCTCAAGGCAGGTAGTTCTGCCCGGCGTGGCAGCATGACGCCATGACTGACCAGGGCGGCTGCCAGGCTGCGCTGGCCGTGTTCGCCGGGCGCTGATGCTGAGTCAGCCCGGAGTCAGCCCTGGGCCGCCTGGCGGCGGAGAAACTCCAGGGTGCGCTGGTTGAACTCCTCGACATTCTCGTAGATGGGGGCGTGCGCGCAGTCCTCGAACACGGTCAGCTCGGCGCGCGGGATGCCCTCGATCAGCGGCCCGGCGAACCGGGTCGACGTGGCCATGTCGTGCCGGCCGAACGTGACCAGGGTCGGTGCCTGGATGGAGCTCAGCACGTCGCGGGCGTCGTGGCTCAGCACCGCCTGCGACTGGCGGAGGAACGCGTCCACCGGCGGCATCGGCCGGCCCCGGACGAAGTCGGCCAGCGAGTCGATGTAGTCCGGCCGCGCCGCGTACAGCTCGGGGGTGAAGCACCACGGGAAGATCCCCTTGATCACCATGTCGGTGACGCTGCCCAGAGCCTCCGCCATGATCCGCCAGCCTTCGACGACCGCGGTCAGGAACGGGTCGGTGGCCGTCCAGGCGCTGTGCAGCGACAGCGACGTCACCCGGGCCGGGTACTTGGCGGCCAGCCACATCCCGGCGGCCGCGCCCAGCGACAGGCCGGCGATATGCGCCTGGTCCAGCCCGGCCGCCGCCATGAACGCGGCCACGTCGTCAGCCATCAGCTCGGTGGTGTACGTCCCCTCCGGCTTGCTGGACTGGCCGGCCCCGCGCAGGTCCACCGTGTAGCAGGTGAAGTACTTCGCGTAGTCCGCGACCTGGAACGCGTAGCAGGCCTGGTCAATCGCCAGGTAGGGAATCAGGACGAGCGGCTCGCCCTCGCCCTGCACCTCGTAGTAGACGTCAATGCCGTTCGCCTGCACCACTGGCATGGTGATTGCCTCCTCCGCTGGCGGCCCTCGTCGCCCGTTGCTGAGCCGATCCTGCCCTGGCCGGGCGGCGGCGCGCCAGAGCTGACCGGGCCACAGATCGGGGCGGTCAGACTTTCAGCAGGTCGGCGAGTTGCCGGGCGTTGGTCTGGGCGTAGTCCCGGTAGCAGTTGTTGAACAGGACGTGGGTGGCCCCGGTGCCCGCGGCCAGGCTGCGGATCTTGGGCGCCCACTCCTCGAGCTCGCGCTCGGGATACCGGTAGCCGAACCGCTCGTGGATGTCCCGGCTGGTCCACTTGTCCGAGTGGCCGTGCAGGCGGACTACGGCCAGGTCGGCCGTGGTGGCGGCGATCACCGGCGGGATCGAGTCCCGGTAGCCCTGCGGCATGTCCACGCAGACGTAGGGCAGCTGGTGCGTGGTCAGGAAATCGAGCGTCTCCGCCTGGTTCTGCTCCGTCATCCAGGTCCGGTTGCGGAACTCCACGCAGACCCGGCGTGGTGCCACCCGCTCGGCGCAGGCCACGATGTAGGCCTTGTTCGCCCGGGAGATGGGGAACCAAAGCGGGAACTGGAGCAGGATGGCGCCGAGTTTGCCGGCCTGGTTCAGCGGCTCGAGTGCGGCCAGGAACCGGTCCCAGGCCTGGTCGGCTACGGCCGGGTCGATGTCCTTCAGGTAGATCCGGTCCTTGCCCGCCTGCCCGGCGGCCGGGCGGAGGTCGGTGGGCAGCGCGCTGGTCCTGGTGGGGTGCTGGGTGAACAGGCTGAACGCCTTCACGTTGAACGTGAACCCGGCTGGGGTGCGCGCCGCCCAGCTGGTGGCGGTCTGTTCGGCGGGCAGCGCGTAGTAGGTGGCGTCCACCTCGACCAGGGGAAACTGACGGGCGTAGAACCGCAGCCGCTGCTCCGGGGTATCCGCTTCCGGCGGGTACCAGCCCGAGTCGATCAGGGTCCGGTCCGTCCAGGACGCGGTGCCGACCCGGATCTGTCCCATACCCGGAGCATAGGACCAGGGCTGGATCGTGGAACGGAGGACCGGATCGGTGAGTTATGACCCCGCGGTCGCCGGGCGGGCCGGGTAGGCCGGGTAGCGTGGGAAGCCCACCCCGCCCGGCCGGTCAGGAGACTGCAGATGACACCCACAGGGCGTGGTGGCCGCGTGCTCGGCAGGAGCCTGCTCACGGTGGCCAACGCGATCACCGTGCTGGCGCCGCTGGCCGCCGACTGGAATGACAGCCACATCTTCAACCAGGACTGGCCCGGGCATGCTCGCTTCCACGGGGTGACCACGCTGGCCATGACGACCACGCTCGCGTCGGCCAATATCTGGTCGGTGTGGTCGGGCCGGGACGATCAGCCCGCGGCCCGGTTCTTCGCGGCCGCGGTTCCGGTGGCCTACTGGGCGCCGTTCTTCCCGGCCACCCTGGTCCGTGGCACCACGGTGGATGACCCGCCACACCCCGTGGCCCGGGTGGGTGGCGTGCCGGTCAGCCTGCTCGGCGCGGCGGCGACTAGCGCGACGGCGGTCGCGGGCTGGTTCATCGACCGCCGCGCTGCGCACCGCTAAGTGCGGACGGTCCGGTACAGCGCCGGAGCGCCCGGTAGCCGGCCAGACTCGCCGCTGAACGAGTACCTCGACCAGCTCGACCGGGCCGAGCCGCCGGTGCCAGCCGGCCGCCGGCTCCTGGCCGCGCTCGGCCCGCGCAAGCTGGACATCGCCCGGGACAGATCCGCCGGGGCTGTCCTGCTGCTGGTCACGCCCGGCTACACCCACGCCGCGCGGGACATCCTGGGCGGCCAGTCCACCCTGGTCATCAGCCAGCTGCTCGCCCTGGACAGTGACGCCGGCCGGGCCCGGGAAGCCGCCCGCGGCCCGCTGCGGTTCCTGTCCGGCGTCGGGGGATACCGGGCCAGCTGGGCCCGGATGGGATTCACCGGCGCCGACATCGACAGCCTCAGCGATGAGCTCGTCGACCAGCTGGTGGCCTGGGCAGCACCGACGCCATCACGGCCCGGGTCGGCCAGCACCTGCGGGCCGGGGCCGACCAGGTAGCGCTCAGCGTCCTGGGCAGCAGCGATCGCCCCGCCATCGGCGCAGCCCGGCAGCTGGCCCGGGACCTGCTCGGCTGAGCAGGCCGGGCTAGAGCGCCTTCCTAACGCTGCGTCCGGGCCTGGTTGAGCCGGATGAGCCGCGCCGGGTTTGTCTCGTCGAGCTCGGCGACGGCGGCCCGTGATTTCACGAAATCAGAGAACGAGCGGTAGCCGAGGGCCCGCTCGCTGAATGACGGGTCCATGCGCCTCATCTGGTTCTTCACCGCGGAGCTGTGCAGCCAGTCCGCGTCGTCCTTCTCCTGGCCCAGCCGCAGGGCCCGTTCCAGCAGCCTGGTCGCCGCCTCCTGGGGGTCTTCGGCGTCGGCGTCCGCCTCATCGATGACCGTGGCAGCGGGCCGCCTGGCCCGGCGCGAGCCCCGTGTGGTTGAGGTCGCAGCGGGCTCCTCGGCTGCTGTCTCCGGCGCGGCCGCCGGGTCATCGGGCGGCTGCGGGCCGTCGATCGGCTCAATGCCGGGCAGCGCGTCGTAGGTCACGAGCTCGTCGCACGCCGCGGCGAGCGCCCGGCTGGTCGACCCGGCCACCCCCACACCCACCACGTAACGTCCCAGGCGCCTGCACCGCTGGGCGAGCGGGATGTAATCGGAGTCCCCGGCCACGATCACCACATGAGTCAGGTCCGGAAGCCGGAACATGTCCTCCACGGCATCCACGGCCAGCCTGATGTCAGCGCCGTTCTTGGCGTAGGCGGCGGCGGGAAACAGCTGAACCAGGTCCACGGCCCGGCTCACCAGCTGGCCCCGGTAGTCGGCGTTCACCGGCGCTGACCAGTCCGCGTAGGCGCGGGTCAGCACCAGGGTGCCGAACGATGAGGCGAAGTCGATCACCGCGCCGATGTCCACGGTAGCGCGGCGTACCTTGTCCGCGAGATCGGGATCAGCGGGCTTGTCGGCCCCGCTGAAGCCGCGCACCTTGTCGCGCTGGAACTGGCCCCGGCCATGAACCTGCTCGTACCGTGAGATCACGATGTTGTCGAAGTCGATGTAGACAGCGACCCGGGTGACACCGGCATCGTTCATGGTCACCTTCCCGCCGGGACGCCCGATGCGGCCGGCCTGCTGCGACAACTCACCGTAGCCAACTATCGTGCCGGCATGGACGCCAAGACAGAAGAGCTGAAGGCGGCGCACGACGTCCTGGCCGAGCTTTACGCCGGCCGCCTGGCCCATGCCCTGGACAGCATGCCGGCCGAGCAGGCCGTACTGGGGCTGTTCTGCGACCTGACCCGTGCCGCAGGCCTCGGCACCGACGTCGGGGACGTTGGCTGCGGGACGGGACGGCTCGAGCCCTACCTGGCTGAGCGGGGCCTCACGCCCCGGGGGATCGACCTCTCGCCCGGGATGATCCGGGTGGCCCGGCGGGACCATCCGGGCTTCGTTTTCGACGTGGCCGACGTGCGGGACCTGCCGTTCGGGGACGCCTCGCTGGCCGGCCTGGTCTGCTGGTACTCCCTCATGTTCCTCGCGCCCGGTGACCGGCCGGCCGCCTTCAGTGAGCTCGCTCGGGTCGTCCGGCCGGGAGGCTATCTGGTGACGGCCTTCAAGGCCGGCGACAGCCAGCTCCGGCGCGCAGGCCGCAGCACCGGCCTGGGCGTCGAATTCGACGTCTACTGGCTGTCTCCGGACGAGATGGAACGCCAGGTGACCGGCGCCGGTTTCGCGACCAGATTCTGGGCCGGGCGCCCCGCCGAGGGCCAGGAAGGTTCCCCGCAGGGGTATCTGCTCGCGCAGCGGGCCTGAGCCGCCGCGCTCGCGGCCCTCCGGGCTGGGCCGGTCGTGACCGGGGCTGGCTACGTTTGATCGTCGCGCGCGGCGAAGGGGCGTCCGGGCCAGTAGGGCCACTCCTCAAACCAGCTGCACCGGCCGTCGGCGTCCAGCCTGATGACCCATAGGTCCCGGTATTCCTGGTGGGGTGGGTTCCCGTAGCGGACTTCGGCGCGGATCACCGCAGTCGGCCCGTCGACGGCAAGGATGTCGGTGGCCAGCGAGAAGTCCTCGTCCGGCCCCTCCCTTTCGGCGTCCCACATCCGCTCGATCGCGGGCAGCCCAGTGACGGGCTGTTCGTAGGGGGACTGCAGGTAGCTGGCGTCGCGGGTGAACAGGCCGGCCAGGCCCGCGGTGCCGGGCGTGCGCCAGGCGGCCTCATAACCGGCCAGCCACCGTTTCACCATCGCACGGCCGGTCACGCCCGGTCCTCCGGCACCAGCGGGGGGCCGTGGCCGTATCCTTCGGCGTCCGGCAGGCTGAGCGCGGATTCCCGGCCCTGTCTCGCGTCCACGTCGGTACGTTACCGGCCGCGCCGGTGCCTTCCCGGGCCAGGTGTCAGCCACCGGGGGCGGCGGCCTGAGCCTTGATGAAGCTGAGCAGCCGGTCGTGCTGGGTGAGCAGTGCGGCGATGGCCGCTGGGCTCAGGCCGGGCAGGTCAGCCAGCGCGGCTGGGATGCCGGCCAGCGCCTCGGTCATGCCGGAAACGACCGCCGCCGGATCGGCCGTGCTTTCCAGCTGGCGATCCTGGCCGCGGATGACCGTTGCGCCGACCAGTTCGTTGGCCACCTCCTGAGAGCAGCCCAGGCCGGCTTCGATCAAGTCGCTCCAGCGGCGGCCCAGCGTGCGCAAGCCGGTCCAGGACCGGTAGCCGATGAAGATCGACTCCCACTGGCGGAGGATGAACTCCTCCCAGCCCAGCTCGGTCACCTCGTCGGGGTCGTGGTCATACACGAGCCAAGGCTACGGCGGCGGTCCCGTAGGGCCGGGCTGCGGCTGGCCGGTGCGCGCGCGCCTGGCCCGGCGCAGTCTCCGGTAGCTGGCGTCGGCGATCACCACTGCGGCGATCACGGCGGCCTCCAGCATGGCACTGTCCCGCAGCACGCCCAGATTTACCGCCTCGAGCAGGTCGCCGGGAAGCAGGCTCGGTATCCCGGATCCGTTGTTCTGCATCATCCCGGGCCGGCCGCCGGGCGGTACCTTGCCCGCAGGGACAGGCTTTCCGCCCGGCGGCCGGGCCTTGACCAGGTGACCCCGCACGGCGAACCCGTGGGCGGCCGGGCCTTCGCCCGGGAGGGTGGGTGCGAGGCGGCTCCAGGCCAGCCCGCCGGCCACCACGACCGCGACGACCACCGCGGCGGCGGCGAACTGCAGGAGGAACCTCATCGCGGCTGCCGTCCCGGGCGCCGCGACAGCAGGCGACGGCTGACCGCGGCGATCCATCTCCAGCGCAGGGCCACGTGGATGGGGACGAGGCCGACCGTCACCTCCGCCGTGAGCGCGTGCAGCCGGAACCAGAACGGGCTCTGCATGGTATAGATCCCGAGCTCGGGGAGCGCCACCCGCGAGATCGCGATGCCGGACGCTACGCACAGCGTCATGGCGAACAGCAGCGCGAGGTTGACCAGCCAGATCAGCTTGTCGTGGCCGCGGGGGCGCAGCAGCCGCCTGGTCGTGCGGACAGCCCAGTCCCAGTGCAGCGTGAGGTGCAGCAGCAGCGCGATGCCGAGCCCGATGCCAAGCCACTCGTGGATGACCACCCCGGTCCATCCGTAGCTGTAGGCGACCGTGTACCCGGCCAGGATGATCGCGTCGAACCAGAGGCCGTGCGAACCCACGGTGAGTTCGGTGCGAGTGCCAGCCCGGTCGGCCCGGCCAGCCCGGCTCGGCTGGCCCTTTCTTGTGTGGGCGGGCTACGATCCGGTTTGGGGGAAAAATGGCCAGTAGGCGGCGCCGGCTCGACCCCGTAGGGCCGTTTGGCAATCCAGACGGGTCACGAGCCGACATCGAGGATGTCATCAGCGAGTTCGTCGACTTCGGCGGCGATCCGGCTTTTGGCCACCTCGCCACCCGTGCGAACGACTCCATGGTGCGGGTCATCGTGGGCAAGCTCGGCGCTGGCAAAACGGTCTACCTGCGGCGTCTGCAGGACTTCCAGGCCCATCAGGACTCCGTCTACGCCAGTGTGCCGCAGCAGAGCCTGCCCAAGACCGAAGTCGTGGTGAGAGCGAGCCAGTGGTTCTCGGACCGGGTCCTGGTCGAGAAGTGGATGCAGATCTGGGAGCGCGCGATCATGCGGTCGCTGGTCTCGCACCTGCTGCGCCGTCCCGAGTTGCGTCAGCAGGTGCGCGATGAGCAGGCCCACGAGATCGAGCACTCGTACGCGAAACTGCTCGACGACTTCCGCCGGCCCCGGTCGATCTACAGCGAGGTCCGCGACATCATCAATCAGCGGCAGACCGCCCATCAGCTGTCCACCTACCTCGACGATCCGCTGTGGGACGACCTCGAGGATCTGCTGGCCGAGGTGGTCGGCCAGTGCAAGCCGATCTACTTCTACCTCGACGCGGTGGATGAGGAGTTCGGCCACGCCCCGATGTACTGGCTGAAGTGCCAGGAAGGGCTGTTCTATCAGGTCATGCGGCTGCTTCGCGACCCCCGGCTGGGCGGCCGCCTGCACGTCGTCGTCTGCATCCGCGACATCGTCATGTCGTCGGTGTACCGGTCAGAACATGCGCCGCGGTACTACAACGAGCCACACATTCGCGTCCTGACGTGGGACCGGCGCTCGCTGGTGTATCTGCTGCAGCAGAAGCTGCGGCGGCTGCCGCCGTCGCTGCTGATGCGGCGCGCCGCCACGGGCCCGCCCACGATCCGCGACTGGCTCGGGGTCAACGGCCAGTGGCTGGGGCCCGACGGCGACGAAACGATCGAGGACTACCTGCTCAGCCACACCAGGCTGATCCCGCGCGACATCATCTCGCTCGGCAATGAGCTCAGCGAGGAGGTGCTGCGGCAGAAGCAGGCTGGCCACGACGCCCTGCCGCCGGCCGCCCTCCAGGCCGTGGTCCAGCGCTGCGCGAAACGGTTCGGTGACTCCCAGCTGGCCCAGTGCGCCAACCAGATCTCGTCCGACCTGATGCCGGAGAACGCTGCCCTGCACAATTACTCGGAACTGTTCACCAGCACCCAGGCCTACATCAGCGGCGTCCAGGAGGATCTTCGCTCCTTCGTCCGGATGATTGGCGTGGACCGGTTCTCGCGGGGGGATCTCGAGGCGCTGCAGGAAGTGGCCGATCTGCACTTCGGGCAGGCAACCGACCTGGCCTCGGTCCTGTGGCAGAACGGGTTGCTCGGGTATGTCGACGAGACCGGGCGGCGCCGGTTCTACTCCATGGGCGACGTGGAGGAGTTCCACTTCCCGCCGGACGTGGGCACGTACGTCCTGCATCCGTGCCTGGTGTACACCATTGGCGGGATCCGGCGTGTGCCGGCCGGTTCCGCTGAGCCCGGACGGACGCGTACCAGCGGGCCCACAGCCCCGGAACGTGACGGTCGGGCTGGGAAACCGGCCGCTGCGCCGTCGTCGAGCGGCAGCCAGGCGCTGCCGGAACCTGACCCGGCCGAGGTGCGGTCCTCGGCTGGGGCCAAGGCTGCTGACTACGCTGTCGGCGCCGTTCTCGAGGGCCGTTTCGAGATTCTGGACGTAGTGGGGCGGGGCGGCTTCTCAAAGGTCTACCGGGTCCGGGATGACGTCGAGGGCGAGGAGCGGGCCCTCAAGCTCTTCGACAGCGCGGCCGGCTATGCGGCGGTGCGCCGCGAGATCAGCGCGCTCCGGAAGATTCATCATCCCAACGTGATAGAGGTCTTCTGGGCCGGCAAGACCATGGCCGGCGACTGGTATCTCATCACCGAGTTCATCGACGGGGAGTCACTCGACGAGTTTGCCACCGGAAGGAAGCACCTTCGCGACCGGGAGGCCGTTGACGTGGCCCTCGATCTGCTCGACGCGCTGGTTGCGTTTCATCCTGATTCGGCGCGCCTCAGGCAGCTGGACGCTAAACGCCACGAAGGCGATCTGCCGGAAGCCGAATCGCACGAGTGGATGGAACTGCGGGAACGCGGGCTGGTGCACCGGGACATCAAACCGCTCAACGTGATACTCACCCGCACCGGAGCGAAGCTGCTGGACTTCAACATCGCCTCCCGGGTCGGCGACCTCGTGCATACGCAGTCCGGCACACCGCCGTATCAGCCACCTGATGCCGGCCTCACTCGCTGGGACGTGTCAACCGATCTGTTCGCCGTCGGCGTGCTGCTGTACCAGCTGCTCTGCAACGGGCATCACCCGTTCCCGAATTCGATGCCCATGATCGGCGAGCCCGTGATCGACCCGAGGACGATCCGCGGTGACCTCAGCCCTGGGCTGGCCGAGTTCCTCATCAGGGCGTGCGCCGCCACTAGCGCTGACCGCTTCGCCACGGCGACGGACATGCAACTGGCGTTGCGTAAGATCCGCGCTGACCTTTAAGCAGCGGCGTGCGGCGCTGGGCCGATCAGGTCCCATTTATTGCCCGCGATGTCGAGGAACACGGCGACTTGGCCGCCGGGCTCGCTGCGTGGTGCCGTCACAAACTCAGCGTTGCCTGCCGGCGGCCGAAGCTTGATCTTCCCCGTCAGCCTGCGCGAGCAGCAGGCCGGTCACCGCACCGGGCGGCCGGGCCACTACCCACCGTCTGCGGCGCCCGCCATTCGTGAGCGACGGGGAATCCGCCACGAACTCGAAGCCCACGACGCCCACGAAGAAACGCAGGTGATCAGCACGCGCTGTTTGCCTGCGATTGCCGGGACTGAAGTGAGCCAGGTGACGGCCAGGAACCCGCGGCCGCCGCAATGTGGTGCGGATGTCCACGCATATGGGAAAAATGCACCGCACCGGCCCAGCCCGGCAGGCCCGTGCGCGGCGAACTCGGTGAGGTCTGCGGGCGCGGCAAAGAAGTGCAGGTAATCCTCGTCATACATCGCGTCCGCATCGGACCGGTCATCCATACGAGCGGACGATAGAGGTGCTCATCTGGGGCGGCCATGGGCTTACGGCTCCGGACGGAGCTCAGCCGACCGGCGCCCCAGCTGAGGGCTCGCCGTGGCCCACCCGGCCGGCCGGAGCCGCCGCCGGCGGCCGGCCGGTCCGCCGACGCCAGCGCCAGTTCGGCGACACCCGCCACCCGCCGGGAACAGGCTCGCGTACACCCGGCCGCCCGGCTGGACGCCGGCCCCGTCACCGGCCACTTCAACAGCGCCGGCGATTTCCTGACCGGGGACGAACGGCAGCGCCAGCCCCGGGAACCCGCCGCTGAGGAACCCGGCGTCCCACGGGCCGACACCCGCGCCATAGACCCGCACCAGCGCCTGTCCCGCCGCGGGCACTGGAGCTGGCAGTTCAGCCAGCTGCACGCGGTCGGTCCCGCCCAGTTGCCGGGCCAGCGCTACTCGCATGGCTCTGTCTCCTTACCTGATGTTGCCGTGGCCGGGGCGTGGCCCAGCCTGGTCAGCCCGTGGCGGCCGCCGTGCCTGCTCACTCACGGGCCAGCTGACCGGCGGGCCACCCACTCGTGGTCGAGAATGGACATGAGCACCTCGTCGTACCAGTGCCCGTCGTGCAGCACCGATTCGCGGCGGCGGCCCTCCTCGACGAACCCTGCCTTCTCGTAGGCGCGGATCCCGGCCGGGTTGAATGGGGCTACGCCGAGCTGGAGGCGGTGCAGGCCCATCTCGCGGAACGCATAGTCGACGATGACACGCATCGCATCTGAGCCATAACCGCGGCCGATGTGCTCACGGCCGAGCGCGATCCCGAGCGTCGCGCACCGGTCCTTGGGGCGTGCGCCCCACATCCCGATGTGGCCGACCAGTACCGGCGGTTCCTCGAGCGTCTCGATGGCGAAGCCGAGGTGGCCGTTGTCGTTCACGCTCCACTGCGCGATACGTTCCTTCGCCGCGGCCTCTGACGGCGGCGCCACCAAGTTCGACAGCGTGGCCATGCGCCCGGGATCCATGGCCCACTTCGCCAGCGCAGGCAGGTCGTCATCGCGCACCCCGCGCAGCCGCACCCGCTGGCCGGCGAGGATCGAGTCGCCGTAACCGAAGGCGCCGGCGACATCGGTGAATTCGGTCATGTGGCTGATCCTGCCGCATGCCAGCCCCGCGGGGTGATCCGGCCCGCCGGCCCAGATGGCGCCGGGGCTGGGCGTGCCGCAACTCGTTCTGGCCCGGCGGGTAACAAGGGGTGAGCGAATTCGCACGGCAGAGAGAGGCAGCCCATGCGTGGATGTGCGCCATGCTGACCGGGCGGTTCGGTAAGAGCGGTCAGGCCGGGCCGGGCACCCCCGCCGGTGACGGGGAGCGAGCCGGTCCCGCTGGCGGCGGCTGGCCGCTGAGCGACGCGGATATCGTCGCAGCCTCGATCCGCGACCCGAGCCGTTTCGGGGAAATCTTTGACCGCTATGCCGGCGACATCCTGCGCTACGCCAGTGCCCGGCTGCGCGGCGACCTGGCCGAAGATGTGACCGCTGAGACATTCCTGGCCGCCTTCCGCGCCCGCAGCCGGTATGACCTGTCACGGGAGAACGCGCGGCCATGGCTGTACGGCATCGCCGTCCGGCAGATCGGTAAGCACAGCCGCGCCGAGCGCCGTTACCGGCAGGCCCTGAGCCGGGTCCAGGCTGAGACAGTCACCGCCGATTTCGGTGATCGGGTGGCTGACCTGGTCACGGCGCAGCAGCTACGCCCGCGGCTGTCCGCAGTGTTGTCCGGGCTGCCGCGCCAGGACCGCGAGCTGCTGCTCCTGGTGGCCTGGGCTGGCCTGACATACGAAGAGTCGGCGCAGGCGCTCGGTGTGTCCGCCAGCGCGGTCAAATCGCGGCTGCACCGAATCCGGGCGCGGACCCGTCGGGCCCTGGGCGAGACCAGCGCCGCGCCCCGCGGCGAACAAAGCGCTACCACGCCACACAGGCAGGAGACCCACCGTGGATGAGATCGAACTGTTCGGACAGCTCCAGCCGCCGCCACCGCCGGATGTTGCCCGGATGCGCGAAGCGGCCCGCGCCCGGCTGACCGCGGCGACGACCGCTCCACCAGCGCACCCAGCCAGGCGGCCGCGCAGCACCGTGCTGCCCGCTGCCGCGGCGGCGGTCCTGGTGGCCGCCGGAACCGGTTACGGCCTGGCCGCCGCCCAGGGTGGCCCGGGTCCCCGGCCGAGCACGGCTACCCGGGGTGGCCTGGGCGCCCTGCCGGGTACGGCGGCCGGCCTGACCGCCGTGCACGGATGCCCTGGGAAGTACATAACCGCGGGAACGCTCGAGCAGGTCAGCGGCACGTGGCTGATCCTCCAGCCCGCCAATGACCAGGACCACCAGGACAGGACCTGGCGGGCCCAGCCGGTAACCGTGGCCACGTCCCGTTCGACGGTGATAACCCGCCCGGTGAGCGGAACGGTCAGCGACATCACCGACGGCTCACATGTGGTCGTGCAAGGAACCTGGTCCGGCGGAAGGCTCGCCGCGGCGGAGGTGGGCATCGAGGCGGCCCTCCCCGCGCCGTCATCTTTCGGCCCTCCTGTCTCGCACCATCTGCGCAAGCTCATGTCCAAGGGAGGGCTTGGCCCGCCCGCCGCGACGGGCATGGTCGTGGATGTGCACGACGGCGGCTTCACCGTGCTCACGCAGGGCCCCTTCCCCGGGGCGCCAGCCCGGGTCCAGGTGACCACGTCGAACTCGACCAGGGTCGTGACGAAGGCCAGCGCCAGCCTGAGCCAGCTGGACCCGGGGGCCAATGTTGTGGCGGTCGGGCAGATCGGGTCGCACGGGGTGCTGACGGCCAGCACCGTGGCCGAACCGCCGGTCCTGGAAATCGTGCTGGCTGGCGGCCCAGCCAGGCTCCGGCCATCCGGCTGCTCGGCGTCGGCGATCACCACGGCGGCGGTCCTGGCCGGCGGCTGAGCAGCCACCGGGGCCCGATGACCCGTAGCGGAAGGGCAGCCGGTCTCAGCGCTGCGCTGTCTTTGTCTCAGGGCCGCGACGGTGGATGGCTCCGTCCTTCATGACGAAGGCAACGTCTTCTAGCAGGCGTACGTCCTGCAGCGGGTTGCCGTTGACGGCGATGATGTCGGCGAGGTACCCGGGCGCGATCCGGCCGACCCGGTCGTCCCAGCGGATCAGTTCGGCGGCGTGGCTGGTGGCGGACTGGATCGCGGCCAGCGGGCTCTGGCCGCAGCGGACTTGGTAGGCGAATTGGCGGGCGCCCAGGCCGTGCGGGTAGATGCCGCTGTCAGTACCGAATGCGATGCGTACCCCGGCGGTCAGGCACTTGGTGAATCCCGCTCGCTGCGCGAGAGTGGTCTCGTCGTTCTTGGCCAGCACGTCGGCCCGCCAGCCCTGTTCGCGGCCGGCCTGCGCGATGTAGTCACCGTTGTAGACGTCGGCGACCAGGAACGTCCCGGCGGTGGCCATCATCTGGATTGATTCATCGTCCATGAGCGAGCCGTGCTCGATGGAGCGCACACCGCTGCGCACGGCCCGCTTGATGCCCTCGGCGCCGTGCGCGTGGGCGGCGACATCCGCGCCGGACAGTGCCGCTTCCTCGACGGCGGCCCGGATTTGCTCCTCGGTGAGCTCGGGGGCGCCGGGCACGCCGCCCGGTGTCATGACCGCGCCGGTAGCGATCAGTTTCACGAAGTCCGCGCCGCCGTGCAGCACCCGGCGTACCGCCCGGCGTATGTCATCGGCTGAATCGGCTACCCCGACCCGGAACTCGGGCGGCACGACCGCATCGACGTCAGGGGCGAGGCCGGTAATGTCACCTCCCCCGCCGGAACAGGTCACGTACGCTCCCGCGACCCGCATCCGGGGGCCAGCCAGCCAGCCTTCGCCGATGGCATCGCGCAACGCGACATCGACGAAGGCGCGGAACGTGCCCACATCACGGACCGTGGTGAAGCCAGCCAGCAGGGTGTCCCGCGCATTGCGTACCCCCGACAGCGCCTCCTGGGCGCCGGTCCGCGCCAGCAGTTCGGTGTACCCGTGGCCGCTGTCGGCCTCGCCGACCAGGTGAGTGTGACAGTCGATCAGGCCGGGCAGCACCGTCTGGCCCAGCAGGTCCACGAACGCAGGACCTTCAGCCGGCGCGTCACCAGCGGCGACAACACCGGCGATGCGGTGGCCATCGAGGACCACGGCGCGGCCGGCCAGCAGCTCCCCGCTGTCCACATCGAGCAGCAAGCCCGGACGGATCACCGTGCGCATAGACATAGTCATCCTGCAACGATAGGGACAGGTGCGCCTGACGGGTTCTTTCTCGGGAAGCCCTGATGCAGGCCGGAGTAGTTAGTGAATGGCACGAATTTCGGCCTTCCCGGGATACGACGTTGCCGCAGCTGAGAGCGCACTGGGCAAATGTGAATGGGGCGTGCGCCGCCGCGGTCGGGGGAATATCGCAGTACTAGCCGGAGTCGTAACGCATGTGAGTGAACACCACGCTGCCATCCGGGGAGCCCGGCCGGCCAATCTGATCCTTATCGAGCAGTCCGGCGTCAAGCGGCAGATCCCGCAGCCTTCGCCGCTGGACGGAATGGCCCGCGCCGAACAGGCTATGCACGAGCACGGCCACCAGCTGCGCGAAGTCAAGGTGGTTAGTGAGCACAAGGCGATCGCCCGGTGGAAGGCCGGCGAGCTGGGCTGGCACCGGGTCGCCTGAGCGCCAGCCGCGGCGCGTGCGCACCCCGCCGTGGGGGGCTCGCTGGCCGGCCTGGGCCGGGCCGGGCCCGCGACACCCGGCACCCGGCTGCACCCCGTGGCCGGCGCCTGGACGCGGCACCTGTACTGGCGCTACTCACTGGTCTGGACCAGGCCGGCCCGCTAGCCGTGGCCCCGCACCACCACGTTGAACACCCGCACCTGGAACGTGCCCGCCGCGTCGGGCGGCAGGCTGGTAAACCACACCAGCACATAACGCCCCTGGGCCGGGCTGGCCAGCCGCAGCCGGATGATGCCGCCGGGGCCGGCCGAACGCGCCACCACTGGCAAGCCAGCCAGGTCGCGGGCGGACCCGACGCGGACCTGGAAATGCGCGCCCGGGGCGGCGCCGATCCGCACCCGGACCTTGTCCACGGTGACCTGGTGGCCCATATTCAGGATCAGGCCAGTCCCGGGGTACAGGTGGCCGAACCGCGGTGTGGTGTACCAGTCGCTCTGCCACGCCGTGTTGGGGTTGCCGTCGGTGGCCAGCCCCGCGTTCTGCGGATTGTCGCCGGGCCGGCCGAACGCGCCGAACGCGGTGATGCCCACTGGGGTGAGGTTCTGCAGCCCGGACGCCGCCGGTGCCGCAGAAGCGGGTGCCGAGGCACCCGGCGACGGGGCCGGGACCGGGGCGGCCACGGTGACCGGGCGGCCCGGCCCGAGGCTCAGCGTGACCGGGCCCGCGGCCGGCTGGGCGGGCAGCGCGTTCTTCCCGTTCACGGTCATCCGGACCGCGCCCGGGTCGGACAGCTTGATGTGCACGGCCCGGTGCAGCGTCCAGGTGACGGCCGCACCGGCCGCCGCGTAGGACCGGGACAGGTAGCCGCCCGCCGGGGTGGTGAACACCACCCAGGTGCCGCGGCTCGCGGTGAGCCGGACTACCACGGCGTGCCCGGACCGGGCCGACCCGGGCACGCCGTGCCCAGCGACCGCGCTGCCCTGGGCGGCCGGGCTGGACGCGGCCGCCTGGGGGGCCGCGGCCGGGCCGTGCCCGCGGCCGAACGCGAGGTAGTAACCGGCCCCGCCGAGCACGATCACCGCCGCCGCGGCGAGCAGCAGGACCGGGTTCAGCCGGGGCCGCTCAGGCGGCCGGGACCTGGCCACCAGCTCGTCGAGACCGGTCGCAGCGATCGGGCCGGTCGCCCGGTGCTCCTCGTCGTACTCCTCGATCAGCGGGGCAGGGTCGGCCCCGACCGCCTGGGCGATGCTGCGGATGTGCCCGCGGGCGTAGAAGTCGCCGCCGCACACCGAATAGTCGCCGGCCTCGATGCCCCGGATGATGACCGGCCTGATCCGGGTCTGCTCGCTGACCTGGTCGACGCTGAGACCGGCCTGGTCGCGCGCCTCCGCCAGGGCTTCGCCGATGCTCACCGCCGTGCCTCCACCGCCATCCGGTCCACGCGCCGCCCTGGGCTGCGGAACGCGGCCCGTCATGCCCGCTTCGTCACCCTTATCATTGCCCGGGAAGCGGCCATGCACCCCCGGTGTGGTTCATCTGACAGTGCACCTGTTACGTCCATCATCGCTGGTGACTACGGCCACGCCGGTCAACCTGGCCCGTTCGGCGCGTCGCGCGGGCGACCGGCGCGGGTCAGTGATCCAGGCCAGCGACCTGTCAGCGGTCCAGGTAGGCCAGCACGGCCAGCACCCGGCGGTCGTCGTCCTGGGACGGCGGCAGGCCGAGCTTGGCGAAGATGCTGGTGCAGTGCTTGCTGACCGCCTTCTCCGAGATGACCAGGCGCTGCGCGATGGCACTGTTGGAGCGGCCCCCGGCCATCAGGCCCAGGACCTCACGTTCCCGGGCGGTCAGCCGGGTCACGGGTGTCTGGTTGGACCGCCGGGCCAGCAGCTTCGCTACCACCTCCGGGTCCATGATCGTGCGGCCCCGGGCCACCGTGCGGATCGCGTCGGTGAACTGCTCGTCGGTGAAGACCCGGTCCTTGAGCAGGTAGCCGACCCCGCCCGCCTGGTCGGCCAGCAGCTCACGGGCGTATAGCTGCTCGACGTGCGTGGACAGGATGAGGATGGGCAGCCCGGGCACCTGGCGCCGCGCTGCCGGCGCGGCCCGCAGCCCTTCGTCGGTAGAGCCAGCGCGAACGCACCCGAGGCGAAGCCAATCAGGGCGATCGCCGCCAGACCGCCGGCCATGGACGGCGCGAGCGGCGCGATGGCCGCCGCGACCGGGATCACCAGCACGGTCCACGGGCGGATGCCCCAGGCTGCACACGATCATGGTGAGTGGGAGCAGCTTGCCCCCGCCGGGCGGATGCAGTCGCCCCGGGACGGCGTTGCGCACGATGTCCATGGCCTTCATGGTGGTCCGGGAGGGGGCAGGCTCCCCGGATCCGGGGTTGGTAAATGGCTAACCCGCGCACCGGGCCACGGGCTGGCCGGCTGCGGGTCAGCCATCATGGGTGGGTGCGCGGGAACGATCAGGTGATCGGCTGGATCAGGGAGATCGTGCTGGACACGCCCGACCCGCACCGGCTGGCCCGGTTCTGGGCGGCGCTGCTCGGCGGGACGCCGGTGGAGTGGTATCCCGGCTGGGTCACGCTGGAACCACCGCCGCACGGGCAGCGGCTCTCGTTCCAGGGCACCGGGCCCGGATCCGGCGCGGGCCCGGGCGTGCACTTCGACGTGCTGGTCAGCGACCTCGACGCGGCCCAGCGGCGGGTCGTCGCGCTGGGCGGGGCGGGCACCGCCGGTCACGTATCGCCGCGGCCGGGGCCGGGCGGCGAGCCAGTCTCGTGGCGGGTCTGCCGTGACCCGGACGGTCATCCGTTCTGCCTGGTGACCCGCTGAGAACCAGGTGAGCCGGTCACCGTGTGAGTCGGCGGCCCCGCTACGCCGGCGGCCTTCCTGGGCCGTGGCCCCCGGGGGCCCGGTGCCCGCCCGGGGCGGTGCCCGCCCGGGGGCCGGTGCCCGCCGTGGAGCCGGTGCCCGCCGTGGAGCCGGTGCCCGCCGCTGAGCTGTGCCGTCGCAATGCGGCCGGCTTAGCAGCCGCCCGGCACGGCGAGCGGCAGCGGGCGGCCGTCCCATTGATCCCACCGGTCCCGCGGGTCACGTCAGCACCGGCCTCGGCCGGCCGAAGTTGACTCTTCACGGCTGTGGTGCAGTAGCTGCCCGTTTTGTCCCGGTCTGCGCGGGCCAACCGCGTGAATAGTCGCTCCGCTACCGCCGGCTAGGCACTTCGCGGTACGCCACCGCGGCCACCGGGACGACCCTGGCGCCACCGCGCCACCGGCATTGCGTGCCTCCCGCGCTACGGTCACGCTGTCAGCGGAACCGGCTGGCCAGGGCGGCCTGGCAGCGGGGACGCTGGCCAGATGGCAGGGGAGTTCGGTGGTGAGACCGCGTCGTTCTACGCGCGGTTCCGCCGCGGCTACCCGCCGGCCTTCACCAGGCTGCTGGCCCGGGCGCTCCGGCTCGGGCCCGCGGATGTGCTGGCCGATGTGGGCTGTGGCTCAGGCCAGCTGACGATCCCGCTGGCCCGGCGGGTCCGTGCGGTGGCTGGGCTGGACCCCGAGCCGGACATGCTCGCGCTGGGCCGGCAGGCGGCCTCCGGGCAGGGCGTGACCAACGTGACCTGGGTCCTGGGCGGCGCCGCCGACGTTCCCGCGCTGGGCACGCTGCTCGGCGGGCCCGCCCTGGCCGCGGTCACGATCGCCAACGCGATCCACCTCACGTCCGCCCCGGACCTGTTCACCGCGGCCCGCGGGGTGCTGCGGCCCGGCGGCGGCCTGGCCATCATCGCCAACGGGACCCCGTTGTGGCAGCAGCCGGTGGCCTGGTCGCGGGACGTGCGCCGGGCGCTGGAGCAGTGGCTCGGCGTCCGGCTGGAGTCGTGCTGCGGTACCGACGGTGCCGCCCGGCAGGCCTACCAGGCCGGGCTGATCGCCGCCGGGTTCGCCGGCGTGCACCAGCGATCCATCGGCTACGCCAGCGACCTGGATTTCGGCCAGCTGATCGGCGGCCTGTACTCGGCCATGCCCCCGCACCTGCTGCCCCCACCCGGTCGCCGGGAGGCGTTCGCCGCGCACGTCCGGGACGCGACCGGGGCGCTACCAGGTTCACCGAGCAGGTCCAGGTGACCGCGCTGATCGGGTATTTGCCGCCGGCCGGCTGATTTACCGGGCGGCGGCGCCGTCTTCTTTCACGGTACCGGTTCTTTCACAGCACCGGGCGGCCGCGGATCATCAACTCGAAGCTCAGCTGACCGCTGGCTGGCAGGATGGACGGCCAGGAGGTGGCGCATGGCCGAGTTCGCCGACGTGTCAGGCGTCCGCCTGGCTTATGACGTCGGGGGCGCCGGCGAACCGCCGATCATCTTCGTGCACGGCTGGTCGTGCGACCGTTCGTACCTCGCCCCGCAGGTGGCACACTTCGCCCGGAGGCACACCGTGCTGGCCACGGACCTGCCTGGGCACGGCGGGAGCGACCAGCCCGATCCCGGTAATGGCCGGTACGACGTGGACGTGCTGGCCGGTGACGTGCTGGCCGTCGCGGCGGCGGCCGGGCTGGACCGCCCGGTGCTGGTCGGGCACAGCCTGGGCGCCCTGATCGGGCTGTCGTGCGCGGCCCGGCCCGGGGTGCTCAGCGCGCTGGTCATGGTCGACCCGGCGCCGATCACCAACGAGCGGGTCAAGGCGTACTTCCGGGACTCCGCCGCCGCGGTCCGCGCGGACACGGACCGGTCGTGGCGCACCGAGTTCGCCCAGGGGTTCTTCCTGCCCACCGACACGGTACGCCGGGACGAGATCATCGCGGCGTTCTCCGCGGGCCCACCGGGGATCGCGGCCGCCGTCTTGCAGGCCATGGGCGAGTTCGACGGGGCGGGCGCGCTGAGCCGGGCCACCGCGCCAGTGCTGTCAATCGGTTCGGCCCATCCGCCTAACTCGTCGGCCGACCTGCGCCGCGCCTGCGCGCGGATCACCATTGGCCAGACGGTCGGGTCCGGCCATTTCAACCAGCTCGAAGTGCCGGCCCAGGTGAATGCCATGATCGAGAAGTTCCTGGCCATCAACGGCCTGTCCGGATCTGGGTGACCGTCGCGGGCGAGCCGGCCGGCGGCCGGGTTCGCGTCAGGGCACGCTGCCGGTACTGGTCCAGGGCTGGACCGTGCGCAGCACGGCGACCACCCGGCCCATGATCTGGGCGCTGTCGCCCGGGACCGGTGCGTAGGCCGGGTTGTGCGGCATCAGCCAGCACTGGCCGTCCTCGGTCTGCTGGAACGTCTTGACCGTGGCCTCGTGCTCGAGACCCTCGATCAGCGCGGCCACGATGTCCCCGCTGACCACCTGCTTTTGCTGACGGATGATCACATAGTCGCCGTCGGCGATACCCGCGTTGATCATGGAGTCGCCAGCCACCCTCAGCATGAACAGGGTGCCGTATCCGACGATCTTCCGCGGCAGCAGGAACGTGTCCTCTACTTCCTCCTGGGCGGTGATCGGCACGCCCGCGGCGATCCGCCCGATCAGCGGCACTGACACCGGGCCCTCGTCATCCGCTTCGGGCCGGGGAGCGTCAGGGTGGGCCGCCAGCCGGGGACCGGGCTGGGCTGGCGGAGTGGCGCCGGCCTGCGGTGCGGAATCAGCCCGTGCCGCTGATTGATCGATCGCCGGATGGCTGGATGGCAGTTCCACCGTGGTGCGCGGCAGGCCCTGGCTCCGGCTCAGGTACCCCTTGCGCACTAAAACTGACAAATGGTACGAAACGGTGGACTGACTGGCCAGCCCGACGGCTTGGGCTATCTCGCGCAGTGAGGGCGGATAGCCCCGGTGCTGTACCGACTCACGGATGAACCGCAGGATCGTCAGCTGCCGTGGGCTGATCGGCTGGCTGTGGTCTGGCTGGCCCGGCGCGTCTGCACTGGTCATGATCAGGTCACCCGCCTGGCTGCCCGCCCCGATGTCCGCGTACATTTTACCAGCAGGCAAACAGAGTGCCATGAGCATCGGCCGCACCTCTTTATCTGGTCAATGGGCCACCGGCGTGATATGCGGCTGGGCCAGGCAGCAGCCTGGCCCAGCGTCCGGGAGTGGTGCGGCCAATCACGCTGCTATTGGCAGGCGACTGCCGGACGGGTACGCCGGCCGGGCCAGCCGAGGGCCGCCTTCTTCGCGCTTCGCGATACGGTCACGCCAGCAACGTCGGCGCCCGTGAAGTCGGCACCGGCCAGGTCGGCGCCGGTCAGATTGGCGCCCTGCAGGCAGGCCCCGCGCAGGAGCGCGCCCCGGAGACTGGCGTATTCGAGGTCGCTGCCGCGGAAACTTGCGCCGTTTGCCTGCATGCCCTCAAAAGACTTGTGGGCGAGCTGGAGGCCAGCCAGATTCGCATCATCCAGATCCGCGCCGCGGAAGTCAGCCCGCTGAGCCATGCCCTGGGAGACGGTTCGCCATGGCCAGTCCACCGGCCGGGCGGAGGGTTCTGGTCTCGCGGGTGCCGCGACCGGATGGCTGCCCGGGTGGCGGAATTGCGGCAGCCAGGCCAGGTCGGCGAACACGGCCAGGACGACCATCAGGGCGGCGACCAGGCCGATCGGCAGCCTGCCGTCCGGGGTGATAGCGAGAATGCCGGCGCCAGCCAGCACGAGCACGGCCAGTGCCTCGCCTCCCACAAGCAGGACGCCGATCGTGCCAAACAGCGCTCCAGCTATCCCAGTCAGCGCGATCGCCGCGGCCGGCCAGACCCAAAGTGATGACGGCCAGGCAGGTCCCGGCCGTTGTGACGGGCGGGAACTATCGCTGCTCTGCCCTGATTCGCCGTTCTTGTCCGTGTCCGGCACGCCCCAGATACTTACATGCCCTTCTGTTAGGCCGGGGGAAGCCACGCCGGGCCTAGCCGGGTGGCAGATTGCGGGTTATGATCACTGCGCCGAGGGAGGTACCAAATGTCAGGCTCAATCACGCCTGGCCCATCGGCCGGGGGTAGAAGGCGTGGCGCCCGGCTGCGCTTCTGGCTGCTAATAGCGATAAGTTCGGTTTGGGTTGGCCTTCCGCCCTGGGACATGCAGGGGGTTGGCCCTGTCGGCGACAAGTTGGCCGAGTGCCCGGAATGTCATGGACAGGCATTAAGGATGCAAGACGGCTCGTATCTATGCCCCAACGGGCATAGATTCCGCATCGACAAGAGCGAAGCAGAAGAAGGACAGGAAGGGGAAGAAGGGGGACAAGGCGGGAAAGAGGTAGAAGGGCAGGACGAGGAAGTAGGCTGATGACCGAGTGAACGGTTTCTCGGCTGCTATATCAGGGGTCGGCAGCGCAATAGGCCGTTACTTTAGCGTCGTCAGCTTCATCCCCTCATTCTTTTTGATCGGATTTACATTCGCACTCGTTGAAAGCGGTTCATGGGGCACGAGCGGGGAGCCAGATTGGGCGAGGGCCGGTAGCGCGCTGACCCATCTCGGCAATCTCGCGGCGCTAATACTGATCAGTATCGCGCTTGGCATTATCGTACATCCCGTCCAGTTCGCATTGGTGCAGTTCTTCGAAGGGTACTGGGGTACCGGCCCACTGGCGCAGCGGGCCCGGGTCGCGAGGATCCGGCGCTATCGAAAATACAGAGCACATCAGCTTGAAGAGACAATAAAAGCTGTGATGGCACTTAATGATCAAAAGAAGCTTCCCGGGCCGGAGACTAGGATGAAGCTTCTTTCTACGGCGGCTGAGGGCCAGCGGCTGCTTCAGGGGTACCCACTCGAGGTCGATGACACGATGCCTACTCGCCTGGGTAACGTCCTGCGCAGATACGAACGGCAGGCTGGGGTTCAGTATGGATTGGAGGCTACCGGCGTGATCCGGCACGTGGGCCTGGTGGCCGCACCCGAACGGGTGGCGTACGTCAGCGACCAGAGGCAGTTGCTGGATCTTTCTGTTCGCATGAGCGCAACGTCAATCTTTGCCACCTTCATGGCTATTGCCTTCCTCTGGCATCATGGACTTTGGCTGCTGATCGCGCTGATCCCTTACGGCGTTGCCTACCTCAGCTACCGGGGCGCCGTCGTCGTGGCTCACCAATACGGCTCTGCTGTCAGCGCGATGATCGACCTGGATCGCTTCGCTCTCTACGAGAATTTGCGGCTACCCCGCCCGGTAAGCACCGCGGACGAACGGAGGTTGAACGCCCGGCTCATGGGCCTTATCAACCATGACACCGAGGCCGTCGTGCGGTACCAGTATCCTGAAGTCACCGGCGACTCAGCAGCAGGAGCGAAAGGTCCGTGAGGACCGTACCTTCATCCGGTGGCCCGTTGCCGGTTTGCCCGGGCATGCTGGAAGTGGGGGCCAAGATCGGTCTTGCCCAGGTTGGCCAGCAGCAGGTCTGGTGATGGCACCGTCCTGCCTGTGCGCAGCGCCTCGTAATACACATAGCAGCCACGCGGGAGGGTATAGCCGTCCGCGCTCTCGATACCGCCGGCCACGACGCAGCAGCCCGAGCCCAGAAGTCGCTTTGTGTCCACCCAGAAGACCAGGCCGGCAGTCCCTGCAATGAGGTCATTGAGCAGCACGATCGTCCCGGCCCGGTAGTGCTCCCAGAACCATGGTCCGAGCAGGTGGTCGCCGGTGAACGGCGGCCACTGTGCCGCCGGGATGCTGGCCAGTGGCAGCACCGTCCATGACGGCAGCGGAGAGGCCGGCGTATATCGAGCCTGAACGCCGATCAGCGCGGTGATGATCCCTTCCCGTGCCCAGCCGAACATCGAACCGTCACGTGGGATCGGGATGCCGCTCGTGAGTGCGGCCACCATCGCCTGGGGAACTGCTTCCCCATCCGGCTTGATGTCCACGCCGCCGTCGGCGTGCCAGGGGAAGAGCGAGAAAAAGGCCCGGCGCTCGGCTTGCCATGCCACCAGCATGAAGAAGCTGACCTTGTCACCCTCCGGCAGCATGAGAGCCATGGACCGGATGAGCCCACTCCCTCCAATGTCTTCGGCTGCGAGCGGATAGTCCGCGAACAGCTGACGACACGTCTCGTACAGGCAATCGGTGCGGATCATATTCAGACACCTCGCGAACCCTGGATGCGCCCACGATCAAGGCGCCTGTTCCGCAACGGCAGCCACGCAGGCTAGAGCTGGCAGAGGTGGACCCAGAGGACAGCTCGGGTCGCCGGGGGAAGATTCTTCTGGATCACTACCTCATGTACCTCCCATGTAGGCGAGGCCAGACCTCGGCGCTTCCTGGCCGGCCCCTCGCTAACTCGAACGTATGTTCTACTACATGATCGAGTCAATAGGAGTTTCGAAGAAAATCGATATGGTGCGGCGGCCGTCGGCCCGGCGGGGACCCGGGCGGCAGTTACCGGGCCAGGAGCCCGGTGCTGGTGGGCCGGAAGCCGCAACTGCCCCCGTGGAACGGGCCGAGCGCGGTCCCGGATCCGACGTGCAGCCCAGACTGTGCCGCTCGACCTGGGCGTAAATCATCAGCGCGGTTGTCTGGGCCCCGCCCGCGGGGCCCAGACAACCGCGCTAACGGATTCTGGGCTGCTGTATCCCGGCCGGGGTGCCGCCGGCCGGCCTGGTGTGCCAGCATCCGGTCATGGACATGACGCTCCGGTTCGAGATCTTCCCCGAGGATCTTGACGTCACAGTCGGCTTCTACCAGCGGGTCCTCGGCTTTCAGCTCACCGACGACCGCCGCACCGAGGACTATGTCGCGCTGCGCCGCGGCGCGGTGCGCGTCGGGGCGGTCCAGACCACGCTGCCCAACGCCCGTGCCGCCCGGCGGCCGCCAGCCGGTGTCGAGCTGGTCCTGGAAGTCGATGACGTCGCCGCCGAGCGCGGCCGGGTGCTGGCCGCTGGCTGGCCGCTGGACGAGGATCTCCAGGACCGGCCGTGGGGGCTGCGGGACTTCCGCATCCTCGACCCGGACGGGTACTACCTGCGGATCACCAGCCGGGCGAGCTGATGCCAGCGGGCTATCACCACATCACGTTGCGGGTCACCGACCTGGACCGGGCCCGTGCGTTCTACGCGGGCGTCCTCGGCTTTACCGTGGACCAGGACTTCCCCGGCGAGAAGCTGCGGCTGCGGTTCGGCGCCGGGCCGGCCCGGCTGGTGCTCCACCCGCTGCTGCCCGGCACCCCGGCCGGTGACCGGTTCACCGAGGCGCGGGTGGGCCTGGACCACATCGCGGTGGCCGCCACCCGGGACGAGGTGACCCGGCTGACGGACGAATTGGGCGCCGCAGGGGTGCGCGCCGACCTGCACCGCGATCCGCTCGGGTCCGTGCTGGTCAGCTTCCGCGACCCGGACAACATCCAGTGGGAGTTCTTCGAGGACAGCTGAGCCCGGCCGCCGTGCTCACCGGCCCGGGCGGACCAGGTGCGCTTCGGCGCCGACCGGGGTGAACCCGGCGGCCAGGAACGCGCGGACGCTGGCCGCGTTGGCCGGGGAGATCTGCGCCCACAGCGGGGTGCCGGCCGGCCGCAGGTGGCGGGCGGCGGCGGCCAGGGCGCGGCCCAGCCCGTGGCCCCGCCGGTCTGGGTCGACCTCGATCGAGACCTCCCACCGGCCGGCGATGCCCCGGCCGAGCACTATCACCCCGCCGTCGGCGCGCCACACGAGCACGTCGTCGCGGTAGCGCAGCGCCCGGGCCACCCGCGGATGGCACCGGCCCGGCTCGGCGGCCAGCGCGATGCCCGGCGGCCCCGGCCGGGCCGGGGCGGTGGCCAGGATGTCGATCGTGTGCATCTCCCGGCCGGTGTGCTCGCACAGCGCCCGCAGGAACGCCGGGCTCAGCGGCGCGGCCAGGTCCCCGGCGGGCAGCCGGGCGGTCACCCAGGCCGCGCCGGCGTCGGCGAAGATGACCGCGTGCGCGGTGAACCCGAGCACGCCCGAGTCGCGCGTTGACGGGGCGGGCACGATGGTGACGCCGCCGTCCGGCGGCGGGAAGCGGCCCGCGGCCGCCGCGGCCAGCACGGCGGCCAGCTGACCGCGCTCCCCGGGATCGCGCATGCGCCCATCCTGCCCGCCCCGTAGCAGGGCCTGGTCAGCCGGCACTCCCCGGTCAGCCGGGGCACCCCCCGGTCAGCCGGCACTCCCCGGTCAGCCGGGGCACTCCCCGGTCAGCCGGGGCACCCCCCGGTCAGCCGGGCGGCAGGCAGGCGGTCAGCGCGGCCGCTTCGGCATCCAGGCCGGCGGCGAGCTGGTCGACGTCGCTGAGCAGGGTAGGGTCGGCGACCAGCCCGAAGTTCAGCGTGCCGGCCAGCGACACGACCGCGATGCGCAGCGCGTGGTGCTCACCGATCTCAGCCAGCGAGTACATTGCCTGGACCGGCCGCCCGAGCACATGAACGGGCTGGCGGGGACCGGGCACGTTGGACACGTTCAGCGCGAACGACCGGGCGTGTGACAGTGCGCGCTCGGCGAAGTGGCTCAGCTGCGGTACGTGGGCCAGCTCACGCATCAGCGCGTCGAGGTGCTGGGCGTCGTGGCCCCGCTTGCGGACTCTGGTGGCGTGCTGGATGACGGCCAGCCGGTCCAGCGGATCGGGCGGCCCGAGCGGCAGGTCGACGCAGAAGAACGAGTCCCGGTTACCCGGCCGGGCGGCATCGTGGCCGTGACCGTGGCCGGGCGGCGGGCCGTGCAGGCTCACCGGTACCTTCACCCGGACCGGGCCGAGATGACCGTGGTGGGCTTCCAGCCAGCGGCGCAGCCCGCCGGACACCACGGTCAGCACCGCGTCGTTGACGGTGGCCCCGCCGGTGGCCCGCGACACGCGGCGCAAGCCGTCGAGCCCGGCCGTGCTGAACGCCACCGACCGGCGCGCGTCGATGTGCCCGTCGAACGGAGAGCGCAGCCACGGCTGCGGCACCTCCCGCGCGGCGGACATCAGGTCACCGAACGGGTGAGCACCGCCCCCGGCGCCCCCGCCGCCCCGGCCGGCTGCCCCAGCCAGCGGCCGGTGCGGGCGGGCGGCCCGGGGGGCGATGACCGGACCCTCGTCCCACAGCACCGCGCTGGCCATCCGCATGGCCGTCATCCCGTCGGCCAGGGCGTGGTGAATGCGCCAGACCAGCGCGCTGCGGCCGGCGGCCAGCCCGGGCAGCACGTCGATCCGCCACAGCGGCCGGGACCGGTCCAGGTGCCGGGCGAAGATGGCCGCCACCCAGGCCCGGAACGCGGCGTCATCGGCCGCCCCGGCCGGGCTGGACTCCACCACGTGGTAGTCCAGGTCCAGGTCCGGGTCCGGCACCCACCAGGGCACGCCGGCGATCTCGGCCAGCCGCAGGCTCAGCCGGGGCGCGCGGTGCAGCCGCCCGCCGAGGGCGGCCCGGAGCTGGCCGGTGTCGAGCGAGCCGTGCAGCAGGATGACCTTGCCGGTGTGCCCAGCCACGGTCTCGTTCTCCAGGGCGAGGATGCTCAGATCCTCGCGGGACAGGCGTTCCGCGCCTGGGTCCTGATCGGCTGGCATGGCCGACACACCCCCCGACGCCCAACCCCGTGACCGCGGGCGCCGCTACCCAAAGCGCCCTGCGTGCCAGCAACTATACGTTGGGTGGTCAGAACGCGTTGAGGTCCCCGGGGCGCAGCCGGAACACGTCCAGCCGCAGGTGGTGGTATTTCTCGGTCTCCCCGACCCACTCCATGCCGAGGCGGCGGACCATGGCCTCGGCCCGCTTGTTGGACGGCCGGACGACCGCGATGACCTGCTCGATGCCCTGGTCGAAGGCCCACCGGGCCAGGGCCAGCCCGGTCTCGGCGGCGTAGCCGTTGCCCCACGCGGCCGGGCTGAGCTGCCAGCCGATCTCGAACTCGTCGTCCGGGGCCAGCGGCAGCAGCGTCGCCCCGCCGACCAGGGTGCCGTCCGCGCGCAGTTCGATGGCCCACCGCCCGGCCGGGGTCAGCATCCTGGCGTCCTCGGCCGCCCACTGCTGCAGGACCAGGCGCATCGCGCCCAGGTCCGGGACGGTGTCCATTTCCGGGGCCAGCCAGCGCGAGACGTCACGGTTGCCGTACGCAGCCAGCGCCGCCTCGGCATCATCGGGAGTCCAGGGCCGCAGGACAAGGCGCTCGGTGACCAATTGCTGGGCCATGGGCACACGATAACCGGCGGCCCACGGCGCACAGTACGGTGGGCCGGTGACCGGTACCGATGCCACCGTGGAGCGCATTCTGGCCAGCTACGACAGCATCACCGTGGTGGGTGCGAGCGGGTCCCCGGCCAAGGCCGCGCACTACGTCCCGGCGCACATGCAGCGGCACGGCTGGCGCATCGTCCCGGTCAACCCGCACGCCGACACGATCCTCGGCGAGCCGGTGTACCGGACGCTGCGGGACGTCCCCGGGCCGGTCGGCCTGGTCAACGTGTTCCGGCCGTCCGGCCAGACCCCGGACATCGCCCGCCAGGCGGTGGCGGCCGGCGCCACCGCGCTGTGGCTGCAGCTCGGCATCGCCTCGGCCGAGGCGCGGGCCATCGCCACCGGCGCCGGGCTGCTGTACGTAGAGGACCGCTGCCTCATCATTGAACAACGCCGGCTGGGCGTGGACGCGCCCGGCGCGCGGTAGCGCCCCAGCCGGTGGAGGACGTCGTGGGACAGCGCCCGGGCCGAAGCGCTCACCCCGGCGGTTAAGGGGGCGGCGGAAACCCGGTGGCCACGGGGCAGCGTTCGCGGCAGTCTGGAGCTGTGATCGACCCGGCCATCGAGAGTCACTACGGCACCGGCTACGAGCGCGGCCGGCTGTTTCCCGGCGGCCGGCCGTCCCTGGAGTTCGTCCGGGCCCTGGAGCTGCTGGACCGGCTGCTGCCACCCCGGCCCGCCCGGGTGCTGGACGTCGGCGGCGGGCCGGGCACGTACGCCGCCCCGCTGGCCCGCCGCGGCTACCAGGTCCATCTGGTCGACCCGGTGGCCCTGCACGTGCAGCAGGCCCGTGAGGTAGCGGGCCACGATCCGGGCCCCGCGTTCATGGCCACCGCCGGTGACGCACGGGACCTGCCGGCGCCCGGGGGATCGCAGGACGCGGTGCTGCTGTTCGGGCCCCTCTATCACCTGACCGAAGCGGCCGACCGCCGGCTGGCCCTGGCCGAGGCCCGGCGGGTGCTGCGGCCCGGCGGCCGGCTGCTGGCCATGGCGGTCAGCCGGTACGCCTCGCTGCTCGACGGGCTGTACGCGGGCTGGCTCGGCGACCCGGTATTCGCGCCGATCGTGGCCCGGGACCTAGCTGACGGCCAGCACCGCAACCCCGATCCGGTGGGCCGGCCGGAGTTCTTCACCACGGCGTTCTTCCACACTCCGGAGGGTTTGGGCATGGAGATCCAGCAGTCCGGTTTCACCGACCTGGCCGTGTACGGGGTCGAGGGCCCCGGCTGGCCGCTGGGCCGGGAATGGGCCGACCCGCAGCGGCGCGAGGACATCCTGTTCGCCGCGCGGGCCACCGAGACCGAGCCTGCCCTGCGTGGCTTCAGCAATCACCTCATCGCCGCCGCGACCAGGCCGCAGTCATGACGCCGCCCCGTGACCGGCCGCCGTTCGTGGCCGGTGAGCGGGCCCAGCTCATGGGCTGGTACGACGTGCAGCGCGCGGTCGTGCACCTGAAATGCGAAGGGCTGTCCGAGGCGGACGCGCACCGGCCCGTGCTGCCCCCCTCGCCGCTGATGACCATGGCCGGTGTGCTGTCCCACCTGCGCTGGGCCGAGCAGCTCTGGTTCGAGGTGCTGTTCCTGGGCCGTCCCGGGACCGGGCCCGGGTTCGTGGGTCCCGAGGATTCCGAGATGATGGTGGACGGTATCCCGCTGGCCCGGCTGCTGGACGAGTACACGGCCCAGTGCGCCACCTCGGATGAGATCATCGCCGCCCACTCGCTCGACGACACGGGGCGGAACGCCGACTACCCCGAGGGCGGCGCGACGTTGCGCTGGATGGTGCTGCACATGCTGGAGGAGACCGCGCGGCACGCTGGTCACCTGGACACCATCCGGGAGCTGCTCGACGGGCAGAAGGGGTACTACTAGCTCCCGCCGCCCGGCTGGGCGGGCGGCGCGTCCCGGAACACGATCCAGCGCATCGCGGCGTACGTGTACGCCGTCTCGCACACGCTGGCCGCGGTCCGGGCCAGCTGGTAGTTCACGCCCAGCGCAGCCAGCCCGGTGGTCACGCCGAGGATGCAGCCCACGTAGTTGACCAGCAGGACGGCCAGGTACCGCACCAGCTGCGGGCCGACCGCGGCGTGGGACCGGAAGTTCAGCGACCGGTTCAGCAGGTAACCGAGCCCCGAGGCGAGCAGGTAGGCCACCGTGATGCTGGCCGGCAGCGGCCAGTGCAGCCCGCTGCGCGCCGCGGTGAGCAGAGCCAGGTCGGCCGGGAACGTCACCGAGCTGATGGCCGCGAAGCCGAGCAGCCGCGGCGGCACGACCCGGCTCAGGCCGAACGGGAGCATCCGGACGGCGGCGGCCATCGCGGCACCGAACCGCTCGCCCCGGGCTGCCGCCCGGTCCGCCCGCACCTGCCGGGTGGCAAACATCAGGCGGCAGCCTGCCAGCCTCGGGTGACCGGCAGCGGGCCGCCGGCTGGCCAGCCGGCCAACGAGACCGGGCCGCCAGGTGCGCACCGGCTGGCCCGCGGCAAATGCGGTCCAGTGCCGCTGGCCTAAGGGTGGCTGGCCGGGCTGATGGCTGGGGCCAGCCGGCTGAGCCCGGCCGTTCGTGGCTGGCCGGCTTCTTTGCACGTGGCCGGTACGGCTGAACCCGGCAAATGGGACTGAATTGTGTACCGGGCGCGTGCCAAGTGAACGTTGTGACTCTGGCCAGGTGAGCTGGTGTGCCCGGTGGGTTAGGTGAGGCTGGAGCGCCGGCCCGGGACGGCCCCTGCGCTTGAGCCAGCGGCACTGAACTGTGCTGAGTTTCCGCACCTTCGCCCGGTTACCTGGCCCGCTGCCGGACGGGCGCCCGATCAGACGTATCCAGAACGGCTGGAACGGCGTCTTTACCGGTGGAAGTTGTTGGCGCAGGCCCGGCCCAGGACTCAACGGTGTGTGCACATAAGCGCCGCGAAAGGGAGCACGACATGAACGACGCCACGACCCCGCGCCCCGCCAGCTGGGCCGCCGCGCTCGCCGCCGTAGCTGTCGCCGGGGTGATCACCGGCTGCTCGGCCACCCCGTCGCAGCCGGCCGCCAGCGGTCCGGCCAGCACGGCACCGGCTCGCACGGCACCGGCCAGCACGGCGGCCGCGCCGTCCAGCACGGCGCCGTCCAGCACAGCGGCCAGCACCCCGACCGCGCCGGCGGCCGCCACGCCGGTCAGCACCGTGTCCGCGGTGCCATCAGCCACGCCGGCCGGCCCGGTTCCGGTGCTAGGCCAGCTCACCGGGGTGTTCGCCCAGGGGCAGGGGTTCGGCCAGGCCGAGCCGGCCAAGATCTTCAACGGCGGTGACCCTACTGGCCTGGTCCGGCACATCCAGTGGCAGTCCTGGGGTGGCTCGCGGGCGGTCGGGTACGGCCGGGCCGAATACGTCGGCCCGAACCAGACCGTGGCCACCGGCACCCAGAAGCGCGCCACCGTGGTCGCGTTCCACCTGGGCCGCTGCGGCGGGAAGCTGATGTACCAGGCCGTCGAGTGGTACTTCCCGGGTGAGCATCAGTCGTTCAGCACCAGCCACTACGAGAACGTCTGCACCGGGAGCTACGTGCCGAACCCGTAACCCGGGTGCGGTCAGCCGCGGCAGGCCCGCGCCGCCGCGCCGAACAGCAGCCGCTTATGCGCGGCCAGCGTCCGGCGGTCCTTGGCGGCCAGGCCCATGGCCAGCTCGACGGCCCGCGGCAGCACCTGGTCCCCGGCCACGGCCTGGTGCACGATCCCGGCCAGGGCAGCGTCCGCCCCGCCGTAGCGGCGGCCGGTGAGGATGGCTTCCTGCGCGGCACGCCGGGGCAGCTTGGCCTCCAGCACGGCGTACATCGGCGGCGTGACCGGCAGCCCAAGGTCCGCCTCGGGCATGCACCAGTAGCCCCGGTCCGCGCGCATGACCACGATGTCGTGGGCAATCGCGAGCACCGCGCCGGCCCCGAACGCGTGCCCGTTGACCGCGGCCACGGTCGGCAGCGGCAGGGACAGCAGCCGTGCGTTGAGCTGGTTCACCGCGGCCAGGAACGCGCCCGCCTCGGGATGCCCGGCCAGCCAGTCCAGGTCCAGGCCATTGGTGTAGAACTTCCCGTCGCCCGTGCTGACCAGCGCGGCCGGGCCGCGGGCCGCCTCCACCCGGTCCAGCGCGGTGTTCACCGCGTCCAGCCAGTGCTGGTTGAACCGGTTCTCGCCCGCCGTCATGCGCAGGATCCAGACGTCGCCGTCCTGGTCCAGACTGATCACGGATCGTCTCCTGTCCGCGCCGGGCCAGCCGCGGCCGGCGGCAGGCCCAGGCTACGGCCCGAACACGACGCGCGGCGTGGCCGGGGTCAGCACGGTCACGGCCGGCCTGGCCGACCACCCCTGGTCCAGTTCCGCCGCGATGGCCGTCATCAGCCCGGGCACGTCGGTAGCCGCGGAACTGTGCAGTGCCTCGGCCACGATCAGTACGTCGGCCGTGGCCGCCTGCACGGCGGACAGGCCGCTCTGCCGGTTCGTCCAGCGGCGCGCGTGCGCCTGGCCGGCCTCGTCAGCGAAGATCACCTCACCGGCGGCCGGATGCTCCACCTGGCCGGAAAACGTCAGGTACTTCTCATCACCGGCTGCGTACCGCACCTCGATGCCGCCGCTGATCCTGGCCACGTCGAGCACGGCCACCGGGATGGCGTACGCGATGGAGGCGGCGTTGCACAGGTCGACCAGGGGGTGCAGCCGGGGCAGTTCCCCTTCCTTGCGGAACCGGCGGAGCAGCGACTCGGACGCGCACCGGTACTGCGTCGGCTTGAGCCCCATCCGGGCGAACGCGCGCCGCCAGGCCTGAATCTCGGGCAGCTCGCTTTCTGCCCCCCCGGCCAGCCGGGATGCCGCGACGCCGGTGAACTTGGCCGTACACGACGGGACCGGGACATCAGCCGTGATGCCGTGGGCGAACAGGACGCCCGGAACCAGGTCCGGGAAGTCCCGCCAGATCTCGCTGGAGTGCTGGAAGTACATCAGCTCACCTCTTCGTAGCGGCGGCCTCGCGCCCCGGCCCGCAGGCCGGCCCGCAGGCCGAGGGCCAGGCCGCTGAGCACCACCGCGACCCCGGCCCAGACCGGCAGCCCCGGTACCGGGCCGCCGAGCAGCACCCCGGTCACCGCGGCTGCGATGGGCGCTACGCCGCCCAGCAGGCCGGCCCGGCCGGCGCCCAGCCGGCCGACCGCCGAGTACCACAGCACGAACGCCACCGCCGTGCTGACAGCAAGGTAGCCGACCGCCAGCCAATCCTCCGGGCGCAGCCGGGACATGGCGGCCGGCCCCTCGCGGATCAGCCCGGCCCCGGCGTACAGCACGGCCGCGATCCAGGTGGCGTGCACCGAGACACCCCACGGGCCGTGCCGGCCGAGCACCGGCATGGCCAGCAGGGTGAACGCGGCATCGCAACCGCACACTACGGCGGCCCAGGCCACCCCGGCCGCGTCGGTCCGGCCTACCCCGGTGACCAGCACGGCCCCGCAGGTCACCACGAGCGCGCCGGCCAGCACCGGACGGCCCGGGCGGGACCGCTCGGCCCGCGGCCCAAGCACGGCCAGCAGCGGCGGGACACAGGCCACGGCCACGCCGAGCGCGGCTGGCTCGGCGTGCCGGGACCCCTGGACCAGGGCGATGTTGAACAGCACCAGCCCGGTCAGCGCGACCCCGGACAGCCACTGCCACTCCGGGCCACGTGGCACGGCCAGCCGCTGACCGGACACCCGGGCGAACAGCACCAGGACCAGGCAGGCGGCCGTGTACCGCACCGCCTCGGCGGTCAGCATCGGCGCGCTGGCCAGCACGCCGGACGTGGCCACGCTGCCGCCCACCAAGACCATCGCAGCGCCGCCCGCGGCCACCGCGCCCAGCCGTCCCGGCGCGGGCCGGGCCGCCCGCCCGGCCGCCGGGCGGTGGCCGCGGGCAGCAGTACTGAGATCGGGCACGATGGCCACGCTAGGAGCCAGAATGGTCCAGAGACCAGGACCATTTGACCGGCTCTATAGTGGACCAATGAGTGCCGCCGGGCCCGCCGTCCGCCACCCGGCGGCCGGGGCCGACTTCCTCCAGCTCAACCCGGCGGCCGCACCGGCCCGCGGGCTGACCGGCTGGCTGGCCAGCGCGCTGCGGGCCGGCATCCGCGACGGGCGGCTGCCGGCCGGCGCGGTGCTGCCCGCGACCCGGGTGCTGGCCGGCGACCTCGGGGTGTCCCGCGGTGTGATCGTCGAGGCGTACCAGCGGCTCGGTGACGAGGGCCTGGTCGGCGCGCGGCAGGGCGCCGGGACGGTGGTGCTGCCGCATCAGCCACCCGGCCCGGGCCGGGTGGCTGGTGCGGGCCGTCCCGCGCCCGCCGTCCCGCCCGCCGCCCCATTGCACACGCTGACCGGTACTCCCGCGGTGCCCGAGCTGCCGCGGCGCTGGCGGGCGCACGCCGAGATCGACCTGTCCCCGGGCGTGCCGGACCTGTCGGCGTTCCCCCGCGCCGCCTGGCTGCGCGCCGAGCGGGCCGTGCTGGCCAGCGCCAGCCCGGCCGACCTGGGTTACGGCGACCCGCGGGGCAGCGAGCGGCTGCGCACCGAGCTGACCGGCTGGCTGGCCCGCACCCGCGGCATCCGCGCCCAGCCTGGCGCGATCATCATCGTGGCGGGGGTGGCCCAGGCCATGGCCCTGCTGGCCCAGCAGTTGCGGGCCGCGGGCAGCACCCGCATCGCGGTCGAGGACCCGGGCTCCCGCGGTGCGCGGGACGAGCTGGCGCACTGGGGCCTGGATCCCGTCCCGGTCCCGGTGGACGAGCGGGGCCTGGACGTGGCCGCGCTGGCCCGCAGCGGCGTGCGGGCGGCGCTGCTCACTCCCGCGCACCAGTTCCCCACCGGGGTGGTGCTGGCCCCGCCGCGCCGCCGCGCGCTGCTGGACTGGGCCGCAGCCGGTGGCCTGGTCATCGAGGACGACTACGACGCCGAGTACCGCTACGACCGGGCGCCGGTCCCCGCCGTACAGGCGTCCGGCCCGGGCCGGGTCGCCTACACCGGCAGCACGTCCAAGACGCTGGCCCCGGGCATGCGGCTGGGCTGGCTGATCCCGCCGGCCCGGCTGTACGCCGGCCTGGTGGCGGCCAAGCACGCCAGCGACCTGGGCAGCCCGGCGCTGCCGCAGCTCGTGCTGGCCCAGCTCATCGCCAGCGGCGAGCTGGCCCGGCACGTCCGCCAGGTCCGCGGCCGGCAGCGTGGCCGCCGGGATGCGCTGCTGGCCGCGCTTCGCGGGCAGCTGCCTAGCGCCCGGGTGCAGGGCGTGCCGGCCGGGCTGCACCTGCTGATCACGTTCCCGGAGCTGGCCGGTGCCCGGCCGGACGGCACTGGGCCGGACGGCACTGGGCCGGACGACACCGAGCTGGCCAGCCGGCTGCAGCGCGACGGCGTGCTGGTGCACCCGCTGTCCTGGCACCGGGTGGGCAGCGGCCCACCCGGCCTGGTCCTCGGTTATGCCGCGCACTCGCCCGATCAGCTCCGCGAGGCGGCCCGGCGGATCACCAGCGCGGTCCGCGCCTGGGCAGGCTGACCGCAACGGGGCAGCGCGGGCTCCGGGTGGACTGGGCAATACTCGGGGCATGACGGTGCAAGTGGTGCGCTACCGCGACCAGCCGGGCCTGTGGGCGCAGATCGAGGACCTGTCCGGTGAGGTCTGGCCGGAGTACAACCTGCACGGCGACGAGCTGAACAAGTACTGGGGCCAGCTCTACGACGTGTTCCCGGAGTGGCAGTTCGTGCTCCAGGACCGCGACTCGGGGGAGGTGCTGGCCGAGGGGCACACCATCCCGGTGGCCTGGGACGGCACGGACGCCGGGCTCGGGCCGGGCATCGACGCGGCCATCGCGGGCGGCTTTGCGCTGCGGTCCGCGGGCGGCCAGCCCGGCGCGGTCTGCGCGCTGGCCGCCGAGATCCCGCCGCGCAACCAGGGCCGCCGGCTGTCCGGGGTGCTGCTGCGGGGCATGGCCGGCCTGGCCCGGGACGCCGGCCTGCGCTCGCTGCTCGCGCCGGTCCGGCCCAACCTCAAAGAGCGCTACCCGACCATCGCGATCGAGCGGTACGCCCGCTGGGCCCGTGACGACGGCACGCCGTTCGACCCGTGGGTCCGGGTGCACACCGGCCTGGGCGCGCGGCTCGGGCCGGCCATTCCCCGGTCCATGCACATCACCGGGTCGGCCGCGGAGTGGGAGTCGTGGACCGGGATGCGGTTCCCGGAAACCGGCGACTACGTGTTCCCGGGCGGGCTGGCCACGGTGCACATCGACCGGGAAGCCGGCACCGGGGACTACTGGGAGCCCAACATCTGGGTCGTGCACACCGTCCGCCCCGGGACGGCGGGGTGACCGGGGACGACGCGGCGTTCCGCGGCCAGGCCGGCCAGCTGCTGGCCGGGCTGCCCGGCGTGCGGGCGGTGACCCTGGGCGGCTCGCGGGCGGCGGGGACGGCCGGCCCGGACAGCGACTGGGACTTCGCGATCTATTACCGCGGGAACAGCTTCGGCCCGGAAAGCCTCCGTTCGCTGGGCTGGCCGGGGAGATCTTCCCGGTCGGCGGCTGGGGCGGCGGGGTGTTCAACGGCGGCGCCTGGCTCACCGCCGGCCGCCGCCGGGTCGACGTGCACTACCGCGACCTGGACGACGTCGAGTACCGGCTGGCCGAGGCGGCGGCCGGGCGGTTCGCCATCGAGCGGCTGCTGTTCCACCTGGCCGGCATCCCGACCTATGTCGTCCTGGCCGAGCTGGCGCTCAACCAGGTGCTGCACGGCAGCCTGCCCCGGCCCGGCCATCCGGCGGCGCTGCGCCGCAGCGCACCGGCCCGGTGGCGCGGCGACGCCGCCGCCACGCTCGGCTACGCGCGCAGCGCGCACGCGCCCCGCGGCCACCTGGCCGACACCGCGGGGGCCATCGCCACCGCGGCCCGCCAGGCCGCGCACGCCGTGCTGGCCGCCCGCGGGGAATGGGTGACCAACGAGAAGACGCTGGTCGACCGGGCCGGGCTGCGCGGCGTGGACGGCATCCTGGCCGGGCTCAGCGCCGAGCCGGCCGCCCTGGCCAGCGCCGTCGGCCAGGCGCAGGCGCTGCTCGGCTAGCCTGGGGCGGCCCAGGGGAGGAGCCGCGGTGCCAGCCGATTACGCGCAGATCCGGGACGAGAACATCGCCCGGTACGGCTGGGACACGGCCGTGCTCGACCTGCTCGGGCACCTGTACAGCGAGCGCACCCACTTCCTCTACGAGCTGATCCAGAACGCCGAGGACGCCGGCGCGACCAACCTGGCGTTCGAGCTGTCGGCCGGCCAGCTGGAGGTCCGGCACGACGGCCGGCCGTTCACCGCGGCCGACGTCCGCGCCATCTGCGGGGTGGCCCGGACGGACAAGGCCGGCGACCTGACCAAGATCGGCCAGTTCGGCATCGGGTTCAAGGCGGTCTACGCGTACACCCGCACGCCGCGGATCTACAGCGGCAGCGAGCATTTCCGGATCGACAGTTACGTCCGGCCGGCCGCGGTGGACCCGCTGGACGAGGCCGGGCCGGGCACCGTGTTCGTGTTCCCGTTCGACCACGGTGGCGTGCCCGCGGCCGTCGCGGCGGCCGAGATCCGCGCCGCGCTGGCCGAGCTTGACCCGGGCATCCTGCTGTTCCTGCGGAGTATCACCCGGATCCGGGTCGGCGGGACCAGCGTGGCCGGCCCGGTCATCGAGCGCCGCACCGGCCCGGGCGGCGGCGCGCGCCGCCAGGTCACGCTGGCCAAAGGCGGGCGCACCGAGGACTGGCTGGTCTGGTCCCGCCCGCTGGACCACCTGGGCCACGCCGGCCGCCAGGTCGAGATCGCCGTCCAGGTCCAGGCCGGCCAGGTCGTGGTCCAGGCCAGATCCCCGCTCGTGGTCTACTTCCCGACCGAGAAAGAGACCTCCCTCGGCTTCCTGATCCAGGGCCCCTATCGCACAACGCCCGCCCGCGACAATGTGCCCGAGCATGACCCGGCCAACCGGGCGCTGGCCGGGGAGACCGCCGTGCTGCTCGCCGGCGTTCTGCCGGACCTGCGGGCCAGCGGGCTGCTCACCGTGGCCGCGCTCCAGGCGCTGCCGCTGGACGCGGCCCGGTTCCCGGCCGGCTCGATGCTGCGCCCGCTGTTCGGTGCGGTGCGCGACGCCCTGGCCGGGGCCGGGCTGATCCCGGCCGGGGGCGGCGGGCACCGCGCCGCCCGGGAGCTGTGGCTGTGCGGTGAGCCGGCGCTGCGCGCCCTGCTCAGCCCGGGACAGGCCGGCCAGCTGGCCGGGGCCGGCCGGCCGCTGTGGTTCGCCGACGGGGCCATCACCGAGACCGGGACCCCGCTGCTGTGGCACTACCTGCGCGACGAGGCCGGCGTCCCGGTGCTCACCCCGGCCGGCTTCGCCGCGCGGCTGACCGGCGAGTTCCTGGCCGCCCAGCCCGACGAGTGGATGGCCCGGCTGTACGCGTTCCTGGACGGGTACCCCTCGCTGTGCCGCGAGCGGGGCCCGGCCCGGGACAAGCCGGTCATCCGGCTGGAGGACGGCCGCCAGGTGGCCGCGTTCGGGCCGTCAGGCCAGCCCGCCGTGTACCTGCCTGGCCCGGCCAGGAGCACTGGGCTGCCCACCGTGCGGCGCGCGATCGCCAGGGAGCCCGCGGCCCGGCACTTCCTGGCCGGGCTGGGCCTGGCCGAGCCGGATCTGGTGACTGGGGTGCTGGACGGCATCCTGCCCCGGTACGCGGAACTGGACGTGGCCCAGCTGGACCCGGTCCAGCACGCCGCCGACCTGGAAGCCATCATGCGGGCGCTGGACGAGGCGCCCGCCGGCCACCGGGCCCGGCTGCTCGGCCAGCTCCAGCAGACTGCGTTCCTGGTCGGCGAGAACGCCGCCACGGGCGTTAAGCAGCTGATGGTCCCGGGGGAGCTGTACCAGCGCAGCCGGGAACTGGAGGCGTACTTCGACGGGAACCCGGACGCCTGGTTCGCGGCGGACGGGTACGGGCCGTGGCTGGTGCAGCTGCGGGACATGGGGGTGCGGCCGGAGGTGCGGCTGCGGGCCCGGGCCGCGGACCCGCTCGGCTACGTGGTGACGGTGGATGAGTTCGCCCGGCACGAGCGCGGCGTGGACGGGTTCGACCCGGTGGCCGGGCTGGACGGGCTGGACCACGCGCTGCGCCACCCGGCGGCGGCCCGCTCGGAATACGTGTGGAACGCGCTGCTCGTGCCGCACCGGGATCTGGTCGCCGGGGTGGTGGAGAAGTCCGTCCACGACGGGTTCCGGGACGCCAGCCGGGAGACGGTGCACTCGGTGCTCGGCGCGGCGGCCGCCCGGGAGGCGTGGCTGCCCGGCCCGGACGGGCGGTTCCGTGTCCCAGCCGAGCTGTCCCTCGACGACCTGCCACCGGGCTACCGGCGCGACGAGATGCTGGCCCGGGCGCTGGGCATGAGCCAGCCTGCGGTGGCTGAGGCGGCCCGGCAGCTCGGCGTCCCGCCGGACGTGCTGTGGGGCCTGAGCGCCCACCCCGACCTGGTCGCGCTGATCGAGCGCGAGCTGAAGAACCGGGGCGGCGGGGATGCTCTCTAGCGGGCGGGAATCAGCGCCGCTTGGCACGAAATGACACTGGCCGGCTGACGCCGGCGGCTTAAGTTGGGCACTTCCGCCCAGCCTTGGGCGGAAGCTTCCTTCTGGTGCTTTCCTGACGTTCACCGGTATGGCCCGGGCGATAAATATCTAACTATCCAGGCGGCCCAGAAGAAGGGATGTGACGCCTTGCGGCGGCAACTGACCGGGTCGATACTGGAACAGGATCGCTGCGTACCGAAATTGAATCAACCCGTGTCCACATTCTCATGTCCGCATTCGCGTAGATCACAGCTTTTGCTCCCCAGGAGAGAGTTATGTCGGAGGACCTCATTCCCGCAGCAGCCTCTGTTGCAGGCCCAGCGGCACCGGAACCGGCTCGGGCCACTGACCCATCCCGGCGGGTGCCGCACGCCGTAGCAGGGGAGTCGCCCCGCCGGCCTGCCTGACCGGCCGGCCGGCCATGCGGCTGAGGGGCCTGCCGTGCCAGCGGTTAAGGGCCACTGCGCGATTGCAGGTGCCCGGTGAGCGGCGGCCGGCAGCGGATAACGGGGCTCTGGACGGGCCTGGCCAGCTCAAGCGCGGTAAACCTGCTGGCCACCTTCCTGGCTGCCTTGCTGGTCACCGCCATCGACATCACCGTGTATGCCACGACCCGGGGCGGTGCTGGGCAGACGATGGCCCTGGCCGGGATGATTGCCGCCAGTGCGGTGGTGTCCGGTGGTGTCATCGGCTTCCTATTCGCGTTGCCCCGCAGCGTGACGGTTGTCATTCCATCGGGCCGGGCCGGGTCGCACAAGCAGCTGACAGATATCACGGTCCGCCCCAACACGAACCTCGAGGAAGTCTCCGACTGGGTGGTGAAGATAATCGTCGGGCTGACCCTGACCCAGCTGGGAAAGGTTCCCCGCGTCGCCAGCGGGCTTTTCGATCTGCTCGGCCGTTCCCTTGGCGGCTCGCCCCAGGACGTAATCTTTACTGGCTCGCTCATAGTTTTCTGCTCGATAGTTGGATTCCTCATGGGCTGGCTCTCCACGCGCATGTTCATCGGCAGGTGGATGGCGGTGTCGGACCGGCCGCTCGAGGCTGCGGAAGCCGCAGCGGCGCAGCGTCACGATGGCCAGATGCAAGAGGCGATAGCGCACGCGCGAGCCGGGATGAGCGGGCCGGAGAGCCAGCCGGCGAGCCGGGGGGATCCCGGTACGGTAAGCATTCCGGAGAGCCGGCAGTCAGTGTGAGCATCACCGCAGACCGCCAGCCCGGCCGGAGCGGACCCGGCCAGGCCTGCTGTACTCCTGCTGACCAGTCCGCCGGCCAGTGTCCTGAATCGTTGATTCGTCGGCAGCAGCAAGGCTGCCCGGCTTCGTGAGCCGTCGGCCCGTGATGCGCCATGGTGGGCTGGGGCCGGCCACGGCCGTCATCACCTGCGGCGCCGCCGGACCGTGATCTTGAAGTGCCGGGTGGCTGTGCCGGAGGCGTTCGTCGTGGTGATGATGACCCGGTAGCGGCCGCGGCTGCCAGTGGCCGGGGTCCCGGCGATGACGGCGGTCCCGTCGCCGTCGGTGAAGGTGACGCCGCGGGGCAGTAGCCCGGATTCGGCCAGGGCCGGGGCCGGATAGCCGGCGGCCCGGATGATCCGGTGCAGCGCCGCGCCCACCCTGGTGCTGATAGCCAGGATCTTGGGGAGGGCTGGGCCCGGGTGACGGTCAGGGTGAACGCCTGGGTCGCGGTACCGTACTTGTTCCGGGCGGCCAGGGTCAGCCGGTACGGCCCGGCTGCCATCTTGGTGAGGTCCCGGAGATGGCTGGACGACTGGCGGGTGGTCAACCGCTCGGTGGCCGGCGCCCTGGCCAGCCTGGACATGACCCCGGGTGACCTCGGCCTGGTCATCAGCACGCACCTGCACTTCGACCACTGCGGGCAGAATGCCGTCTTCCCGCACGCGGCCTGCTATGTGCAGCGCGCCGAACTGGCCCGGGCCGAGCGGGAGTCGCCTGAGTTATATGACTGGCTCGGCTTCGGCAATGCCCGGTTCGGGCTGCTGGACCGGGAAGCCGAGATCCTGCCCGGCCTGTCCGCGCTGGCCACGCCGGGGCACACGGCGGGGCATCAGTGTGTGCTGCTGGCTTCCGGGGCCGGGGACGGCGCGGCCGACCTGCTGATCGGGGACGCCGCCTACACGCCGCGGGTGTACACCGAACCGCCGGAGGGCGACCTGCTGCCCGGGCAGGCCAGCGACCCGGTGAGCTGGCGGGAGTCCCTCGGCCGGATCCACCGGATGGCCCCGGAACGGGTGCACTTCTGCCACCACACCAGGGTGATCCACGGCTGACCGGCCCGGCCGGGCGAGGCTGGCCGGGCCGGCCGGTGCTCAGGGCCGGCCGGCGAACACGCCCGGCGGCGGTGCTGGTGACGGCTGGGCGTGGGCGTCGGTGACGGGTTTCGCGCCTGCTGTGAAGCGGCCCAGCGCCGCGCCGTGTACCAGCCGGCCGGGGAAGGGGTCGCCCGCTGCCCGCCGGGTCAGGCCGGCCAGCGGCAGCTCATGGTGGGCCGCGGCGAGCACCAGGTTGCCGAACCGGCGGCCGCGCAGCACGGCCGGGTCGGCGATCAGGCACACCTCGGGGAACACCGAGCGGACCGTGGCCACCTGGGCCCGCGCGTAGGCCAGCGGCGGGCCGTCGCCGACATTGGCCACGTAGCAGCCGGCCGGGCTGAGCGCGCGGGACGCCGCGCCGGCGAACTCCGCCGAGGTCAGGTGGGCCGGGGTCCGGGCGCCCGCGAAGACGTCCGCCACCACGAGGTCGAACGACCCGGCCGGCACCTGTTCCAGGACGGCGCGCGCATCGGCGACCCGGATCCGTACCCGGCCCGCGCTGGCCCGCCCGGCGCCCGGACGGCGGGGCGGCTGGTCCAGTGGCAGCCACCGGCGCACCAGTGCCACCAGTGCCCCGTCGCACTCGGCCGCCAGCTGGCTGGACCCCGGCCGGGTGGCCGCCACGTAGCGGGCCAGGGTGAGCGCGCCGGCGCCCAGATGAAGTACGCGCAGCGGCTGGCCGGGCGGTGCGGCCAGGTCGGCCACGTGGCCGATCCGCCGGATGTACCCGAAGTCCAGGTACTCGGGATCGTCGAGGTCGACGTGCGACTGCGGGACATCATCCACCAGCAGCACCCAAGCGCGCGGCCGGTCCGCATCGAGCAGCAGTTCGGCCATCCCCGAGTGGACCCGCTGCCGCAGCGGCGGCCGGAGACGGTCATCCTGCCGGTGGGGCATACCCACCAGTATCGCCCGGAATGCGGGGTATCAGCGGGCCCGGTCCCGGGTGCTGGCCATGGACGGCGCCCGGGCGTGGGCGATCGCCTCGGTGCGGGAGCTGACGCCGAGCGCGCGGTAGCTGTGCTGCAGGTGCGTGTGCACGGTGCGCACGCTCAGCCCGAGCGCGCGGGCCACGGCCCGGTCGGAGTTCCCGGCCGTACCCGTTCAGGGCCACGCTGATCATGCCGTCGCCCGGGGCCGGGATGCTCACCACGAGCTGATGGTTCACCCGGGCCGGGCGGTAGAACTCGTGGTACAGGGCGAGCGTGCGGAACTGGCCGTCGCTGGCCACGTCGGGGATCCGGCGGGCGGCGAGGTCGCCGGTCACCTCGTAACAGGGCAGCAGCGGGTGCTCGTGCACCTGCTCCTGGAACAGCTGTCCGGCATCGGGGAAGTCAGCGACTCGGCCGGGTCCATCTGCCACGCCGCCGCGACTGCGCCGGACAGATGGGTACGAGCACGAGTCGGCGGGGACCAGGCTGGACAACAGGCTGATCACGCGGCACGGGCAATCGCCCCCGCCGGCAGGTACAGCTCGGCCAGCCCGTTGCTGAGCTGGTGCAGCAACCGGCCGTGCTGGCTCATGATCTCGCCCCGGTCACCGCATCAGGGTCAGCAAGAATGCCGATACCGAAACAGCCGATGCCGGGCGCAAAGTAGCTGAGACCTGCTGGCCGCCCCGGCCGCGAGGTGGGGGGGCCCGGAGCTGCCAGCAGGTTGACGCATTCCCCGGGACGGTTGCGCGGCCCGCGCCGGCGTGGGGGGGACACGCACGGCGGCAGGGCGCGGGCCGCGGCCACCCGGCAGCACTGTCATCACGACAGGCGCGCCAGGCGGGAACCCACGGCAGGTTGGGCGCGAGCCGGTGTGGGCTGCCGCCGTACCGCATCTCGCGCCCGGGGGGCCGGGACGCGAGCCGCGCACGCGCGTGGCCCCCGTTGGGTTCTTCAACCTCAGCCAAACGTAGTCCCTGACTGACCAGACAGTCCAGGCATACCGGGGATAGCGTCCGGCCGGCTCCATCTCACGGGTGCCGCCGCGGCGAGCGGATCACCGATCCCGGCTAACGGTCCCGGCTCACGGCGGAGGCCGATGCCCGCCGTCGTGCCCGCGGCGGCCAGGCCCGCGGCGGCCGCGAGGTGCATAACTGCCTGGTGCCTAGATCGCGCCGCGGCGGGAACTTCGAGTCCCCGGCCTACCCGACAGTCCGGAAATAACCAGGGACACACCCGCTTGCCGCACGGCTGGTGAGGATGGGGGCGGCACCGCTGGGCTCGGCCGGGCTGTTCGCCCGCGCCCGGCAGCGCGTGCACGTGACGGCGACCTGGCCGGCCGCCCGCGGGCTGGTGCTGGCCCTGAGCGGCCCAGTAACCACCGGCGGTGGCAGCGTGCCGCTCACGGTGCGCCCGACCAGCGGAGCGTGAACTGCCGCAGCGTATAGCCGAACGTGTTGACCGTCGGCTGGATGAAGTTGTCCCGGATGGTCTGGGTGGCCTCGATCTCGGCGCTGCGCAAGAGCGGCTGGGTCACCAGCGGCGCGTGGGTTGATTTGTAGTAGGCGATCTGCTGGGCCTGCGCGTACAGCACGGCCGGGGAGAACTGCGGCCGGAGCAGCACGCCGCAGCCGAAGCCGGGGTAGGTCCAGCTGTGCTGGGTGGCCACCGGCTTGGACGGCAGGTTGTCGATCGTCACGTCATGAGCGGACCGGGGCAGCTGCGGGGCGGGCAGCACCATCGTGACCGTCACCTGCCCCGGCTGCCCACCCCGCGGCCTACTCAGCACCTGGAGCCGGTAGTGGCCACTGGCTGGAGCCCACCAGGCCGGCCCGGGGTTGAGGTCGACGGTGGCCGAAGCGTGGCCCGCGGCGTAGAACGTGCTGGCGTACCAGCACGGCCAGATGCCGATGCTCTTGGAGACCTTGCGCGTGAACACGAACGTGAAGTTGGCCTGGCCCAGGGCGGGCCGGGAGATGCCCTCGATCTTCTGCAGCACCCATGGGCCCAGGTCGGTGTTGGTCGTCGTGCCGGCCGTGATGGTCTGCCAGGGCCAGCCGAACTTCACCGTGGGCAGGTGCACATTGAGGCCCAGGAAGTGCAGCGACGCCGCCAGTGCGGCCAGGACCATGGACGCGATAGCGCGGCGGAAGATGAACCCCGCCGCGGCCAGGGCCAGGGCCCACTTGACCGAGCGGGGGATCCCCAGCCGGGGCCGTCGCTGGCCGCCCGGCGGGGCCGGCCGCCCGGGCCGGTGACCGGTGGCCGGCCGCGGCGCGGCGGCGGCCGGATCAGCCTCCTGGTAGCGGGCCTGGCCCGGGCTGGCGGGCCGCAGCCGGGGCGGTGGCCCAGCCGGGAAGAGCAGCGAGCGGAGCATGCGAGTCACCTTTTCCTGGGCTGGGTGCGGGCATCGCGCATGGCCTAGACCACCGCCGGGTAACCGAGACCGAGCATGATCGGAACGGCCCCGAACGGGCGCCGGAACCGCGCGCCGGGCTTGTCGGGCGCGTCCGGCTCGGCGATCCTGGGCCACCGCATGTGCAGATGGGCCGTGGTCAGGCCCGCTACCGAGTAGGGGAACTCCAGGGCCGATGTGCGGTGCACCACCAGCAGCCGGCCCCAGCGGAACGCGGCGAACACGTTGGCCAGATCGGTCACCGACAGCGGCTGCCGCTCGGTCAGGTCGATCTGGTACACCCACCAGGCCATGTCCCGCAAGTCGTCGGCGCACTGCTCGAGGGCCGCCGAGCGGGTGGCGTAGCTGGTCCCGTCCAGATTGACGGCGCCCAGCTTCTCGCCGTGCACCGGCGAGTACCCGGCCCGGGCCTCGCACTGCATCCAGTCCGCCGCGGCCAGCACCTTCCACGGAATGTCGGCGTGCGTGCCCACCTCCCGGTACAGCGGTTCCTGCCGGCGCAGCGGCATCTTGGCCGAGGTCAGGAACGCGGTGTGCACCGGTCCCGGGATCTCAGGCCGGTACCGGCGCAGCGTGGTCCAGGCTGGCCGGCTGCCCGCCGCCGGCGATGACCGGCCGCCAGGCCGCGGCAGCTGCGCCGCGGTGAGCACCGCGTGCGCCGGCTCCGCGGTGGCTGCGCGGCTGCGCGGGCCGGGCCGCCGGTCGGCGCGGACCGACGCGCTGGGCGCCGGCTGTGCCGACCGTGCGGAGTTGGCCGGTGTGCGGGCGGCGGGCCGGGTGGGTGGCGGAGCGGAAGCCGACACTCCCGGGATCGAGGCCTGGCCGGGGAGGGGTGCGCGGCCCGGACCGGAACTGGTGGCTCGGTGCTGGGCCGGGGCCGGGGCCGGCGCGGACGGCCGGGCCGGCCCTTGACGGTGTGTGCCGGTTGGCGCGGCGGCCGGGGTGCCCGGGGCGGCGGGTGTGGTAGCGGCCGGGGGCGTGCTGCTGGGAGTGGCTGACCGCCGCAGTGCACGCCTGCCTGTGCCCCGAGCCGGGGGCGTCGCAGTGGCCGTGGCCCGGGGCTTCGCCGTGGCCGGCCGGGTGTCCGGCCCGCGGCCGGTGGGAGCGGCTGACGGGGTGGGCGCAGGCGAGGCCGGGTGGCTGCCCGCGGGTGCGGGGCTGTGCGCGGGTGCGCGACTGTGCGCGGGTGCGGGACTGTGCGCGGGTGCGGGACTGTGCGTGGGTGCGGGGCTGTGTGCGGGTGCGGGGCTGTGCGCGGGTGCCGGAGCCGGCGCGTCGTACTGGTACAGGTTGTACTGCCGCATCAGGCTGATCAGCTTCGCGCCGTACTGCGGGTCGGTGGCGTAGACGCCGGTGAGCGCGTTGGCGAACGCGTTGGGTGCCTCCCGGACGGCCATGGCCTGCTGGTAGTAACCGCTGTCGGCGAGCAGCTGCCCGTGGTCGGCGATGCTCTCGGCGAAGTTGTGATACACCCGGAACGGGGCGGTCGTGCTGACCCACTGACCGTTCTCGTACTCCTGGGTAGGCATTGAGTCGCTGCCGGCCGGGCCGGCGCCCTTCATGCCGAACAGGTTGTAGTCCTGGCTGGCCAGCGTGCTCTGGCCCCAGTTCGACTCCGCGATGGCCTGGGCGATCGTTACCGCGGCCGGGACCCCGTAGCTGCGCTGCGAGGCGATCGCGCCCGGGGCCACCGCGTCGATGAATGCCTTCTGCGCGGACTCCTCGTCCACCGGTCCGGTGCTGGCCGTCGTCTGGCCGTGGCCCTGGCTGGCCGCTTTGGGTGGCTGGCCAGCGGGCGCGTGCCGGCCGCTGATGTCCAGTCCCGGGATGGCCGCGCCGCCTGGGGCGGCGGCCTGGTCGGCCAGCACCCTGGAGCCAGCGCTGGAACCATGGTGCGGACCGTGCTGGGCCGGCCTGGGCCCCGTCGCGCCGGGGATGGCGGCGGCACCAGCGGGGGCAGCCACCGCGGCGGCGCTGGCCCGGGCGCTGTGAGCCGGGCGCCCCGCCGCCGGCCCCGGGCCCGCGCCCGGAATGGCGGCCAGCCCGGTGACTGTGTCGGTCCGGGCGGCGTGACCGCCGCCAGGCTGGCCGCCGCGGCGGTGCGCCGGCCGCCCCCCGGCGGCCGGCCCAGCAGGTGCGGAGCCCGGGATGGCGGCCTGCCCGGCTTGGCTGGACCCGCCGGCCCGGGCCGCTGCGTCGTGCGCCTGCCCGGGCCCAGCATGCGGCGGGCTGGCCCCGCCCTGGCTGGCCTGGTCCAGCGCGCCGTTGTTGACGAAGCCGGCCACGCCCTGGGCCGACAGCGGGCCCGGGTACTGGTGCGCATTGACGGAGAAGTTCGGCAGTGAGTCGCCGCCGATCGTGCGCAGTACGCCGTTGGTGTCCGACGTGACCACCTCGACGTGCTCGTTGAACAGCACCCAGTCGCCGGGCTGCGGCTGATAGCCGTCCGCGAGCGGGTGCCAGCGGTGCTGGGCCTCGGCGTCCTGCAGCACCGAGATGACGCCCGGCGACGACGGATTCGGGTCCACCCGGACGTCGGCCCAGCTGTGCAGCGGCCAGGGGTAGGAGCTGCCGCCAGTCACCCAGCTCTGCTGGCCGACCACCTTGGCTGCCAGCTCCAGTGTGAGGCTGGCGAACGCGGCGCAAGACGGCCCGTGGTCGGCATGATCGATGCTGTCCCGCTGCCAGATCATCGCCTCCATCTCCGCCGGTGTGTTGTGCTGGGCCAGCTGCAGGTAATGCTCGGCCACGTTGACGATGGCCGTGCGCAGCGTGGCATCGCTGGCCGGAGCGTGCTTGATGGAGTGCTGCAGGGCCAGCAAATTGATCGGCAGGCTGGTGGGCGACGAGAAGTCGACGGCGGTCCGGGGCACGAACGAGAAACCCGTGATCGCGCCGCCCGCGCTGAGGCTGACCAGCGCGGTGGCCTGCTGCCACCACGGCGAGCTGGCGCCCGGCACGGAATTCACCTCCTCACGGATGCTGATAGGGCCGCCCGCACGGCGGGCCCGGATACCGGGGCCGCGGGGCTGGGGGTAGCCGAGAGGCGAACGCCCAGGTCAGGGCGCGAGGGCGGAGGCCGGCAGATGGGTCAGGATGAACTGCACCCTCGGGTTGCCGGGATTCTTCGCGTTCTCGAACAGCACCGCCGCGTCCTGGGCGGCCACTGCCGGGGCGCCCACCACCCACTTGAGGTACACGTCCCGCACCAGCGCTGCCTGGCCGCCCGGCGTGAGCGGTCTCGCGCACACGTCCGGGTACCCCTGCCGCGCGTCCAGCGCTGCCGACCCGGTGTACCGGACGCAGTTCGCCGAGCTGCTCTCCAGGCCGGGCTGGACGACCGGGTTGCCGTTACCGTTGGCCACCGTCACGCCGCCGATGATGTCGTTGATGGCGCGCGCCGCGACCTGGATGCTGTCCATCGGGTTGGCGGGGTCATACGGATGGTGCAGGTTCAGCGCGGCCGCGACCTGCCCGCCCTGGCCTGGCGTGATCGGCTCAAGACCCTGCCGCCCGCTCCTGGTGTCCGCGAAGTCCGGGTTGTTGCTGCTGGTGATGAGCGAGAAGACCCACAGGATCTGCCGGGTGCCCCTGGCGCACGCGAAGTTCACCTGGCCTGGCTCGGACATCACGTTGGGGTTCTCGCAGGCCCGGGCGATCTCGTCTTGCACCCGGGCTACGCTGGCTGGCCACGACGCGCCGCCGCTGGACGTCACCAGCAGGATGAACACGCCGAGCAGCGTGGCCACCGCGATGGCGCCGATGACCACCTTCCGGGTGACCGGGAGCTTCCGGCGCCGCGCGCTGGAGCGTCCCTGGTTGATGAGAACGGTGGTGCGGTCCTCATCCGGCGCGCCGTCGGCCTCGTCCAGGCTGGGCTGGGCCAGATCGGCTTCGTCCTGGCCGACGTCGAAATGGCCGGCTTCGCGGTCCTGCGTACCATCCGGTGCAAATCCGTAATCGGGCCGGGGGGCCACATAAGCAGCCCGCGGGCTGGGCACCCGGCGCAGGGTGGGCTGGCATTGGTCGCACTGGCACAGGTCCGTGGCATAACCAGGTTCCCCGGCCGGGCCCGGCCGCGAGCGGGTGAATTCACGCTGCATTGAATCGCGCGCGTCGGATATTTGCCGTTCGACTTCCGCGGTCGTTTTCCTGAGGTCGGCGAGATGCTCGGTCTTAAGCCGGATCATGTCCTCGAAGTAGGTGCTCACTGTCTCACCTCGGGCGGGCGCTGTGGGTCAGGCGGATTCAGTTCCTGGTGACCGGCATGAAGCCTGCCTGCGCGGCGTCTGGTGAGCAGCGGGTGCGGTTGCGCGCACCTTGAGGGCGGCGGGGCGGGACGGGCCGGGGGTGGCTCAGGCCAGGTCATCGGGAAGCCTGTCGGCCCCGTGTGGGGGAAGCCGGTCCGGTCCGTGCCCGCCACCGCGATGGCGATGGCGGCCGCGGACGGTGATCCGGCAGCGCGAGCGACCTCAGGCATGAAGGTATTAGAACATAAGTACGATGGAACTGGGAAGCCGGTTTGCCTAGAACACTAGTTCGAAATCTGTGCTGTCAGCCGTGGCCTCGGCGCTGAGCTGGGATGATGCCGGGCCGCCGCCACGTCCGCTGACGTGGGAAGCTGCCCAGGACGGTACCGGCCGGGTCTGACAAAACCGGCCACGCCCCGGTGGGCCGGTGGGCCGGTGGGCCAGGTCTCGCGGCGGGTGGTCGGCAGCCTGGCGGTCAGCCAGCCCGTGGCCGGCGGTCCGGGTCGCCCGGGGACGCCTGGGCCCAAGTGCCTGCCGCGGGCGTATCCCCGTTGCGCCCGTGGCCGGACGGTGCACTGGCGGCGGCGCCGGTGTCCAGGGCGGGCTGGCGGCCGTTGCGCCACGGCTGGACTCGGGCCAGCCAGTATGCGCCGCCGCCCAGCGCCACCACACACAGGATCCAGCCCAGCGCGGTCGTGCCCACCCCGATGTACTTGAGGCCGGACGCGAAGATGACGAACGTGATGATGGGCCGGATGTAGCGGTCCGGGGCCCGGGACGACAGGAACGAGCCGATCAGCACGGCAGGTACGCTGCCGATCACGATCGACGCGGTCACCCCGAACTGCACCGTGCCGAAGATCAGCGCGCCGACGGCGGCCGCCGCGGTCAGCGGGACGGCCTGGGTCAGGTCCGTGCCCACCAGCTGTCCCGCGCTGAGCAGCGGGTAGAGGAAGAGCAGCAGCACGATCATCAGCGATCCGGAACCGACCGACGTCATGCCGACAATGACCCCGCCAATGACGCCGATCAGCACGGTTGGCAGCGGGCGAACGGTGATCTTGTGCACGGTGCCAGTGCGCACGGTGCCCGACCTGCGGTCCAGGATGTAGCGCAGCACCATGGCCGCCGCACCGACCAGCAGCGCCGCGCCGAGCGCGACCTCGACGTGTTTCTGCTGGGCCGAGCTGCCGCCGAGCACGTGCAGCAGATACGCGCCCAGGAACGCGGCCGGCACAGAGCCGAGCACCATCCAGCCGACCAGGCGCAGGTTGACCGTGCCCTTGCGTAGGTGCACGGCCGCGCCTACGGGCCGCATCAGCACCGCGGCGACCAGGTCGCTGGAGATGGCGGCCGAGGGCTTGACCCCGAACAGCAGGATCAGCATCGGAGTCATCAGTGCACCGCCGCCCGCCCCGGTGAGCCCCACGAGCAAGCCGACCACCGCGCTGCCCAGGACGATGTAGGGGTTGACGGTCATGGCTGGTCTCACTTCCTGCCGCGCGCTGGACGCCGAATTCCCTAGAAACCTCGGTCCAAATATAGGCATCGCCAGGCAGATGTCTATAGCGCCGCCGAGAAAAGTGGGCAATGCAAGGGCGGGAAAGTTACCTACTATAGCTAGCGATATAGACGAGAAGGACGGGCGTAACGTAATTCGGTACCGCAACCGGCTCAACCGCGACTATGACCTCTGCTGCCGCGGCAACGTGTGATCTTGCCGGGCGCCGGGTGCTGTCCCGTCCGCCCGCGCCGGGCCGGCCGCGGCGATCACCTGCCGCTCAGGCCACGGCCCGGCACAGCACCGCGAACGCGAGGATGGCGCCGTTCAGCACCACGACCCCTTTGTCCGGCGGGCCGGGCTCCGGGTCCAGGGTGAGCAGCATGCCCCCGCACATCGCAGCCTCGATCTCCCGCTCCAGGACGGCCAGGAAGTACGTAGCCGCCAGCAGGTAGCCGGGACTGCTGCGGGTGGGCCCAGTGACCGACGGGAGGTACAGCAGCGGCGCGCTGGCTATTCCGCCGCCACTGGGGTTCCAGCCCCGCGGGCTGATCGGCAGGTTCAGCACCACGTGCACGGCCGCCCGCGGGTTGACGATGAGCGTGCCCACCATGGGGGCCGTCAGCTGGACGGCGAACGGCGCCGGGCGGGCCGGGCCGGGCCTGCGGGGAGGGCTGGGCCAGGCCCAGCCGGGCGCCGGCGGTCGCTGCCTCGGTGCGGTTGCGCACGCCAAGTTTGCCAAGGATCCGGGAGACATGCACGGCTACGGGCCGCTCGCTGATGAACAGCGGAGCCGGGTCACGCCGGGCCGGCGTTCCGGTTCCGCCAGCCAGCGTCGGGTCGCGGTGTCCAGGGCCTCGTCGCGAAGCGTGGCGGCCAGCAGTACGGGGGCATGGTGCAGCCGGACGGTAAGGAAGGCCAGTAGTTCCCGGGACGAATCGTCGGCCCAGTGCAGGTCCTCCAGCACGAGGACGAGGGGCGCGCGGGCAGCCAGCTCGCGGAGCAGACCGAGCACGCGGACGAAGCCGGTGCCGGGCGGCCAGCATGTCGGCGGCGCCACCGTCGTCGAGCAGCCAGCCCGCCTGCTCGCCCAGGGCGGCGGCGAACGGCCCGTAGGCCAGGGCGGCCCCGGCGGCCGGGCGGTCGGCCGCACCAATCTCAGGGGGGAAGCGGTCATGCGCAAGACCATCACCACCACTGTCGTCACGGCGGCCGCGGCTGGGAGCGGGGCCGGCATCGCCCTGGCCAGCACCCACGGGGGGAGCGCGAACGGCACCGAATCGTTCCAGATGATGAGCACGTCGCGAACCAGTCCGCAGACCGCCGTCATCGCCCACGGCGTGTTCACCGCGCCCGGGGTGGACAACGAGTACGCGCACAACACGGCCACGTTCGTGTTCCCGGGCGGGACCGTCCGGGTAAAACACTCGGGCGGCACCGGCCAGCAGTCCTTCAACCGGAAGAGCTGCCTGGTCACGGTCAACGAGCACGGCACCTACCAGCTCACTGGCGGCACCGGCCGGTACGCCGGGATCTACGGCCACGGCCGTTAGCGGCTGCACATCATGGCCGTCGCCCAGCGTTCCGGCGGCAAGTGCTGGCAGTCCAGGGCACCGCTCGCGTTCCACCAGGTGATCACCGCGAGCGGGCCGGCCAGCCTGCCGTGACCAGCACCGATCCAGGCTGTGCCCGGCTGCGGCGGTGGCCGGGCACAGCCAGGTAGTCAATTCGCCGCCCGGATTACGCATTGCTTCCGATGTGCGCGGCAGCCGGTTCCGGCAGCGTGAGCTGCGACAGCGCTGGCCGGCCCACCGCAGCCGCGGCGACCAGGCTGGCCGGGCAGGCACCTGAGGGGAACGTAGTCATGCGCAAGACCATCACCGCGACGATCGTCGCGGCCGCTGCGACGGCTGCCGTGGGGGGCGCCGGGATCGCCGCCGCGAGCAGTCAGGCCGCGGGCACCACGGGGACCGAGTACTTCCAGGCCATGAGTACCAACGGCACGTCGTCCACGACGAGCGTGATCGGCTACGGCGTGTTCACCGGCGCCGCGGTGGACCATGAGCAGGCACACAACGTGGACACGTTCGTGTTCGCCAATGGCACGATCCGGATCCGGCACGCGCCCAGCGGCAGGACGCAGCAGTCCGTCAACCCGAAGACCTGCCTGCTGACCGTCGACCAGCACGGCACCTACCGGATCACCGGCGGGACCGGACACCACGCCGGGATAAGCGGGCACGGCACGTACCGGCTGAGCATCCTGGCCGTCGCGGCGCGCACGGCGGGTAAGTGCGCGATGTCCAAGCCGCCCGCCGGGTTCCACCAGCTGATCACGGCGAGCGGCCCGGTGACGCTGAAGTAGCCACACCAGTACCAGCCTGCGCCCGGCCCCCACTCGGTGGCCGGGCGCAGAACTGTCAGCACCGGGCCGGACAATCGGGCCATGGTCACCACGGCGGACGTGCGGGAGGTGGCGCTATCGCTGCCGCGCACCGAGGAGCACCTGATCTACGACCGGGTCAAATTCCGGGTCGGCCCGATCGTGTATGCCGCGCTGTCCCGGGACGAGACGATCCTGGGCTTCGGCTTCCCCCGCGATGAGCGCGCCGCGCTCATCGCGGCCCAGCCCGACCGGTTCCTGCTGGCCCGGGCCAGCGACGCACGATACCAGTGGGTAAACGCCCGGATGGCCACGCTCGGCGTGGCCGAGATGCGCGAGTTCGTGACCGACGCGTGGCGCATGGTGGTGCCGAAGCGGGTGGCCGCCGCCCATCTCGGCGGCTAGCTACCCCCGGCCCGCCGCGTGGGGGCGCGGGGGCGCGGGGGCGGGGCGGCGGCCGGGACCAGCCGGGGCGGGGTGGCCGATAGCGTTCGGGGTATGACGATCCAGACGCGCCCGCTCGGGCGGACCGGCGCCGATGTGACGATCCTCGGCTACGGGGCGATGGAACTGCGCGGCCAGCCGCACGGGCCGGCCATCGCGGACGAGGACGCCGGCCGGCTGCTCAATGAGGTGCTGGACTCCGGCATCAACCTGATCGACACGTCCATCGATTACGGGCGCAGCGAGGAGCTCATCGGGCGTTACCTCGGCCACCGCCGCGATGAGTACTTTCTCGCGTCCAAGTGCGGCTGCCTGCTCGGCCCACCGCCGGCCGGGGCGCGGCCGCCGTTCCCGCACGACTGGAGTGCAGGCAACGTGCGCGCCGGGGTGGAGCAGAGCCTGAGCCGCCTCGGCACCGACCGGCTCGACCTGGTCCAGGTGCACATGTCGCCGAGCCTGGCCCAGCTGGCCGCCGGGCACACGGTGGAGACCCTGGTGTCCCTGCGCGACGAGGGCAAAGTCCGCTTCATCGGGATGTCCGGCATCCTGCCCAACCTGCCTGACCACATCGCCATGGGCGTGTTCGACGTGTTCCAGATCCCCTACTCGCTGGTACAGCGGGAGCATGAGGAGCTGATCACCGAGGCGGCCGCGGCGGGCGCGGGCACGCTGATCCGCGGCGGCTCCGCACGGGGCGGGCCGGCCGACGACAAGGGCTGGCGGCAGGGGCCGCTGGGCCTGCCGCCCGGGGAGGGGCAGCGGCGGTGGGAGTCAGCCGGCGTCGACGCCCTGCTCGACGGCGTGCCGCGGCTGGAGTTCGTGCTCCGGTTCACGCTCAGCCACCCGGCGCTGTCCAGCACCATCGTGGGCACGTCCAGTGCCGGTCACCTGCGGTCCAACGTGGCCATGGCGGAGAAGGGCCCGCTGCCCGCCGACGTGTACCAGCGGGCCAAGGACGCGGTGCCGGCGGTCAGTGGATAGACGGTTACGCCGGGCCGTCGCCCGGCGCGGCCGGGTCGTTTCCGGCCAGGTCGAACTCGCCGTTGCGCACCCCGGCGAGAAAGGCGGCCCATTCGGCGTGGGAGAACGCGAGCACCGGCCCGGATGGGTCGTGGGAGTGCCGCATGAGCACGGATCTGGCCACAAACGCCACTTCGGCGCAATCGCCGACATCTGAGGCTGTGCTCTTGCGCCACACCGCGCCCGTTGGTTCCGCGTCGTCCACGCTTCCTCCTCCGGTGCAGTCGGGTGGACATTCCTGGCCGGGCAATGGGGAATCATGGACCGTTGACGCGATTGGTGCGCTGGGGCATCGCACCCGGCACAGGCGCGGGACTCGCTGGCGCTGAATAACGCGCACGCCAATGCCCGCTGAGCATGCTAAATCAACGCAGACCCCCCGGAACTTGTCCAGGACACAGTGTAAGCGTTGCCTCGCGAACCGCCTAGCCGCGGATCAAGCCACCTCCTTGGCTGCCTCAGCCAGGAAGTTTTCGGTCCCCGCACGCCCCAGAGACAACTCGCGCAACTGCTCGAACCGTTCCCGGTAGGCCACTATCTCGTCCGGGTCGTCGCGGTTGAGGAACTCGCCCTGCTGGTTTTCTAGATAGACCGTGTCGTCGTCCGCGTCGTCCGGAAACTCGTAGATCACGAATGAGCCGAGTGTCCCGGGATGGATCCCGGCGCTGAACGGCACCATCTCCACGGTGACGTTCGGTTTGGCGCTCACTTCGATGAGCCGCTGAAGCTGGCCGCGCATGACGGCCGGCCCGCCCACCTGGCGGCGGACCACAGCCTCGTCCATGACGAAGAACAGCAGTGGCGGGTCAGCCCGGTCGAGCAGTTCCTGACGGCGCATCCGGATTCCGACCAGCACATCGAGCTGGTCCCGGGGGCGCTGTGGGTTGTTCCTCTCCAGCACGGCCCGGGCGTACTCCTCGGTCTGCAGCAGGCCCGGCACCACGGACAGCTGGAAGTTGCGGCTGATCGTGGCGGCGGCTTCGTACTCGATCAGCTGGAGCAGCTCGCGCGACGCGACGTCGCGGTATTCGCTCCACCACCACCGCTCGCGCGCCACCCGGCCCATGGCCACCAGGTCCGCAACCCGGTGGCTGTCGGTGATCTTGTAGTACTGCAGGATGGCCTTGAGGTCGTTGGTCGAGATGCTGACCGACCCGTTCTCGATCCGGATCAGCTTGGACAGCGACCAGTCCATCGCCTCGGCCACCTCGTCCTGGGTCAGCCCGGCTGCTACCCGAACCCGGCGCAGTTCCGCGCGGAGCCGCCGCCGCTGCACGACCGGTCCTGGGCCACCTCCTGCTCCCATGCCGCCCCCCTGCCTGCCGGCAACGAGGCAAATGCCGGCCTAGCCACATAGCAGACTGCCACTTTTCATTTATCACGAAGCAGAAGCATTGGGTCAGCCACCCCCTGCTGTACGTGATCCATGCCGGCCCGTGACCGGTTGCTGAACCTGCGCGGCCCGGTAGCCCGGTCGTCCCTGGTGCCGGGTAAGGCAAGCCGCACTCTGCGGCCACCTCGCAGAGTGCCATATGGCTGATGGCTGTATAACTTTTGGGCATATGGCATAGTGCACCCCTAGCTCAAAGGGTGCGCGAGCGAGGGCGGTGGCCATGTTCCTGCTCATCATCCTGACCTTCCTGGTGGGCATCCTGCTGGGTGCCCTGGCCGGGGCCTGCTGTGCGTCCGGTACCTGCGGCAGGAGCTGGCCGGGAATCTTGGCCCGCAGCTGCACCGCATGCAGGGCCAGCTAGACGCAGTCGACGCGGAGATTCACCTCGCCCTGGAGACCCGGCACGCCGAGCTGAGCGCCCGGCTCACGAACGACACGACGCGCCAGACCTAGTAGGTCTGGCGCGTCGGGCCGGCGGGGTGGGCCGGTCAGGGATCGCTGCGGGCCGTGCCCTGCGGATCCAGGGCTTCCTGGGTGATGGCCGGCTGCGGGGTGGCCGGCTGCGGGGGGGCCGGGTCCACATCCGCCGCGTCGGCCAGCGCCGACCCGGTCACGGTCGCGCTGGACACCGGCAGGTCCGCCTCGGGCGTGCCCGCGCCGGGCTCCGGCCACTGCTTCAGCTCTACCTGCGGGATCAGCCAGGAGGCCAGGAAGGCCAGCGCGGCGATCGGCACGGCGACCAGGAACACGGTCTGGATCGACTCGGCGTAGCCGGCCACAAAGCCCTGGTGCACGAGCGCGGGCAGGTGCTTGAGCAGCGCCGGGGTGGCGTCCGAGGCGCTGAACCCGGCGGGCAGGCTGATCCCGTGCAGGTGCCTGGCCAGGTTGCCGACCAGCACGTTGGCGAAGATCGCCCCGAAGATCGCGGTGCCGAACGAGCCGCCGATGGAGCGGAAGAACGTGGCCCCGGACGTGGCCACGCCCAGTTCGCTGTGCGGCACGCCGTTCTGCACGATGATCACCAGCACCTGCATGACACCGCCGATGCCCATGCCCAGCACCAGCATGTACAGCGCGTCCTGCCAGCTGGACGAGTGCACGCCCATCAGCGAGAGCAGGAACAGGCCGACGGTCATCACGGCGGTCCCAGCGATCGGGAACATCCGGTACTTGCCGGTCTTGGAGATGATCTGGCCGGAGCCGATCGAGGTGAGCAGCAGGCCGCCCATCAGCGGCAGCAGGTACACCCCGGAGATGGTGGGCGAGATCCCGCGCACTACCTGGAAGAACGCCGGCAGGTAGGTGATAGCGCCGAACATCGCGAAGCCGACGATGAAGCCGACCAGGCTGGTCACCCAGAACACGCGCAGCCGGAACAGGTGCAGTGGCAGCACCGGCTCGGCGGCCTTCCGCTCCACCAGCACGAACACGCCGATCAGCACAGCCCCGGCCGCGCCCAGGATCCAGATCGGCGTCGAGTTCCACGGGTAGGTGGTGCCACCCAGGCTGGTCAGCAGGATCAGCGCGGTGACGGCGAGGGACAGCACCACGAAGCCCAGGTAGTCGATCACGTGGTGCACCCGGGCCAGGTGGCCGGGCACCTGGCTGGCCACGACCAGCAGCGCGATCACGCCGATGGGCACGTTGATGTAGAAGATCCAGCGCCAGGACAGGCTGTCGGTGAAGAAGCCGCCCAGCAGCGGGCCGATCACGGTGGCGAAGCCGAATACCGCGCCGAACAGACCGACGTAGCGGCCCCGTTCCCGCGGCGAGACGATGTCGCCGACGATGGCCTGGGCGCCGACCATCAGGCCGCCTGCGCCGAGACCCTGGATCGCGCGGAACGCGATCAGCTCGATCATCGACGTGCTGATGCCAGACAGGATCGAGCCGGCCACGAAGATGACGATGGCGGCCTGGAAGAAGATCTTCCGGCCGTACTGGTCACCCAGCTTGCCCCACAGTGGGGTGGACACCGTGGTGGCCAGCAGGTACGCCGTGATCACCCAGGCGATATGCGCGCCGCCGTGCAGGTCGCCGACGATGGTCGGCAGCGCGGTGGACACGATCGTCTGGTCCAGCGCGGCGAGCAGCATGCCGAGCATGAGCGCGCCAATGATGAGCAGGATACGGCGGTGGCCCAGCCCGGGCAGGGCGCCGTTGCCAGTGCCGTCCAGTGCGGCCGGCTGACCGCCGGCGGGCGCGGGAGGGGCGGAAGCCATCAGTGGTTGTCCTTTCTGCCCGCCACGATCCCCGTGACGTGACGCAACGCGCAGTCCTCAGGCAGTCCGTCGGCGAGCGCACGGAAGGCCAGGTCGATGAGGGTGGTGAGCGGCACCGTGCCGCCGGAGCCGGCCCAGAAGGAGATGCTGGACCGGAACACGCTGGCCGCCGACGCGGCCAGCAGCGCCGGGTACGGGTCCTGCTCCGGGTCGGCGCCCAGCCGCTCGGCCAGTCCCTCGGTGGCGGCCCGCTCGACCAGGGCCATCTGGGCCGCGTGCGCGGCCCGCAGGTGGGCGTCGGCGCGGGCCTCCTTCATCCGGCGCAGCCAGTCCACCGGGTCGCCGCCCAGTTCGCGGAGCTCGTCGGCCACCGCCTGGGCGTCCTCGGTAATCACGATACGCAGCGCCTCCACGGCCGGCGCAGCGGGCGCCGTCCGCACCAGCCGCTCACGCAGCGATGCGGCGCGGTCCGGGTCGGCGCCGAACAGTGCGGCTTCCTTGGACGGGAAGTAGTTGAAGAACGTGCGCGGCGACACGTCGGCCGCCTCCGCGATGTCCTCGACGGTGACGTGCGCGAAGCCGCGCTGGGCGACCAGGTCCAGCGCGACGCGGCGAAGCGACCGGCGGGTGGCCAGCTTCTTGCGCTCGCGAAGCGAGGCGCGCGGCTCCCCGGTCCCGGTGGTAGTAGCCAGTGTCATTGTGCGCCCACTACAACTTTGCGTGCCGTCTAAACTTGCACGTAGAAGAATATTACACTGAGCGCAACATTGCCCGCTGGGTCGCTATTCCCGCCTGGCCGGGCCAGGTAGCGGGTCACCTCCCCGGTGCCTATGGAGAACCCGCCCCGCACCAGGTCGCGCAGGTCCAGGTACTGGATCAGGGTGTGCAGGTCGGCGGCGAACGTGTCGTAGTCGTAGCCGGTAGTGGGCTGGCTGGACTGGCCGAAGCCGCGCCGGTGGTACGTGATCACCCGGTACCCAGGCCCAGCAGGAGATGGGCCTGCCTCTCCCAGGACGCCCCGCTGAGCGGGTACCCGTGGATGAGCAGGACTGGCTGGCCGGTCCCGTGATCCTCGTAGTACAGCTCGATGTCGGTGCCGTCCTCCCGGCCGGCGGTGACCTTTGCCATGCCGCTGCCTCCCGTGTACGTGCACTTTGCCCTGGCTGAACCACCCGGCCCGGTTTGCCCTGCTCTGCAACCCGGGAGGGGCGGCCATCCGGTGCACAGCGAGGCCGGCCCGGATCCGGTGCGCAGCGCGGGCCGGCCCGGATGACAGACTCGGATGATGCCCGCCACACTGCGCTGCCTGGTCACCGGGGCGTCCGGCTACATCGGGGGACGGCTGGTCCCGGAACTGCTCGCGGCCGGGCACACCGTCCGGTGCATGGCCCGCGATCCCGGCAAGCTTGGCGACCGGCCGTGGTCGGCGGATGTCGAGGTCGCGGCGGCGGACGCGGCCGACGCGGACGCGGTGCGCCGCGCGCTGGACGGCGTGGACGTGGCCTACTACCTGATCCACTCGCTGGGCACCGGGGCCACGTTCGAGCAGCGGGACCGGGACGCCGCCCACGTGTTCGCGGACGCGGCCCGGCAGGCCGGGGTGGGCCGGATCGTCTACCTGGGCGGCATCGTGTCCGGGGCGCCTGGCGAACTGTCGCCGCACCTGAGGTCCCGGGCTGAGGTGGGGGAGATCCTGCTGCACAGCGGGGTACCCACGGCCGCGCTGCAGGCCGCGGTGATCATCGGCAGCGGGTCGGCGTCGTTCGAGATGCTGCGCTACCTGACCGAGCGGCTGCCGGTGATGGTCACGCCGCGCTGGGTGGAGACCCGGATCCAGCCCATCGCCGTCCGTGACGTGCTGCGCTATCTGGCCGGCTGCGCGGCGCTGCCCGCGGAGGTGAGCCGGCGCTTCGACATCGGCGGCCCGGACGTGCTGACGTACGCCGAGATGATGCGCCGGTACGCGGCGGCGGCCGGGCTGCCGCCGCGGGTGCTGATCCCGGTCCCGCTGCTCACCCCGCGGCTGTCCTCGCTGTGGGTCGGCCTGGTCACCCCGGTGCCCGGCGGGCTGGCCATGCCGCTGGTCGAGTCGCTGCGCAACGAAGTGGTCTGCGCCGAGCATGACATCGCGCAGTACGTGCCCGACCCGCCCGGCGGGCTGCTGCCGATCGACGGGGCCATCGCGCTGGCGCTCCGGCACACCCGGGAGGGTGACGTGTCTACCAGCTGGTCGTCGGCCGGCACGCCGGGCGCGCCGAGTGACCCGCTGCCCAGCGACCCGTCCTGGGCGGGCGGGTCGCTGTACGTGGACGAGCGGAGCAGCGTGGTGCACGCCACCCCGGGGGAAGTGTGGCGGGTTATCGAGGGCATCGGCGGCGAAACCGGCTGGTACTCCTTCCCGGCCGCGTGGGCGGTGCGTGGCCTGCTCGACCGGCTGGCCGGCGGGGTCGGGCTGCGCCGCGGCCGGCGCGACCCGCGCCACCTGCGGCCCGGCGACGCGCTGGACTTCTGGCGGGTCGAGGCCATCACCCCGGGCTCGCTGCTGCGGCTGCGCGCTGAGATGAAGCTGCCCGGGCTGGCCTGGCTCGAGCTGTCGGTGGACCGCGGCCAGGCCGGGCAGGCGCGCTACCGGCAGCGGGCCATCTTCCAGCCGCGCGGCCTGGCCGGCCACGCCTACTGGCGGTCGATCGCGGTGTTCCACGGCGTCGTGTTCGGCGGGATGGTGCGCAACATCACCCAGGCTGCCGAGCGGACGGCTCAGCCGGCGGCTCAGCCCGCGGCCCGGGTGGAGGGGTTATCGAGGCTGGAGGTTGACTGCGTACCGCGGTACGGCTGTTAGCGTCGCCAGCATGGCTGGGCTGACGATCAGCAAGTTCGCCGCCACCGAAGGGGTCGGCGTCGAAACGGTGCGGTTCTACCAGCGGCGCGGCCTGCTGGCCGCGCCCGCCCGCGGCCGGTCCGGGTTCCGCGAGTACTCCGAGGACGACCGGTGGCGGCTGGCCTTTATCCGCCGGGCCCGGGCGCTCGGGTTCAGCCTGGGCGAGATCCGGGACCTGCTCGGCCCGGCCCAGGCCCGGTCCACCGCGGAGATCGTGTCGGCCGCCGAGGTGAGGCTGGCCGCCAACGCGGCCCGGATGCGCGAGCTGGCCCAGCTGCAGTGCCGGCTCCGCCGCCTGGTTCAGGTGTGCCAGCACGGCGACAGCGACGACTGTGCTGCGCTGCACGTCACCGACCCGCGAGAAGAACGGCCCGGATGAGTGCCGACCCGACCAGCACCCGCGCGGTGCCGGTCCTGACCGACGAGACGTTCGCGGCCGCCGTGCTGGGCAATCCCCGGCCGGTCCTGGTGGAGTTCTGGGCCGAATGGTGCCCGCCGTGCCGGCAGCTGGCACCGATCCTGGACGCGCTGGCGGCTGACCTGGCCGGCCAGGTCGACGTGGTCAAGGTCAACATCGACGAGAACCCGCAGACCGTGCAGCGCTACGGGATCATGCTCGCGCCGACCATCAACCTGTACCGGGACGGCCAGGTGGTCCGCCAGGTCGTTGGGGCCCGGTCCAGGTCGGCGCTGCTCCGCGCGTTCGGCCTGGACGGCTGAGCCCGGCGGGATGAGGCCATGATCGAGGCAGTCATCTTCGACCTGGACGGCGTGCTGATCGACTCCGAGCCGGTGTGGGAGGACGTCCGCCGCCAGGTGGTGGCGGAGTTCGGCGGGCAGTGGGCCGCCGACACGCAGCGGCGGCTGATGGGCATGAGCACCGGGGAGTGGGCCAGCTACCTGAGCCGCGGGCTCGGCGTCCAGCTCCCGCCGGACCAGGTGGCCACGGTGGTCACCGGCCGGATGGCGGCCCGGTACCGCGAGCACCTGCCGCTGCTGCCCGGCGCGGTGCAGGCGGTCGAGCGCCTGTCCGCGCACTGGCCACTCGGACTGGCCAGCTCGGCCCCGCTCTCGCTCATCGATACCGTGCTTAACGCCAGTGCGCTCCGCCCGTACTTCGCCGCCGCCATGTCCACCGAGCAGGTCCCGGCCGGCAAGCCGGCCCCGGACATCTACCTCGCGGTGGCGGCCAGGCTCGGCCAGCCCCCCGCGGCGTGCGCGGCGGTGGAGGACTCGGCCAACGGGCTGCGCTCGGCCGCCGCGGCGGGCTGCCAGGTCATCGCCGTCCCGCGCCCCCGGTACCCACCCGGTGACGAGGCGCTCGGCCTGGCCCGGGTCGTCCTGCCCAGCCTGACCGCGCTGACGCCCCCGGTGGTCCGTGACCTGGCCCGCTGACCTGATCCCAGGCTGGCATTGTGATCAGCCTTTGGCTGTCGCCAGCGGGCCATGCCGCTGACGTCAGGGCCCGGGCTTACCAGTGGTTGCGGTGAAGTACCACGACCCGCCGGCCGGGTGGCAAGCGAGTAGTTTTCACGGCTCCGGCCCGCATAAATGGGGAGGAAACGGGCATCTAGCGGACCGCGGCCGTGAAGAGTGGCCTGGCCACCCCGGCTGCTGGTGCTGGTGTGCCACACGTGGTCAGTGGGATCAACGGGGTCGGCCATCCGCGGCCGCCCGCCACGCCGGGAGGACGTCGCGCTGATCGGGCCCGTGGCCCAAGATCATCGGTGAGCTGCCCGGGTGGCGGGAAACCGTGCCGGCCACGTTCTCGGTCAGCTGCCCGGTGGCGGGAACCGTGCCGGCCACGTTCTCGGTCAGCACCGGGGTGCGGCACCTGCCGCATCGCGGAGCTGCTTCGCGGCGAGAAGAGCCCGGGCCGGCGGGGGCCGCTGCCTCCAGCGGCCCCCCGCTGCCCGGGCTGGCACCCGTTCCGCAGGCGCTGCGGCGCCGCGGTTACCGGGCCAGTTCTTTCTTGAGGATCTTCCCGCTGGGCCCCAGCGGGAGCGCGGCCAGGAACACGACGGACCGCGGGTACTTGTAGGCGGCCAGCCGTTCCTTGGTGAACGCGATCAGATCCTGCTCGGTTGCCGTGTGATCGCGCTTCAGCACGCAGAAGGCCCGGACTTCCTCACCGAGCCGCTCGTCTGGCACGCCGACCACGGCCACCTGGGCGATCGCGGGATGGGTGTACAGGACGTCTTCCACTTCCCGTGGGTAGACGTTGTAGCCACCCCGGATGATCAGGTCCTTCTTCCGGTCAACGATGAAATAGAACCCCTCCTCGTCCATGTAACCCAGGTCCCCGGTGCGCAGCCAGCCGTCCGTGATGGCCTCGGCGGTGGCCTCCGGGTTCTTGTAGTAACCGCGCGTTATGGCGTGGCCGCGGAGCACGAACTCGCCGATGTTCTCCCGGCCGGGTGGCAGCACCCGTCCCTCCTCGTCCCACACCTGCATGTCCACGCCCCAGATGGGCTTGCCCACGCTGTACGGCTTCCGGTCGTCCCGGCGGTTGAACGTGGCCACCGGCCCGCTCTCGGTCAGCCCGTAGAGCTCGAGGATGATGACGCCGAACTTGCGCTCGAACGTGTCCAGGAACTCCGCGGGCAGCGCCGCGCCGGCCGAGCCGGCGATGCGCAGCGAGGACGTGTCGTATTGATCGAGCTGCGGATGGGTCAGCAGCGCGTGGTACATCGTGGGCACGCCGTGGAAGATGGTCGCCTTGTCGTTCTGGATGACCTCCAGCATCTGGCCCGCGTCAAAGCGGACCATCAGGCGCAGCGCCCCTCCGGCCAGGGTGGTCGAATTGAGCACCCCGGACAGGCCGAGCGTGTGGAACATCGGCGCTACGGCGACCATGATGTCGTTCTCGGTCATCTCGAAGCCCTGCCGGTGCGCGTCCGCGTTCATGTACAGCTCGAAGTGGCTCAGTTCCACCCCCTTGGGCCGGCCGGTCGTGCCCGAGGTGAACAAGATCACAGCCGTGTCACCCGGGTCCCGCTGCTCGTACGGGGCCGGGTAGGGCTGCTCCCCGCCGAGCAGCTCGGCGAAGTCGATGCCCGCGGCGTCAGGCCGGGCGTCCCCGACCACGAAGATCGTCTTGACGCCAGCCGTGTGTGCTCCCTTCTCTGCCTCGGAGATCGTGTCAGCGGCCGTGATGACCGCCCTGGCGTCCGAGTCGCCCAGGTAGTAGGCGATCTCGGGCGCCTTGAGCAGCACGTTCATGGGTACCACGACACCGCCGGCCTTGAGGATGCCGAAGTAGGCCATGAGGAACTGCGGGATATTGGGTAGCTGCAGCCCGACCGCGACCCCAGGCCCGATGCCGTGCCGGATCAGGTTCGCGGCGACCCGGTCGGACACCGCGTCCAGTTCGGCGTACGTCATCGAGCCCTGGTCAGAGAGCACGGCGTACTTACCGGGCCAGCGCTTGGCCGACTCGTGCACCGTTATGGCCAGATTGAAACTCATGGTTCATCCCCCTGCCTTAGCTGGCGGCGTGCCGTCAGTGGCCGGCCGGGGCCGGATGCCCGGAAGCCCGGTGTCCGACGTGGACGTGCACGTCGCGCAGTTCCGGATTGGGCAGGATCTGGTGCCCGAACGTGAAGCTGGTCAGCGCGGCCGCGCAGCCGTACCACGCGACGGCGGCCAGCGCGATGCCGATCCACCCGGCGGCGTGCACGAGACCCGTGATGCCCGCGCCGTTGCCCCATGCGGCGACCACGAAGAGCGCGGTGGCCAGCATGAAGATCAGGTTGACGACCAGGTTGGTGCGCAGCGACGCGATCCACAGGATGAACGCCGGGATGGCCCACAGAGCCAGGAACAGGCCCAGGTTGGACGGCTGCTGCGAGACTGGGATCTTGGGCATCTCGTAGGTGAAGAAGTACCACAGGGCCAGGTTGAAGCAGCCGAACGTGCCAAAGGCCACCACGCCGAACGTGTTGCCCCGCAGGACCTCCCACATCGCCACCACGAACTGGCCCAGGCCGCCGTAGAGCAGCAGCGTGGTCAGCACGACCGGGATGGCCGTGGGCTTCATCGCGCCGATGTTGATCCAGCTGAGCGCGGCCAGTGGCAGGGACAGTGCGGCCAGCCCGAACGGGGCTGGGTCGGCCAGGGACAGGGCTCTTTCCTGCCGGCTGGGGGCTGGTGCCACCTGCTGGCTGGGGACTGGTGCCGCCGGTGCGCTGGCTGGCTCCTGATTCGTCACGTGCCCGTTGTGCTGGTGAGCTGTGGCGTAAGTCATGACAGATCGCCTCCTTGTTACGACTTCTGCCGACTTAGCCAGGAAATTCTGGCTTCTCCTGATCAGGGTTCGTCCGCGGTGCGGTGGGCGGCCAGCACCGTTCGGCCCTACGCCCACCTGCCAGAAGTCCTATTCTGCCTAACGGAATCAATTCCGCCCGGTGGGAACACGGCACGCACACCGCTCTCAGCAGCTGCTTTCGTAGCAGTAACGCCGTTCAGCCGCAAAAGCTGTCCGCTACCGAGCCGGGCCGGCGCACCCCCGGGCTGGCCGGCCCGGCAGCCGACCTGTTACCGTTCGCCGCAGCTGATCGAGAGGAGTATCTGGTGGACCGTGCCAGCCTGGACCGCCTAACCGCGCTCGACATGCACGTTCACGTCGAGGCCGATGCCCACGGCCGCACGTCCCTGGATCAGGAGCTGCTGGATGCGTCGGCGGCTTACTTCCGCGGCGACCAGCCCCGGATGCCGACCATCCATGACGTGGCGGCGTACTACCGGGAGCGCAACATCGGGGCGGTGGTGTTCACGGTCGACGCGCAGACGGCGCTGGGCCAGACCCCGCCGAGCAGCGAGGAGATCGCGGACGTGGCCGCCGAGCACGCGGACATACTGATCCCGTTCGGCTCTGTCGACCCGCTGGCCGGCGACGCAGCGGTGCGCCGGGCGCGCCGGCTGGTGGAGCAGCACGGCGTGCGCGGCTTCAAGTTCCACCCCAGCCTGCAGGCGTTCCGCCCGGACGACCATGCCTATTACCCGCTGTATGAGGCGCTGCAGGAGATGGGGGTCCCAGCGCTGTTCCACACCGGCCAGACTGGCATCGGGGCCGGCCTGCCCGGCGGCCGCGGGATCAAGCTGGGGGTGTCGGATCCCATCCTGCTCGATGACGTGGCCGCCACGTTTCCCGGGCTGACCGTGATCCTGGCCCACGCGTCGATCCCCTGGCACGAGACGGCGATCGCGATAGCGACGCACAAGTCGAACGTCTTCATCGACCTGTCCGGCTGGTCGCCGAGATACTTCCCGCCCCAGCTGGTCCGGGTGGCCAACTCGCTGCTGCGGGGCAAGGTGCTGTTCGGGTCGGACTTCCCGGTGATAACCCCGGACCGCTGGCTGGAAGATTTCGCGGCGCTCGATCTCAAGCCGCAGGTCCGGCCGATGATCCTGAAGGACAATGCGGCCCGGGTACTTGGCCTGGCCGGGTAGCGGGCGGCCCGGCCCAGCCCGCCGGAGGGCATGATCCGCCGCGGCCCCGCCCGCTGGTTACCCGAGTTCGTCCAGCACCCCGGCCGTCCCGAACGCCTGCCAGTTGTCCTCCACACTGTGCGCCAGGATGATCAGGTCGTGAAAGGCGCCGTTCCGGTCACGGACGTGTGCGCGCAGCAGGGCTTCCGGATCGAAGCCCAGGGACCTGAACATGCCGACGGCCGGCTCCTGGTCGGCGACCACCTCGACGGTGATTTTCGACAGGCCCAGCTCGAGGGCCTGCATGAGGGCCGCCTGGGCCAGCTCGCGGCCGATGCCCTGGCCGCGGTGCGCCGGGTCGACGATGAGCGCCAGCTGGCCCACGTGATCGGACCAGCCCAGCTCCGGGGTCACCGAGACCACCCCGACCAGCGTGCCGGTGCCATCCACGGCGGCCTCGCGGCGGGCCCGGCCGGCCCGGTACCAGGCCGCGATGGTATCCGGATCGCGGACATCCTCCTTGAGAAACGCCTGCTCACCGTCGGGCAGGCGGGCGAAGAACGCCTGCAGTTGCGCGGCTGGCACCTCGCTGGCCGGGATGAGCGTCACGGCTGCTCCTCGCTGTGCCGGCCGATCCAGTCCACGATGCGCGGGATGGTGGCCCGGGACGCGGTCCGGCTGGCCATCAGGCCGACATGCCCAGCTGGCAGCCGGATCAGCTCGGTATCAGCGGATCCGACGAGGCGGACGGCCGGGGCCACGGCGGCCTCGGGGGCGATGTGGTCACGCTCGGCCAGCACCGACAGGAACGGGCACCGGATGTCGGCCAGATGCACCGGTGTCCCGCCGAGCACCAGCGTGTCGTTGATGAGCGCGTTATCCCGCATCATCTGCACCAGCTGCCGGAAGGCCGCACCCGGAAATGGCACATGCTCTCTCGTCCACTGGCCCATCGCCTGGTAGGCGGCCAGCTGCTCGTCGCTCAGCAGATTCTCCCAGAGCAGCACGTAAGAATTGATATCGCCGGTCGGCTTCAGCACCCTGAACGCGTTACGCACGTTGTCCGGTGGCACGTTGCCGGTGCCGTCGATCAGCGCCTCGGCGTCAAGCCGGCCATCGCAAAACAGCCGGCTGAACATGCCCAGTTCCGCGAAATCGACCGGTGTGCCGACGGTGATGAGGTTGCGGATTGGCAGTTCCGGATGGCGGGCGGCCAGGAACAGGGCCAGATCGCCGCCGGAGCAGTAGCCCAGGACGGTGAGGCTGTCGGACCCGGTTTCGGCGAGGAGGGCCCTGATGGCCTGGGGCAGGAAGTAATCGGCGTACGTCTCGAACGAGTTGTCCGCGTCAGTTCCGTCGGGCACGCCCCAGTCGATGAGGAATACATCCAGCCCTGCGTCGAGGAGGCGTCCGACGAACGTGTTGTCCGGCGAGAGATCCAGCACATAGCTGCGGCTGACCAGGCTGTAGACGATGAGCACGGGAGGGCGCCAGCGGCGCTGGTTGCTGCGGTAGCGCCACAGCTCGACCTTGCCGCGCCGCCAGACGACATCCTTCGGCGTCTGCCCGACCCGCGGCCGCCCGATGCCCGCGACGTACTTGACCCCGTTCCGGGTGCGGACCGCCTCCCGCTCGATGTCAGCCAGGACCTGGGCCAGCATCTCCGCCGGGCTTGCCAGCGTGACCATCGCTGTCCTCCTCCCCGGCGGACTGGTCCAGCTCCCGGACAAGGTCCCGCATCCGCCGGTCCAGGCCGCGGATTTCCGCCCGCAACCGGGCGATGTCATCGGCGGCCGGAAGATTGGCCAGGTGCAGCCCGAGCGCGCTGACCGCGCTGAGCTGCCGGGTCAGGTCCGCCCGGCGGCGGTCCAGCCCGGCGCGGAGTTTCATCGTGGCCGCCAGCGCGGCGGCGAACGTGTCCGTCCGCACGGCCGCCTCCAGCCGGGGCGCAACCTCACGCTCGGCCCGGTCGTAGACCTGGCGCCACAGCGGCTGTCCTGGCACGACCGTCACCTCTCGTCCCGGGTGGTTGCCTGGTGCGGGACCGGCATCGCGGCTTACCGCGGTCCGCCCGGGCCGCCAGCGCCGCTCCCAGGCCACGTTACCCCGGGGTGCGGCCTTGGCGATATGCCCGCGGCGGCAGGAGCTGCCGTGCTCAGCGGCCGTTGGGTGAGTCCGGGCGCGCCCACCGCCGGGCGGCCGAGAGATCACGCTGGATGTCGGTGGCGGCCGCGGTCAGCGCCGACGCCCAGGACGGCAGCTGCTCGTGGCGGAACCGGGCCGAGGGGATGGCGAGGGACACCGCGGCCGTCGGCTCGGGCCCGGGCAGGGCCACCGCGATGGCCGACACCCCGGCTTCGGTGAGCTGCTCATTCAGCGCGAAGCCACGGCGCCGGACCAGGCTGAGCTCCCGGTGGAGCGCGGGCAGGCCGGCGTCCTGGCCCCGGTACAGGTCGGCCAGCTGGGCCGGGCTGAGCGTGGCGAGCAGGGCCTGGCCGCCGGAAGCCAGCCGGGCGGGCAGCACCCGCCCGGTCCGGTCCCCCACCCGCAGTGCCTGGCTGCACTCGACGGTGACTACGAAGCGGGCCTGCGTGCCCGCCCGCACCATCAGGTTGGCGGTCTCGTTGGTCCGGTCCACCAGCACCTGCAGGTGCGGCAGGGCGACATCGCGCAGCAGCGCCTGCTCCGGGTCGAAGTGAGCCAGGTGGAGCACGGGGCCCCGCCGGTAGCGGCGGTCGCTGCCCTGCTCGGCGAAGTCGCGGTAGACGAGCATGGCCAGCAGCCGGTGCGCGGTCGACCGGGCCACCCCCAGCAGCTCGGCCGCCTCGGACACGCTCACCTCGCCGTCTTGCTGCAGCACCCGGACGAGCTGGAGCGCGTGGTCCACCGAGGCGATCGCATACGGCGGTTTGTTCTTCATAGCAGAACAGTATACACCACATAGCAGAATTGTTGCTATTCTTACGGTATGAGTACCGATTTCGCTGAGTCACCCGTGAAGATCACTGCTTCCGATGGGCCAGGTCAGCCGGCCCCGTCGGCCGAGCTGGACGCGCTGTACCAGGGTTTCGAGCAGGAGCTGCTCGTCCCGCTGTGGACTGAGATCGGCGGCCTGATGCCGGACCACCCGGCGCCCAGGGCCGTCCCGCACGTGTGGCGGTGGCAGGGCGGGCTGCTCCCGCTGGCCGAGCGGGCCGGGCGGCTGGTGCCGGTCGGCCGGGGCGGGGAGCGGCGGGCCATCGCGCTGGCCAACCCCGGGCTGGGCGGGCTGCCCTACGCGACCCCGACGCTGTGGGCGGCGATCCAGTACCTGGAGCCGCGCGAGGTGGCCCCCGAGCACCGGCACACCCAGAACGCGTTCCGGTTCGTAGTCGAAGGCGAGGGCGTCTGGACGGTGGTGAACGGTGATCCGGTCGCCATGCGGCGGGGTGACTTCCTGCCCCAGGCGGGCTGGAACTGGCATGGTCACCACAACATCAGTGATACCCCGATGGCCTGGCTGGATGGCCTGGACATCCCGTTCCAGCAGTACGCCGACACCGGTTTCTTCGAGCTGGGGCCGGACGAGGTCACCTCGACCGAGACGCCGGCCCGGTCCCGGTCCGAGCGGCTATGGGCGCATCCGGGGCTGCTGCCGGCCGGGCTGGCGGCGCCGCAATCCAGCACGCCGGTCGGGGCGTACCGCTGGGAGTACACGGACGCTGCCCTGCGCGACCAGCTGAAGCTGGCCGACGAGGGCTATCCCGGGGTCATCGAGCCAGGTCACGCGGCGGTCCGCTTCGCCAACCCGACCACTGGCGGTGACGTACTGCCGACCATCCGGGCCGAGTTCCACCGGCTCCGCCCGGGCAGCCAGACCGCGCGGCGCCGCGAGGTGGGATCCGCGGTCTGGCAGGTCTTCGAGGGCCGCGGGACAGTCACCGCCGGCCAGCGGGAATGGGCGGTCGAACGTGGCGACCTGTTCGTGGTGCCCTCCTGGGTGCCGCTGACCATCGGCGCGGATACCCAGCTCGACCTGTTCCGGTTCTGCGACACCCCCATCTTCGAGCGGCTTTCGCTGTACCGGGCCAGCCTGGACGGTGCGTCATGAGGCTGGCCACGCTGCGCACCGCGGACGGCACCCGTGCCGTGCGCGTGGACGCCCGCGGCTGCACCGACCTGGGTGAGCCAGACCTGGGCGCGCTGCTCAGCCGCCCGGACTGGGCGGACTACGCAGCGGCCGCCCGGGGCCGGGTGCATGACCGGGCCGCGGTGGACTACGCGCCACCGGTGGCCCAGCCCGGCAAGATCCTCTGCGTCGGCCTGAACTACCGCTCCCACATCCTGGAGATGGGCCGCGAGCTGCCTGCCTACCCGACGCTGTTCGCCAAGTACGCCGAGGCGCTGATCGGCGCCACCGACCCGATCCTGCTGCCGCCGGAGTCCGGCGCGGCCGACTGGGAAGCCGAGCTGGCCCTGGTCATCGGCCGGACGGTGCGCCGGGCCAGCGCGGCGGAAGCCGGTGCGGCCATCGCCGGCTTCACGGTGCTCAATGACGTCACCATGCGGGACTGGCAGTACCGCAGCCCGCAATGGCTGCAGGGCAAGACGTTCGAGGGATCCACCCCCATCGGCCCGGTGCTGGTGACCCCGGACGAGCTGCCGGGCGGCACCGCTCCCGCCCTGATGCTGACCGGGTCGGTGGACGGGGAGATCGTCCAGAAGGGCAGCACCGACGACCTGGTGTTCCCGCCCGTGGCCCTGGTCCAGTACGCATCGACCATCCTCACGCTGCGCCCCGGGGATGTGATCGCCACCGGCACCCCGGGCGGCGTCGGTCACGCCCGCAAGCCGGCCCGCTACCTCGTCAACGGGGCACGCCTGGTGACCGAGATCACCGGGATCGGCCACCTCGACAACGTGGCCCTGGCCGAGGCAGGTGGCTCGCAGTGAGCATGACCGCCACGATCAACCGCACCCGGTCCTGGATGGACGTGAGCACCGCTCTGTTCATCGCGGCTGCCGACCAGCTCACCGATGCTGAGCTGGCCATGTCTACCCGCCTGCCCGGCTGGACCCGGCGGCATGTGCTCGCCCACGTCGGGCTCAACGCCACCGCGCTGGGCCGGCTGGTGCACTGGGCCAGCACCGGGCAGCCCACGCCGATGTACACGTCCACCGACCAGCGGGCGCGCGATATCGCTGAGACGGCGGCCTGGCCGGCTGGCCGGCTGCGCGCCCTGGTGACCCAGACGGCGGCTGAGCTGGCGGCCGGCCTGGACCGCCTGCCGCTGAGCCGGTGGGCGGCCGAGGTGGTGACCGCGCAGGGCCGCAGCGTGCCCGCCAGCGAGATCCCGTGGATGCGGGCCCGCGAAGCAGCCGTGCACGCGGTCGACCTGGCCGCGGGCACGGACTTCGAGGACCTGCCGGATGACCTGTGCGCCGCGCTGGTCACGGACGTCGTCCGGCTCCGGTCGCGGCGCGGGCAGGACCAGGCCCTGCGGCTGCGGTCCGGGGACCGCAGCTGGCTGGTGGCCGGGACCGGGCAGCCGGCCCGGATCGACGCGCCGCCGGGCGCCCTGGCCCGCTGGCTGACCGGCCGGGGCAGTGCGGGGCTCACTGTCACCGGCGGGAAGCTGCCACTACTCAGCCCCTGGCTGTGACCAGGACGGAGGAAGGAGAACAGGCATGACTACCGCTCCCGCACAGCAGGCCGCTGACCGGGACGTCATCATCGTGGGCGGTGGCATCGGCGGGCTGTCCAGTGCCTATGCGCTCACCGCGGCCGGGCACCGGGTTCGCGTCCTCGAGCAGGCGCCCACGTTCGCCGAGGTCGGCGCCGGGCTGCAGCTGGGCCCTAACGCCACGCGCATCCTGCGCGAATGGGGCCTGCTCGATGACGTGACCGCCGCGGGCGTGCTGCCCCGCCGCCTGGTGCTCAAGGACGCGCTGGACGGCACCGAGCTCACCCGCCTGGAGCTGGGCCGGGACTTCCTGGACCGGTACGGCGCACCGTACGTCGTGATCCACCGCAGCGATCTGCTCGACATCCTGTACCGGGCCTGCCAGCGGGCGGGCGTCGAACTGGTCACCAATGCCCGCGTGCTGCGGGTTGAGAACGGCGCCGCAGCGGCGGCCGCGGTGACCGACGACGGGGTGCACCGCGGCGGGCTGGTGCTGGCCGCGGACGGCCTGTGGTCCACGCTCCGCGCCAGCTTCAGCGCCGACGAGCCGGTCTGCTCCGGCTATGTCGCCTACCGCGGGGCAATTCCGCTGTCCGAAGCAGGCGACCTCGGCGAGCTGGCCCTCAACGATGTCGTCGTCTACTTCGGCCCGGGCTGCCACTTCGTGCAGTACACGCTGCGGCAGGGAGACATGCTGAACCAGGTGGCCGTCTTCGCCTCGCCGTCCTATCAGCTCGGCGCCGAAGACTGGGGCGGCCCCGCAGAGCTCGACGCCGTGTTCTCCGGCTGCTGCCCCCAGGTCAAGCACGGCACGGCCAAGCTGGGCCGGGAGCGGCGCTGGCCCATGTTCGACCGGTACCCGATCAGCAACTGGACGCAGGGGCGGCTCGCCCTCACCGGCGATGCGGCACACCCGATGCTGCAGTACCTGGCCCAGGGGGCCTGCCAGGCCATCGAGGACGCCTGGACGCTGGCCAGGTACGCGCCGGCCCGCGGGCCGGGCGGGCCGGCCGAATGGCAGGAGCCCCTCATCACCTACGAGAAACTGCGCACCGAACGGACCGCCCAGGTGCAGCGGACCGCCCGGTCCTGGGGTGATATGTGGCACTGCGACGGACTTACCCGGGCCCTGCGCAATGAGCTGCTGCGGGACCGGGACCCAGCCGATTACAAGCACATCGACTGGCTCTACAGCGAGGCCGTCGAGTGCGGCCAGGCCAACCTGCCCGTCTGAGCATGTGGACGGGCTGACGCGACAACCTAACAGAGGCACACGATGCAACAACTGAATTCATGGGACGCCGCGTTCCTCTACGGCGAGACGCACTTCGCCCCGATGCACATCTGCAGCGTGGCCCATTTCGCCCCCGGGGCAGACGGCCAGCAGCTGTCGCTGGCCGAGGTGCGTGCCGCGGCGCGTGAGCGCCTGCACCTGCTGCCACCGTTCCGGCGTCGTGTCGTGCATGTCCCGTTCGGCCTGGACCGCCCGTACTGGATCGACGGCGACGTGTGCATCGAGGAGCACGTGCACGAGGTCACCCTGCCGCCGCCGGGAAACCCGGCCCAGCTGGCGGAGCAGGTGGCGGAGATCGCCGCCCGCCCGCTTGACCTCCGCCGCCCGCTCTGGGAGCTGTACCTGATCCGGGGGGTGGAGAACGACCAGACCGTCCTGGTCACGAAACTCCATCACGCGGCAGTGGACGGCATGTCGGGCGCGGAGATCCAGGCCATCCTGCTGGACCCGGCCGCAGACTCGCCCGCACCGCCCGCCCCCGGCCCCGCTGATCCCGAGCGGGTCCCCGGACCGGGGGAGATGCTGCTCCGTGGCCTGGCCGGCGCGGCCACCTACCCGGTCGAGGCGCTGCGGTTCCAGCGGCGGCTGATCGGCCGGGCGCCACACCTGATCCGGCCCGCGGAGGCTGAGTCCGGCCGCCGGGGCTGGCAGCTGTCGCTGCCCCCGGTCACGGCGCCGCCCACCCCGCTCAATGGCCGGCTCTCGGCCGAGCGGAGCTGGGCCTACGGGCAGGTGCCGCTGAGCGAGGTGAAAGCGATCAAGAATGCGCTGGGCGGTACCGTCAATGATGTGGTGATGTCCGTCTGCGCTGGCGCGCTGCGCAAGTGGCTGCTCGACTACGATGCCCTGCCCAAGGAGCCGCTGGTCGTCATGGTCCCGGTCTCGCTGCGGACCGAGCAGGAACGCCGCGACTGGGGCAACCGGGTCTCGATGATGATGGCTACCCTCCCGGTCAACGTGAGCGACCCGGTGCAGCGGCTGCGGGCCACCACAGCGGCTTCGCGCAAGGCCAAGCACGTGCACGCCGCGCTGGGTGAGGATTTCCTGGCCGGCGCCCTGCAGCTGGCCATGCCGATGATGGCCACGCCAGCGTTCCAGATCACGTCCGAGCTGCCGTTCACGAACCTGGCCCACCCCTCGGCGAACCTGTTCATCTCCAACGTGCCCGGCCCGTCCGCTCCGCTGTACCTGGCCGGGAAGAAGATGCTGACCTACTACCCGGCCGCGTTCCTGCCCCGGGGGACCGGGCTGAACATGGTGGTGCTCAGCTACCTCGGCTACCTGGACTTCGGGCTGATGGCGTGCCCAGAGCGGGTTCCCGGCGTGTGGCGCCTCATGCGCCACGTGATCGAGGCGGTGGACGAGCTGGCCGATGCCGCGGGCATCGACCGTGACCGGGAACCGGACCGCCGGGCCCGGTCCAGCTGACCGCCAGGCCCGCCGTACACAACTTTGCAAGCGATGAGGAGGCGCACCAAATGTCAACCAATGCCGATGCCCGAGAGTCCCGTGCCGTCGCCGAGGCGGCGCGGCAGGAGGACTGGACACTGCCAAGCTTCGGCAAGGGCCTGTTCCTTGGTGAGCTGCGCCTCGATCTGCTCTATCCGCAGCCCAGAATGGCCGACGAAGATGTCGTCAAGGGTGAGCGCTTCATAGCCACCATGCGTGATTTCCTGGTCGAGAACGTGGATCCGCAGGCCATCGAGGACGACGGCCGGATTCCCGATGGGATCGTCGACGGCCTGCGGAAGATTGGCGCCCTGGGCATGCGGATCCCGGAACGGTACGGCGGCCTGGGCCTGTCCCAGGTCTATTACAACCGGGTCATGATGCTCATCGGCAGCTGGCACACCAGCCTGGCCATCCTGCTGTCCGCGCACCAGTCCATCGGCGCCCCGCAGCCGCTGCTGTACTTCGGCTCCGAGCAGCAGAAGGACTACTGGCTGCCGCGGGTGTGCGAGCATCTGTCCGCGTTCGCGCTCACCGAGCCGGGTGTTGGGTCAGACCCGGCCCGGATGACTACCAGGGCCGTGCCGACCGAGGACGGTTCCGGGTACCGCATCTCCGGTCGCAAGCTGTGGACCACCAACGGCACCGTGGCCGACGTCATGGTCGTCCTGGCCAAGGTGCCCCGCGGCGAGGGCCACAAGGGCGGGATCACGGCGTTCATCGTGCCCCGGGACTCAGACGGCATCGTCGTTGAGTCGCGGAATGAGTTCATGGGCGCCCGCGGGATCGAGAACTCCCTGACCAGCTACACCGACGTCTTCGTGCCGGCCGAGAACGTCATCGGGAAGGAGGGGGCCGGGCTGAAGATCGCGCTGACCACGCTGAACACCGGGCGGATGGCCATCCCGGCGCAGTGCGCTGGCATGGCGAAGTGGGCCACCAAGGTGGCCAGGGAGTTCGCCGGCGCGCGTGTCCAGTGGGGCAAGCCGATCGGCCAGCACGATGAGGTGGCCCAGCGCATCGGGACCATCGCCGCGACCGCGTTCGCGCTGGAGGCCATGCTGGACGTGACCAGCCGGATGGCCGACGAGAAGCGCAATGACGTGCGTATCGAGGCCGCGCTGGCCAAGCTGTACACGACCGAAATGGGCTGGCGGGTGATCGATGACCTGATGCAGGTGTGCGGCGGGCGCGGCTACGAGACGGCGGCCTCGCTGAAGGCCCGCGGGGTCCGCGGGGTCCCCGTCGAGCAGGCCATGCGTGACATGCGCGGCCACCGCATCACCGAGGGGTCAACCGAGATCATGCACCTGCTGGTGGCCCGGGAGGCGGTGGACCAGCACCTGAGCGTGGCCGGCGGCCTCATCGAGGAAGGAGTTCCGCTCCGGGAGAAGGGCAAGGTGCTCACCCAGGCGGGCCGGTTCTACGGGCAGTGGTACCCGAAGCTCGCGGTGGGGGCCGGGCAGAACCCGTCCGCGTACCGTGACTTCGGCCCGCTGGCCGGCCACCTGCGCTACGTGGAACGCGCCAGCCGCAAGCTGGCCCGGGCCACGTTCTACGGCATGGCCCGCTGGCGCGGGGAGACCGAGAACAAGGGTAAGTTCCTGGGGCGCCTGGTGGACATCGGCGCGGAACTGTACGCGATCTGCGCCACCGTGGTCCACGCCAGCACGCTGGGCGTTGAGCAGCCCGGGCAGGCGGAGGCCAGCAGGCAGCTCGCTGACGTGTTCTGCGCGCAGAGCCGGCACCGCGTGGAGGGGCTGTTCCACGACCTGTGGCACAACGCCGACAGCGCTACGTATGCCCTGGCCCAGGACGTGCTCGGCGGGCGCTATACCTGGCTGGAGGAAGACATCCTCGACCCGTCCGGCGACGGCCCCATGGTGCCCGACTCCGGGCCGCCCAGCCCGGCCGCCACGGCAGCCCACCCGTCCTGACCGGCCGCGGCCCGCGCTGGCGCTCCCGCCGGCCGCGCTGACCGCCCCGCCTGCCGCCCCCGATGCTGGAAGTCGGGGGCGGCCGGACGTGTGCCGGGCGGCCTGCGGGGAAGCAGGACGGTCCGAGGCCTGGCCCGCCCAGCCGGCCCGGCGAACCGGCGTGCCGGGCCACATTGCGGCCCGGCTCAGGAGGTAGTGGCCATGACCGTCGGCGGCAGTATCGCGCTCATCGTGATCGGCGCGATCCTCCGTTTCGCCATCAGCTGGTCGCCCGCCTACATCAACGTCCAGCTCATCGGCCTGATCCTGATGATCGCCGGGGTTCTCGGGCTGATCATCTCGCTGGTGTTCCTGACCACCCGCCACCGCCGGGTGGTGACCCGCCCGGCCGGCACCGAGGTGTACGGGGAGCGCCGCTGCGGCGAGCCCCCGCTGTAGACCGCGCCACCCGCCCAGTCCCGCTGCGCCGTAGCCGGCGTTCAGGCTGCTGACCTCGCGTTATACGGGCGGTCAGGTCGGGCCCGGGCGCAGCCGTTGCATAGAATCAAGATCAACGGCGCGCGGGCGGCGGAAGCGGCTGGGCGGCCGGCCGCGGCGCAGCGGACTGGGGAGACAGAGCATGGCGCGTTCCATCTGGTCGGGATTCCTGAGTTTCGGGCTGGTCAGTGTCCCGGTGGGGCTGTACCCGGCCACGGCCGACCAGACGGTCCACTTCAACCAGCTGCACAAGGGCACCTCGCACCGGATCCGGTACAAGAAGGTCGACGAGGTCACCGGGGAGGAGGTGGCCACAGCGGACATCGTGAGCGGGTACGACCTGGGTGGCGGCGAGTACGTGGTGGTGACCCGGGACGAGCTCAAGGAGGCGGCGCCGGGCAAGTCGGAGACCATCGAGATCAGCGACTTCATCGACCTGGACGAGATCGACCCGGTGTTCTTCCGGACCACGTACTACCTGGCGCCGCGGGGCAAGGGCGCGGACCGGGCCTACGCGCTGCTCCGGCAGGCCATGGACGATGCTGGCAAAGTGGGCATCGCCACCATGGTGCTGCGGGACAAGGAGCACCTGGTCGCCGTCCGGCCCGGGGCCGACGTGCTGATCCTGGAGACGATGTACTTCGCCGACGAAATCCGGACACCCAGTGAGGAACTGGACAGCCTGCCCCAGGACGCCAGCTTCCAGGGCCGGGAACTCGACGTGGCCAGGAAGCTGGTCGAGTCGCTGACCGTGCCGTGGCGGCCGGATGATTACCACAACACCTACCGGGCCCGGGTCATGGAGCTGATCGACCGGAAACGGGAGGGCCAGGCGGTGGTGTTCGAGGCCGAGCGGCCCAAGTCCAACGTGATCGACCTGATGGCCGCGCTGGAGGGATCGCTGGCCCGGATGGACGAGGGCGGCGCAGCGGGCGCCGGGGCCGCCCCGGCGGCCGGGCCGCCGTCACCGGGCCGGGGCCAGCGGGCCCGGAAGGCGGCGCCGGCCGAGCTGGGCAGCCTGTCCAAGGCCGACCTGCTGGCCCGGGCGGCTGAGCTGGACATCCCCGGCCGGTCCAGGATGTCCAAGCCCGGCCTCATCGAGGCCATCTCGGCGGCGCCCGCGCAGGCCGCGGCACCCGCCCGGGCGGCCACCCCGGCCAAGCGGCGGCCGCGGAAGATTTCCTAGCCAGCTGCCCGCTGGCCGGCCTGTCGCGCTGCCTGGTGTCGGTCCGGGGTGATAGGCCAGTCTCGGAGGTAGCCGAGATGCCCGAGCCAGCCATGATCACCGGAACGTGCCCGGAGTGCCGCCAGGACCTGGAGCACTGCCATGGCACCGCGATCGAGCACTGCGACGGCGCCGCTGACTGCTCGGACAGCCCGGACTGCGGGCTGCCCGCTGACCTGCACCTGTTCGTGATCTCCTGCGCGGACGTGGGCTGCGACTGCGGCCCGGCCGAGGTGGAGCCAGCCGGGCTGGGGCAGCGCGCCGCGTCATGACCGGGTGAGCCCGCACTCCCGCATGGCCTTGCGGTAGGCGACCGCCACCGCGTCGAACTTCAGGTGCAGCTCGGCGGCCAGGTCGAACGGCACCCGGTCCGGCCGCTGCGATTCCACCACCACCTGGTCCTGGCCGAAAATGGTGTCCTCGAACTCCTGCAGCACCCGGTCCGGCTGGTCCAGGTTGTAGTTCCGGCCGATCACCACGTAGCCCGCGCACTGCTCGGTCCCGGCCGGCTGGGATGCGAAGAAGTACACCATGCCGCGCTCGCCGCCCCAGCCCAGCCGCAGCACGATGGTGTACGGCAGGTGCAGCTCATACCGGCTGGTCCGCAGCGGCGGCCCGGCCTGCTCGTTGCCGAACACCGGGAAGTCGGCACTGTTCGGCGCCTCCGGCCGGGTGATCGTGTAATGCAGCACGTGCTGCTCGGTGCGCACCTCATGCCGCGGCACCACCGGCCGGTCCGGGTCGCCGAGCAGGCCCGGGTGCACCCACGGGAAGTGCCCGAGGTCGGTGAAGTTCTCCACCTGGCGGGCCGCGTCGCAGGCCCACCGGTACGGGCCCGCGGTCAGCACGGACCACTGGCCGTGGCCCAGCTCCGGCACCTCGGGCAGCGGCCAGCGGGGCTCGCCCAGGGCCACCCAGATCAGGCCGTAGCGTTCCTGGCAGCGGAACGCCGGCACCCGGGCCCGGGCCGGCACCCGGGACGGGTCGGCCAGCTGCGGGATAGCGACACAGCGGCCGTCGGCGCCGTACCGCCAGCCGTGGTACGGGCAGACCAGCTCGTCCCCGCGCACCCAGCCCAGCGACAGTGCGGTGCCGCGGTGCACGCACAGGTCCTGGCTGGCCCGGGCCTGGCCGTCCGCGCCGCGCCACAGCACGAGCGGCTCGCCGAGCAGGTCGGCGTGCACCGGCTGGCCGGCCAGCCCGGCCCCGAACGCCACTGGGTGCCAGCAGTCGCGCAGCGCGCGCGGATCGGCGAACGCGGCTGGACCGGTCATCCGGTCAGGGTACCGCCGAGGCCTGCGCGGCCGGCTGGGCGGTGTGGTGGCCCTGGAACAGGAGCGACGCGATCTGGGTCAGTGTGTTGATGCCGTAGTTGAACCCGATGTCGTCCGCGTTCCCGTAGCCCTCGAGGTTGTACATGATGGCCAGGGTGTATTCCTGGTGCGGCCCGGCGAAGCCGACCGTGTTGGTGATCCAGGGCGGGTCGAACTCCCAGCCGTCCTTGTTGCCGGGCCGGTTCTGCGGCCCGGCGCCCCACACGCCCCACTGCTGGTCGATCGCGCTGACGTGCTGCAGCCGGTAGACCAGGTAGTTGCGCACGCTGGCCGGGGCCTTACCGAGCACGTAGTTCATCAGGTTGTCCAGGTCCTGGGCCGAGCAGTACATGAAGCCCCAGTTCGGCACGGACGAGGTGAACGTCGCGCTGCTCATCCCGAACGCCTGGATCCGCGGCAGGAAACTGCCGTCCTCGAACTGGTCCCACAGGTCGTTGGCGTCGTCGTCGTTGCTGGTGTACAGGGCCTGGAACATCTCCTGCTGGTCGGCCGGGGTCAGGGTGATCTGCCCGGCGCTGGCCCGCTGCAGGATGTCGGTCATCATGGCCAGCTTCATGGTCGAGGCGGCCGGGTAATCCACGTCGGCGTTGGGGTTCCGCCACACCGCCCCGGTAGCCCGGTCATCCAGCACGATGGCGATCGATCCGGGCGCGCCCGAACGCCGCAGGTAGCGCTGCACCGCGTGGATCCGGTCCCGCATCGCGCAGGAGAACCCGGGCGCGATCCGGGCGCAGTGCCTGGGCTTGGGGCTCGGCGTCGGGCTCGGCGTGGGCGAGGCGGACTGCGGCCTGGCCCCGGACTTCAGCGCGGCCGTGTGCTCGCTGGCCGGGGTGACCATGCTGCAGCCGGCCAGCGTTACGGCGGCCAGCAGGCCGCCGCCCAGCAGGGCCGGAAGCCGGGTGGGGCCGCGCATCGAGCGGCACAGCTGGGTAACCGGAGAACGCACGCCCGACAGGATACGAGCGATGCGGACGTGCCGGGGCCAGCGGGCGGCCATCCCCGGCGCAGCCGTTGCTAATTCTTGATCCCGGCTTTCTGGTCTCAGGCCGGGTGCTCCCGGCCGTCACCGGCCCACTCGGTGTGGAACGTGCCCGGCTTGTCCGCCCGGTGGTAGGTGTGCGCGCCGAAGTTGTCCCGCAGGGCCTGGATCAGCGCCGCGGGCAGCCGGGCCGCGCGCAGCCCGTCGTAATAGGCCAGCGACGAGGAGAACGCCGGGGACGGGAGGCCGGCCATGGCGGCGTGCGCCACCACCCGGCGCCAGCTGTCCACCCCGTCCCGCACCGCGGCCGCGAAGTACGGCGCGACCAGCAGGCTGGGCAGCCCCGGGTTCTCGTCGTAGGCGGCCCGGATCCGGTCCAGGAAGGCGGCCCGGATGATGCAGCCGCCGCGCCAGATGGTCGCCATCGCGCCCCGGTCGATGTCCCAGCCGTACTCGGCGCTGCCCGCGGCGATCTGGTCGAAGCCCTGTGCGTACGCGACCACCTTGGACGCGTACAGTGCGCGCCGCACGTCAGCCACGAAACTGCCCGGGTCGCTGACCGTGAGCGGGGCCACGTTCGTGCCGAACGCCTCCCGGGCCGCCTGCCGCTGGCCCGCGTGCCCGGACAGCGACCGGGCGAACGTGGCCTCGGCGATGCCGGTGATCGGGATGCCGAGGTCCAGGGCGCTCTGCACCGTCCACCGGCCGGTGCCTTTCTGCTCGGCCTGGTCGGCCACGATGTCCACGAACGGCTGGCCGGTCTCCGCGTCGGTGTGCGCCAGCACCTCGGCGGTGATCTGGATCAGGAACGAGTCCAGGTCCCCTTTGTTCCAGGTGGCGAAGATGCCGGCGATCTGCGGGGCGGGCGCGCCCAGGCCGGCCCGGAGCAGGTCGTAGGCCTCCGCGATGAGCTGCATGTCGGCGTACTCGATGCCGTTGTGCACCATCTTGACGAAGTGGCCGGCCCCGTCCGGGCCGACGTGCGTGCAGCATGGCGTGCCGTCCACCTGGGCGGCGATCGACTCGAAGATCGGGCCGAGCTTGGCGTAGGACTCCGCTGAGCCGCCGGGCATGATGCTCGGGCCGTGCAGCGCGCCCTCCTCGCCGCCGGACACGCCGCAGCCTACGAAGTGCAGGCCGTGCTCGCGCAGCGCGGCCTCCCGCCGCCGGGTGTCCAGGTAGTGCGCGTTGCCGCAGTCGATGACGATGTCACCGTCGTCCAGCAGCGGGACCAGCTCGCCGATCACCGCGTCGGTCGGCTGGCCGGCCTGGACCATGACGATGATGGCCCGCGGCTGGCTGAGGCTGGCCACGAACTCCTTCACCGACTCGGACGGCAGGAACGTGCCCTCGCCGCCGTGCCCGGCCACCAGGGCGCGGGTGCGTTCCGGCGACCGGTTGTGCAGCGCCACCACGTGCCCGTGCCGGGCCAGGTTGCGGGCCAGGTTGCGGCCCATCACGGCCAGGCCGGTCACGCCGATATCCGCACTGTTCGGCTGCGTCATGCTGGCTCCTCGTCCGTCTCGTCGCTGCTTCGCAAAATTTAGCCCGTCCGGCTGCGGTGGCGGCCGGCCGGCGCGGCGGGCCAGGCCCGTAATCCCCGGTTCGGCACGTACCCTGCACACATGTCCCAATCCACCGTGACCGGTGCCGGGCCGGCCCGCACCGCCGACCCGGGGCAGGGCCGGGTGTTCCGCACCTCGCGGGTGGTGCGCAGCGTGGATGTCACCCCGGCGGGCCGCCTCCGGTTCGACGCGCTGGCCCGCTACCTGCAGCAAGCCGCCGAGGACGACCTGGCCGACGCGGGCTGGGCGGAGCGGTACTCGTGGCTGGTCCGGCGGACCGCGGTCGCGGTGCGCGGCTACCCGGCGCACCGGGAGCGGGTCGACCTGCGCACGTTCTGCTCGGCCACCGGGCCGCGCTGGGCCGAGCGGACCACTACGCTGGCCGGGCCGGGCGGGGACCTGATCCAGGCGACCGCGGTCTGGGTCGCCATCGACGCGGCGGACGGCCGCCCGGTGCCGCTCGGCGGCACGTTCCACCGGGTGTACGGGCCCTCGGCCGGGGGCCGTGTGGTGCCGGCGCGGCTGTCCCACCCCGGCCCCCCGGACGGCGCCGTGGGCCGGCCGTGGCCGCTGCGGGCCAGTGACTTCGACACCGCGGGGCACGTCAACAACAGCATTCACTGGGCCGCGGTCGAGGACGTGCTGGCCGGGCTTGACTGGCTGCCGCGGCGCGCCGAACTGGAATACCACCGGCCGGTGCTGCCTGGGCATGCCCCCGAGCTGGTCACCGGGCAGGCCGCTGATCGGCTGGCGGTCTGGCTGTGCGGCGATGGGCAGCGGCTGGCGTCCGCGGTCATCGGCTAAGCGGGGACGCCGATCTACACTGGATAGCGCCAGCCCGGGCGGGTTCTGCCGGGGCCCGGGCTGGGCGGGTCTGGAGGCAGCCGATGTCCGCCGCGGTCAACCTGATCGGTGCCCAGGGCGCCGCCACGGCCTCGTCCACGCTGACCTGGAGCGGCGCGATCACGATCTTCGTCCTGGTCATCGCGGGCCTGCTGATCCTGGTCGCGTTCGTCGGCCGGCGCAGCCAGCGGCTGAGCTACCGGCCCCGGCCGAAGCAGACCCAGCACATAGAGGAGTTCCGCGAAGCGGCCGAAGCGGACGTCGAGGCCATCGAGGAGAGCGACCCCACCCCCCGGAATGGGCCTGGATTCCGCGAAGACGACCTGTAGCCGCCCCCGCGAAGCGCACCAGCCCAGCTTCGCGAAGCTCACCCGCCCCAAGCTAATAGCTCCCGCCGCGGGGGCCGCGGGGGCCGCGGGGGCCGCTGGGCGGGCCGGACCGGCGGCGCCACACGAGCCAGCCCGCGCCGCCCGCCAGCACCAGCACACCGGCGGCGATACCGCCGATGGCGGCGGGCGGCGTGCCGCCCGGGCTCGCCGCCGCCGGGCTGCTGGCTGTGCCCGGGCCGGTGCTGGGCCCGGTGCTGGCCCCCGGGGTGGCCGCCCGGGGTGGCCCGCTGCTGGCCGTCCCGAACGCGACGACCTGATCCGCCGACGGGGCCAGCAGCAGGCCGTCACCCACGGCCGGCGTGGGGAAATGGTTGGCCGGCGGACCAATGGACGCTTGCTCCGCGAGCTTGCCGGTGGCCGGGTCGATGCCGGACAGCGTGCCGTTCTGGCCGATCGTCCAGACCAGGCCGCCGGCCACGACCGGCGGGCCGCCGCCGATGCTGGACGTCCACAGCAGCCGCAGCCCGGGTGGCGACGCGGCCGCGCTGACCGCCGTGATGCCGCTCAGGCAGGGCAGGTAGATGGTGCTGCCCACGGTGGCCATGCCGCCGTCGATGTCGGCCGCGCAGACCGGCCCGAGCTTGGCCTGCTGGCCGCCGATGCCACCCAGGTGCGCGCCGTTCAGCAGGTAGACGACCCGGGACTTCCCGGCCAGCGCGACCTGGCCGTCCGGCAGCAGCGCCGGCTCGGTGGCCATGTCCCGGTCCGAGGCGTTCTCCGCCGCCCAGGACGTGGGCGCGAAGTACTGCTCGAGGTGCATCAGCGGGGTCAGCTCAAGTGCCGAGTCGCTGTCGTCGTAGGCACGGGCCGGGTCGTACACCGAGCCGTTGCCCACGCTGACCCACACGTTGCCGTGGCTGTCCACGGCCGGTGCCGCCCCGCCCATCCAGACCGCGCCCTGCCGCTGGCCGGGGGCGGAGTCCACGGTGAACATCGCGGGCGTGCCGCCCGTCTCGGGCACCGACACCACCCGGCCGCGGTACACCGAGCAGTCCCCGTCGTTGCCGCCGAAGCCGAAGATCACCCGCCCGGCGTCCAGGGTCAGCCCGGTGCGCTGCAGCAGCGCGGCCGTGTCCGCGCCGGGCGGGTCCACGTCCCGGGTCATCAGGACCGCGCCGGTGGCGGTGCTGAGGCCGGCCAGCACGTGCGCGGGCTTCCCGTGCACCAGCTCGTCGGCCACCACGAAGATCTCCCCGCGGGACGGGTCGATGACCGGGGTGCCGGTGATCCCGACCGTGGGCCGAATGTCCCCGCAGGGCAGCGACGACGCGGGGACCGGGGGGGCCAGGTGCCGGGACCAGATCACCGCCCCGCGGCCGGCCGACAGCGCGTACACGGTGTCGTTCTCGGTGGCCACGAAGACCCGGCCGCCGGACACCAGCGGCTCGCCGTAGAGCTGCCCGTCGAGCGCGGGCGAAGTCCAGGCCGGGGCGCTGGTGTCCACCGCACCGGGCAGCGTGCCCGCACCCGAGCCAGCCGGGTCACCGTGATACACGGTCCAGGGGGTGGCGGCGGGACCGGCCACCGGGCTGGCCGCCGCGGCGGAGCCAGCCCACCCGGCCCCGGTCACCGAGAGGACCGCGGCCGCCGCGAGCAGCCTGGCCCGGCCTGGTCGGCGCATCGGTCCAGGTTACCCGCGCGGGATGCACCCGGCCGGCCGGGCCTACGTCACGGGATCCTCACGGCTGGCCCGGGGGGCAGGCGCTGTCCGGCGGCACGTCGAGCGCGGGGTTGCGGTCGAAGAACCCGGACGGCTTGAGCCAGAACGAGACCGTGTCCACCGGCATGATCGGCCAGTCCTCGGGCCGGGTCAGGTGATGGATGCCGAACACGTACCACAGCACCACGTCGGTGTTCTCGATGGGCCGGTTTTGCGCCGTCCACGCGCCCAGCCCGGCGTCGGCCGCGGCGAACGTGGGGAACTCGCCGCACGGCCACCGCTCGTCCGGGTGATACGGGGTGACCCACAGCGTGTGCCCGATCGCCCGGGCCCGCTCCAGCACCGGCGAGTCAGCGCCGAGCATGGCCGGGAAGCACCCGCCCGGCACCAGCTTGTACCCGACCGGCGTGCCCAGCCCGTTGCGGACTGTGTCGTTGACCACTTTCCAGCTGCGCTGGGTGTGCCAGTCGTAGTCCTGCTGCCCCTCGGCCTCGGACCGCAGCGGCGTCTGCCGCAGTACCAGGCCGAGCTGGTACGGATCGTCCTCGCTGGCCCGGCACGGGGCCGAGTCCACCGCGTACACCGTGTTGTCCGGCCCGTCCACGTCCAGGTCCAGCCGGGCCACGATGAAGTGCTGGTGGAACGGCGCGTAGGTGCGCTCGTCGACCAGCGTCCCGTACGGCGGCTGCTGGCCGGCCGGGAAGTTCGAGGTGACCATGATGCCGGTGGCCCGGACCTCACACTCGATGTTGCCGTCCTGGTAGAAGCGCCAGTACACCAGGTACTCGTAGTTCGCCACCGTGACGTGGAACGACACCACGAGGCGGCGGGCCCGCCGGACCTCGGCGCCGAACTGGTGGTCCACGTGCTTCCACAGCACGCCGTTGTCTTCCTCATGGATGCAGATGGCGTGCGGGATGGGCTGCGGCTCCCCGGCGGAGTCATGCACCACGGCGTCCAGGTAGGTGATCTCGCCCAGGCAGTCGCAGCCGAGCTGCAGCGAGGTGGTCATGAATCCCAGGCCCCACTCGCCGATGTCGAACGCGGTGCGCCGGTAGTGATCGACGGTCGGGTCCCGGTACGGCACCACCATCTCGGCGAACGAGAGCCGGTGCGCCACGGGCCGCAGCCGGCCCGCGTCGCGGAACCCGACCGCATGCAGGACCAGCCCCTCACGGTAGTTGAAGCCGAGCCGCATCTCCCAGTTCTGCCAGCTCAGCAAGTGCCCGTCGAGACTGAACGACACGCCCGCCGGCTGGCTGATCTGCAGCGGCGCGACGTGCCGCAGCGGCTGGGGGATCAGCTTGGGCAGGTACTCGCCCATCACCTGGGGGAGCCCGGGGGAGGTCCCGGGGCCGGAGCCGTCCTCGATCTCCAGCAGGGCCATCCGGTTCAGGTCCACGATCGGGTGCAGCCCGCTGAGGTGATGGGCGTACGGGCTGCCCTGCTCGCTGCGCCGGTACCACACGTCGGCCCAGCCCAGCCGCAGCCCGCGGTACCGCGGCGGGATGGTGGCGGCCGGGTAGGCCCACAGGTCGGTCAGGATCCGGGACAGGCCGGTGATCCCGCGCCGGCCCAGCGCCGCGGCCAGCCGCGGATCGGCGCGCAGCATCTCGTCGCACTCGTGCCATTCGTCGACGGTGATGTTCGGCTGCTGGCCGGGCAGCGGGGTCCAGCTCAGCACGCTGTCGCTGGCCAGCGACACCACCGCGCAGTAGGCGTGGCCGGTGTCCCGGTCCCAGCAGACGGCCAGCGCCTCGCGGGGCAGCGCGCGGCCCGGTCCCGCCGAGCGCAGCGTGTCCTTGTCCGGCTCCCGCAGCTCTATCGAGGCGAACCGCCAGCGGGGGCCGACCCCGCGGTCGCGCCGCAGGATGCCCGCCACCCGCCGGAACTCGCCGGCGGTCAGCGGGTCGAGCGGATGCCTGGCCGGCCTGGTCTGCTGCGAGGTGCTCACCGGTATGCCTTCCGTCACGGGTGCTGGGGCCTGCCCCCCAACTGTGCCGTCCCGACCGGCGATCCGTCATCCACCGCCACGGCGCGGAAGGTACTACGCGGGCCGGGACTCGGCCCGCCGCTTGACCCCGCGCAGGAAGTTCCGGGCTGTGATGACCTCGCCCCAGATCAGCACGACCGGGACGGCATAGGCGCAGAACGGCCACGGCCGGCAGGCCAGCCGCATCCGGCGGATCAGCCGCGTTCGCCCCGGTTCCGGCTCGGCGAGCAGGAAACTGTCGCTCAGTTCGCCGGCTATGCCCAGCCGCGGGTCGTCGCGGAGGCGGGCCGGTACCAGGTAGCGCAGGTGCGTGTCGGTGAACAGGACGAACGACCGGCCCGGCTCGGCCTGGCGCACCACGTAGCAGGCCGTGCCCGGCGGCCCGTCGGCGATGACGTCCCCGGCCTGCGGGTTCTGCCACTCCGGGACGATACGGTGCGCGGCGGCGACGTGATAGCCGGCCGCCCCGGCCCCCGGCTGCCGGCCGGCCAGCAGCCGGTAATACCAGTCCACCGAGCGGTCCCAGAACCGCGAATCCGAGTAGAAGCCGGCCCGCCCCTGACCGATCTGCACCAGCCAGGGCCACACCCGCGGCGGCGGCGCGCTGATCGTCACGGCCTGGGTGGTCTGGACCAGCGGCGCAGGCACGAGCTGGTCTCCCGGGAGCCGCATCGCGTGTTCTTCCCGGGTGGCATGGCACGAGACCCGCCGGTCAGCCATGGCCGCCTCCACCTCCGGCCTCCATCCTTCGGCCGGGGCCCGCGGCCAGCCAGGGGCGAACGGCCCACGGCCGGGACCCTACGGCCCTGGGCCGGTCCGCGCGGGCCAGGCGAGGCTGGGCCCACAACCGCGCCGCGACACCAGGAGGCAGCCTCAGCCATGACCGCCCCAGCCGCCACGAGCCGCGCACCGGACGTCCCGGCCCGGTCCGCGTTCCCGGCCCGGTCCCGGCGGCCGGTCGACTTCAGCCAGCGGCCCATGCTGGTGTTCTGGGAGACCACCCGGGCCTGCCTGCTGGCCTGCCGGCACTGCCGGGCCAGCGCGACTACCGAGCCGCCGCCTGGCGAGCTCAGTTATGCCGAAGGCCGCGAGCTCATCGGCCAGGTGGCCGCGTTCGGGCGCCCGTACCCCATCCTGGTGCTCACCGGTGGTGACTGCCTGCTCCGGCCGGACCTGTTCCGCCTGGTCGGCTATGCGGTGTCGCTGGGCGTGCCGGTCTGCCTGTCCCCGTCGGTCACCCCGCGGCTCACCCCGGCCATGATCGGGCGGATCGCGGGCTGCGGGGCCCGGGCCGTGTCGGTCAGCCTGGATGGCGCGTGCGCCAGCACCCACGACGGCGTGCGCGGCATCGCCGGGCATTTCACCCAGACCGTGCAGGCCATCCGGTCGCTGGTCGCGGCCGGGGTCACCGTGCAGGTCAACACCACGGTGATGGACCGTAACGTGACCGAGCTGGCCGACATCGCCGGGCTGATCGCGGCGACCGGCACACACATGTGGGAAGTGTTTTTCCTGGTGCAGGTGGGCCGCGGGGTGAACACCGGGGCCATCTCCCCGGCGGAGCACGAGGACGTCTGCCACTTCCTGTACGACGCCTCGCGGCACGGGTTCGTGGTGCGCACCGTCGAGGCCCCGTTCTTCCGCCGCGTGGTGTCGGACCGCCGGGCCGGCCACCCGGCGCCGGGCCGCGCGCTGTACCGCGATCTGGCGGGCCGGCTCGACCAGCTGCTCGGCCCGGCCCGCAAGCCGCCCAGCGCACACACCGCGCCGACCCGCGACGGCAAGGGCATCCTGTTCATCGCGCACGACGGGGCGGTGTACCCAGCCGGGTTCCTGCCGCTCGGCCTGGGCAACGTCCGGGACCGGCCGCTGCGCGACATCTACACCGGCGACCCGCTGCTGCGGGCCATCCGGGACGCCCGGTTCACCGGGCGCTGCGGCCAGTGCGGGTACGCCGACCTGTGCGGCGGTTCCCGGGCCCGGGCCTACGCCAGCACCGGCGACCCGCTGGGCGAGGATCCGGCCTGCCCGTTTCCGCTGTGACCAGCACTCATGTTGGAGGTAGTGCACGACGGTATGGGGCGCGCACTAATTCTGCTCATCCCCGGAAACCGTCTGTGCGGGCGGTCCCGAGATTGCGTCAGGAGCCGGGTACCGACCTTGCAGCCACCGCCGCAGCGCGCCCAGATCGACTCGCCAATCGCCGCCGATCCGGTTACCAGGAAGCTCCCCATTGTTGATGGCCGTGGCAATGTCCCTTGCTTCCACCCGCAACACTGAAGCCACTTCGGCCGTGGTTAGGACATGTATTCCCAGCGCTACGGCGAGTTCGCCCGCGGCTGGTGCCGCCGCCGGAACACCGCCCCCGGGGGTGGTCATCTTTGGTGCAGGCGACAGTGAGCTGTCCTGTGCCATCGGCCGCGCCGAGGGCCTTGTCGGCGGAGCGGGAGCAGCGTCATGGGCCGTCGAAGTGGCTGCCTGCTCCGCACCACCCACTGGCCGGGCAGGTTCGGTCGTGGTCAAGGATTTTGGCGAGGTCTGGGCTTTGCTCCTTCGCTGCGAGAATGAACGTGCGCCCCGCCACAGGACTCGGACGGTCAGCGCAATCAGCAGGCCGATGGCACTGGTAACGGCCCAGTCGGCCAGGACCCTGCCGCCCCCGTGCACGAAGGCCGATAGCGCGGCCAACCAGCCCAGCGCCAGGCCAGGCGGTAGCCAGGCGGAGATCCGGAACCGCCTGTGGGTGCCGTCGGACTCGTTGTTGGCCACGGCTCGATCGTGCCGCAGACCCTGGGTCAGGTGGGGGCAGACAGGCCAAGGTCTGCGGCCTATCATGAGGCAACTGCTTGTAAGAGAGAGGCAACTGCGGGTAAGAGAGCTGAGCAGATGGCGGCTACCTCACGCCTTAAATGGACACTGTTGCCCGTCGTGTTCCTCGCATCGCTAAATGCGTACGGCGGCGGGGGTGACACCGACCCGTCATACAACCGTGGAATCTCCCTTTGGCAGTGTAAATTGTGCCTGCGAATCGAACGGTTCGTGAAGGCTGGCAAGCCATATTGCTGGGGACCCCCAGGTAGCCCGCACCCGCGCAGTGATACTCGAAAGGTTCCACGGCGGGAGCGCCTCCAGGAAACTGATCACTATAGATACTTCGATTCGCTATCCGGATGACTCATGGATTCGCTTACCGGCCGGCTGGGCACGCGCTTCCTGGTGGTTACGGTTGTACCCAATATCTTGCTGCTGGGTTACCTAGGCTTCCTTCTGGCCGCGGGAGCGCCGACTCGGCAGCCGTCATTAATGCGAGCCATAAAAGCTCTCGATGGGCTGTCGGTACGGGAGATCATCGCCATCCTGCTCCTAGTACTCATACTTTCTGTTGCGACTCACCCACTTCAGACCCCGCTCATCAAGCTCATGGAGGGCTACTGGCATGGACTCCCGTTCGGGTCGGCAGCCCAGCGTCGTCTTAGCACACGTTTCCGGGAGGACCTGCGCGATTCCCCAAGTCGCCGGCCCGAGCAAGGACCGAGTGGCTCGGCCGACGAGCAGGCTGCCGACGCAGTGCGCCGCCGCCACTGGCTGCCGGAAGAGGAGACAGAACTGCTGCCCACGGTTCTCGGCAACACGCTCACCGCGGGGGAACACAGGGCAGGCGAGCGCTATGGGCTGGAACTGGACAACGCCTGGCCGCGTATGCGCCCACTCGTCTCGGCCGCGAGCCTGGACGATCTCCGCGACCGGAGAAACCAGCTAGATGCGGCGGCCCGGCTGTGTCTGGTGACAGGCCTGGCTACGGTGGTCGGCTTGGGTCTGCTTCTCTGGCACGGATCCTGGCTATTTCTGCCGGTCGTAACGTACGTGTTCTGCTGGGCCTGTTATCGGGCTGCGATTGCCGCCGCGCAAGGTTACTCGAACAGCCTCGCAGCCGCGGTCGACCTGCACCATCTGCAGATCTTCGATGCACTGGCGCTAGATCGCCCGGCCAACCTAGCCGAAGAATATGAGCGCAATACGGAGACGCTCGATTTCCTATTTCGTGGCGAACTGCCCCGCGAGGAGATGCGCGAGTTGCGCTACCGGACACCGAAACCTGGCAAGCCGCCGGCCGAATGACCTGCCAGACCGCTTCCGCCGGCCAGCGATGCACTTAACGTCCAGCCTTGCGCATGGCCTCCCTCATGTTGTTAAGGGCCTTGTCCTCACGACGCCGGTCACCTGTCTCCTTGAAGATCGTGGCCGCGTCCCGGTGCACGGTGACGGCTTCAGTTGCCTGTCCCATCGCGATCAAGCCCAGGCCCAGGTTGTTGAGCGCAGCGCCCTCGCCCCGACGGTCACCTGTCTCCCTGAAGATCGCGGCGGCGTCCTGATGCGCCGCTGTCGCCTCCGGGTACTGGCCAGTTTCCAGCAGTGCGCTCCCCAGATTGGTCAGTGCGTCCCCCTCGGCGTCCCGGTCGCCGAGGCGCCGCGCCGTGGCCAGACTGACGAGTGTCATCGCGCGCAGGTCGGCGAAATCTCGCCGGTACGCGAAATACTGAGCCAGCAGCAGTGGAAGGCTTACCGCCACATGATGCCGGCCGGTGTCAGCCGCCACCTGGACGGCGGCGATCAGGTTCTTGCGCTCGGCGTCCAGCCAGGCGAGTGCCTGATCCCGGTCGGCGAACTCCCGTGGCGACCACGTCCCGGGCAGTCGCCGCAGATGATCATCGGCCGACGCGCTCATGGTCAGGTAGAAATCGAACAACCTGTCCCGGCTCAGTTCCCGGTGGTCGGCCTCTGCACGGGCGGCGGAGAGTTGCTGAGCGTAGCGGCGAACCAGATCGTTCATCCGCCACCGGCCCGCGTTGCCGGAAGTCGGCTCGATCAGGCACGCTCGGGTCAGGTCGACCAGCACCTCGCCGGCCTGGCCGACCGGGCAGTCGGCTAGCGCGGCGATTGCGTCGGTGGACAGATCGGGCCCGGGACTGACGGGGAGCAGCCGGAATACCCGGGCTGTGGTCTCAGACAGCCCGCGGTAGGCGAGGTCGAGGGTTACCTGTATGAACGATTCGTCTGGCGGGGAGCCGTCGCCGGGGCACAGTACTCCCAGCCGACCGTGTTCCGAATCCGGCTGGTCGGCCAGTTTGTCCAGGTCCAGCTTCGGATGTGTGCTCAGCACCACGGCAGTGATCTCCAGGGCCAGCGGCAGCCGTCCGGCTATGTCTACGTCGTCGAGCGCGCAGGTAGCCATCACGTCACCCGGCCGAGCGCAGCCGGCTTCGATGCAGATCCGGGGCTCGATACTAGGCCCCCGCGCAGCAGCCTGTATGGTGTACTTGGAATCGCCAATTCGTGCGAGTATAGCATCGTTTTTCTCCTAGGATCGAAACTTTGTTCGACTATACGCCCAGCGCCGACCGGTCAAATACCCTCCTGGGGTATTTCGTCACACAGTTGTACCGGCGCGGCAAGTCCGTGGTACGGGCAGATGGTCGCCCCAGTGGCTAGGTATCGACAGCGGTGACATTGTGGCGTTCGTCAGCGGTGCTGGTGGGGCCGATAGCCTGGCCGGCGTGCTGGAACAGGTAAGCGTGATCCGCTACGTGACCCCGCTGCGCGAGGGCGGGTCGCTGCCCGCGGTGGTCGAGGCGGACAACCTGGGCACGTACGTGCTCAAGTTCCGCGGCGCCGGGCAGGGCGCCAAGGCGCTGGCCGCCGAGATCATCGGCGGTGAGCTGGCCCGCCGCCTCGGGCTGCGCACGCCCGAGCTGGCGCTGGCCTACCTGGACCCGCGGATCGCCAGCGCCGAGCCCGACCCGGAGATCCAGGACCTGCTCCGGGCGAGCAGCGGGCAGAACGTGGCCGTCGACTTCCTGCCCGGCTCGGCGGGCTTCGACCCGGCGGGCTGGCGGGCCGAGGCCGGCTTCGCCAGCCGCGTGCTCTGGTTCGACGCGCTGATCCAGAACGTGGACCGGACCTGGCGCAACCCGAACCTGCTCATCTGGCACGGCGACATCTGGCTGATCGACCACGGCTCGGCGCTGTACTTCCAGCACAACTGGCCGGCGGCCAACCCGCTGGCCCCGTTCGACGCACGGGATCACGTGCTGCGCCCGGCTGCGGCCCGGCTGGGTGAGGCGCATCAGGCGCTCGCGCCGCGGGTCACCGGCGGCCTGCTCGAGGACGTGGTCGGGCTGGTGCCAGCGGACTGGCTCGGGGACGGCCGGCCCGGGGACTACGTCAGTCATCTGCTGCGGCGCGTGCCGCAGGTGCTGGAGGTGATCCGGTGATGAGCACGGACCCGGCTGCCCCAGGGCCCAGCGCCGAGCCGTTCGAGTACGCGCTGATCCGGGTCGTGCCACGGGTCGAGCGGGGCGAGGCGATCAACGCCGGGGTCATCCTGTACTCGCAGCGGCACCGGTTCCTCGGCTGCCGGATCGAGCTGGATACCGGCCGGCTCCGCGCCCTGGATCCCGGTGCCGACGTAGCCGCCGTGCAGGCCGCGCTGGCCGCCGTGGGCGAGGACTGCCACGCCGGCCGGCCAGCTCAGGAGCCGCCCGGGGTACGGTTCCGCTGGCTGACCGCCCCGCGCAGCACGGTCGTGCAGCCCAGCCCGGTGCACAGCGGCCTGACCACTGATCCGGCCGCCGAACTCGACCGCCTCTTCGACGACCTGGTCCGTGTCTAGCTGTGCGGTGACTTGTTCCCAGATACGTGGCACAACGCACCACACATCGGGCTGCTGCCGGGCTGGCCTGTAACACGGGTCACAGTGGTCACCTGTAGCAACGTCTCTGACCCGCCCGGGGCTGATTGACGGGCCGCTGGTGGGTAGCGGGCAAGTCAACGGGCTCAGCCGGCTGCCCGCCAGCCACCTGGCGTACCTGACCGGGCGCAGCTTCTTCCCGGGCCCTGATCGCGCCGTCGTTCTCGGCCGGCCTGGACATCGCGTTCGACTTCGTCATCGCGGCGTGCGTGATCGCGGCGGTGGCCTCGCTGCTGCGCGGCAAGCGGTACGCACACGAGGAGCACGCCGTGCCCGCCGCGCCAGAGCAGGCCGAACGCCCGGCGGCAGCCTGAGCCCCGGCAGCCTGACCCCCGGCAGCCTGACCCCCGGCCAGCCAGGTCCCGGGGGGAGGTCATCCGGGACCCGGCTGGGACTCCCTACGGCAGGACGGTGAACGGCCGCATCATCTCGTTGTCCTCGTGCTCCACGATGTGGCAGTGGTGCACGTAGCGCTGCGGGCCGGTGACCCCGGTCGGCAGGTCGAACTTGGCCCGGATGGTGGTGAAGTAGCCCGGGTTGGCCTTGACCGTGTCCTTGAAACCGCGCTCGTCCGGCGTCGGCGGCTCCATCGGGCCGGTTGCGAACGGCTCGGGGCTGATCCCGCCGGGCACACCCGCCGGGCCGCCGTACTTCTTCTGGTACGCGGCCACGTCGAACGGGGTCCGGCCGACGACCTGGAATGTGACCAGGTGCACATGCATCGGGTGGGTGTCACCGGTCATGTTGACCCAGACCCAGTCCTCCACGATGCCGGCCCTCGGGGTCTCGGTGACCGGCTTGGCCTCGAAGCCCACCCCGTTCAGGTTGAGGTACCAGCGGGCCGTCTCCGGGGCGATCTCGTTGAGCGAGATGTACCGGGTCAGCCGCGGGTGGTGCAGGCTGGCCCGCTTACCGGGCAGGCTGTCCGGCACCCGGCGCGGGCCGCGGTGCGTCACCGACGTGCCCACCCGGACCTGCAGTACCGGCTCCAGCGCCGGGGCCGGGGTGGACACCGGGGCGGACGGCGTGGCGTTCCGCAGTTCCAGGGTCCGGCCGTCCAGGCCGCGGAAGTCGACCAGCAGGTCGGCCCGCTCGGCCGGGGCCAGCACGGCCTGGCGCAGGGGCACCGGCACGTCGAACAGGCCGCCCTCGGCGCCGATCTGCCACATTGGCAGGCCACCGAAGTGCAGGCTCATGATCCGGGCGTTGCAGCCGTTCAGCACCCGGAACCGGTACATCCGCGGCTCGACGTCCAGGTAGGGCCAGACCTTCCCGTTGACCAGCATGTGGTCGCCGAAGTACTCGCCGATCCAGGTCACGCCGGGGATGGTGCTGACCCGAAAATGAATCCTCAGCCAGGCAGGCGGCAGCACCCGGCGTAGCGTCAGCGGAGCCGGGTGAAGGTGGTGCCTTGGGGTCAGGCTGCCTGGTTTCCTGTTCCGGCAGGATGCGGGCCG
>Ga0335078_10000156_pt1 | contig 113903 bp, 103 predicted proteins | sample Lox_Sample_32_FD_206711 | JGI IMG/M metagenome (GOLD analysis project Ga0335078, IMG submission 206711) | Soil microbial communities from Loxahatchee National Wildlife Refuge, Florida, United States - Lox_Sample_3.2 | ecosystem: Environmental > Terrestrial > Soil > Wetlands | place: USA... | reverse complement strand
CCGGGGGCCCTCTTCTCTTCCGGCTGACCGCCTCGCCGATCTACACCGAGACCTCCGCCTCCGCGATTTCCTGGCCGCCTCGACCGCGACCGTCAATCGGAAACGGATCCAGGCTGCCGCCTACAAGTTACCGATGGCACTCGTCTCGTGCTCGGCGCGCAGGTCAGACAGAAGGACATGACGGAGCACGAGGTTAAGAGTTTCGTGGAGGCGCTCGCGGCGAGAGGTGTCGAACGCGGAATTGTCGCCGCGTTCAACCAGGTAACGGCTTTCGACTTGAATGCGCTACGCGACCAATGCCTCTCCGACTTCAACGTGGACGTGCTCATCTTCACCGACCCAGTTTCCCTCCTTCAGTTCTGCCTGCGCTCGTCGCCTGTCGCGTTAGGAGTGAACCTGAGCCGGTTCCCGAACGCGATGAGCGAGCGGCTCGCCCAGATGCGTGTGAACAAGCCGCGCCGCAGCGAGTGGGCCGCGCTTTTCGCGGCCAAGTAGCTCGCGCTGTTAGATGTCGCCGCGGTCGAGGAGCACCGAGATTTTCGGCAGGCCGTCCTTCTTCACCTGGTGCAGGAACTCGGTCAACGGCGTGAGGTCCTTCTTCAGGCTGAAGTGCATGTCGACCTCGGCCCCGCTGTAGTTCTGCGTGAACCCGCGGACACGGACGGCGTACACGCGCTCGAACAGCAGCTTCCGGAGGAGTGTATCTGCGCGCCGGGCCGACAGCACGTACCAAGGCGCGACCCGCATCTTGGCGCCAAATTCCTCAACGATGGTCCTGATGGCTGGGTCATCCGCCCTCATCATGTGTTCGACGATGGCGTCCTCCACGTCGCGCTTCTTTTCCGCTTTCGGGGAGGCGAAAACCATCATGCACAGGTGGAGCAGGTCGTGAGGGATGGCGCTGCCAGCTACGTCCGGCGTGAGGTCGGGTACACCGACGATGACGAACAGGTACGGCCAGGCTTCAGCCTTCTGCTTCTCCATGCCTTGGTTGATTTTGTATGTCGCGAGCGCAAAGCAGTCTCCCGGGTCCAGCCCAACCATCACTTGCGCGGACCGGAATACCGACCCAAAGAACTTGATGTTGACGCGGAAGATGGTGCGCCCGCCGCCGTTCCGGACGAGGTAGTCAGTGTCGTTCCGCTCCTCACGGTCATCGTCGAGGCGAAGCTCCTCCGTCCCCATCTCGTGCTTGTAGATGGCCTCGAACTCCGTCTCTGCAACGCGACCAAGGAGAAGCCTACCGAGGCTTCGCCTTACCTTCTTAGCGAGCGCGGCGTCATTCCGAACCTCGGCCAGTGACCGCCCGAACGCGGCCATCGCTGGGTCGTCGGCCTCGGCGGTATCGGACAACCGCTTGGCCGTCGTTCCGACGCGACGCGCAACCTCCCGCGCGTCAGCCCCGCTCCGAAGCTCGTCGAGAGCCGCAATCAGCCGCAGCGGCTTGATGGGGATGTTGTCGCCGTAGACCTGCTTCGCGGCCTTCAAGATGGCCTGCAAGGCCGCCTCCGTCCTGGTGCGGCTGCGCCGCACGGCTGGCCGTTGCCCGGCCACCTCGTCAGGTTGCGGCTCTCTTATATCACCATATCATCGAGGCCCCTCATCGTTCACCAGGAGCGGACCGAACCGTAGGCGTGCGTTCTCAACGTACTTCGGCTCACAGTCGAACGCGACCCAACGTCGCCCGAGTGCCTCCGCGACGGCTCCGGTCGTGTTGCTACCGGCGAACGGGTCGACCACCACGTCACCGGGCTCGGAGAGCAGCTTGATGAAGAACTCCGGGAGAGCCGCTGGGAAGCGCGCCGGATGAGGCTTCACGCCTGCCTGAGCGCAGAGCCGGATGTACTCCGAGTTACTCTCGTTGTTGCCCCGCTCGATGAGGTTCGCTGGGATGGCGCCGCCTCGGTCCTTGAACTTCGGCGTTATCTTCCACCCACTCGGCCTCTCCTTTGCGCGGTACCCGCGTCGCAGTAGCCGCACCATGTCCGGGCTGTACTCGATGAGAACACGCCGGTTGTCTGCCTTCGGTGTCGGTGAGGGGGACAGCCACCAGACGTACTCCACTGAGTCCTTCACCCGGATGCGGCGAACGTTCACCCACTCGGCCGGGCTTGGCAACTTCGCGGGGTTGTACCAGAACGCCTCCTGGCAGAGATGGAAGCCAAGCTCGTCGCAGAGCATAAGGAGGAGCCGGAACTGATACAGCGAGCGCGTCGGCTGGCCGGCGTTGTAGCTGCCGCCGATGTTCAGCACGAAGCTACCGTCCGGCTTCAAAACACGAGCGATTTCCCGTCCGAACGGCCGGAACCACTCGACGTACGCCTCCTTGGCGGCATTGCCGTACTCTTTCTTGAACTCCAAGGCGTACGGCGGCGAGGTCACGACGACGTCGACAGACTGGCCGGGCATCTGCGCGAGTAGTTTCGCGGCATCGCCGAGGTACATGGCCCCGGAACCGGTCCTGAACACCGGACGGGCTTGAAGTAGTTTGGCCGCGGCGTCATGGGCAGCAGGAATGACCTCCGCTCGCTTCGAGGCTGCTGTTCTGCGCCCTGCTGGCGTACCGCGCACCTCGACCTCCTTGGTTGTCAGCATTTCGGATATCACTTCAGTCAGACAAAGGGTTTCCGGCCGGGCTCGTAGGGCTGCTCGTAGTGCCTCACCTCAACCCTCACCCCCACCCATTTCAAGGTGGTCGCGATGGCCAGGGCCCCGCGGACACTGGAAGAATGGACCAGGACCCGCACCGGTCGCCGGGCCACTGGGAGACGCCGCATCCAGAACGCCACGTCGCAGCCGTTCCTAGAGCCGCCAAGGTCGTGGTCGAGCAGCACGACGTCAAACCGGCACGCACGCAGCGCCTTGATGGCATCGGAGTAGCCTGTTGCGACGGTCAGCCGTGCCGACCGAAACCGCCGCCTCAGTACCGCCAGTCGGTCGGGGTCGTTCTCGACTACGAGAACCCGGCGGACCTGTGGGCACTTCGTCATGGCCTCAGTCTGCGTAGCAGGCACAGTCGTCTACCCCACCCTGGCAAGGACGAACTCTGCGGATGCACCACCGCCTACAAGCACCTCGTCCCCCACCTTCATCTGCTCTGCATACGCACGGTCCTCCTCGGAAAGGTCGGAGTGCTCGATGTCGAACGGCTCGCCGTCGAGCGTCCACCTCTTCGCGTGCAGAGGGATGAGGACGTCAGTCCGGTTCATCGGGCCTCTCGGATGTAGACTCCGACGCCGTTGACGCGGGTGGGCAAACACCTACAGATGAGGACCGTCTGCCAGTGCAGCACGACCGCTACGCGCGGCTCGCCATCATCGGTCAGTTCCGCGACGACCTCCTTCAGCCAGGCCGGCTCGTGCAGGCAGCCGCGCAGAAACGTGGCCGCGCGCACGGCATCACGGTAGGTGGCCAGCGAGACGACCCGCGCGCCACGACAGCCCATGGCTGCTAACCTTCCTCCTCGGCATCTCTTCTGAAGTCGAGAGCCGGGGCGTCCTTCCGCCGGTTATACTTCGGCCCCGCGTGGCAGGGACAACACCCATGCGTCTCGACCATGAGCCGGACCACGCGGTTCAGGCCCGCTTGCGTGTACGGCAAGCCGGTCCAGCGCCACCACCGCCTGAGCCGGGCGCGCCACTTCCGCTCCACGCGGCGGTCCTGTCGACGCCGCTCGGCCCTCGGGGCCGCAGACCGCGCGCCCTTGGTCCGACCAGACCCTCTCACCATGGCTCATCCTCGACGGTCTTCGGTTCATCCCCACGAGTGGGCCCCGGTGTAGTTGACGTCGTAGACGGTCGCGTCCTCGAACTCGTCCTCCAGGTCCTCCCGGTCTAGGTGGCCGACCCAGTCGCTGCTCTCGACGTGGAGGTCACCGTCGATGGACGTGTACTCGATGCCCTCCACGACGAGGCTCTCGCCATCCGTCAGGCCGCGCAGCCGCTTCTTGAGGTCTGCGCCAGTCAGCATCATGGTTCAGTTATTCCCGGCGGGCATCGGCGACCTGAAGAACACTCCCTGTGGCGTGCTGATGCAGTCGTACACGGCCGCCTGGTCGGCTGCCCAGGCCAGGACGTCCGCTACAAGGGCAACTGGACCCGAGCCGCAGTGGGTCGTGGTCGCGCCGTCCTTGTACGTCAGCACGACATCGGTCCCGTCGTTCGTGATGGTCCACGTCGCCATCCCGTTCCTCCCGTCCGCTACGCCTGCGCGAGCGCGCGAACGACGGTGCTCTTCGGTGTCTTCATCACGACGGCGATTTGGCGCAGGCTTCGGCCCTGGGCACGCAGCGCGCGCGCCCGGTCACGCTCGCTGGCCGTCAGGCGCGGGGGACGGCCCCACGCCTTGCCCTCGGCCTCCAGGCGGTCACGCGCCGCGGCGATGCGCTCATTGATAGCGAGACGCTCCATCTTCGCCGCCCACGCCATGACGGCCAGGACAACGTCGGCAGCGGGGCCGTCGACGGCGAACCCGTCGCTGACCAAGACCACCTCGACGCGGTGGACGCGAAGCTCCTCGACGACCTCGAACGTGTCGCGGATGCCGGAGCGGCTGAGGCGGTCCAGGCGGAACAAGTACAGTTTCTGGACATTGCCGGCTCGGACGTTCGCCCGGAGGCGGTCAAGCTCAGGCCGGGCCAGGACCTTACCGGTGCGCTTCTCCGAGTGCCAGACGTCGATGGTGTCGCCCCGGGCCGCCGCCAGCTTCTCAATGGCCGCCCGCTGCATCGTGAGGTCCTGCGATTTCGAGGAGACGCGCGTGTATGCAAATATCGACATTGAGGAGCCCTCTGGGCCACCACTTCGGTTGGACGAGAGCTTCGGGGGACGGCGCGCCGAGCAGCGTGTGCTCTGTCTGGTCATCGCTCGCGGCGGTACCACCTTGCCGTCGCCGGCAGGTCGGTCAGGGTTCCGGGCCGCGTCCCTCGCCCCTGTCTTGATGACGGGTTAGTTGTACCGGTTCTGAGCCGAGTTGTCTGTCCCATGGACACCGGAAACCAGCTAATGCCAGCAATTTTCGCGCATCGCCCCTTCGGCATAGCCGAGCGGCAATCTAGTGGGGACCGGGGCCGAGGCACTCCACGCTCCACCCATCGAAGGACTCCGGCTCGCGCCGATGACGCGAAAGGTGCGCTCAGGTCCCGACGTTGCTGCTCGCCGTTCGGCATGTCCTCGTGGCCGGACGGCAATCTACCGGTCATGCGGTTGTTCACGATGCAGGAGAAGCTGGCGTTCATTGAGGCGTGGAAGTCGTCGGGCTTGACGCAGGACGAGTACTGCGCCGCCCAAAGAGACCAAGGCGGACCGTCACCGAGGTGCTTGCGCACCTGGATGGCTACCCTGGTGAAGCCACAGGGCGTCTGCGCTGAGGCGCGCGCCATCGTCGCCCGTGCGGTCGGGGACCTCCAAGCACTGCTACTGGCGCTCGACGCCGTGCAGGGCGAGCAGGTCACCGTCGCCGCGCGCGCGGACGGCAAGGATGATGGAGTCCCGGCTGCCGCCCCTTGCCGAACGGCAGGCGCGGATGCGAACTCCGACGCCTCGGAGCCGGCTGCCGCCGAATGCCGGGCGGCAACTGACGCCGAGTCGCACCAGCAGAGCGATACGCTTCTCCCGGACCTCGTCATGAAGTTCGGGGAAGCCGCGCCCGAGGTCAGCCCCGGTGTCGGTGATGACGCCGGCCTCGCCGCCCCACCTGTTCCCGCTGTCCCCAGGCGCAAGAGCTTTTTCGACTTCTAGTGGCTGTGTGGCCGGGTCGACGTCACTCGTGCTTTGGTCCCTAGCCTATGGGGCCCGTCTGCTTCTCCTCTGGTTCAGACCCCTCGGCCAGAGCGGGGGGTGGAACAGAACGGACGAACGGGGACTCCACAACTTCTCCATCGGAGAGGACCAGCCTCGCACCTCGGAACATCCGCAGGACGCGCACGACAAGGCCGGCATCGGAAGTTGGCAAGAAGATGAACGCGCGCCTGGCAGGGTCGCTCCTGATGCCGACGCGCAGCGTGTCCTGGTAGACGTCCGCCGCCTGGGCCCGATGCTGGAGCGCCTGCGACTTCCTCCTGTACCAGGTCGTCTTCGAGACCCACTGCCGGTCGAACGTCTCGTCGAACTCCCGCAGGAGTAGTTCGAGACCGAAGAAGTAGGCGTCGTCGTAGAGGTGGAGGTGGGTGAGGTACACAGCATCGAAATCGCGGAAGTCGTTCCGGCCTCGCAGCCCGCCGAAGTGCTCGACCGCCACCGTCGCAGGCAGCTTGCCGCTATGCTGGTACGGGACAAGCGCCGACCGCAGCGCGTCCTTCTGGTTCTTGGCCGTCACTACGAGCAGGCGCGGTGGGCCCGGCTGTCGTTCCTGGTAGGCCGGGTCCACCATCTGGTCGAGGTAGGGCGTGACCTGCTCGATGACCAGGGCAGCCAGGTCCACGACCCCCATCTCCTTCATCTTGGCCTTGGACCTGTACTTCGGGTCGGTGAGCACGACGGTGGTGTTCGGGAAGTTGGCCTCGGGCGTCTCCTCGACGTCCCACTGGCCCGCGAGGAGGTATCTGGGGTCGAAGCCTGCCGTGGCATCGAGGACGACGGTCGGGCGTGTTGTCCCGTCCGGCAGGTTCAGAACGTCGGGCCAGCCGTTGACCGGGCGGCAGAGCCAGAGGCTGCCTCCATCGCTCCCGAAGTCCGCTTCCATGAAGATGTCGAGGTCGGCCGAGCCGCAGAAGTCGCGCAGCACCGTGAGGTGGTTCAGTAGCGCGTACTGCGTGGCGCCAACGTTCTCCTCCCCCTCCTCCTCGTTCTCGTCCGGGGCGATATACCCGACCTTCAGGAGCGTGGCGAACTCGTCGAACGAGACGATGGGTTCGAACGTGTCGGCCTTCACCATGCCGCGCTTCATGTTGCCCGCCATGACCTTGCGGAGGAGGTCGCTCCCCTTCGCCCGGAGTCGCTTGCCGGCCGCTTCCATCTTCTCCAAGACGGGTGTGACCGCACCCTGGAGCCCGGCCGTCTTGGAGTCGGTGGGGTCGAGCGACGTCAACGCCTTCTTGAAGCTCTCGATGACGTTGTCGAGCGGGTAGACGTGCCAGTCCTTCGCCCGACCATCCTTCACCCGGTCCGGCGATACCCTGAGCTTCGGGTAGCGGTAGACCATCGCGGGAAGTTCGTCGAACACCATCCCATCGAAGTCGTTGAACGCGGGTGCTACCACGAAGTGGGTCTCGAACGCCTTGTGGGTGAGGAGCGGGTAGGCGGCATCTGACCAGTAGGTCTTCGCCCCGGCGTACCGCTTGTTCATGTTGGCCCGGCAGGAGGAGAAGTCGCACCACTCCAGGCAGGTCCGCCGGTCTTGAAGCTGCTCGCTGGTGCGGTTTGCCAGGCAGAGGTCGGGGCGGCCCCGGAACTTCACGACCGCCGCCGGCTGGGTCTCGAACAGCGGGTCCGGCTTCTCGCCACCAATCCGGTAGACCCAGTGGTCGGGCCCGTCCTCGTGCGGCTGGATGGCCTCGTCCAGTTCCCGAGGATGCTGGGCGTTGATGTAGAAAGCGGCGGGGTCGCTCACGACCACCTTCAGCTTCTCCAGCGTCCAGAGCCGCCGGAACTCGCCGGCCTCGCTCACCGGGGTACCGGCATCGATGCGCTGCTTCACCTTCTCGGGAAGTCGGTGCCACAGCGCCTCGTGGCTCTCAGGCAGGTCGGGCTCGAACTCGTAGGGGATATCGTTGATGGTCGCGGCGAGCCCGAACGGGAACGCGGTGTTGATGGCGTACTCGTGCCGGAGTAACTCGCGGACCATGGTTCCGCAGACGCCTAGCCGCCGCGTGTAGGCGTTCCGGTTCGTCGCCAGCCAGTGGGCGATGCCCCTCGTCTTGCCCTTGCCCGGCCTGGCCAGCACGACGTTCACGGCGGGCTTGGCGGCCGTGCTCGGCGCGGGGGACGGCGACGCCGTGGAATCCCCACGAGGAGGGAGGAGACTTCGATGTTTCTCCTGGGCGGGGCCTTCTATACCTGTAAAGAGAGCTTCATCACTCTCCGAGAATGAAGTCCAAGTTGCTAACTTTCCTATAGTTTTCGTTGGGTAGACCTTCTGCCTCGCCTCGGAAAACGTGGATTTCCGCCAGCCTTCCGACTCGACCCGCCCCCTCGCCGTCAGCGCCAATTCCCCCATCACGATGCTCTTCGGCAGCCCGAGTTCGAGCATCCGGCAGGAGTAGTGGAAGTCGTTCTTGCTCCGGTCGAGCTTCCCCATCTTCGGCGTTGGCGCGTCGAGCGAGACCTGGCGGGCCTCAGCCAGCTTCTTGTCCAGCCGCATAGCCAGGCCAAAGAGGTGCAGGTCCCAGGCGTCCTGCTGGAGCATCTCCGCCTGCACCTCGACCGGCCCGACGCGCTTCGCCCTGGCGCCCTTCCGGTCCTTCTTGACCACGCTCCCGACCGGCAGGCCGGGCAGGTACTCCACGTTCTTCGCGACCTGCTCCAGCGTGTACCGCCGCCGACCCAAGTCGGTATGCTCCTCGACGAACTCGACGCGGACCGGCTCGCCCTTCCTGTTCAGCGTCCCGGGCACGCGCAGGTAGCTGGAGAGGTCGTAGCGGTCGGAGGCACCGCCGAGCAACTTGGTCAACCGAAACCAGGCATCCTTGGCCCTGGTGCGCTCCTCGTTGTTCGAGAATCTCACCCTCTCGATGAGGATGTAGACGTGCAGGCCCCGACCGCTCCGCACCAGCGCGTGCGGCGGGATACCCACCTGTTCCAGGCGCTTGGCGACCTCGGGGATGACGTCGTCCACCGTCGTGGCGCCCGGCACGAGGGCGGCCAGGTCGTCGGGGTCGATGTCGATACCGAACGCCGAAAGCCCGACGCACTGGTTCTCGCTCCGCGCGGCCTCGCGTCCTGGCACCTCCGGCTCGAAGACGCTTACCGAGGTGGCGACTGCACAGCGGAGCGAGTGGGCGGACTGGATGAAGATGCCGGCCGAGAACCCCTCGCCGTAGCTGAGGTGGCTCTGGGACCAGTAGAGCTTGTTCCGGTCGTTGTACGCGCAGATGTAGAAGCTGTCGCCCGGCTCGTAGAGCGCGTCCATGAGCCGCTTCGCCTGGTCGAGGTCGAGGGGAAGCTGAGCCACCGCCGGACCCTACAACATCGTGCCGCCGTGCTCGTACGCGCAGGCGACCTACATGGTCCTAGCGTTCGAGCGTGCAGGCGTTCGGCCGGCCAGCAACAACCTCAACCCTGAAGCTACGCCAGCACCCGGTCGAAGACGAACATCACTAGACGCTCGACCGCCGAGTCATCGGGGCCGGACCAACTCGAACGACACGTTGGCGTTGCCGTCGTCTGTGGCATCCAGGTGGCCATCAACGGTCACCAGACCATCAAGCTGGCGCCTCCCTGAGGCGCAGTGATTTCAGGAACCAGCGGCATACGGGCGCGCAGGACGTCTAGCACGCGCGCATGGTGACCCGGTCTGCGACTTGTTGGCGGCCATGGCCCTGGCGACTCTTCCACGGTCGCCGCAGGGGGCTCCACCGGCGGCCGGCGGTCGTGGCGCGGCGTCTGCCGTCACCTGGAGTGGCCCGCCGCTCCCGTTCCACGGGCGGCCGGCGGACCGCAGGACTTTCTGAGGACGGTCGGTCACAAGCCAGATGGCTTGCGGGTCACGTCGGAGCCGAGCCCCTTGTCTTCGGGACAGAGCCCGCTACGTGCCGTTTCTTCTGCTAAAGCTGTACATGAGGCTCAAGAACAGCGCGGCAGTCACCACCCTCCCCTCCAAGAAGGCGCGTCCACCTCGGGTTCCTGCCTTTCGGCGGCGCACCGTCTCGCCGGTCACCCTGAAATCCGGTGACGTCCTGGAGACCGCCATCGGGCGCGCTCCCATCAAAACTATCGAGCCCAGGAGCGTCGGGTACGACGTCGTGCTCGACATTACCGCCGAGGGCAGCACCCGCCCCGCCGCGCAGGGCAGTGTGCTGTTTCTGTACAGGGTCCAGTCGGCCACCATCCTGGTGAAGTCGTGACGCTGCCCGCCGCCAACGAGCCGGCCGCAGCGCCCGAGGTGCGCGTTCTGGTTGACGCTGTGGCGGCCCAAGTCGCCGCCCGAGTCGGAAGGTCTCATCTCGCGATGTGCGTCGAGGCATGGTATAATGCAAAACATAATCGTGATGGCGCGGACCACAACAGAACCGAAGCCGACCACCGTGGCAGTGCGTCTCACCGAGAGGGATGCCGTGCTGCTCCAGAAAATGGCGAGCGCGGCGGGCACGTCGAAGGGGGCGGTCATCCGGTCGCTCATCCGCGCTGCCGCTGCCCGAACCAGGTCGCGACGAAATACGAGCAGCCCCGCGTAGGTCGCGGTTCGGCCGTGCGGCACCCGCTGCTGGGGGCCACACCGTGACCCGGCTCCTCCGCGTCCAGGAGGTGATGACCCGGTTAGCCGTACCGGAGTCCACCGCGTACCGGGTCATGCGGGACATGCCCCACGTACGGGTCGGCGTGCGCGGCTTGCGCGTCGCCGAACACGACCTTGAAGCCTACATCGCAGCGCACACGGAGAGCGCATGGCTGACCACATCTTCAGGAAGTCCTGCCAGAAGAACGGTTGGTACTATGGGTGGTTCTTCGGCCCGGACGGGAAGCGCGTCACGCGGTCCCTCAAGACTGCCGACCGCCGCATCGCCCGTGACCGTCTCCGCGAACTCGAACGGGAGGCCCACGCTGCGGGTGGTCTATCCGCGAACGCACCCGCGCACACTGCCACCGACGCCCTGAGATACATCGTCGAAGTCGGCTGCTCGGACCGCGCCGATGGCACGCTCGACATGTACGCGAAGAAGGGAGGTCACCTCGCCCGGGTGCTGGGCGAGAAGCAGGTGGCCGCCCTGACCCTCGATAACGTACAGGACTACATCAACCAGCGGCTTGACGAGGGCGCCGCGCGTGAGTCAGTTCGGAAGGAACTCTCGACCCTCCGCGTCGCCTTGGAGACTGCAAAGGCACGTCGGCTGTACCGTGGCGACCCGCGCGCCATCTTCCCGAAGTTCAAGGTCGTGTACCGCCCGCGCGAGCGCCACCTGTCACTTGACGAGTTCCCGAAGCTGTTATCGGTTCTGGAGCCGAAGCGTCGTCGATGGGTCTTGGTTGCTGTGTTCTCCGGGGGCCGGCGGTCGGAGGTCGAGGCGCTGCGGTGGGAAGAACATGTAGACCTCGACGGCGGCTGGCTGCGGCTGGCGGGCACCAAGACACCGGCATCCCACCGGAAGGTTCCTATCCCGGATGCACTTGCTGAGGAACTTCGAGTCGAGCCAGCGAAGTCGGGCGCGCTTGTGGAACCGTGGTCGAACGTGTGCCGCGACCTGGGCGTGGCGTGCAGACGCGCCGGTGTCGGTCGCGTGAGTCCGAACGACCTCCGCCGCACGTACTCCTCGTGGCTGAAGCAGCAGAACGTGGACTCGGCAGTCGTCGCGAGGCTCCTCGGCCACTCCTCCACCCGGATGGTGGACCTCGTGTACGGCCGCCTTAACGACCAGAACTTCATCCAGGCCACTGCGAAGCTCCCGCCCGTTGCGACCGCGACCGGAAGCACATCGGAAGCAGAGCAGCGCCGACTCCCGGGAGAGGAGGGGGTCCCGGGGGGTGTGACCTCCCCGTCGCCCAACAAGGGCTCCCACCAGAAAAACCAGAGGGCCCAGCAGACTTCTCAGTCTACTGAGCCCAGATGTCCGAGCGATGATGGAGTGCCTGGGGGCGGAATCGAACCACCGACACGGGGATTTTCAGTCCCCTGCTCTACCTACTGAGCTACCCAGGCGTTCTATCGACGACAAGCTCGCGACCCGTCGTGGGGGGCTTTTTTACGATCCGCGGCCTCGGAAGGCAAGTCGAGACCATCGCCCGAAGAGACTTCGCTCAGGGGGGGCGATAACTCTCGCCAGCCCCATACCCTGGGAATAACGTCATAGGCGGGGTACCGCCTTGAGGATGGCACGGCCCTCCTTGATGACGACCTTGAACTCGACCGAGGTCGCCTTGTACTTCGCCATGAGTTCGGGCACTTGTCGCGCGACCGTCTTGGCCAGCGCTTCATAAGTGAGGCGGGATACGTCCTCGTTGCAACGCCGCTTCGCAGCCAGATAGGCCTCGTAGAGCGCGCGGAGCTGGGCCTCCTTGAGGCCAGCTTGAATCGCCGGCTTCGCCTGAGCATCGGCGGGGGCCGCTGTGCCCGCCGGGGAAGGAGACCGCCCCGCCGGAGGGGGGACGGAGACAGGGGAAACCTGGGGCAGGGGGGGGGACGGACTCATCGGCCCGGGGGCTGGGGAGACATCGGCTTCGCCCTCACTCGTCTGGGCTTCCACACCGGCACGCCTCGCCTGCTGCTCCGCCTTGCGCCGAGCCCGTATGATGTCGCGGCGATAGGTGCCGGCCTCCTTCTCTCGCGCGCTGCGCAGCCACATTCGCTCGTAAGCGAGGTAGCGGGCGTGCAGCGTCTCGATCCGGAAACGCAATCCCGTATTGCGAGTGAACTCGCTCTTGAGACGAGCCACGCGGCGCTTCATTTCGTCGCGCTCACGCGATGGCTCCCGCCGCTCGACCCCGATGAAGTACAAATCGTAACGAGCCCGCAGGGCCTCCAGGTCTTCCTCGACCTCGGTGCAGTTCTCGGCCAGGGTCTCGTTGTGGTGCCGGTCCTGCCGCTCCGCCTCCTCCAACGCCCTCGCGTCTTGGAGGATGGCAGACCCCTTCGCTCCGGGTTTTTGAGGCAGCGCCACGCGGGACGACTCTAGCGCGGATCCCGAGGCGGAATGAAGCCCCGGGCCGCGCGAAGACTAGGCCGCGACCGGTGCACGCGCCGCCCGGCCTCGTCCCCACCCCCACACCGCCATACCGGCACCGAAGACCAGGATCGAAGTCCACTGACCCACGCCGAGGCCGGCCACCACCCCACGCTCGACGTCACCCCTGAAGAGCTCCACCGCCGTGCGCAGCACGGCGTAGCCGACGAGCCAGGCCGCCAGGACCTGGCCATGGAAACGCTTGGCCGGCTTCACGAACAAGGTGAGCATGGCAAACAGCACGAGCTCGCCCAGCGACTCGTAGAGCTGGGTGGGGTGGACGGGCAGGGTCGTGAGGCGGTCCGGCGCCAAGAGTTCAGCCGCGTTGGCCCGCTCGACGAAGCTCTGGTAGGCGAGCGAAGTCGGGGGGAACTTCGTCAGCCAGGGCAAGTGCGCGTGAGAGACCGCACCCCAGCAGCAACCAGCCCCGAAGCAGCCGAGCCGTCCGAAGAAGTGCCCGAGGGCCACCGAGGGGATGAGGGCGTCGGCATAGGGCAAGAAGCGCATGGCGTGCCGGTGCATGTACCACCCGGCGGCCAGGGTGGCCCCGATGAACCCTCCGTAGAAGACGAGCCCGCCCTCCCAGACCGCGAGAAGGCGCGGCAGACGCATCCCGTGCAGCACGACGAAGGCGTTCTCGCCGAAATAGTCGTTGTAGTTCACCGCGACGAAGTAGAGCCGGCTCCCCAGGAGAGCCGCCACCAAGATGACGAAGGCGAGGTCACCCACGCGCTCGGCGTCGAGACCCTGGCGGCGCGCCTCGCGCTGGGCCAGCGAGCTCCCCACGATGAAGCCGGCGGCGATCATGAGCCCGTAGGTGTGCACCGGCAGCCGCAGCATCCCGTCGAGCATGCCGAATCGCCAAAGCACACCGAGGGCGAGGAAGGAGAGGGCGAGGGTGCCCTTGTCATCCCACAGCGCCGCGCTGTAGCTCACACGCTCGCCTCTTTTGGCGAGGCGCCGGCGGAAAGCCCACGCTCTCCCCAGAGCGAGGGTCACGACGAGGAGCACCGCCAGAAGCTTCGCGAGCGGCGCCGGAAGCGTCAGCGTGAAGAGGACCGGCCACATTCAAACCCCTCAAACTCCCGGGGCGCCTCGCTTGTTCCCTGCGGAACGGCTATCCGCAGGCGCCCCGGCCGAGCGCGGCGAGGGATGCACGAGCAGCATGGCGATCCCCACCACCAACATGGAGTCGGCGAGATTGAAGGTGGGCCAGCGGATATCGGGGCGATTCCACCAATACCAATCGATGAAGTCGATGACGTAGTGCCGGATGAGCCGGTCGACCAGGTTTCCGACGGTGCCGGCCAGCAGGAAGGCGAGCGCCACCTGCAGGAAGCGTTGGCCCGCCCGTAGCCTGCGGTAGTAGTAGATGACGAACACCACCGCCAGGGCCGAGATGACGAGGAAGAGGCGGTAGCGAAGGCCGCCCGGCAAGAACGCCATGAAGCCGAAGGCGGCGTTCGGGTTCTCCGCGTAGAGCATGCGCCAGAAGGGTCGGAACACGTAGTAGGGCTGGGTGGCGACCGGCTCGAGATAGCGGAGGGTCAAGAAGGCGTGCAGCCTCTCGGGAAGCGAATGTGCCCCCACCCGCTGGAATGCGACGGTGAGCCGTTCCACCGCCAAGAACTTGGTCACCTGATCGAGCACGACCCCGAGGCCGAAGATGACCCCGAGCAAGGTCCACTTTCCGGGCCGGTGCGGGCTCATGCCAGCGCCGCCGCGCATTTGCCGCACGCTCCGGGGAAGCGCGCGTCCTGCCCGACGTCCTCGTAGAAGCCCCAGCATCGCGCACACTTCGTCCCGGGCGCCTTCGCCACGGACGCGGCGAGCGGCCCGGGCGCCAGCACCACCTTCGAGACGATGAACAGGGTCGGGAGCTCCGCCCGGGCGCTCTCGAGCAGGGCGAGCTCTTCCCCTTCCGCCCGGATGGTCACCTGGGCTTCCAGGCCCGATCCGATGAGCTTCGCCTGGCGAGCTTCCTCGAGTGCCTTCTTCACCACCGCACCCACCGCGAAGAGACGCTCATAGCGGGCTCGGAGCTCTTCGCCGTCGGCAGGCCGCTCCCGGTCGGGAAAACCGGCGTAGAAGACGCTGTCCTCCGCCGGGGACTCGGGCAGGTAGCCCCACGCCTCCTCGGCGGTGAAGGAGAGGACGGGAGCGAGCATGCGCATGAGGTCGCTCGCGATGACGTGAAGCGCGGTCTGAGCACTGCGCCGAGCCCGCCCGTTCTCCTTCCAGGTATAGAGACGATCCTTGATGATGTCGAAGTAGGGTGTCGAGAGCTCCACGGCGCAGAACTGCACGGTCGCGTGGTAGGCGAGGTGGAACTCGTAGTCTGCGTAGGCCTTCTTGACGGTCTCCACCCAGTCGGCGAGCCGAGTCATCGCCCAGCGGTCGATCGGCTCCATTTCCGCCATGGGGACCGCCTCGGTACGCGGGTCGAAGCCGTCCAGGTTCCCGAGCGCCCACCGGATGGTATTGCGGATCTTCCGATAGGACTCGGCCAGTCCGGACAGGATCTCGTTGCTCAGCCTCACGTCCTCGCGGTAGTCGGTGGAGGCCACCCACAAGCGCAGGATGTCGGCGCCGTACTTCTTCATGACCTCTTCCGGCGCCACCGTGTTTCCCAGGCTCTTCGACATGGCCCGGCCCTGCCCATCGAGCACGAAACCGTGCGTCAGCACCGCCCGGTAGGGAGCGCCGCCGCGCACCGCCATCCCGGTGAGGAGCGAGGAATGAAACCAGCCGCGGTGCTGATCGGACCCCTCGAGGTAGAGGTCGACTGGGACGCCCATGAGCGCATTGCGCTCGGCCACGGCCGCCCAGGAGACGCCCGAATCCCACCAGACGTCGAGGATGTCTTGCTCGCGGCGGAAGACCTTGCCCCCGCACTTGCCACAAGAACTGCCGCCGAGGAACTCGGCCGGCTCGTGGGTGTACCATGCCTCGATGCCCTCGTGTGCGAAGGCGTCGGCGACGCGCCGCATGACCTCGGGCGAGACGAGCGGCTCGTGACAGGCTTCGCAGTAGAAGACCGGGATGGGCACACCCCAGGTCCGCTGGCGCGACAGGCACCAATCGGGCCGGTGTTCGATCATGTTGTAGATGCGCTCCTCTCCCCAGGCCGGGATCCACCGCACCCGCTTGATCTCCTCGAGGGTGCGGCGGCGCAGATCCTGGTGCTCCAGGGCGAGGAACCACTGATCGGTGGCGCGGAAGACGACCGGATGGTGGCAGCGCCAGCAATGAGGATAGCTGTGCCGTAGGGAGGCGTGGGGGTCGGAGAGCAGGTGCCCCGAGGCCGCGAGGTCCGCCACGATCTGCTTGTTCGCCTCGAAAATGAGCCGCCCGGCATAGGGTCCCGCCTCGGCGGTGAAGTGCCCCGATCCATCCACCGGGTTCAGGATCGGAAGGCCATAGCGTTGGCCGACCTCGTAGTCCTCCTGACCATGGCCGGGTGCGGTGTGCACGAGGCCAGTGCCGGCCTCGAGCGTGACGTGCTCACCCAGGATGACCGTGCCCTCCCGGGCCATGAAGGGGTGCTGGTAACGGAGGCCCTCCAGCTGCTTCCCCGCGAAGTGGGCGAGCACCCTCCCCGGATCGACGAGGTTCGCCACGGTGGCGACGGCGCCACCTCCGGTTGCCGCCTCGTGCACCTGCGGCGAATGCGGGACGGGGCGCTGGGCGGTGTCGAGCTCGCCCGGTGCCACCTCCGCCAGGAAGGAGAGCAGCAGATCCCTCGCGACCACCACCACCGTACCCTTGAGGTCGTAGGCGACGTAGGTGAGACGCGGGTGGGCAGCGACCGCCAGGTTGGCTGGCAAGGTCCACGGGGTGGTGGTCCAGATGACGAGCTGCGCCTTGCGCGAGGAGAGCTTCGAGTCCGGCAGGGGGGAGACGAGGTCGAACGCGAGGTGGAGGGAGGGTGAAGTATGGTCGGCGTACTCCACCTCGGCCTCGGCGAGCGCGGTCCGGTCGTGGATGCACCAGTAGACCGGCTTCTTGCCGCGGAAGAGGTATCCCGCTTCCGCCACCCGGGCCACCGTGCGGATGATGTCCGCCTCATAGCCGCGTGCCATGGTGAGGTAGGGTGTCTCCCAGCGGCCAAAGATGCCGAGGCGCTTGAACGACTCGCGCTGGCGCTCGATCCACTTGAGCGCGTAGCGGCGGCAGGCGAGGATGATGTCGGCGCGGCTCATCTCCCGGCGCTTCGGGCCGAGCTCCTTGTCGACCTTGAGCTCGATGGGCAGGCCGTGGCAATCCCAGCCGGGGACGTAGTCCGCCAGTTCTCCCAGCATGGCGTGGTACTTCACGATGAGATCCTTGAGGATCTTGTTGAGAGCGTGGCCGATGTGGATATCGCCGTTGGCGTAGGGCGGGCCGTCGTGCAGGACGAAGCGGCGCGCGCCCGCGCGCTCCGCCGCCCGAGCGACGAGCTTCTCGAAGACCTTCTCCTCCCCCCAAGCGCGCAGGATCTCAGGCTCCCGCTTGGGCAGGTCGGCCTTCATCGGAAAGTCGGTCTTGGGAAGGTGGACGGTGTCCTTGTAGTCGACGGCCAAAGTGTCCCTCGGGGAAGACCCGGTTTGTAGCAGCGCACTGCGGTGCGATCAACGACGGCGCGAGGCGACCGGGGCGGCCCGAAGCGTGCTCCCGGGTTCACCCCTTCAGAGCTTCGCGCTGTGGCGGTTGCCGCTCGAGCGTAGGTCACCCTAAGCTAGTGCGCTCGAGATGCCCCCGCGAAACTCCGAATCCCCAAGCGCTGGCCGCGCAAGGCCCGGGAAACGCCCGCGCACACGGGCGGGGCGCATTCGGATCGTGGTGCTCTCGCGCAACAGGAAGCTCTACTCGACCCGACGGCTCCTCGAGGCCGGAAAGGCGCTCGGCCACGAGGTGAAGGTCCTCGACACCTTGCGCTGCAACCTCGTCCTCGCGCGGGAGTCACCTCGCATCTTCTACCGCGGTGAGGAGGTGAACGGCGTCGACGTGGTGATCCCGCGCATCGGCGCCTCCATCACGAGCTACGGGATCTCGGTCGTGAACCAGTTCGAGCTCATGGGAGTGCCGTCCCTGAACAGCGCCGTCCCGATCGCACGGTCGCGCGACAAGCTGCGAGCCCTCCAGCTCCTCGCTCGCTTCGGGGTCGACATCCCGCGCACGGTAATGTGTCGATACCGCGAGGAGGTGCCGCTGGCCGTCGAGCAGGTAGGTGGTCTTCCCTGCATCATGAAGCTCATCCAAGGCACTCAAGGAGTGGGCGTCCTCCTCGCCAACACCATGGGGGAGGTGGAGGGAATGCTCGACACGCTTTGGACGCTCGGCCAGGAGATCCTGCTCCAGCAGCTCATCGCCGAGTCGCGCGGTCGTGACGTGCGCGCCCTGGTGGTGGGAGACCGGGTGGTGGCAGCCATGCGCCGCACTGCGCGGGAGGGGGAGTTCAGGAGCAACATTCACCGCGGCGGCGAGGGACAGCCGCTTGAGCTCCCGCGCGAATATGCCGAGGCCGCGGTCAAGGCGGTCCGCGTCGTCGGCCTCGAGGCGGCCGGGGTCGACATGCTGGAAGCGCACGGGGGGCCGAAGATCATGGAGGTGAACAGCTCCCCCGGCCTCGAGGCCCTGGAGCGCGTGAGCGGAGTCGACGCGGCCGGCCCGTACGTGGCGCGCGCCGTGGAGCTGACCCTCGCTCGCGGGAGGGTGGGACGGGACCCACATTCCCTGGCCTAACCCTGCGTCAAGGCGAATGGTGGCACTGTAGGTACCGATCGACGGTTCGGCCGCTCGCCCGCCTTGCCGTGTCCCCTGCGGCGGGTGCATGCTTGCCCGCCTCTTCTCCGTGGGCTCGTGAAGTCGCAAGATATGGAGGTGCGTTCGCTCTCCGTCTCGGCCCCCATCTCGCTCGTGCTCCACGGGGACGTGCTCGATCCCTGGTGCTGGATCGCCGAGAATCGCATCGCCATCGCCGCCGAGGAACTGCGAGGTCGCTACGCGCCCGTCGAGCACGCGGCCCTGCCTCGCAGCTGGGAGGCGCGGGTTCCGAGCGCGGCCGAGCGACGCCGGCTCGCGGCCGAACTGAGGCGGGCCGGCCGGCAGCCTGACGCGCCCCCTTTCTCGCCCGAGCTGTGGACCGCCAACGAGACCGGTCCCCAGAGCTCGGCCCCGGCGCTGCTCGCCATCGCCGCCGCCCGGCTGCAGGGACCGGCCGCAGCACGGGCGCTGCGTTCGGCCCTGCGCGAGGCCGCGCTCGTGGTGGGGCTCGACGTGTCGCGCCGTGACATCGTCATCGAGATCGCGGCCCGGGTCGGGCTCGACCTCACGCGTTTCGTACCGGCCTTCCAGGCTCAGGCTACCGAGCGCGCCTTGCTCGATGACATCTGTGCCGCCTGGGAGCTCGGTATCGAAAGCGGACCGGCGCTCGTGATCGGGGAGAACTGGCTCGTGAGTGGTCTGCGCACGCTTCGCGACTACCGGGCCCTCCTCAGGCGTTACCTGTCTCGCTGCGCCGGGAGGCCGGTCGAGCACGTCCTTCACTGAGCTGTGAGTAAAGCCGCCTCTCGCCTGTTCGACGAGGGCGAGCAAGGAACCCGCGCGACCTCCTGCTCCTCGAGGTTCTCCGCGCGCTCGTCCCCACGGCTTCTCGCGTAGGTCGAAGATCAGGGCGCTGCCGCATCCCGTCCGAAGACGGAGCGGGACCGGCAGGCGAGCCGAGCAGACTAGAAGGACCGGAGATGCCCCACGTTCTCGCCGGGCATCCAGTTGTAGGTGAGGCCGAGCGCGTAGATGAAGACGTGGGTGTCGAACCGACCCGGGAAGGTGGCGGACCCGGTGGTCGTCACCTCATCCATGTGCGCGTAGAAGACGGCTCCGTTGACGGTGAGGTTCTGGGCGAAGCTGTAGCCCACTCCGACCGCGCCGGCCCAGGAATTCGAGTCGGGCAGGGTCGGCGAGTAGGTGTCGGAGAGGAGCTCGCCGTTCGGTCCGGACGCCTTGGGCAGGCCGCTCACGTCGCGCAGCACGCCAGCCCGGAGCGCGAGCTGCGGAAAGGCCTGCCACTGCGCGCCGAGGCGATACACGCTGCCGTTCCCGTAGTCCCGCGGCACGACGATGGGCCCGGGGAGCGGCTTGTCGCCGACGAATACGTCCTTCGAGTAGATGCGGTAGCGGTCGAAGGAGTACGTCGCGGTGAGACGCAGGGTCGGAATGGGGTCGAACGATGCACCCACCTGCAACACGTTGGGGTAGGGAAGCACGTGGGTGACGTTCTGGTCCTGCAGTTGCGCCTGCAGGGCCACCGGCACGTCGAAGTGGGCGTGCCCGGTGAGCTTCAGGTACGCCTGGTGCTTGTAGTCGACCGCCAGCACGAGCGGGACCCCGAGGAGTGGCTCGACCTCGATGGAGGCGTCCCAGGAGGCCATTCCTCCGGCGGCCGAGAGCTCGACGGTTCCCGCGTTCGGCTCGACGCCCTGCACGAGATCCTCGGTGGCTCGATAGTAGATCACGCCCCCCCCGAGCCTCACCTGCGGCACGATCTCCACCCCCAACGAGCCGTAGAAGCCGTACAGGCGCCGGTCGACGGTGACGATGTAAGAGCTTCCGGGCCAGCCCGACGGCCAAAACTGGTTGCCGCCGCCGGGCACGGTCATGCCGACCCCGAAGCCGACCCGGTGGTCGGCGAGGCTTGTGCCATAGGAGGCGTAGAGCGCCACCGGGAAGGCCGGGTGGAAAGTCGTCTCGACCGGCGAGAAGGGTTGGAGTGGCGCGGTGGTCGCATTCCAGGTGCTGCGGATGTCGAGCAGCGTGCCTCCGAGCGAGAGCGAAAGGCCCTGCAGCGACAGTCGGGCGAGGGCGGCCGGGCAGCCGTAGGTCGCGCCGGCGTCGACCTGGTCTGCCACCGCCGAACCCGCGAGGGCGAGATCGCGCGGACTCACGTTGGGCACGTCGTAACCGTTGGCGAAGACATTGAGCGGCAGCGCAGCGAGGCAACACAAGATGAGCTTTCTCATGGCGGTCCTCGTCATGGCAGTGGCAGTACCGGGGTCGTCGCTGGAGGAATGCCGGTGAGGAGGAACTGGGCGGCGTTCGTCTGCGCCTGGATGGTGAGGCTCGGATTCACGCCGTCGAGCAAGAAGCCGTGGGTCGCACCCTGTCCGGTCGTGCCGTTCGTCGGGCAGGGGGTGGTCGAGTCCGCCATGTACCACTCGAGCGTGGCGGTCCCCTCCGTCGCCGTGGGGTTGTCCGGGCTGAGGCCGACGAGGCCGATGAGCCCGTAGAAGAGCTCGTTTTGCGTGTTGGGCACCACGTTGTCGCAGCGTGCCGCCTGGCCGAGGATGGAGGCCGCCTTGAGCAGCGGAGCGAAGTTCACCGGATCGGCCGGGTCGATCACCCACTTCGCCACCTGGAGGAATTCCAGGTAAGCGCTCGTTCCCGGGGTGAACCCGAGGCTCGTCGTGACCGCGCCGAGCTCGGGCTGGAAGGCCGGCGAGTTCGTGGCGATGTCGACGAAGGTACCGCCGCCGGCATTCAGGACCGCGCGGGTGAAGACACCGCTCGCGGCGATATCTGCCACCCCGCTGATGGAGCCGAGCGACTGACCCACGAAGAACACGTTGTTCGGGTCGAGAGCCGAGACCCCCAGAGAGGCGACCGGGGTCGCCCTGAGCGCCTGGACCAGCGCCACCTCGTCGATGATGTCCTGGCGCATGGTGTCCCGCATGCGGAAGAGATTCCCCGATACGAAGAAGTTCCCGGAGGCCTTGGCGACACCTCCCTCGCCGTTCCAGCAGTCGCTCGTCACCGTCGCCGAGCAGGGCGGGAGCGAGCCCAAGACCGGAGCTTCGGTGAGTTGTCCCGGTGTTGCAGTGAGTCCGATCGTGCATAGCCCCGGGAGCGCCGTGGCCGGATCGCCCTGGTTGCCGAAGACCGACGTGTTGCAGGTGCTGCCAGCAGCGCACTCGCCCGGGACCGCCGAGCTGCACCAGGAGCGATCCCCGAACTTGGCGGCGTCGATGGCGGCGACGAGCATCCCGCTACCGGCGAGCGCCCCCGCGATGGGCAGCATCTGGGCCCGGCCCCCGTTGATGCCGTGCCGGAACAGGACGATGGGGGCGCCGGTAGCTGGAGGTGTTGGCGGGACCGCGATGAGCACCGGGATCGGGCTCGCCACGGGCGCGGTGGACGTGCGGAAGGCGCCCGTCGCGGGATCGAGGTCGTCGAGCGTCACGAGCATCGCCTCGACGAAGTGCGCCACGGTCGGTTGACCGTTTTGGGGATTCAGGAAGAGTTCCTGCGGTACGCCGTACTTCTGAGCAGCCTGGGCCGGTGTGAGGGTCGCCGTCACGACGAGCGGCTGATTCGCCGCGGGTATGGAGGCCGCCGGGACGGCGGCGAGTTGCTGTGCCTGGGCCACGATGGTCTGGGTCGGGAAGGTGTAGGCGAAGACGACCTTCCCGGCCGTGGTCGCCGGGATGGCGCCCGAGGCCACCGCTCCCGAGATGAGCGCGCTGTCCTCCGCCGGGATGACGGACGCGAGGCCCTGGATCGCCTGGGCGTTGGCGTCCGAAACCCCGGCGAGGAGCGAGTGGCCATTCCCGTCCACCACCGGCGTCGTCTGGGCGATGGCGAGGATCTTCGCCACCGTTCCCGGAGTGATGGGCTTTCCCGTCACGTCCTTGACGTCGCTCGTCACGAGGACCGCGTACTGGGTGTGGTCGGCGAGCGGAGGGAGCCCGCGGAAGCCGGCCGAACCCAGGGGGACCGTGACGGCCGGCTGCAGCCCGATGAGCTCGGCGACGCAGGTCGCCGGGTAGCCGCTCGCGCCCGCCACGCACGGTTGGCCGGTCGCCTGGTCGATGGTGATGGGGGGAGGCTCGGTGAGATAGACGCCGGTCGGCTGGGACGGCGTGAAGTCCTTCACCTGGACCCAGGTCCCGGCGTTGTTCTCTAGCAGGATGACGCTCGCGTCGGTCACCGAGGCAGCGGCCACTGGCGCGCCGCTCGTCGGAGCCATGATGAGGGCCGTCGTGCTGAAACCGTTGAGCGAGGCGAGGCCCTGGGCCAGGGCACCAAAGGCGGGGATGTCCTGGACGTGCCCGGCGAGCGGGTTCTGGTAGTAGTCGGCCTGCATGAGGAACTCGGAGGGCAAGGGAACGACGCCCGAGGCCGGGTCGAGCGCGACGTGGGCGCTCGCATCGACCACGAAGGTCTGCAAGCTCGCGATCTGGCGATGGGGAAAGACCGTGTCGATGGCCGCGAGCGGGGCGACGAGGCCGGTCGGCGGCGGTCCGGGTTCCCAGGCCGAAGGCGTGGTCGCGGTCGCTGGCACCGTCGTCCAGCCCACGGGATTCGCGAAGAGCTGCCGCAACGCTTCGAGCTGCTCAGCCAGCAAAGCCGGATTCGGCTGGGTGCTGAGCAAGCCCTGGTTCTGCGCCTCGGTGAGGACCTCATCCTGCGCCATGAGGAACGTCGAGACCTGGGGCGCGATCTGCTGACCCCCCTTCGTCAAGACGCCGTTCGACCCGCCCCGCAAGGCCACCACGTAGCGCCCGGGACCGTTCGGGCCTGTCGGCCACCAGCGCGTGCCGGTGGTCGGGTCGACGGTTTTGTGGATGGTGAGCACACCGGTCGCCGCGTCGTAATCGGTCGGGGCGACCTCGAAGGCGATCGGGGTGGGCTTCGCGACGTTCGGGTCGTAGCGCAGGAGAGCGAGGGTGGAGGGGGTGATGGTCGTGGTGTCGATGTCCGGGAAGGGGGCCGCAGTCGGCGCGCCGCCGGTCGGGCTCACGGTCACCGCGAAGAACTGGATCTGGATCGGGACCTCTTGGTCGTTCGGCCACCCGCCCCCTTGCACGAACGCCTTCAAGAGCGCGATCTGCGCTGCCGGCAGGGTCGCGGAGGGGGCGAGTGAATTGGCGCTTTCGAGCACGAGGTCGTTCGGCGTCGGGGGACTGAACGCCCCGGTCGCGTCGGCGCTGGAAGGAAAGGACACCGCGTAGGCGACGGTGCTGGGCGGCGACTGAGAAGGGACGGACGGCTGACACGCGACGGCCACGAGCACAAGCAGAGCGAAGCGGCGGAGTGACATGTCACTCTCCCTCCCGACGAGTTGCCCTCGAGTTGCTGCAGCGTTGAGTCACACTTGTGCCTCATCGGTGAACAGACGGCGATGGCCGCAATGGGGCGTTGACGCAAGAATCGGCCGCGCCTGTCGCTCCGATTGACCGTGACCCAAAGCGAGCGGACATGGGGCGGGCAAGGTGACGCCAACCGTGTCTCGGCGTGAAAGGGAACCGATCCCGAGAACCGTTTCGTTAGTCCCTAAGGTCGCCGGCTACTGGAGCAGCGAGGGCGCGCTTCCAAGAACTGCTGAAGGAATTCGGACGCATCGGCCACATTCGGCGGCCGGGCTGCTCTCGACCGCAGGTGGTGGATTACCCATCCCAATCAGGATGGCGCATTGCGTTGTGATTGGCCTGGATCAATCGGAATTCGTCCCGGGGCTTGAGTCAGAGGGGGCACGATCGCTCGCGGCCTTGGGCGCTATCGCCTGCGCACGTCGAGCGACCGGAAAGGCTGAGGCTCCCGCTTGCTCGACGTAACCCAGCGTTCCGCATGGCCCCCACAGAACCCTTGCGGGGTGATGAACGCGGTGGCTACCGTCGGCCGCCATGGACCCCCTCGCCACCTCAGTGCTGCTCGCGGTCGCCTTGGCCGCGTTCGCCTTCACGATGGTCAGGCGATTCACGCCGCTGTTCGCCTTACGGCGGGAGAACCGAGCCGACAGGGCGCGGGAAAGGGTTCTCGGCCTCCTGCGCTTCGGGCTCGGCCAGAGGCGCCTCGTCGATCCCGAGGCACGCGGAGCGGGTCTGCTGCACGTCGTACTCTTCGCGGCGTTTCTCGTCCTGGCGTTGCGTACGCTCACGCTCTTCGGAATGGGGTTCTCTACCGGGTTTCACCTACCGCTCCTCGCACCCAACTCCGGGCTCGGTAGCGCTTACCGCACCCTCAAGGACATCATGGTCCTCGGGGCGCTCATCGCTTCGCTCGCCTTTCTCTGGCGCAGACTCATATCCCCGCCCGACCGCCTCACGCTCTCGTTCGAAGGGAACCTCATCCTCGTCTTCATCGCCGGGCTCATGGTGACGGACCTCCTGTTCGACGGAGCCGGCATGCTCGCCGACTCGGAGCTACCGACCTGGCATGCGCCAGCAAGCTCGCTAGCCGCTTTCGTGCTGGGGGCCTCGGGTCTGTCCCCGGCCACCCTGCGCGTCCTCGGCCAGGTCGGCTTCTGGGCGCACCTCGCCATCATCCTCACCTTCCTGAACTTTCTGCCCTACGGAAAGCACTTCCACATCCTCACCGCCCTGCCCGACGTCTACTGCCGCGCCCTCGCCCCCGGCTCGGCGGCGCTGCGCAAGCTCGACCTCGAATCGGAGACCACACAGTTCGGAGCGCAGACGGTGAGGGATCTCTCCTGGAAGGAAGCCCTCGATATCTACAGCTGCACCGAGTGCGGACGTTGCCAGACTCACTGTCCCACCTACGTGACCGGCAAGCCGCTCTCCCACAAGGAGGTGAACCGCGCCTTGAGGCGTCACCTCGGCGACGTGGCGACGGAATTGACGGTGCTCGCAAGGGAGAAGGATTTGGCGGCGCGCGAGGAGATTTCCTCCAAGCTGCCCCCGATCTCTTCAGCGGTCGTGCCCCCCGAGACCTTCTGGGCTTGTACCACCTGCGGCTGGTGCGAGACGGCCTGCCCGCTCTTCATCGAGAACATCCCGCGCCTCGTTGACCTGCGCCGCCACAAAGTGCTCGTCGAGTCGGACTTCCCGGAGGAGGCGGCCCGGGTCTTCAAGAACATCGAGACGCAAGGTAATCCCTGGGGTCTCGGGTCCAACCGGCGCACCGAGTGGTGCGAGGACCTCGATATAAAGCGGGCGTCCGACGGGAAAGGTTTCGAGTATCTCTTCTTCGTGGGCTGCGCCGGAGCCTTCGATGACCGCCAGAAGAAGGTCTCGCGCGCCATCGTGAAGCTCCTGCGCGAGGCTTCGGTGTCCTTTGCCATCCTGGGCGAGGAAGAGACCTGCCATGCAGAAGCGGCCCGGCGCCTCGGCAACGAGTATCTCTTCCAGATGCAGGCGGCCGCCTCCGTGGAAAAGCTCAACGGATACGGGGTGAAGAAGGTCCTCGTGCAATGCCCGCACTGCCTCAATACCCTGAAGAACGAGCTACCCCAGTTCGGAGGGCACTACCAGGTCATCCACCACACCGAGCTCATCTCGGAACTCGTGAGCTCGGGGCGCCTGCGCAGGGCGGCCCTTGCTCCTGGCGAGGGTCTGCCGGTCACCTTCCACGATCCGTGTTACCTCGCCCGGCACAACGGGGTCGAGGAGGCGCCCAGGGCCGCCCTCGCCGCCGCCGGCGTGCGGTTGGCCGAGATGCCGCGCCGAGGCCGGCAGGGGTTCTGCTGCGGTGCCGGCGGCGGACGCATGTGGCTCGAGGAGAAACTCGGCACGCGGGTCAACCAACACCGCGTGGCCGAGGCGGCGGCCACGCTTGGCGAGCGAGGTGGGGTCCTCGCGGTGGGCTGCCCCTTCTGCCACACCATGCTGCGCGATGGAGTGAACGAGACGGGGCGCGAGGAGAGGCTGCGCGTCATGGATGTGGCCGAGATCGTGGCCGGCGCTCTCGCCAAGGGGTCCTGACCCGGGATCGCTAGCTCGGCGGGCGGAATGAGCTCGGCTCGCGCCTCACCGTCAGGCCGCCCGAGATCATGGCGGTCATGGCGGGCGAGAAGAAGATATAGGGGAAGGTCAGATCGGGGCGCGAGACTTCCTCCAGCCTCGCCGCGAGCGGGGGCGGAATCTCGCAGGCGAGCGCCCCCAGGTTGTCCTCGAGCTGCTCGAGACGGGTGGCGCCCACCAGGGTGGAGACCACGCCAGGCCGGTGCGACGCCCAGGCGATGGCGACCCTGGCCAGGCTCTGCCCGAGTTCTCGAGCGACCTCGCGCAAGACGTCGAGGATGCGCCAGTTTCGGTCGGTGAACTTGTCGAAGACTGGATTCGCCGTACCCTGCACCGTCCTCAGGCGCCCCTCCCCTTCGGCCCCCCTGTCGGCCCGCCGGTACTTTCCCGACAGAAACCCGCTCGCGAGCGGGCTCCACGGGCAGATGCCCATGCCGAGTTCCAGGGCCGCCGGCACGTGCTCGCGCTCGATGCTGCGCTCGACGAGCGAGTACTCGAGCTGGAGAGCGCACACCCTTTCCCATCCCCTCAGTTCGGCCAGGGTCTGCGCGCGAGCCAAGTACCAGGCCGGCGTATCGGAGAGCCCCAGGTAGCGCACCTTGCCTCGCCGCACGAGCGCGTCGAGCGTGCTCATCACTTCTTCGATCGGGGTGAGGCCGTCCCAGGCGTGGAGCCAGTAGAGGTCGACGTAATCGGTCCTGAGTCGCCGGAGCGATCCGTCCAGGGCGCGCTCGATGTTCTTTCGGCCGTTGCCGCCAGCGTTGGGATCGCCCGGCCGGGTGTTGAAGGTGAACTTCGTCGCGAGCACCACGCGGTCGCGCGCCTGGGCCTCCTCGAGGAGCTCTCCAACGATCTCCTCACTGCGCCCGTTCGTGTAGCCGTCGGCGGTGTCGATGAAGTTGCCGCCCGCTTCCAGGTAGCGGTGCAACATGGCTCTGCAGCCCGCCATATCTGCACCCCAACCCCACTCGGTCCCGAAGGTCATGGTTCCGAAACAGAGGGGTGAAACGCGCAGGCCGCTGCGGCCGAGCAGCGCGTATTCGGAGAGGGCCAAAGGGTTTCGCTTGGGATCGCTCATGTCTTCTCCCGGTCTCGACGGGGTCCCCCGCGTGCCATGGCCGGGTTACCTCCTTCAAGTTTCTTCACGCTCGCGCAGCGCGCCGTTCGCCCGGCCCAGGCACCTTTGCGCCTCACGGTTCTCACGAAGGTGAAAAGAGCTATGTCCTTCGCGCTGGGTTTTCTCGTGGCTTTCCTGGTACTCGCCCTCGGTTGGGTCATTCGTCGCCGCCGATTCAAGCAGGCCTCCTGGCGGTATCCGTTCCGGGGCTTATTCTCGCGGCTCGGCACTTCAGCTGCACAGGAGCAGGTCTTTCTCGATGAGTCCTCCTCGCTGCGCGAGGAGCTCCGGGCTTTGCGCACCGAGTGGACGGTCGCTCGCGAAGAGCTGGCCGTGCTCCTGGGCGAGGAGAAGGTGGAGGCCAAACGGGTGGAAGAAGTGCTGGCCGCACGTGATGCGCGCCTGGCTGCCTTCCGACGCCGCGCGGCCCAGGGCCTCGCTCGCTTCCACGGAGCGCTCGACGAGGGTCAGCGCAAGGTGCTCAGGTCGGCCGTGAGGGAGGGCGGCCTGCATGCCCACGGCCGATGCCGCTAGGGCCGAGCCGGATTCTCAGCGTCCTTCACTGCCGAGGTGCTCTGCGAGTGTCCCGCTCGTCTGCCGAAGCCGCTGGGAGAGCAGGCGGGCGAGCTTCCAGAGCAGCTTCACGCCTAGGCGCGGCTTCTCCTCAACCAGCCGATCGAGCTCCTTGCGGCTGAAGACGAGCAGGACGAGGTCCTCGGCAGCGCGCGCCGTCGCCGAACGCGGCTGTCCGTCGAGCAGGGCCATCTCCCCGAGCGTCTGCCCGGGGCCGAGCCGGGCGAGCAGCTTCTCCTCGTCATCCTTGTCCTGCTTCAGGATGGCGACCGAGCCCTGCGCAATGATGAAGAGAGAAGGGTCCGTATCGCCCTCGCGGCAGACCACGCCGCCCTTCGCCAAGTGCTGCACCTTGAGGTGGGTGGCGATGCTCTCGATCTCGAGCCAGGTGAACTCGTTTGCCCAGCGTGTACCGTCGAGGAGCTCGGCCGTGGTCCTGAGTTCGCCAGGCATCGTCGGCGGGAATCGAAACACGAAGCCTCCCTCCAGGGAAGAGCACCCGCGGCCAAGGCCCATCCGTGGTCGCCGCCCCGCTGGCGGTCCCTCAGCGATGCCCCGCAGCGGCTGCGCACGCGGAGAGCCGGGCCCGAATCAGCGCCTCCAGCCGATCGAGATCGTTCCCCGAACGGGGGTCGGCGCCCAAGCAGGCGAGGAGCCTCGCCTCCGCCGAGTCGGTCTCCGGGTCGCGCGCTTCCGGCCGCTCTTCCCCCGACGGCTCGAAGGCGGTGAAGAGCCCGGCGGACCCCGCCGCGAGCTCCTCCTTCAGTGCGACCAGGCTCCGCAGCGCCTCTCGCAGCGGCGGGGCGGCCATCTCGCCAAGCGTCAACGGTCGGCCGCTGGCGAGGGCGGCCGCCTCGAGGGCCGCCCTGAGAAATGGGGCGTCGGTGACGACCAGACCGTAGAGTACCGGGTCTCCGGTGCAGATTTCCGCGGCGAGGTCCGCCTCGGCCTCGCTCAGCACCTCGTGCGCCGAGCAGAAGAACCCCTCACACGTGTCCCGGTCATAGCTCCCGCAATCGCGCAGGTCGGGGCCGCCGGTCGAACTCGGGTGCGCGAGGCATCCGATGCGGGTCTGCGCTCGGTCGAGAAAACCTAGGAGAGGACAGACCCGCAGCGAAGGAAAGAGCGCCGGTTCCTCAGCCGCGGCGAGGTCCCGGGCGGCCCGCCTGAAGCTCTCCGGGGTCTTGGGGACTGAGGCGAGCACGCCCGTGCGCCGTGCGAGGAGCGCACGGATGGCAGGCGCTGATTGCGCCCGTCGATTGTAGAGGCCGCAGCACGCTCCGCAGCTCGCCCGACCGCGCTGGCACAGATTTGCGACTGCCATCGATCGGGCGGCCCGCCTAGGGAAGGCCGAGTGCGCTGCGGCAGGCGGCGCACAGGCTCAGCGCCTTGCGGTCGCAGTCGGAGGGCTTGTGGGCGAGAAACATCGCGCAGCGGATGTCCTGGCAGTGGGAAAGCCCGAGCAGGTGGCCGATCTCGTGCACGCCCTCGACCTGGGCGCGGTGCCTCAGCCGGTCGGGTTCAGCCGGCTTGCCGTCAGGCCCGTGCGCTAGTCGATGCAAGGAAACCACCGCGCTTCGGGCGGCGCGATCGGCTTCCCCGAATACGAATGGGACGTCGGGGACGAAGAGGTCCACGTCAGTGAGGCCGAGGACCGGGACGGCGGAGGTGTGGGTGTGCAGCTGCGCGAGCCGCCGCAACACCGCGGTCGAGTGGTACTGGTTGCGGTCCTTGTTGAAGGCGTACTCCGGGCGCTGCTGCGCCGGCGCCAGCAAGACCGGCGGACCGTAGACATGGGTGAGCGCGAGCGCCACCTCGTTGAGAAGGGCACGGGGCACCGTGCCGAGCGAGATGAGCGCGAAGCACTCCGGCATGGAGAGCGGTTTCACCTCGGCCCGCACGTTCGCGGCGCGCAACCCCTGCGGTTTGGCTGAGGCGGAAGGATTCGAACCTTCATAAGCGGATCCAAAGTCCGCGGTCCTGCCATTAGACGACGCCTCACCGTGGTTGCGACCCACGCTTGCCACCTGAATCCGGGCACCGTCTTGGTGCCGATGACCGGCCCACCGGGACCGTCCCCTCGATGCTCGTTCAAGCGTAGCAGCGCGCCCCGACAAGGGAAAGCCCGCACCCTGCGGCGCGGGTGGGCGCTTCTGGCCCGCACCTTGCTACGCAGGAGACCCGGGGCTCCGGACCCACTCAGACGTCGAGTTCGGCGTCGAGCGCGTGCTTCTCGATGAACTCGCGGCGGAGATCGACCGCGTCTCCCATGAGCACGCTGAAGATCTCGTCGGCCTCGACCGTGTCGTCGACCCGGACCTGCAGTAAGGTGCGCTTGGCGGGATCCATGGTCGTCTCCCACAGCTGCTCCGGGTTCATCTCGCCGAGGCCCTTGTAGCGCTGGATGGTCTGGCCCTGGCTTGCCGCGCGCTTCAGCGCGTCCACCGCCGCGAAGACATCCTCGACTTCCTCTTCGCTTCCGTCGAGGCGCAACTTGAAGGGGGGCTCGCCCAGGATGGCGAGCTCACCCCACAGGGCCGAGATCTCGATCCATTCCGGCCCCGACACGAAGTCGAAGTCGAGGCGGGTCTCGAGGGGCGCGCCCTGGACGATGGTCCTGAACTCGAGGGACCAGCAATCGTGCTCGGTGTCCCGAACCCCCCGGCTCCCCAGGATGTCCATCTCCGGGTGGAGCTTGCGCGCCACCTCGGCGATGCGGGTGTGGACTGCCTCGGCGCGCGAGGTCTTGAGAAAGGCGAGGTCGATGTCGCCCTCCCGCACGGCAGCGTCGAGGATGCGCCCGTCGCGGCGCCGCTCGGCCCGCGCGAGGAGTGCACGGTAGGCGAGCGCGCTCTCGGCGAGCTTCTTGAGGTCCGCGCCCTCGACCATCGTGTCTCCGGCCACGAGCTTCGCGTGCGCGGTCCCGTGGGCGAGCAGCCACTCGTCCATGGCCCCTTCATCCTTCAGGTACTGCTCCTTCTTGCCCTTCTGGATGCGGTAGAGCGGGGGTTGTGCGACGTAGAGATAGCCGCGCTCCACGATGGAGGCCATCTGCCTGAAGAAGAAGGTGAGGAGCAGAGTGCGGATGTGTGAGCCGTCGACATCCGCGTCGGTCATGATCACGATCTTGTGGTAGCGGATCTTGTCCGCGTCGAACTCCTCCGGACCGATCCCGGTGCCGAGCGCAGTGATCATGGTGGCGATCTCGGCGGAGGAGAGCATCTTGTCGAAGCGGGCCTTCTCCACGTTGAGGATCTTGCCCCGCAGGGGCAGGATGGCCTGCGTGCGACGGTCCCGTCCCTGCTTGGCCGATCCGCCGGCCGAGTCGCCCTCGACGATGAAGAGCTCGCTCTCCTTCGGGTCGCGGCTCTGGCAATCGGCGAGCTTGCCGGGGAGCGAGGCCCCATCGAGCGCGCCCTTGCGGCGCACCGTCTCCCGGGCCTTGCGCGCGGCGATGCGCGCCCGGGCCGCCTCCGCGACCTTGCCGCAAATGCGCCGGGCGAGCGGCGGGTTCTCCTCGAGCCAGGCCCCGAGCTTGTCGTTGAGCATGGTTTCCACCATGCTCTTCGCCTCCGTGTTGGAGAGCTTGGTCTTGGTCTGCCCCTCGAAGCTCGCCCCCGGGAAGCGAAGGGCGATGACGGCGGCGAGCCCTTCCCGCATGTCGTCGCCCGAGGGCAGCTCCTCCTTCAGGTCCTTGAAGAGGTTGTTCTTCGTCCCGTAGTTGTTGAGAGTCCTCGTCAGGGCGGCCTTGAAGCCGATGAGGTGCGTCCCGCCCTCGTGGTTGTGGATGTTGTTCGCGAAGGCGAAGACCTTCTCGTCATAGCCATCGTTCCACTGGAGGGCGATGTCGACCGTGGCCGGCCCGCGCTCGGTTTCCACCTCGCCCCGCAGCGAGACGGGCGGGTCGAACAGGGTGGCCCGGTTCTTGTTGAGATAGCGCACGAACTCTCGGATCCCGTCCTTGAAGAGGAACTCGTGCTTCTTTCCGGTGCGCTCGTCCTCGATGGTGATGGTGAGTCCCGCGTTCAGGAAGGCGAGCTCGCGCAGGCGCCCCGAGAGCGTCTCGAAGCTGAACTCCTTCACCTCGAAGATGGTGAAGTCGGGACGGAAGGTGATCTTGGTGCCGCGGCGCTGAGTCTCGCCGATGGCCTTCACCTGCCCGGTCGGGTGACCGCGCTCGTACTTCTGGCTCCAGACCTTGCCGTCCCGGTACACCTCCACCTTGAGCCACTCGGAGAGCGCGTTCACGCAGGTGACACCAACCCCGTGGAGGCCACCCGAGACCTTGTACGCACTCGATTCGAACTTCCCCCCGGCGTGGAGTTTCGTCATGACGACGTCGAGGGTGTCCATCCCAGGAACCGTGGGGTGTGGGCCCACCGGGATACCGGAGCCGTTGTCGTAAACGGTCACGGAGTTGTTGGAGTGGATGGCGACGTCGATGCGGTCAGCCCGCCCCGCCATGGCCTCGTCGACCGAGTTGTCCACGACCTCGTAGACGAGGTGGTGGAGACCGCGCTCCCCCACGTCCCCGATGTACATCTGGGGCCGCTTTCGGACAGCCTCGAGGCCCTCGAGAACCTTGATGTCGTCGGTGCCGTACTCCTCCGGCGATCCGTTGCCGCCGTTGAGCGTCGCTTTGGTTTCGGCCGTCTCCAGGGGAGCCCTCGCTTTTCTTCAGCTTTTGTAGGTACTTAGAGTGCGTATCTTATAACAAAGCCAGCCCGTCCCAGCAAGGCGCAAATGGCTCGCGAACGGCCGTTCAAGTGCCCGAAATCACACCGGGAAAAAAGGGCGTGAAGGTGCCGTGATCCACGTTGTAGAAGGCGGTCTCCGGGCCCGCGGCGGCCTCGAGCAGTCGACGGTCCGTGGTGGTGAGGAATGCCTGCCCGGTGAGGTTACTCAAGTAGGCGAGAAGAAAACGGTTCTTCTCCGGATCGAGCTCGGAGGATACGTCGTCGAGGAGGAGCAGCGGGGGCCGGCCCAGGGCGTGCCTGAGGTTCTCGATCTCGGCGACCTTCAGGGCGAGGACGAGCGCGCGCTGCTGGCCTTGACTCGCGAAGCTCCGCGCGCCGTGGCCGTCGAGGAGGAGCGCCAGATCGTCGACGTGGGGGCCGGCGCTCGTGTAACCGCGCTCGCGGTCGCGATCGGTTCTGCCCTCGAGGGCGCGGGCGAGGTGGTCGCGGAGTTCGTCCTCCGTACCGCTGCGTGGCATCCCGGCCGCCGGGCGATACTCGAGGCTCGCGCGCGGCCCGAGTGGCCCGGTGATCCGGCGATAGGCCTCCTCAAAGCGCGGCGAGATCTCGCGCAGGAGCTCCATCCGACGCACGAGGAGTCGCGCTCCCGCACGAACGAGCGGCATCCGGAAGCTCACCTCCACGTCTTGCGGTGCGGTGCGCAGCGCTGCGTTGCGAGCCCTGAGCGCCCGGACGTAGTCCCGGGCCTCGCTCAAGACCGCCGGCCAGCGATTGAAAGCGGCTCGATCGAGGAAGCGCCTGCGGCCCTCCGGACCGCCTTTCACGAGCATGAGGTCGTCTGGAGAGAAGCAGACCGCCGCCAGGCCCTCGAAGTAGCCATCGACCTTCTCGAGGGGCTTCTGATCGAGGAAGGCGGTGCGCGCGTGCGCGGTCACCTTGACCGTGAGGCGACGGGGGCCCCCGGGTCCGAGCACATTCGCCTCCACGACCGCGCACGGGCATCCGAAGCGGACGAGCTCGACGAGCCGGGCGGCCCTAAGAGGCCGAAGCGTGCAGGCGAGGTAGATCGCCTCGAGAAGGTTCGTCTTGCCCTGGCCGTTCGGGCCGACGAGAAGGGTCGCCCGCGGGGACGGTTCGAGGTGAGCCCGACCGATGTTACGGAAGTCCTCCACGTCGAGAGAGAGCAGTCTCACCGGTCACCCAAGGACAAACCGCGGCCTTCGCCGCACCGGCCCGCGAATAGAGTCGCGAGCGTGGGGTTCGCAAAGCACCCCACCGGCCAACGGTCAGATCCTCATGGGCATGACGACTCCGGTGAAGCGCGTCGTGCTCTCGCCCGCCGGCTTGAGGACGCCGGGAGAGAGGTCGTCGGCGAGCTCCACCACCACGTCCTGCACGGGCTCCGGTTCGAGGGTGGAGAGGGCGGTGAGGGCGTCCATGATGTAACGCGCGTTGAATCCGATCTTGAGGGCGTCCCCGCCGTACTCGACGGGCACCTCTTCGCGCGCCTCCCCGAGGTCGGGGTTCTGCGAAAGAACGCGCAACCGACCCGGCTCGAGCTCGAACTTCACGGCATGCGCCTTGTCACTCGAGAGAAGAGACACGCGGCGCAAGGTGTCGAGGAACCGGTCGCGCCCGATCTTGAAGCTCTTCTCGCCGGTCTTGGGGATGACCTGCCGGTAGTCGGGGAAAACGCCCTCGATGAGGCGCATGACGAGCTTCACGTCCGGGCGCTGCAGGATGGCCGAGTTCTCTACAAAGCCGAGCCGGGTCTCGCCGCTCGTCGGCTCAAGGAGCAGCTTCTTCATCTCCCCGAGCCCCTTGCGCGGCAGGATGACGCCCTTCTTCACGTGGAAGTCGCTCTCGATCGCGCGTTCGGCGAGTGACAGGCGATGGCCATCGGTCGCCACCGTGCGCAGGGTTCCCGCCGAGGGCTCGAAGAAGACGCCGTTCAGGTTGTAGCGCGTCTCGTCCGAGGAGACGGAGAAGGAGGTGAGGTCGATCATCTCGAGCAACCACTTCGGGTCCACCTTCACGAAGTGGACCTTCTCGAAGCGGGGCAGGGCTGGGAAGTCATCGGCCGGCAAGGCCACGAGGCGAAACTCGGCGGCGCCGCTCTTCACCTCGAGGTAGCTGTTCGCCGAACGCTTGAGGCTCACCTCGTTCTCGGGAAGAGCCTTCACGATCTCGTAGATCTGCTTGGCGGGGACGGCGAGCTTCCCCTCCTTCGACACCTGGCAAGCGTGGTCGGACGAGACGGAGATGTCGAGGTCGGTCGCCGAGACGTGCAGCTGCTGGGCCTTGCCTGCCTCGAGCAGGACGTGGGCGAGGATCGGCATGGTGCTCTTCTTCTCGACAATGCCTTGAGAGCGCGCGAGGGCACGCGAGAGTTCTTGGACGCCGATCGTGAGTTCCATGAAGAGATCCTCTCTTCTCTCTAGTTATCGTCGTAGACGTAGGCGACGCGAAGATGTGGAGAAGCGGTCGCGTGGCGCGCAACTACGGGGGAAATGGATCGGGACAGTCGCTGGGATCCCGGTCGGAAAAAGTTGTGTAGCGCGTGGCCGCCGCAGCCGTCAACAACGGAGCCGCAGGCGGCTCGCACTCTTTTCGGCCCCTTGTTCACCTGTCGATCCACGCGCACGCCGAGTCTAGGGGGAGAGCTTGCCGGTGAGGGCGCGGACGTCGTCCGCCACCTTGGGGTCGCTCTCGATGAGCTCGCGCACCCGCTTCTCGGCGGCCATCACGGTGGTGTGGTCTTTCTTGTTGAACTTGTCGGCGATTTGCTGGAGCGTCTCGCCGGCGAGGACCCGGCAGAGGTACATGGCGACCTGGCGCGGCAGCGCGATCTTCTGCTCACGATTGGGACTCGTGAGCTTGGCGACCGTGAGGTCGTAGTACCTCGCGACCTCCTCTTGGATACGCTCGATGGAAGGCTTGTAGCCCGGGGGCGGGATCACGTCGCCGAGGACGTCACGGGCGAGACTGTCGCTGATGGGCTCGCTCTTGAGGGAGGCAAAGGCGGCCACCCGCATGAGGGCCCCCTCGAGCTCGCGCACATTCGACTTGATGTGCGTGGCAAGCAGAGAGGCGACGGCCTCGGGCAGATCGATGCGCTCCACCTCCGCCTTCTTGCGGAGGATGGCGGCCCGCGTCTCGAACTCGGGCGCGTCGATCTGCACGCGCATGCCCCACTCGAAGCGGGAACAGAGGCGGTCCTCGAGCCCGCGCAGCTCCTTGGGACTGCGGTCGCTCGAGAGGACGATCTGCACCTCGTGCTCGTGCAGGGCGTTGAAGGTGTGAAAGAACTCCTCGGCGGTCTTGTCGCGGCCCGCGAGGAACTGGACGTCGTCGACGAGCAGCGCGCCGCATTCCCGGTACTTACGGCGGAACTCGCTCATGGAGCCGGCCCCCTTGGAGAGGGCCTCGACGAACTCGTTCGTGTAGCGCTCCGAGGACACGATGGCCACCCGCGACCCCTCGCGGCTGCGCATGATCTCGTGGGCGATGGCGTGGAGCAGGTGCGTCTTGCCGAGGCCCGAGTCCCCGTGGAGGAAGAGGGGGTTGTAGTTCTTGCCGGGCTTCGCCGCCACGGCCTGGGCGGCCGCGAAGGCGAAGCGGTTCGACTCACCGACGACGAAGGTCTCGAAGGTGTAGCGGGCGTTGGGGCGCCCGTCGCGCGCGCTCTCCTCGCCGGGGACGGGCGTGGGCAGGGGGCGCTGCGGGTTGGCCGGGGGCTCGAGGGCGCGGGAAGGTGGGCGGCCCGCGTCGACGACGAAGGCCACGGCCAAGCGGCGACCGAAGAGGTTCGGGATGAACTCCTGGAAGAAGGAGCCGTAGTTGTCGTCGACGAAGTCCCGATGGAACTTGTCGGGCGCGCAGACCTCGAGGCAATCTCCGTCGAGTCGGGTGGGCTTGAGGGGCGCGAACCAGCGGTCGTAGAGGTCGGCGCGCAAGCGGCTGCGCAGGTGGGCCTCAATCCTGGACCAGTGTTCCTCGGCAGGCATCCGCGCTTCTCCGGTACTGCTGCTGACGGACATGCGGGGCTATCGCCTCCCGAGGAAGCAATGCAGATCCGACCGCCGGGCTTCCGTCCGGCGCGACTCGCACGGCTCGACTAAACTGGACGGACTCGGTTGGAGTCCAGCGACCCTCGCGACTTTCGCGTGAGCGGACGTTAGCGCCGTGCACGGCGGCTGATCAAGGGCATCGTACGAGCTTTCGGGAATGACCCGAGTTTTGAGGATGATCCCGCCCCGGAGCGGGCGTGAGCAGGCGACCGAGACGGCGGGCGGCTCCCGAACCTTGACACCGCCGTCCCGATCGAGGAGGGTGCCGCGCCATGAAGAGGACCTACCAGCCCAAGAAGGCCAAGCGAAACCGCACCCATGGCTTCCTCCGGCGATCCAAGTCTCCGGCCGGCCGCAGCGTCCTCAAGCGGCGCCGGGCCAAGGGGCGCAAGCAGCTCACGCCGCGCTCAGCGAAGAAGTAGTGGTCGATCAGGCGTGCGGCTCAAGAAGGCCTCGCGCCTCACCTCGCGCGGCGAATTCCTCGCCGTGCAGGAGCGGGGGCAAAAGGTGTATGCGGGCGGCGCCTACCTGGCTCTCGCGCTCCCGAACACGCTCGGGCGCCCACGGATCGGTGTCACGGTGCCGAGGCGGATAGGAACGGCAGTGGTGCGCAACCGCGTGAAGCGCTGGGTGCGCGAGGCATTCCGGGCCGAGGCGAGCCGCCTGCCCGCCGTCGACATCGTCCTCATCGCGCGCAGCGGGGCCCCCGAGGGCGGCAAGGGTGCGGCCGAGCGGGCGGTAGCCACGGTGTGCGCGGCGAGGGGGACGCCATGATCGCGCGCGTGGCTCGGGCGGCCCTGATCGGGCTCTTCAGCCTCTATCGGCACCTCCTCTCGCCACTCTTGCCCGCCGCTTGCCGCTTCTACCCGAGCTGTTCGGCGTATGCGCTGGAGGCGGTGAGGAGGCACGGCCCGCTGCGGGGCATGTATCTTACGGTGAAACGCTTGGCGCGCTGCCACCCGCTCTGCGAGGGGGGCATCGATCCGGTTCCTTGACCGACGGTGAAGGGGTAGCGAGTGAGTCCAGAGAACAGGCGTGTGCTTTTGGCGACGGTGCTCTCGATGGCGATCGTCTTCGCCTTCATGTACGTGCAGAACCGGAACGCGGTGCGGCGCCCTCCCGGCCCGGCCGCTCCAGGCCCGGCGGCGCCGGCGGAGAGCGCGCCGGCGCCCGCACCGCCGCCCCTCGCGGCCGCGCCGAGCGCACCGGCGGCGCCGGTGAGCGGCCCCGAGGAGACGGTGGTGCTCGAGACGCCCGAGTTCAAGGCAACCTTCACGAGCCTGGGCGGGGCGGTGAAGAGCTTCGAGCTCAAGGGACGGAAGTTCGAGCGGGACCTGAAGGAGGGCTCCGTCCCCATGGATCTCGTGCGGGTCACCGAAGGTGAGCCGTTCCCGCTCGCGCTCGCGGCCTCCCGGGACTTGGGCGGCGGCGGGCGCCTCGTCGAGGATCCCGAGGCGCGGGCCAACATGCGCGTCGTGGCGAAGGACGCGCGCAGCGTCACCTTCGAGGGACCGGTGGGAAACGCGCTCGCCCGCAAGCACTTCTTCCTCGGCGAGGCGCCCTACGAACTCGGCCTGGACCTGAAAGTCACCGCGCCCGGGAAGGGGGAGCTGTACATCCTTTACCCCGGGTATCAGGCCCCCACCGCCTCGAAGCCGGGCCTTCTGTCGGGGGGCGAGGTGGTGGAGACCGTGACCCCGCTGTGCCGGGCGAACGGTCGGACGGAACGCTTCAAGGCGAAGGAGGCGCGCGAGCCCGTGGCGGGGACGGCGGCCTGGGTGGGGCTCGACGAGCACTACTTCCTGACGGCGCTCTTGCCGACCCCGGACACGGGGAGCTGCCTGTTTTGGCGCGGGCCGGGCGCCGGGGAGCAGGGCGCGGCCCTGGTACTCCCCGTCGAGCGGCAGCTCGACATGTCGTTCAAGATCTTCCAGGGCCCGAAGCAGCTCGACCTCTTGAGAGCCGAGGGCCGCGACCTCGAGTCGGCGGTGGATTACGGCACCATCACGAATCTCTTCAGCTTCTTCGCGCGGGTGCTCCTGCTCGTCATGCGGGTGCTCGAGAGCGTCGTGAAGAACTGGGGCGTCGCCATCATCCTGCTCACCTTCGTCGTGAAGGCCTTGCTCTACCCGCTCACCGCCAAGTCGATGCAGTCGATGAACGAGATGCGCAAGCTGCAGCCCGAGATCGAGAAGCTCAAGGTGAAATTCGGCAGCGACAAAGAGAAGCTCAACATGGAGGTCATGAAGCTCTACCAGCAGCACAAGGTGAACCCGCTCGGCGGCTGCCTGCCCATGATCATCCAGATGCCCATCTGGTTCGCGCTTTACGCCACCCTACAGACCTCGGTCGAGCTCTACCACGAGCCCTTCCTGTGGCTGCACGACCTCACCCGGTACGACCCCTACTTCATCCTGCCGATCACGATGGGGGTGTCGAGCTTCCTCATGCAGAAGATCTCGCCCCAGCCCGCCGACAACGCTCAGGCGAAGATGCTCCTCTACTTCATGCCGATCTTCTTCACCTTCATCATGCTGAAGCTTCCTTCCGGCCTCACCCTCTACATCCTCGTCAACAACCTCCTCTCCATCGCGCAGCAGCAGTGGCTCATGAAGCGCCACCCGGTCACCCCGGCTGCCAAGGCAGCTTGACGAGGCAAGGAGATGTCATGAGCGACGTCCGTCCCCCCGCCCCCCGCGAGGCGCCCGAGAAGGTGAAGGCGGCGCGCGAGTTCTGCGAAGGGCTCTTTGCCCGCCTTCGCCTGGAGGTCGACCTCGAGGTGAGGGAGACCGCGGAGGCGATCGGCATCTCGCTGAAGCCGCGCGCGGGCCAGGCGGTCGAGCTGAGCTCGGCCCTCATCGAGGCGATGCAGTACCTCGCGAACCGGGTGGCGAACCCGCGAGCGGAAGACCGCAAGTGGGTGAACCTCGAGGTGGGCGGCTTCCGCGAGGACGCGGACCCCGTGGTGAAGGCGATGGCCGAGCGGCTGGCGGCGAGCGCGCGGAAGACGGGGCAGGTCATCGCCATCGCGCCCATCAGCGCGCGGGAGCGCCGGCAGATCCACCTCGCGCTCGTCGGGGTCGAGGGTGTGACGACGCGCAGCGAGGGGGAGGGCCTCTTCCGCACGCTGCTCATCGTGCCGGAGAAGGCCAACTCGCCTGGGAGCGGGCGCTAGGGGTCATGGCGAAGGCGAAGACGAAGGAGGAACGGCTCTTCTCGGCGGCCGTATTGCGTCGTTCCTTCGAGCTTCGGGGCGACGAGCACCGGGCCCAGTTCCGCTTCGTTTACGAGGGCGTCTTGCGCGATCTCGCGCTCGAGGCGGCCGAGGTGGAGAGCTACCTCGAGGCGCACCGGGAGGCGGTGGAGACCGCCATCGGGCGGGGGCAGAAGAAGGGCGCCTGAGCGCGCGAGGGCGCCGCACGCAGGGTTTTCAAAAAGGTGCAAGCGACGTTCGATGAAGTCCTGGGCGAGGGGCTCGCCGCGATCGGCGTCGAGGTCGACGCGGTCGGGCGGGGAAGGCTCGCCGTGTTTGCCGAGCGGCTGCTGCGCTGGAACGCGCGGGTGAACCTCACCGCGGTGAGGGACCTCGCTTCGGTGGCCGAGGTCCACCTCGTCGACAGCCTCGGTCTCCTGCGGAGCCTGGGAGGGGCGAAGACGGTTCTCGATGTCGGGAGCGGCGCCGGGCTGCCCGGGGTGGTGCTCGCCTGTGCGCGCCCGGAGCTTGCGGTCACCTGCTGCGACAGCGCGCATAAGAAGGTGGCCTTCGTGAAGGTGGTTTCGGCCGAGCTCGGCCTCGAGGTGCGGGCGAGGGCTGTGCGCGCGCAGGGCGACCCGGACGCGGAGGGCTTGCCGCGCTGCGAGGTGGTGGTGAGCCGTGCGCTGGCGGAGCCGGCGCGGTGGCTCCCGCTCGGCGCCCACTACCTCGCCCCGGGCGGTTACCTCTTCGCGATGCTCGGCCGCGAGGCGGAAGCGGGCGTGCTGGAGAGCATCGGCCGGAGGGCCGGCCTCGGGCTTCGGGGCATCGATCGGTTCCGGTTGCCGCGCTCGGGCGCGCTGCGCGCGGTGGCGCGGTTCTCGGCCGGAGCCGCGAGGGGCTGAGGGCCCTAGGGGGCGCGGGAAGGGGCGAGGGAGGGGACTCCGCCGGAGCGGCGAGTCGGGGTGCCCCGCCGGCCGCGCCGGATGTTCCACGTGGAACAGCGGCGGCGGAGAGGCCGTCGCGTCGCGGGCGACCCGGGTGGTGTTCCACGTGGAACACGGCCGCGCCGGTCCTGTCAGAGGCATGGGGCACAATCCTCCCCGCCGTGACGAGCCACGAGGAGGCCCCTTGAACCCCGATCTCGCACCTCGACCCCGAGAGAACCGCGCTGCGGTCCAGGACTTGCGTGGCGCCATGGGCCGCGGTAAGTCCGCGGCGAGAGAGGCGAACATGCCGCATATCCTCACCGTGGCGAATCAGAAGGGCGGCGTCGGCAAGACGACGACGGCGGTGAACCTCGCCGCCTCCCTTGCCGCGGCGGAGCGCAGGACCCTCATCGTCGACGTCGACCCGCAGGGCAACGCCGGGTCCGCTCTCGGCGTCGCGCGCGACGGCGTCGAGGGCAGCGTCTACGAGGTCCTGCTCGATGGCCGCCCCATGTCGGAAGTGGTGCGACGCACCGAGCTCAAGTTCCTGGACCTCGCACCGGCGAGCCGGCACCTCGTCGGCGCCGAGCTCGAGCTCGCCACCGAGGAGGGCCGCGAGCATCGGCTCGCCCGCGCGCTCGAGCCCATCGCCGCGGAGTACGAGTACGTGGTCATCGACTGCCCGCCGTCACTCGGCTTGCTCACCTTGAACGGGCTCGTTGCGGCGAGGGGCGTCCTCATCCCGATCCAGTGCGAGTACTTCGCCCTGGAGGGCCTCGCCGACGTGCTGCGCACGATCGACCTCGTGAAGCAGGGCGCGAATCCCGGCCTCAAGATCGATGGCATCCTGCTCACCATGCACGCGGCCAACAATCTCGCAGCCCAGGTCGAGCAGGAGATCCGCACCCATTTCCGCAAGGAAGTCTTCAGGACCGTCATCCCGCGAAACGTGCGCCTGAGCGAGTGCCCTTCCCACGGCAAGCCCATCCTCCTCTATGACGTCGCCTCGAAGGGCTGCCAGAGCTACCTCGAACTCGCGCGCGAGTTCGTCCGCCGGATGGACCGCCTGGGGCGGGCGGCCTAGCCGACATGGGCGCGATGCCGGCCCGGAGGACGACCCTATGAGCCTCGCCGACCGCCGCCGTCCCGCTCTCGGTCGCGGCATGGCAGCCCTGCTCGCGAACGCCCCGGCGCCGGCGCCCCAGGGGGCGGCGTCCGGGCGTGCCCTCCTCTCCCTGCCTATCGAAGCTGTCGAGCGAAACCCGGGGCAGCCGCGCAAGCGTTTCGAGGAGGCGGCTCTCGAGGAGCTCGCGAGTTCCATCCGCACCCACGGCCTCGTGGAGCCGATCCTCGTGCGGCGCGATGGTGGGCGCTATCGCATCGTGGCCGGCGAGCGGCGCTGGCGGGCCGCACAGCGGGCGGGGCTGAAGGAGATCCCCGCCATCGTTCGGGATTCGACGGAAAGCGAGGCCTTCGAGCTCGCGCTCGTGGAGAACATCCAGCGCTCCGACCTGAACCCGATCGAGGAGGCCGAGGCCTTCGCTGCGCTGCTCGAGGAGCACGGCCTCACCCAGGAGGAGCTCTCCGATCGCGTCGGGAAGGAGCGATCCACCATCGCCAATGCCCTGAGACTCCTTCGCCTGCCCGATGACATCCGCGATGCCGTGCGCGAGGGCAGCCTGGAAATGGGGCATGCCCGGGCCCTCCTCGGCCTGGAGGGAGCCGAGGCCATCAGGCGTGCGGCCGGCCGGGTCCTTCGCGAGAAGCTCTCCGTGCGGGCGACCGAGGCCTTGGTGAGGGAGCTCTCAGGCAAAGTTCACAACGGTCCGAAAACAAAGGACAATGATTCCCCCGCCCTCCGAGCGCTCGTGGGAAGGTTGCAGCGCCGGCTCGGTTGCCGCTGCCGGATCCTCCCGAAGACCCCTGCGACCGGCAAGCTTGAAATGGACTACACCTCGCTCGAGGAGCTCGAGGGTATCCTCGCCAAGATGGGCGCATAATAGGAAGCCGTGTCCCTCCCTCTCGGGAGCCCCGGTCGTAGTCCCACCCCTCACGAGGCGTCATGCCTTTATGGAACAAGCCACGGGAGGAGACTTCGGCTGACTTGCCGGGAACCCCGGCAAGCCGGACGTCCTCTCCGCCGTCGCGTCAGGAGCAGAGTCCCATGGCCATGCTGAAGCGCGAAGAGTTGGCAAGCAATCCCGCCGTCGCGAGCGACCTCAACGCCCTGCTCGGGCGTGGCTCGGAATTCGAAGGGAAGCTCACCTTCGAGGGGACGGTCCGCATCGACGGGAAGTTCACCGGAACCATCGTCACGAACGACACGCTCGTCGTCGGCGAAGGGGCGAAGATCTCGGCCGAGATCGCCTGCGGAAGCCTCATCGTCCACGGCGAAGTTCAGGGGAACGTGCGGGCGAAGAACGGGATCGAGCTGCACCAGCCCGCCCGCATGCGCGGGAACCTCGAGAGCCCTGCCATCATGATCGAAAAGGGCGTCATCTTCGAGGGCCAGTGCAAGATGGAAAACCTCACCACGAGCGGAGCCGCGAAGTCGCCCACCCCGATCACGGCCGTGAAGACCTGAGGGACCACAGAGGGTTTGCACGAAAGGCGAAGGCCCCAGGATTTCCTGGGGCCTTGGTCTCTTTGGGGCGCGCTCACCCGCAGGCCGACCGATCTCGTCGAGCTCCCGCGGATGAGGGCGCCGATGCCGCTCAGTTCACCTTCACCTGGATCGCCTTCGGCTTCGCCTCCGGCTTCTTCGGCAGATGGACCGAGAGCACGCCGTTCTTCGACTCCGCCTTGATCTTCTCGGCGTCGATGGTGCCCGGTAGAGAGAAGGACCTCGTGAAGGTGCCGTAGGACAGCTCGACGCGGTGATAGTTGTCGCGCTTGTCCTCGCGCTCGAGCTTGCGCTCGCCCTTCAAGGTGAGCACCCCGTTCTCGAACCGGATATCCACATCCTTCGGCTCGACTCCCGCGAGGTCGAAGCGGAGGGTGACCCCCTCGCCGTCCTCGTAGATGTCGACGTTCGGGGTCCAGCCCACCGACTCACCTCCGCGCGTGAGCAGCCGATCGTCGAACAGCCGCGTCATCTCATCCTGCATCCTCTGAAGGTCCCTAAAAGGGTCCCAACGTGTAAGCATCGCCATGATCTGTCTCCTTTTTTTGCCTAACTTGGCCGCGGAAAAGGTAAGGCACCGACCGGATCTGTCAAACGGCGGCCGTGCGAGCGAAAGAACTCGTCCAAGCTTCCAGAAGCTCAGGCGAAATTGCGGTAACTGCGGCGCTTGACCGCAGTCGGGGGTCGTGCTACTTGGGCCGCCCCCCCATGATCGCCGGATCCATAGCTCGCCGCTACGCGAAGGCGCTCTTTGAGCTCGCTGCCGAGAAGGGGGAGGTCGAGTCGTTCGCCGAGAGCCTGCTCGGAGTGAAGAGGGCCCTCGCCGCCTCGCCCGATCTCTCGGAGGTCCTCCTCAACCCCATCTACGCGCGAGAGCAGCGCCGGGCCATCACGACGAGGCTCGCCGCGGAACTCGCCCTGCCGCCCGAGCTCGGGAGCCTGCTCAGCCTGCTCGCCGACCGCAACCGACTCTCGGAGCTCACGGCCGTGGCGGAGATATTCGGGGAGCTCGCCGACGACAAGCTCGGCCGAGTGAGGGCCGAGGTCACCTCGGCCGTGCCGCTCGAGGGCGCCGCGGTCGAGCGCTTGTCGGAAAGCCTGGCTCGCGCCGCCAAGGCCAAGGTGATCGTGGAGCGGGCCGTCGACCCCGACCTCGTGGGCGGGGTGGTGGCGAAGGTGGGGCGCTTCACCTACGACGGTTCGCTGAGAAGCCAGCTCGAGGCCCTGCGCAGCGCCTTGAAGCGCTAGGCGGGCACCCTCTTCGACCCTCTTCCCGGAGGCCGAATCCATGGACATCCGCGCAGACGAGATCAGTCGGATCATCCGCGAGCAGATCAAGGATTACGGCAAGAAGGTGGACGTGAGCGAGACCGGCTCCGTCCTGTCGCAGGCAGACGGCGTGGCCCGGGTCTACGGGCTCTCCGGAGTCGCCGCGGGCGAGCTCCTCGAGTTCACGAAGGGCGTGCGCGGCCTCGTCCTGAACCTCGAGGAGGACAACGTCGGCGCCGCCATCATGGGCCACTACGAGCACATCCGCGAAGGCGACCCGGTGAAGAGGACGGGGCGCATCGCCGAGGTGCCGGTGGGTGAGGCCTTGCTCGGCCGGGTGGTGGACGGCCTCGGCGCACCCATCGACGGTCGGGGGCCGCTCGCCGCGACCCAGACGCGCAAGATCGAGATCAAGGCGCCCGGCATCGTGAAGCGCAAGTCCGTTCACGAGCCCATGCAGACTGGCCTCAAGGCCATCGACGCGCTCGTCCCCATCGGCCGGGGCCAGCGCGAGCTCATCCTGGGGGACCGCCAGACCGGGAAGACCGCCCTCGCCATCGACACCATCATCAACAACAAGGGGGCGAACCTCTTCTGCGTCTACGTGGCCGTCGGCCAGAAGCAGTCGACGGTGGCCCGCGTCGTCGACAAGCTCTCGCAGTACGGGGCCATGGAGTACACCACCGTCGTCGCGGCCTGTGCCTCGGATCCCGCCCCCATGCAGTACCTCGCCCCGTACAGCGGGGTGACCATGGGCGAGTTCTTCCGCGACAGCGGCCGCCACGCCCTCATCATCTACGACGATCTCTCCAAGCATGCGGTGGCCTACCGGCAGCTCTCGCTCTTGCTCCGGCGTCCCCCGGGGCGCGAGGCCTATCCCGGCGACGTCTTCTACCTCCACAGTCGGCTGCTCGAGCGCGCTGCCAAGCTCTCCGAGAAGGAGGGCGGCGGCTCGCTCACCGCGCTGCCCATCATCGAGACCCAGGCCGGCGACGTGTCCGCCTACATCCCGACGAACGTGATCTCCATCACCGACGGGCAGATCTTCCTCGAGACCGACCTCTTCAACTCCGGGGTGCGCCCTGCCATCAACGTCGGCATCTCGGTGTCGCGCGTCGGCGGCTCCGCCCAGATCAAGGCGATGAAGCAGGTGGCGGGCTCGCTCAAGCTCGAACTCGCCCAGTACCGGGAGCTCGCCGCCTTCGCCCAGTTCGGCTCCGACCTCGACAAGGCCACCCAGGAGACCCTGGCCCGCGGAGAGCGCCTGGTGGAAGTGCTGAAGCAGGGGCAGTACCAGCCCATGCCGGTCGAGAAGCAGGTCATCCAGATCTACGCGGCGACGAGCAAGGACGAACACGGCACGAGCTGGGTGAGGAACGTCCCGGTCGAGCAGGTGAGCCGGTACATGCGAGAGCTCCTGGAGTTCCTCGACGGGCGCCACCCCGACATCGCCCGCAAGGTGGCCGAGAAGAAGGCTCTCGATGACGACCTGCGCCGAGGCCTCGACGGCGCGCTTGCCGAGTTCCGCGGGATCTTCCGCGGCGACGCCTAGGTGGAATGGGCCCTTCTTGAGAGAGGTCGAACGTGCCCTCGCTGCGCGACATCCGCAACCGCATCGGCTCGGTGAAGAACACGCGGCAGATCACGAAGGCCATGAAGATGGTCTCGGCCGCCAAGCTGCGCCGGGCCCAGGACGCCATCGTGCGGGCGCGGCCCTACGCCACCCTGCTCGAGCAGGCCCTGCATCGGGTGGCGAGCCGCGCATCGGCCGAGGGGCAGGCCACCCACCCGCTGCTCAGCGCGCGCCCCGCCCGGCGGGCCGAGATCGTCCTGCTCACGAGCGACCGCGGGCTCGCCGGCGCCTTCAACTCGAATGTCTTGCGCCGGGCGCAACGCTTCGCCACCGAGAACGCCGATCGCTACGAGGAGGTCCTCTTCTCCACCATGGGTCGCAAGGCGCGCGACTTCTTCCGGGCGCGCCGGACCCCGATCCGGAAGGACTACGCCGGGGTCCACCAGCACTTGAGCTACGCGAAGGCGGCCGAGGTGGCCCGGGAACTCGCGGATCGCTTCGTGTCCGGCGAGGTGGACACGGTCTTCCTCTGCTACAACGAGTTCAAGAGCGCCATCGCGCAGAAGGTCGTGGTGAAGCAGCTGTTGCCTGTGGTCGCCCCCGAGGACAAGGAGGCGAAGACCGGCTTCGACTTCCTCTACGAGCCGGCCCGGGCGAAGCTCCTCGACGAGCTCGTCCCGAAGCACCTCGCCATCCAGATGTGGCGGGCCCTGCTTGATTCGGCCGCCAGCGAGCACGGGGCACGCATGACCGCCATGGAGTCCGCGACCAAGAACGCCGAGGAGATGATCGGGTCCCTCACCCTCCAGTACAACCGCGCCCGCCAGGCCTACGTCACGAAAGAGCTCATGGAGATCGTGAGCGGCGCCGAGGCGCTCAAGTAGCCGGAGAACACATGGCCACCGAGATCCACCTTCAGAGCGGCAAGATCGTCCAGGTCATCGGCCCGGTGGTCGATGTCGAGTTTCCCCCCGGCGCGCTGCCCGACATTTACACCGCCTTGTCGGTGACGAACCCCGCCATCGACAACCGCTCCGACAACCTCGTCATCGAGGTGGCCCAGCACCTCGGCGAGAACACCATCCGCTGCGTCGCCATGGACTCGACCGACGGCCTGGTGCGCGGCATGGCGGTCAAGAACAGCGGCGCCCCCATCACCATGCCGGTGGGAGCCTGCGTCCTCGGTCGCATCCTCAACGTGGTGGGGGACCCGGTCGACGAGCGCGGCCCGGTCAACGCCTCGAAGCGCATGCCCATCCACCATCCGCCGCCCACCCTCACCGACCAGAACGTCAAGATCGAGGCCTTCGAGACCGGGATCAAGGTCATCGACCTGCTCGCTCCCTACCTGCGCGGCGGCAAGATCGGCCTCTTCGGCGGCGCCGGAGTGGGCAAGACCGTGCTCCTCATGGAGCTCGTGAACAACGTGGCCAAGGCGCGCGGGGGATTCTCCGTCTTCGCCGGGGTGGGCGAGCGCACCCGTGAGGGCAACGACCTCTACCACGAGATGATCGAGTCGGGGGTCATCAACAAGGATGACCTCGGCAAGAGCCAGTGCGTGCTCGTCTACGGCCAGATGAACGAGCCCCCGGGCGCCCGGGCCCGGGTCGGCCTCTCCGCGCTCGCCATCGCCGAGTACTTCCGCGATGAAGAGAACCGGGACATGCTCCTCTTCATCGACAACATCTTCCGCTTCACCCAGGCTGGCTCGGAGGTCTCGGCTCTCCTCGGCCGCATCCCATCGGCGGTGGGATACCAGCCCACCCTCTCCACCGAGATGGGCGAGCTGCAGGAGCGCATCACCTCCACCAAGAACGGCGCCATCACCTCGGTGCAGGCCATCTATGTCCCTGCCGACGACCTCACCGACCCGGCGCCCGCCACCGCCTTCGCCCATCTCGACGCCACCACCGTCCTCTCGCGCAAGCTGACCGAGATCGGAATCTACCCGGCCGTCGATCCGCTCGACTCGACGAGCCGCATCCTCGATCCGCTGGTGGTCGGCGCCGAGCACTACGGAGTCGCCCGCACCGTCCAGGAAACCTTGCAGACTTACAAGGAGCTGCAGGACATCATCGCCATCCTCGGCATGGATGAGCTCTCCGAGCAAGACAAGCTCACCGTGGCCCGGGCCCGCAAGATCCAGCGGTTCCTTTCCCAGCCCTTCCACGTGGCCGAACAGTTCACCGGGAACCCCGGCAAGTACGTGAAGCTCCCCGACACCATCCGCGGCTTCAAGGAGATCGTGGAGGGCAAGCACGACAACCTGCCCGAGCAGGCCTTCTACATGGTCGGGACCATCGAGGAGGCGGTCGAGAAAGCGAAGAAGCTCGCCACCGGGTAAGCCATGCCCCTTTCCCTCGAGATCGTCACCCCAGAGAAGCGCGTCGCGCAGGCCGTGTGCGACGAGGTGCGCGCGCCCGGCGTGGAGGGCGGCTTCGGGATCAGGCCCGGCCACGCGAGCTTCATGTCGGCGCTCGAGCCGGGTGCCCTGGTGGTGGTGCAGGGCGGTTCCGAGGAGCGCTACGCGGTGGGCGGAGGGTTCCTGCAGGTCGACCAGGATCGCGTCATCGTCCTCGCCGATACCGCCGAGCCGGCCGCCGCCATCGACGTCGAGCGCGCGAAGCGGGACTTCGCCGAGGCGACCGAACGCCTGCGCACGCTCGCCGAGCAGGACGAGAACCACGCGGTCGAAGCGGCCCGAGTGCGCCGTGCCGCGGCGCGCCTCTCGGTGGCGCGCCGGTGAACTCGAGCCTGGGTCGACGCCCCTCGGCGCGCGCATCGTGAGCAGGCGCGCCGGAGAGGGGCTCGACCACCCTCGCGCTCGTGGCGCTCGCCGCCTTCGGCTGCGCCGCGGCCCGCCCGCGGACCCTCGCCACCGGCCCTTCCACGGTGCGGGTCGAGCTCTCCGAGTCCGAACTCGATCTCTGCCTGGAGGGGACGCGGTTGGTGGACCCGTCCGAGGAGGCCCTCGCGCTCCAGGCTGCGCGAGAGGAGTGCAAGAGGGCCCAGATGCTCCCGGTCGTGGCCATCGTGGTCGTGGTGGTGCTCGCCGTCAAAGCCCTGCTCGATTCGAAGTCGTCGGGCCGGTGGGGGCACCGCGCTTCGGGCAACCGGCCCGCTTTGGGAGGACCCGGGCTCGCCCTCGGCGTGCCGTACCGCCCCGACCCGCGGCCCCCCGCTCGCGGTTCGGGCTTAGCTTCGATTTCATCCTCGTGCCGGGTGCCGAGGCCGAGCCCATCTCCTATCTCGAGCCGACCGAGGGCTTCCTCGCCTCGCGCGGGTGGTAGGATGGCGACGCGAACGATCTCGCCGTGGAACTCATCGACGAGAACACCGGCGAGGTCTCGCCCTTGGCGAGATGAAGGGCGCCGCCGACCCACCGGATGCGAAGGCACTCTCCGCTCTTTTCGAGCGGGGCTCTCGTCGCACTCTCTTTTGCGAGCGAGAGGAGCGCCGTTTCACCCCCGCTCCGTTCCGCGCCCTGACGGCCCTCGATTCGCCGGGGATCGGGGGCCGGGCCGCGCGCCCAAAATGCTTGAAAATCCTAGGTAAAGAGGCTAGACACTACCCCTCTCCCCCCCGGGCCGGGCCCTCACCCGACCGCCAGAACCGCGAACGATGGCCGACGAGATCCTTCCGCCCCCGCCCCCTCCTACCGCTCCACCTCCCGGCGATGGGCCGCGGGCACAGATCAACATCGAAGACGAGATGCGCAAGTCGTATCTCGATTACTCGATGTCGGTCATCATCGGCCGGGCGCTTCCCGACGTGCGGGACGGCCTGAAGCCGGTGCACCGGCGCATCCTGTTCGCGATGAACAGCGAGGGCCTGCAGTACACGAAGCGCTACTCCAAGTGCGCAGGCGTGGTGGGGGAGGTCTTGAAGAAGTACCACCCCCACGGCGACGCCGCCGTCTACGACGCGCTCGTGCGGCTCGCGCAGCCCTGGAACCTGCGCTACCCGCTCATCGATGGCCAGGGGAACTTCGGCTCGGTGGATGGCGATCCGCCGGCCGCCTACCGCTACACCGAGTGCCGCCTCGAGAAACTCGCCGACTGGCTCCTCGCCGACATCGACGAGGAGACCGTCGACTGGGGCCCGAACTTCGACGACTCGACCCAGGAACCGCTCGTCCTGCCGGCTCGCTTCCCGAACCTCCTCGTGAACGGCAGCTCGGGCATCGCCGTCGGCATGGCCACCTCCATCCCGCCCCACAACATGGGCGAGGTTTTGGACGCCGCCATGCACCTCATCGCGAACCCGACCGCCACGGTGGCGGAACTCATGCGCTTCATCCCGGGGCCGGACTTCCCGACCGCCGGCATCATCATGGGGCGCGAAGGCATCCGCAAGGCCTACGCCGAGGGGCGCGGAACCATCACCGTCCGCTCGCGGACCGAGGTCGAGGTCCACCCCAGGACCGAGCGAGAGACCATCGTCGTCACCGAGATCCCGTACCAGGTGAACAAGGCGAAGCTCGTCGAGCACATCGCCGAACTCGTGCGGGACAAGAAGCTGGAGGGCATTTCCGACCTGCGCGACGAATCCTCCCGCGAAGGGATGCGCATCGTCATCGAGCTGAAGCGCGACGCCGTGGCGCAGGTGGTCCTGAACAATCTCTACGCCCACACCGCGCTGCAGAGCGGCTTCGGCATCACCCTGCTCGCCATCGACGGAGGCCAGCCCCGCACCCTCAACCTCAAGTCGATGCTGGAGCGGTTCGTGGCGCACCGGCGGGACGTCGTGACCCGCCGCACCCGTTACCGGCTGAGGCGGGCGCGCGAGCGGGAGCACGTGCTCCTCGGCTTCCAGATCGCCCTCGACCACATCGACGCCATCATCGAGCTCATCAAGAAGGCGCCGGACCGGGACGCGGCCCGCGACGAGCTCATGGCGCGCTTCGCGCTCTCCGAGATCCAGGCGAAGAGCATCCTCGAGATGCAGTTGCAGCGCCTGACCGGCCTCGAGCGACAGAAGATCCTGGACGAGCTCGCGGAGGTGCAGAAGCAGATCGAGCGGCTCCTGCAGATCCTGGGCTCGGAGAAGGAACTCATGCAGGTCATCGTGGACGAGCTGCGCGAGGTCCGGCAGCTCTTCGCCGATGCGCGCCGGACCGAGATCGTGGGCGAGGCCCTCGACCTCCAGATGGAGGACCTCATCGCCGAGGAGGAGATGGTGGTCACCGTCTCGCACGCCGGCTACGTGAAGCGCAATCCCGTCTCGCTCTACCGTGCCCAGCGGCGCGGCGGGCGCGGCAAGACCGGCGCGGCCGCCCGCGAGGAGGACTTCCTCGAAAGCCTGTTCGTCGCCTCGACCCACAGTTACCTGTTCGTCTTCACCGACAAGGGCAAGGTGTACTGGCTCAAGGTCCACGAGATCCCGCAGGCCTCACGTGCGGCGCGCGGCAAGCCCATCGTGAACTTGGTCCAGCTCGCCGCGGACGAGAAGGTGGCCGCCATCCTGCCGGTGCGGCAGTTGCCCGAGCCGACGGCCGGCACCGAGGAGGCGGCCGAGGTCGAGCCGGTCGGCGAGCCAGGCGCGGCCGACCGGGTGCCCGCGACGAGCCAGTTCGTCTTCCTCGCCACCCGCAAAGGCCTCATAAAGAAGACGCGCCTCGACGCCTACAGCCGGCCGCGCGCCGCGGGCATCATCGCCCTCGGCATCGAGGAGGGCGACGCCCTCATCGCCGCGCGCCTCACCGACGGCTCCTCCCACATCCTGCTCTCCACCGCCCAGGGCATGGCCATCCGCTTCGAGGAGACCGACGTGAGGGCCATGGGCAGGAGCGCCTACGGGGTGAAGGGCATCACCCTCGCCGAGGGGGACGAGGTGGTCTCGGCCGAGGTCATCCCCGCTCCCCAGGAGGGCCTCGCGCCGCCCTCCATCTTGACCGTCACCGCCAACGGCTTCGGCAAGCGCACCGAGTTCGCCGAGTACCGCCTCCAGAGTCGAGGCGGCAAGGGGATCATCACCATCAAGACCACCGAGCGCAACGGCGCGGTGGTTTCGGCCATCGCCGTGCTCGAGGCCGAAGAGGTGATGCTCATCACCAACAAGGGCATGCTCATCCGCATGCCGGCCAAGGGCATCAGCGTCATCGGCCGCAACACCCAGGGCGTGCGCCTCATCACGGTCGAGTCGCGGGAGGAGCAGGTGGCCGGGGTGGCCCGCATCGCCGAGACGAGCGGCGAGGCGGACGGGGAGGAGAACGGGGCCGAAGGCGAGACCGACGGCGAGCCGGAAGACGGCGGCGAAGGCGGGACGGACGAGGGGAACGGAGCCCCGGAGTGACGATCTGCCCGCGGGCCCGAGCCGGGCGAGATCGCCCGATCCTTGCGCCCCGGCGCTGGCTCGGTCTCGCCCTCCTCATGGTCCTCGCCTGCGGGGGCGTCGGCCGCCAGCTCGACGAGGCCAACGCGGCCCGTCACGCGGGGCGCCCGCGCGATGCGCTACGCGGCTACCAAGCGGTGCTGGCCGAGCTCGGGGAAGGGCACCTCGCGCCCAGGGAGGACAGCCTGCGGCTGCGCGCGCTGCGCTACGCGGCCGACGTGTCCTACCTCGAGCTCGCCGACTTCACGCAGGCCATCTCCTACTACCGCCGCATCGTGGCCCTTTACCCCGGCACCGAGGCGGCCTGGAGCGCGCGCGCCATCACCGGCGACATCTACAAGGACCGCTTGAACGACCGGATGGCCGCCATCGCCCAGTGGGCCGACATCGCCGCCGGAGATGGCCCTCAGGCCGCCACCTACCAGCTCAAGGTGGCCCGCGAGTACCTCGACCTCAAGAACTGCGAGCAGGCGCGCACGGAGGCCCGTATCCTGCGCGAGCGCTGGCCCACCTCCGAGCTCGCCGACGAGGCGCAGCTGCTCACCGGGCAGGCCTGGGTGCTCGACAAGCGGGACGAGGAGGGGCAGCGGGCCTTCGGCGCGCTCCTCGCCCGCCGGCCGAGGCCCGACCTGGCGGCGCGGGCGCTCGAGGCCCAGGCGGACCTCGCCGCCCAAGAGGGCAAGCTCGACCGCGCCCTCGAGCTCTACCGCCAGGCCTTGCCGACCCACCCCAATCCCGACACGATCCGCATGGCCATCGAGCGCGTGCGCGAACGGCGAGACCGCTCGCGGCCGAGCGTGACGCCGGGCGACCGGGCCACCGCCTTCGACCGGCATCCCAAGGAGACCGAGACGCCATGAAGACGGAGAGGAGCGAGGAGCTCTTTCGAAGGGCCCAGGAGCTCTTTCCAGGGGGGGTGAACAGCCCCGTGCGCGCCTTCAAGGGCGTGGGGGGCACGCCCCGCTTCATCTCCCGGGGCCTCGGCTCGCAGCTCGTCGACGTGGACGGCAACGCCTACGTCGACTACGTGGGCTCCTGGGGTCCGCTTATCCTGGGCCATGCTCCTGCGGCGGTGATCGAGGCGGTCCGCGCCGCCTTGAGTGAGGGCTCGAGCTTTGGCGCCCCCTCGCCCCGCGAGATCCGGCTCGCCGAGCTCGTGCAAGGGCGCATGCCCTGGGTGCAGAGGATGCGCTTCGTGTCGTCCGGCACCGAGGCCACCACGGCCGCCATCAGGCTGGCGCGCGGCTTCACCGGCCGCGACGACCTCGTCAAGTTCGACGGCTGCTACCACGGCGCGGGCGACGCCCTGCTCGTCAAGGCGGGTTCGGGAGTCGAGACCCTGGGATTGCCCGACTCCCCCGGAGTTCCCGCCGATCTGGCCCGTCACACCCTCACCCTGCCCTACAACGACCTCGCGGCGGCCGAGGCGCTCTTCGCACGCCGCGGGGCCTCGGTGGCCGCCCTCATCATCGAGCCGGTGGTGGGTAACATGGGGGTGCTCGCGCCCAGGCCCGGCTTTCTCCAGGGGCTCGAGCAGCTCTGCCGGCGGCACGGCGCACTCTTCATCGCAGACGAGGTCATGACCGGCTTCCGCCTCGCGCCGGGGGGCGCCTGCGAGCGGTACCACCTCACGCCGGACCTCGTGACCTTCGGCAAGGTCATCGGAGGGGGTTTGCCGGTCGGAGCCTTCGGCGGCCGAGCCGACGTGATGGACCGGATCGCACCTTCGGGCCCGGTCTACCAGGCCGGGACCCTTTCGGGTAACCCGCTCGCCATGGCCGCCGGCGCAGCGACGCTCCTCGGACTCGACGGCCAAGCCTACGTGCAGCTCGAGGAGAAGGCCGCTCGCCTCGCTGACGGGCTCTTGGCCGCGGCGCGCGAGGCGAGCGTGCCCGTCCAGCTGAACCGGGTCGGGTCGATGCTCACCGTCTTCTTCGCGGAGGGCGAGGTCTTCGACGCGGCGAGCGCGCGCAAGGCCGACACCCGGCGCTTCGGCCGATTCTTCCACGGGATGCTCGAGCGCGGGGTCTACCTGCCGCCCTCGCAGTTCGAGGCTGCCTTCGTCTCGCTCGCCCACACGGAGGAGGACCTCGAACGCACCGTCGCTTCCGCCTGCGAGGTCTTCGCCGGCCTCGCTCCCTGAAAAGAGGGAGGAGGGCGAAGCGCGAGCCGTTGACGGCGGCAGCGGCGCCCTGCTATACGGCAAAGCCCTCCGGCAAGGCCAGAAATACGAGGTTTTTCCCGAGGGGCGCGTTCGGGGGGAGGGTCGTCGTGACCGGACCGGACGGGCGGCGAGATTGCGGGTCGAAGGCTGGCGGAGAGGAGAAGAACCTCTCCGACCTGGCGAGCAGCTACCGCAAGGCGGCGCCCTACATGGCCGCTTCCACCCAGCTCGTGGCGGCGGTCGCCATTTTCACCCTACTCGGCTGGTGGGGAGACGAGAAACTGGGGCACCGGGTACCCTGGATGCTCCTGCTCGGGGCGGCGGTAGGGATGGTCGGCGGCTTTGTGAGCTTCTTTCGGACCGTACTGGGGAAGGGCAAGAGGTGAACCGCCACTTCAGGCTGGGCGTCCTGTTCGCCCTCGTCGCGATCCTGGCCGCCCTGGCGACCGGGCCTTACCGTCCGGGCGCGTTCCTGGGGGCGGTCGGGTCGAGCGCGAGCGGGCTCGCCTCGCTCCTCTTCATGAAAAGGAGCGCCCGCGCGAGAAAGCCCCTGCAGGCCGGGCTGGCGGTGATGGCGCTCATGTTCCTCGCCCGCATCCTCGTGGTGGCGGCCTCGACGGTGGCGGTGGTGCGGGCGGAAGCGAGCGTGCCCGCCTTCGTGGTCGGCTTCTTCGTGCCGTACTTCATCTTCATCGCCATCGAGAGCGCCTACCTCGGCGCGCTCGGGCGCGCCACGGGAACGAGCGCATGACGAGCCTTCTCGCCACCCTGCTTCTCGCCGCGGCCAGCGCGGCCGAGCCGGCCCCGGCGCCGCAAGGACCCCACGCGCCCGGCGCGCAGCAGGCTGCCCCGGAGAGCTACGAGGAGGCCACCGAACAGCGCGAGGAGACCCTCTCCAGCGTCCTGCTCGCCCACGTCTCCGACAGCCCGGTGCTGGAGTTCCCCGGTTACTGCCGGGGGGACTTTCGCCTCGACTGCGAATATGATCTGCGCCGCCTCTTCGGAAAGAGCCTCGTCTTCCACCTCGGCTCGACCGTCGTCGATCTCACCCCCACCCGCCACCTCGTGATGCTATGGCTCGCCTCGGCCGGCCTGGTCCTCGTGGCGCTCGCGGCGGCCCGGCGACGACAGCTGGTCCCGCGCGGGCTCTACAACTTCGTCGAGCTCCTCGTGCAGTTCGTCCGCGACGAGATCGCGAAGAAGAACATCGGCCCGGAGGACGGCGAACGCTTCGTGCCCTTCCTCGTCACCGCCTTCTTCTTCATCCTGGCGGTGAACCTGTTCGGTCTCGTCCCCTGGGCCGCCACCGCTACCGGCAACATCGGCGTCACCCTGGCCCTCGCCGCCTTCACCTTCTTCATCACCCAGTACGCCGCGCTGCGCTCCCAGGGGCTTTGGGGCTACCTGAAGCACCTCACCGGCGGGGTCTCCTTCCTCCTCTGGCCCATCACGATCCCGGTCGAGGTGATGGGTCTGTTCACGAAGCCCTTCGCCCTCACCATCCGTCTCTTCGCCAACATGATCGCGGGGCACATCGTCATCCTGTCCCTGCTCGGCCTCATCTTCGCACTCGGTTCGCCCTGGGTCGCCATCGGCTCGGTCCCCATGGCGCTCGGCATCTTCGTCCTCGAGCTGTTCGTCGGCCTCGTGCAGGCCTACATCTTCACCATGCTCTCCGCGCTCTTCATCGGGCAGGGGCTCGTCCACCACGGGCACGAGGAGGAGCACGGTCACGGGGGCGGGGCCGCTTCGGATTCTCACGTGGCCGGGAAGGCTCCCGGCCATGGGTAGTCGAGCGTAGTACACGCCCCGGGAACGGGCGGCCCGGAACGACCGCCTCTGACACACGGAGTTCCTCCACATGACGAGTACCGCCCTTGCGTTCTTGTCGGCCGGCTTCGGGGCCGGTCTGGCCGTCCTCGGCGCTGGCATCGGCATCGGCCGGCTGGCGGCCTCGGCCCTCGACGGCACCGCCCGTCAGCCCACCGCCACCGGCGACCTGCGCACCACCATGATCATCGCCGCCGCCCTCATCGAGGGCGTGACGCTCTTCGCCATCGTCGTCTGTGTCCTTCTCGCCATCAAGGCCTAGCGTCCCGGGGAGGGGCACCGCCAAGTGCCCCTCCCTCGACGCAGGGCCAGCTCGGGAGTCCTCATGACCGCGTTCATCTCCCCCGTCCTCGCCGCCGGGCTCATGGACCTGAGGCCTGGCCTCACCTTCTGGACGGCGGTCACCTTCCTGCTCTTGCTGTTCGTCCTCGGGCGTTTCGCCTGGGGCCCCATCATCCGCATGCTCGACGAACGGGAGCGCACCATCCGCGAAGCCATCGAGCAGGCGAAGAAGGAGCGCACGGAGGCCGAACACATGCTGGCCGAGCAGACCGCCGCCCTCTCCGCCGCCCAGCGGGAAGCGGCCGCCCTCGCGCAGAAATCCAGACAGGACGTGGAGGCGCTGCGCGCCGAGCTCACCGAGCGGGCCCGCAAGGAGGCCGACGAGCTCGTGGCCGCTTCGCGCCGGCAGATCGAGGAGGAGAAGTCGAAGGCGATCGCGGAGCTCAAGGCCGAGGTGGCGGACCTCGCCATCGCCGCCGCCGAGCGGCTCATCACCTCCTCGCTCGACGAGAAGGCGCAGCGCGCCCTCGTCGAGGACTACATCGCAAAGCTTCCGGCCGGCCGCGCGGCCTGAGATCGACCTTTTTTTGGAGGCCGGTCCGACCGCCGGTCGGCCTCCCCCACGACCGCCATGGCCCTCGGCATCGGGATCGTCGGCCTTCCCAATGTGGGCAAGTCGACCCTCTTCAACGCCCTTTCCGGCTCCGGGAAGGCGGAGGCGGCGAATTACCCCTTCTGCACCCTCGAACCGAACGTCGCCGTCGTGCCCGTGCCCGACGAACGCCTCGAGCGCCTCGCGGCGCTCGAGCCGAAGAGGAAGGCGGTCCCGACCACCCTCGAGTTCGTGGACATCGCCGGGCTCGTGAAAGGCGCCTCGAAGGGCGAAGGCCTCGGCAACCAGTTCCTTTCCCACATCCGGGAAGTGAGTGCCATCGCCCATGTGCTGCGCTGCTTCGACGACCCGGACGTCGTCCACCTGACCGGCGGCGTCGATCCGCGTTCGGACAGCGCGGTGGTGGAAACCGAGCTCATGCTGAAGGACCTCGAGACGCTGGAGCGGCGCCGCGAGCGCGCCGAGAAGGGCGCGAAGGCGCCCGGCCAGCCCGGCGAGCAGAGCCGGGCCGAGCTCGGCCTGCTCGACACCGTGAAGGCCCAGCTCGAGCTGGGCGTGCCGGTGCGGACCCAGAAGCTCGCCGCCGAGGAGCGGGCGGCCCTGGCCGACCTCTTCCTCCTCACCGCCAAGCCCGTCATCTACATCGCCAACGTCGACGAGGCCCAGCTCGCCCTCGGGGATGCGGACCCGCGGGTGTGCGCGGTGGCCGAGCTCGCGCGCGAGGAGGGCTGCGAGGCCACTGCGCTGTGCGGCAAGGCGGAAGCGGAGATCGCGGAGCTCCCGGTGGCCGAGAGGGAGGCCTTCCTCAAGGACCTCGGGCTCGAGGAGCCAGGCCTCGACCGGCTCGTGGCGGCAGGATACCGGACGCTCGGGCTCATCACCTTCTTCACCCGCAACGAGGAGGAGTGTCGCGCCTGGACGGTCGCGAAGGGCACCCGCGCTCCGCAGGCGGCGGGGGTCATCCACACCGATTTCGAGCGCGGCTTCGTGAAGGCCGAGGTCCTGCCGGTGGAGGCCCTCATCGCGCTCGGAAGCGAGCAGGCCGCCCGCGAGAAGGGGCAGATGCGCATCGAGGGCAAGGAATACGTGGTGCGGGATGGCGACGTGTTGCATTTCCGATTCCACGTCTGAGCGGCGTCCGCGTCCCGCGGGCGGAGCCCGCCGCCTCCCCCCGGGAAGGGCTCCACGCGAGTCCCTCTCGGCTCGCGGGGGTGCTACCATCGCCCGGTCCTGCAGGGGGTTTGTCATGGCCTGGTGGTCGTGGGTGCTCTTCGGCGTCGTGCTCCTCGGCGTCGAGCTCTTCACGCCCGGCGGCTTGTTCGCCCTGTTCCTCGGCCTCTCCGCCCTGGCGGTGGGAGTGATGGTGGCCCTCGGGGCCGGGGGGCCACCCTGGCTGCAGTGGGGTTTCTTTAGCCTCTTCTCCCTGGCGCTGGTCGCCTTCGTCCGCAGGCGCCTGCGCGGCGTCCTCGCCGCGCGGGCGTCCCCGGTGGACACGGTGCTCGGCGAGGTGGCGGTGCTCACGACCGATCTCCCGGCCCACGGGGTGGGCCGGGCCGAGCTGCGCGGGTCGACCTGGGAGGCACGCACCGAGGAGGAGGGCGGTCTGTCGTTGGGGCGGCGTTGCCGCGTGGAGAGGGTGGAAGGTCTCACCCTCTGGGTTCGCCCGGAGTGACCCTTAGGGAGAAAACATGGTGAACGCTGCGCTGTTCGTGGCCATCCTCATCGCTGTCCTCGTGATCGTCGTCATCGTGAAGACGGCGACCGTGGTCCCCCAGCAGAGCGCTTTCGTCGTGGAGCGGCTCGGCCGCTTCCATGCTGTGCTCGAAGCCGGGTTCCACGTGCTCGTCCCGTTCATCGACGCGATTCGCTACCGTCACACCCTGAAGGAACAGGCGCTCGACATCCCGGAGCAGATCTGCATCACGAAGGACAACGTCCAGGTGGCGGTGGACGGGATCCTCTACCTGCAAGTGCTCGACCCGCAGCGGGCGAGCTACGGGATCGGCGACTATTACTTCGCCATCAGCCAGCTCGCCCAGACCGCGCTGCGCAGCGAGATCGGCAAGATCGATCTCGATCGCACCTTCGAGGAGCGAGCCCACATCAACTCCATGGTGGTCTCCGAGCTCGACAAGGCCAGCCAGGCCTGGGGCGTGAAGGTCCTGCGCTACGAGATCAAGAACATCACTCCTCCGAAGGACGTCCTCGCCGCCATGGAGAAACAGATGCGGGCGGAGCGCGAGAAGCGCGCCGTGGTCCTCACCTCGGAAGGCGAGCGCGATGCGGCCATCAACAGCGCGGAAGGGCGCAAGCAGCAGGTGATCAAGGAGTCGGAGGCCAAGCGGCAGCAGCAGATCAACGAGGCCGAGGGACAGGCCGAGGCCATCCTGGCCGTGGCCAAGGCCACCGCCGAGGGCCTGCGCAAGGTGGGCGAAGCAGTTTCGACGGAGGGGGGGCTCTCCGCGCTCCAGCTGCGCATCGCCGAGCAGTACGTGGCCCAACTCGGCCAGCTCGCCAAGGCGGGCAACACCTTCGTCTTGCCGGCCAACCTGGCCGATGTGGGTTCGATGGTGGCGCTCGCCTCGAACCTCTTCAAAGGACCCGAGACGCGCCCGCCCGGGCCTGCGGCCCGTCCACCGCGGGGTACGCCGCCACCCCTGCCCTAAGCGCCCTCCGGCGAGGAGGAACCGCGCTTCCGGCGCCGGGCCCTTCGCCTGCGTCCGAAGGCCGCCGGGGGTCAACGACTCCTGTCGAGATCACGCCTGCGCCGGGCGAGCTCGGCAGCGAGCCGCAGGGCGGCCGTCATGCTGGCGGCGCTCGCCGCGCCGCGCCCGGCGAGGTCGTAGGCGACGCCGTGATCGGGACTCGTGCGCACGATGGGAAGGCCGAGGGTCACGTTGACAGCCGGATCTCCGGTGACCGCGTCGAGGAGCTTGGCCGGGATGAGGCCCTGGTCGTGATACAGGGCCACCACCGCGTGGAACTCGCCCTTCACGGCCCGGGCGTAGATGCTGTCGGCGGGGTAGGGCCCGCTCGCGCGCAGCCCGACCCGGCGGGCGCGCGCGAGCGCCGGGACGATGACGGTGCGCTCCTCGTCGCCGAAGGCGCCGCCCTCGCCGGCGTGGGGGTTCAGGGCGCACACGGCAATGCGCGGGCGAGCGATGCCGAAGTCCCGCGCAAGTCCGGTATGCGTGACGGTCAAGGTGGCGAAGAGTTCGCTCGTGGTGACGGCGCGTGGGACCCGGCCGAGCCGGAGGTGGTTGGTGACGAGCGCCACCCGCAGGCTGCGGGAAGCGAGCATCATCACCGACCTTCGCGCGCCCGTCCTCGCCTCGAGCCATTCGGTGTGCCCGACGAAGCCCCTCAGGGCGAGCTGCACCTGAGCCTTGGAGACCGGGGCCGTACACAGCGCCTCGGCCTGCGAGGCTTCCACGGCCGCGTAGGCGGCCTCGAGGTAGGCGAGCTGGGCAGCTCCGCCCGGCCGGGCCGGGCGCCCGGGAAGCGCGGCCGAGCGCGGGAGGCTCGAGACTCGGACGAGCGCCCCGCCGGCCGGCAAGCTCTCGCCGAGATCGACCGTGGGCAGAGACAGGCGGGCACGGCGAGCGGCGGCGGCGAAGACACCGCCATCGCCGAAGACGTACGGCACGATCCGCCCCCGCAGCGCGGCGAGCGCCCGTGCGGTCACCTCGGCGCCGATGCCGGAAGGATCCCCCATGCTGATGGCGACGCGGACCGGCATGGGGAAGGCCCGGCTACTCCTTCAGCTCGGGGAGGCGGGTCTCGATGGAGGCGTCCCGCTTCAGGTCGGCGATGTACTGGGCCCGGTAGGCATCGCCTTGCTCGTTGACGAGCCGGTCGCGGATCGTCTCCTTCACCTCCTCGAGCGGGCGCGTCCCTCCCCCGCGCCGCTCCTCCACCTCGAGGATCTGGAAACCCGAGCGGGTGCGGATGGGGTCCGACAGCTGGCCGGGCTTCAGGGCGAAGACGACCCTCTCGATCTCGGCCTGCACGGTGCCCCGGCGCAGCCAGCCGAGCTCGCCGCCGTCCGAGGCGCTCGGGCCCTGGGACACCTGCCGGGCCACGAGCGCGAAGTCCTCGCCGCCGCGCAGCCGGGCCACCGCCTTCTCGGCCTCGGCGCGCACCCGGGCCACCTCTTCGGCGGGGGCATCGGAGGCGACGGGGAGGAAGATGTGGCGGGCCCTCACCTCGTCGTTGGCCTTGAACTCCTGGGGGTGCGTCTGCCAGTAATTACGCACGTCCTCGTCGTTGACCTGCACCTTGCTGCGAATCTTGAGCTGCACGAGCCGCATCGACTCGAGGTCCCTCTTCACCGCCTTGCGGTAGGAGGCCCAGTCCATGCCCTGGGAGGCGAGCGCCTGCGCCAGCCGGTCATCGTCGAGGCCGTTGCGCCGCTTCACGTCGGCGATGACGGCGTCGATCTCGGCGTCGGTCACCTCGACCCCCAGGGCCGCCACCTGAGCCGTGAAGAGGCGCTCGGCCACGAGCGAGTCGAAGGCCGCCTTGAGCGCCGAGGTTCGAGCCCGCTCGCGCGCCGGGCCGGGGGCCATGGCCTCGGCGTGCTGGAGATCGGATCCCGCTCGCTCCTCGACCTCGCGCAGGGTGATGACATCCCCGTTCACGATCCCAGCCACGCGGTCGAGCATGCGGCCAGGGGTGGCGGTGGCGAGAGCGAGGACGAGGAGGGCACGGAGCATGGGCGACCTCGTTACGGTGTGACCGTGTCGAGCACGGCCCGATCGATCTCAATATGAGCGTGCGTCCGGAGGGCGGCGAGGTATTCCTCCTGCGCGGCGGCACGCTTCTCCCGCGAGAGCTTGTCCTCGATGGAGGTTCGCGCCTCCGCGAAGGGCCGCCGGGCCGGGGGGCGCCGTCCCACCACCTTGAAGAGGTGGAATCCATAGGGCGAGGGCGTGACGTCCGAGAGGGTGTTGAGAGGGAGCTTGAAGCACAGGTCGAAGACCTCCGGCATGCCCGAGCCCCGGCCGAACCAGCCCAGATCCCCACCCTTCTGTCCCTCGGGTGCGATGGAGGCGCGGCGCGCGGTCTCGCCGAAGTCCTGGGGGCGGCGCCGGAGCTCCTCGCGCGTCTTTTGTGCCTCTTCCTTGGTCTTTACCACGATCTGGAAGGCGTGCACCTGCTCGGGAAGTTCGAACTCCTCGGCGTGTTCAGTGTAGAAGCGCTCCACGTCCGCGTCGCTCACCGACACGCGAGGAAAGACTTCGTCGAGGAAGAGCTTCTCCACGGTGAGCTGGTCCTTGAGCGAGGCCTTGAGCTCGGCTTCGGACAGGCGCTCCTCGGCGAGCAGATCGTCGAAGTGGGTCCCCGGGTACTCGGCGCGCAGGCGCAGGAAGGAGCGCTCGACCTGGTCCTGGCCGACCGTGATCGACCGGGCACGGGCCTGCTGCAAGAGGAGGGTCCGGTCGATCAGATCGTCGAGCAGGCGGCGGCGCAGCGCGCCGTCGGGGGCCTCTCCCTCCCCCCCGGCGGCCCGGGCATGGATGAGTTCGCGCTGGACCGCCTCGCGGGAGATGGGCTCCCCGTTCACCACCGCCACCGGACGGGGAGCCTCCTTGCCCTTGGCGGGCTTCTCCCCCAGGCGCGCGCAGGCGAGGAGGATGGCCAGGACGGCGAGGCAGGAGGCGAAGCGAGGCGGCCCTGCTGTCAAGGCGCCTCTAGTGGCTGGCGGTCTGCGGGCCGGAGGCGGCCGGCTGCGCTGCGGCGGCTGGCGCCGGGGGCGCCATGCCGGGCATGGGATGCGGCGGGTGAGCCATGGGGCCCTGGCCGAGGGGCGGAGTCGGGCCGGCCGCCACCGCCACCTTCTCGAGCTCGGCGTCGTTCACCGTGACCTTGGCGTCCTCGCGCAGCTTCTTCATGAAGTCATCGAACTCCTTGGTCTTCTTCTGGCTCGCGAGCCTGGAGGCGATCTGGGCCTTCGCCTCGTCGAGCGTGCGGTTGAGTTCGGGCTGGCGCCCGTACACGCGCAGGAGGTGGAAGCCCTTCGGGGACTCGATCACGCTCGGGCTCGTCTCGTTGTCGCCGAGCTTCGCCACGGCGGCCGCGAAGGCGGGATCATAGGCCTTCTCGAGCTCCTCCTGCGTCTTGAACCCGAGGTCTCCCCCGGTCGCCTTGGTCGCCTGGTCCTCCGTGGACTCACGGGCGGCGGCCGCGAAGGCCCCCGGGTTCTTGGCCTGGTCGGCGAGCACCTTGGCGAGCAGCTTCTTCGCCTCGGCCGCCTTCTTGGCGCGGTCGGGCGAGCCCGCCTCGGCGGCGAGGAAGATGTGCGCCGCGTGGATGCGGGCCGGCCGGTGGAACTCGTCCTTGTGCTCGTCGTAGTACTGCTGCACCTCCGCGTCGCTCACCTTCTTGCCGGCATCCTGGTCCTGGAAGAAGCGCTGGTAGTACTTCGAGACCATCACCCGCTTCATGGTGAACTGGACGTCGGGGTCCTTGGCGAGGCCCTGCTTCTCGGCCTCACGGGCCAAGAGCTCGAACCGCACCAGGTTGTCGAGGAACTGCTTCTTGCGATCGAGGCTCTGGAAGGTCTGACGCACCATGGGCGATTGCTCGTCGAGGCGCGCCTTGAGCTCGTCGGCGGTGATGACGATGCCGCTGCCCTTGGCGACCACCGGGCCTTTCTTGCCCGGAGTTCGGGCCGAGCAGGCGAAGAGAGCGGCGATGGCGAGGACGGAGGTGACTCTGCGAACCATGCGAAGGGACTCCTGGGTGGGGATGCTCCTCAACAAAAAAGCGCAACCCGCGGGCTGCGCGCCTTTTCTAGGCGGACCATCGAAGAGTCCGGCCAGGCGCAGCAGTGAAACCATACCCCGAAGAAAAGATCAAGGAAGTCGGGCTTCTCTCGCTCGGCCGGGCCAGCCTCAAACTCCGGGTGCGGCCCGCGCCTGCGGGTCGGACAGGCGGGCGAGCTCGTCGAGGAGGTTGCGCACCGCGCTCAAAAGCTCGCGGCCGCGCGCGGCTTCTTGGGCCGGGGTGGGCAGCCGCTGGGCCGCGGGATTCTGGCGCGCCTGCGCCACCGCCCGCGCCGCAGCGGCGGCCACCTTCTGGGCCCGTGTGGCGGCGGGAGCGGCAGGGCGTCCCGCCGCCCTCACCTTGGCCGAGGCCAGGGGCCGCCCATCCGTGCCGAGGTGCGCCACGAGCTTCATGTCGGGGGTGAGGCGCAGGGCTCCCTGGCTCTGGGTGACCTTCTTCGCGAGAGCGTAGGGATCGAGGGCGGCCCCCTCGGACAGCGTGAAGACGAGGCGGCCCGGTCCCGCCTCGAGGGCGCGGATGCGCAGCGCCCGCAGGCGCACCTTCACCTGCATGACCGAGTGGAGGGCATCCACCTCCTCGGGAGGGTCCCCGTAGCGATCCAGGATCTCGGACCGGATCTCGTCGAGCTCCTCGTCCGAGGAGGCCTGGGCGAAGCGCTTGTAAAAGAAGAGCCGCTGGTGGACGTCGGGCATGTAGGGGTCGGGGATGAAGGCCGGCACGGGCAGCTGCACGTCGGGGTCGAGGTCCTCCCGCGGGGCTTCCCCTCGGAGCTCGCGGACCGCCTCGTCGAGGAGCTGAGCGTAGAGGTCGAAGCCGATGGCTTCGATGTGGCCGGACTGATCGCGCCCGAGCAGGTTACCCGCCCCCCGGATCTCGAGGTCGTGACTCGCGATCTTGAAGCCGGCCCCGAGCTCGGAAAACTTCTGCAGCACCTCCAGCCGTTTGCGGGCCTCGGCGGTGACCTGCCTCCGCGCCGGCACGAGCAGATAGGCGTAGGCGCGCTCCCGGCTGCGCCCGACCCGGCCCCGGATCTGGTAGAGCTGGGCGAGGCCGAATTGATCGGCCCGGTTCACCACGATGGTGTTGGCGCTCGGGATGTCGAGGCCGCTCTCGATGATGGAGGTGCAGAGGAGGAGGTCGAGTTCCTTGTCGACGAAGCGGCGCATCACCTCTTCCAGCCGGCCGTGAGCCATCTGCCCGTGAGCGACCCCCAGCCGCGCCTTCGGCAAGAGCTCACCCAAAAACTTCTCCATCGAGCCGATCGAGCGGACGCGGTTGTGGAGGAAGAAGACCTGGCCGCCGCGGCGCAGCTCCTGCTCGATCGCTTCCTTCACCGCGGCCGGGTCGAACTTCATGACGAAGGTTCGGATGGCCCGCCGGTCCTCCGGGGGGGTGGCGATGATGGAGAGGTCGCGCGCGCCGGCGAGGCTCATGTGCAGGGTGCGGGGGATGGGGGTGGCGGTGAGGGTGAGGACGTCGACGAGCTTGCGCAGGCGTTTCAGGCGCTCCTTGTGCGCCACCCCGAAGCGCTGCTCCTCGTCCACGACGAGGAGCCCGAGGTCCCGAAAGCCCACGTCGGCTCCCAGCAGGCGGTGGGTTCCGATGACGATGTCGACCCGCCCGGCCGCCACGTCCTTCAGGATGGCGCGCACCTGCTCGCCCTCGCCGAGCCGGGAGACGGCCTCGATCCGGACCGGGTAGCCCTTGAAGCGCTCGCGGAAGGTCCGCTCGTGCTGGGCGGCGAGGACGGTGGTGGGCACGAGCACCGCCACCTGCTTCTTCGAGAGCACCGCCAGCATGGCGGCCCGCATGGCCACCTCGGTCTTGCCGTAACCGACGTCGCCGCAGACCAGGCGGTCCATGGGTGCGAGCGCGGCGGCCGGCAGATCGCCTGAGCTCGGGCGCGCCCGGCCGTTCTTCGTCATGTCGACGATGACGTCCTCGACGGCCTTGGCCTGGTCGGGAGTGGGCTCGTAGGGAAACTCCGCCTCGAACTCGCGGTAGGTCTCGTCCGGCTCCCTGAAGGAGAAGCCGGGATGGGCCGAACGCGCGGCGTAGAGGGCGAGCAGCTCGCCGGCCATCTTGAGAAGCTGCTCCTTCACCCGCGCCTTGCGCAGCGCGAAGGAGCTGCCGCCCAGGCGGTCGAGCCGCACGGTCTCGGGCGCGGCGCCGGTGAACTTCTGCACCTGCCGCAGCTTCGAGACCGGGAGATAGAGGCGGTCGGCGCCTTCGTAGGCGAGGACGAGGAAATCCCCCTCCACCCCCCGGATCTGCATCTTGCGCAGCCCGAGATAGCGGGCGATACCGTGCTCGACGTGGACGACGAGGTCGCCCTCGTTGAGCTCGCGGAAGGCGGCCGCGAAGGCGTTCTCCAGGCGGGCAGTCCGGGTCCGCTTGCGGACGCGCCGCCCGAAGATCTCCTCCTCGGAGAGCAGGGCGATCCGCCCGGGGCGATCGACGAAGCCCTTCGACACGCTGCCCAGCAGGAGGTGGGCGTGGATGGCGGGGTCGTAGAGCTTCGCCGCGTCCTCGAACGGGCCCTCGTGGAAGCGGGTGGCCAGCCGACGATCCTCGAGCAGGCGGCGCAGGCGGTCCACCGCCGAGCGGGTCGAGCAGGCGACGACGGCGCAGAGGCCAGCGCTGCGCCACTCGTCAAGTCGACGGGTGAGCGGAAAGAGGGCCCCCGCTTCGCCGTGGGCCCCCTCGATCTCCGCCCGGATGCCCGAGGTCTCCTCGAAGGCGAAGCGCACCGGCTCGCCGGCCCCCAGGAAGACGGCGTGGCGACGCAGACGGACCGTGCCCTCGAGACGGCGTTCCACCTCGGCAGGCGAGAGGAAGTGGGCCTCCGGCGGGAAGACGAGCTCCTCCCGTTTCAGCGCGGCCTCGTGCTCGCGAGCGAGCTCGGTCTCGAGTTCGCCGAGCGCGTCGGCGATACCCTGTACGCCGTCCTCCAGGACGACGAGGTCCTTCGGGAGGTAGTCGAACAGGGTCACGAGGCCCCCCGGGTAGAAGCCGGGGAGCAGCGCTTCGAGGCCGAAGAAGGGGTGAGCGGCCTCGATGGCCTCGAGCACCTCCCGGACCCGGGAGGTGGGACGGTTCACGCGCTCGGCGAGCTCGCGCACCGCCTTCACGGCCGCCTCCCGCGAGGCCTCGGTGAAGAGCGCCTCGCGGGCCGGGATGAGCATGAGCTCGGCCTCGGCCGGCGGCCGCGCGCCCTCGGCAGCCGTCCGCTGCGATTCAGGCTCGAAGAAGCGGGCGCTCTCCACCTCGTCGCCGAAGAGCTCGAAGCGCACCGGACGGTCCTCGGCCGGACTCCACAAATCGAGGATGCCTCCGCGGACGGCGAAGGTGCCGGGATCCTCGACGAGGGGCACCCGCGCGTAGCCGAGCGCGAGGAGTTTCGCCGCGAAAGCGTCGCGTTCGAGGGCGATCCCCTTCCCGAGGAGGTCGGCATGGCGCTCGAAGACCACCCTGGGCACCATGCGCCGGGCGAGGGTCCTCGCCGAGACCACCACCGCCCGGATCCCCGACACAGCGTGAGCGAGGCGGCCGAGCGCGGACAGGCGCTCCATCTCGAGGCCGCGATCGGGCGAAAGGTCGTCGTAGGGCAAGACCGGGTCGGCCGGAATGCGCAGGACGGGTGAGGGCCTCTGCGGGTCTCCTCCGAGGAAGAAGCCGAGGTCCTCGGCGAGGAGGTCGGCCTCCTCCTCCCCGGGCGTCACCGCCAGGAGGAGCGCCGAGCGGCGGGTCGCGAGCAGATCTCTCGCGACGAGGCCGCGCGCAGCGCCCTCGAGACCCACGACGTCCGCCTGCCGCATCTCGCCGAGGCGCGCGGCGAGGACGGCGGCCGGGGACCCCGGGGGGGAGCGCTCTTTACCGAACGGGGTCATGGGGGCTGCATCTTACGCGCTGGGTCGGCGAAAGGCCGACCGAGGTCTCACGCCTCTCCTAGCCCCGAGCAAGCCCGCCGACCGCGCGCCGGCGTTGAGGCCCTCGCTCGAGGGGCCTCGCCGGCTGGGCGTGGGGGCTCGATTCTTCGAGCGGGAGAACAAGGTAACTTCGAAGGGGGAGCTACGCACCTTCGTCCGCGCGAGCGATGTGGCATGTTGGTTTCTTGATCGCTCGAAGGACGGTCGCTACACTCACCGAGGGTCCCTTGGTTCGAGGGGTCGCCCTCCTCAGGTGGTTCCCCGCGAACGCATGCGCCTTCTCCGCGTAACCCCTGGGATTCTCGTGGTGCTGGCCGCCTGTGGCGGGCAAGCGGAGCAGGCGACGCTGCCCTCCGACGCGTCCCCGCTGGCGGTCATGCTCGCCTCGCCGTCCGGCCCGGCCGTGAGCGATCTGAGGGGAGGGCGTCCGGCTCGCGCGCGCAGTCAGCTCGAGGGCTCGCTCGCCGCCGATCCGGACGGCATGGCCGCCCTGAACGACCTCGGGGTGAGCTACGCCCTGGAGGAACGCTTCGATGCGGCGCGCCAACTGCTCGAGGAGGTGCTCGCTCGAGGCGCGCCCCCCGTGCAGCAGGCGGCGCTCGTCAACCTGGGCGAGCTCTACGCCCTCGACGGCTACCTCGACGCGGCGCTCACTCACCTCGCCTCGGCGCGCGAGATCGACCCGACGCGAGCCGAGCCTTCCTATGCGCTCGCCCTCCTCGCCGACGCCCGCGCCGATCCGGCCGCCGCCGAGGCGGCCCTGAGGGCGGCGCTCGTCGCCGACCCCTCCGGGTCGGCGCGGCGAGACCTCGTCTTCCTCTATCCCGAGGAGCGGCTGCACCTCGAGGCCCTCGTCGCCGAGGCGGCAGCCGACAAGGCCGGGGCAGGGGTGAAGTGGCGGGAGCTCGCTCACGGCCGATTCCCCGCGCTCGCGGCGACCGCGCAGCGCCATCTCGAGGAACCCTGATGCGGGGGTTTTGGCCTGCGCGGCCCTTGTGGCTGGGGAGGGGAGGCCGAAACGGCGAGGTTGCAGTGGGGATTCACCTGCCCGGCCGGGCCCCGGGCGCGCAAGAGTTCACCCGTCGCCGGAGGGGATCCGCATGAGTGAACTGCCGGCCCTCTCCCAGCGCGCGCGAGAGATCCTGCGCGCCCTCGTGCAGGACTACATCCACATCGGCGAGCCGGTGGCGAGCCAGCCGCTCTTGTCCCGTCACGAGCTCGACTGTTCTCCAGCGACCGTGCGCAACGTCATGGCGGACCTCGAGGAGCTCGGCTTCCTCGCGAAGCCCCACAGCTCTTCCGGTCGCGTGCCCACCCAGGCTGGCTACCGGCTCTACGTCGATCTGCTCCTCAAGGTGAAGCCCCCGCCACCGGCCGAGCGCGAGCAGATCGAGAAGGTGACGCACGAGGCGCCCGGGCTCGACAGCATGCTCGAGTCGACCGCGCGCGTCCTCCACTCTTTGTCGCATCACGCCGGGGTGGTGACGACGCCGCACCCGGTGGTGGACCCCGTGCGTCAGATCGACTTCTTGCAGCTGCGCGAGAACCGGGTGATCGCGGTCTTCGTCTCCGAAGCGGGCCTCGTCACGAACAAGCTCGTCCAGCTCGACACGGCGCCCAAGCCGGGGGAGCTCGAGCGGGCCGCCAACTACCTGAACGAGAAATTGCGGGAGGGGCCACTCGCCACCCTCTCCGAACGCATCCTGGCCGAGATGCGCCAGGACCAGAGCACCCTCCAGCTCCTCATCGCAAAGGCCCTGCGCCTGGCCGAGCAGAGCTTCGGCCCCTCCGCGGGCCGGGAGGAGGCGGAGGTGCTCGTGAACGGGGAAGAGAGCTTCCTCGACGCCCCCGAGTACGCCGACGTCCACAAGGCGCGGGCCCTGCTGCGCGCCTTCGCGGAGAAGGATCGCATCCTGCGCGTGCTCGACAAGGTGCTGCGCGCCCGCGAGGTCCAGATCTTCATCGGGGCCGAGAGCGAGCTGGCGAGCGTACCCGACGTGTCGGTGATTGCCGCACCTTACGGCCGGGGCGAGAAAGTCCTCGGCACGCTTGCGGTGATCGGGCCCACCCGCATGAACTACGCCCGGGTCATCCCACTCGTCGACCTGACGGCCCGCGAAATCTCGCGGGCGCTCTCGGGCGGCGAGACGCGCTGATAAGAGCGCGTACTCAGCGGCTTGTTGCCCCACCCGCACGTGTGACACAATCCGGAACCCGGGCCTTGAGAGGGCCCCGCTCGCCTTCTTATGCCCAACGACGAAAAGGGATCCTTCTCGGCGGACATCCCCGAGGCCGCCATCGCCGACGCGCTGGCGGCGGTCGAGAAGCCGGCCGCAGAGGCCCCCCCTCCGGCGGAGGTGCCGGTGGAAGTGGAGGCTGCGGCAGCCGCTCCGGAGGCGAGCGAGCTCGAGCTCTTGCGCCGCGAGCTCGAGATGAGCCAAGCCCACGCGCGGAAGGTCTTCGAACAGCTGAGGGAAGAGCACGACAAGCTGCTGCGGGTGGCGGCCGACCACGAGAACTACAAGAAGCGCGCGGCCCGCGAGCGGGAGGAAGTGCAGCGCTACGGTCACGAGCGGCTGGTGAAGGAGATCCTTCCCGCCATGGACGCCCTCGACCGGGCGCTCTCGGCGGCGTCCAAGGACGATCCGCTCGCGAGCGGGGTGGAGATGACGCGGCGGCTTCTGGAGGAAGCGTTGTCCCACTTCGGCGTCCAGGGTTTCTCCGCCCTAGGTCAGGCCTTCGATCCTCGCCTGCACGAGGCGCTCATGACCCTCGCCACCTCCGAGGTGAAGCCCGGCATGGTGGTGCAGGAGCAATCGAGAGGGTTCTTCATCCACGACCGGCTCATCCGGCCGGCGGCGGTGGTGGTGTCGGCTTCGCCCCCCGTAAAGGCGAGCGTTCCTTCCGAGGAGGCGGCGGAGCCATCGCCCGAGGACGCGGGGCGGGACAAGGTCGCCGGCGAGCCATCGTGATGCGGGGGGCAGCATGAGCAAGGTGATCGGCATCGATCTCGGGACGACCAACTCCTGCGTGGCGGTGATGGAGGGCGGGGAGGCGGTGGTGATCCCGAACAGCGAGGGCTCGCGCACCACCCCCTCGATGGTGGCCTTCACGGAAGGGGGCGAGCGGCTGGTCGGCCAGATCGCGAAGCGCCAGGCCATCACCAACCCGGAATCGACGGTCTACGTCGTGAAACGGCTCATCGGCCGCAAGTTCGAAGATCGCGAGGTGAAGCGGACGGCGGCGCTCGTGCCCTTTCGCATCATCCCCAACGAGAACGGCGATGCCTGGGTGGAGGTGGCCGCCAAGCCCTACTCTCCCTCCGAAGTGTCGGCCATGGTGCTCGCCAAGATGAAGCAGACCGCCGAGGACTACCTGGGCGAGGCGGTGAGCGAGGCCATCGTCACGTGCCCGGCATACTTCAACGACGCCCAGCGGCAGGCGACCAAGGCGGCCGGGCGCATCGCGGGCCTGGAAGTGCTGCGCATCATCAACGAGCCGACGGCCGCCGCGCTCGCCTACGGCATCGACAAGAAGGGATCGACCGAGAAGCTCGCGGTCTACGACCTCGGAGGCGGCACCTTCGACATCACCATCCTGGAGTTGAACCAGGGGGTGTTCGAGGTGAAGGCCACGAACGGCGACACCTTCCTCGGCGGGGAGGATTTCGACCAGCGCCTCATCGACTGGCTCGCCCGGCGCTTCCAGGAGGCGAACGGGATCGACCTCAAGAAGGACCGGATGGCGCTGCAGCGGCTCAAAGAAGCGGCCGAGCGCGCCAAGCACGAGCTCTCCTCGGCTCTGGAGACGGAGGTGAACCTGCCCTTCATCACCGCCGACGCCTCTGGCCCCAAGCACCTCGCCGAGACCGTCGACCGCCAGAGCTTCGAGCAGCTGGTGGGCGACCTCGTCGAGAAGACGGTCGAGCCCTGCAAGATCGCGCTGCGCGACGCTGGGCTCACCGCCCAGCAGCTCGACAACGTCATCCTCGTGGGCGGCATGACGCGCATGCCCAAGGTCCAGGAGGTGGTGAAGCGCTTCTTCGGGAGGGAGCCGCACAAGGGCGTGAATCCGGACGAGGTGGTGGCGGTCGGGGCCGCCATCCAGGGCGGCGTCCTGAAGGGCGAGGTGAAGGACGTCCTGCTCCTCGACGTGACCCCGCTCTCGCTCGGCGTCGAGACCGCCGGAGGGGTCTTCACCAAGATCATCGAGAAGAACACCACCGTCCCTTGCAAGAAATCCCAGGTGTTCTCGACGGCGGTCGACAACCAGCCTCTCGTCTCGGTCCACGTGTTGCAGGGCGAGCGCGACATGGCGAGCGACAACAAGACGCTCGGCCGCTTCGAGCTCGTCGGGATCCCGCCCGCGCCTCGGGGTGTCCCCCAGATCGAGGTCACCTTCGACATCGACGCCAACGGGATCGTCCACGTTTCGGCGAAGGACCTCGGCACCGGCAAGAGCCAGCAGATCCGGATCACCGCCTCCTCCGGCCTGTCCGAGGCCGAGATCGACCGCATGATCAAGGAGGCCGAGTCGAACAAGGGCGACGACCGCAAGAAGAAGGAACTCGCCGACCTCAAGAACAACGCCGAGGGGCTCATCTACACGACCGAGAAGAGCATCGAGGAGTACGCGAGCGCCCTGCGCCCGGAGGACCTCGAGGAGATCAAGGCCGACCTCGAGGTCTTGAAGGGCGCCCTCCCGAGCGACGACCCCGTCGCCATCAAGGAGGCCCTCGTCCGACTCGAGGGCAGCGCTTACCGCATCGCCGACGCGATCTACGCCCAGCAGGGGAACAGCGAGAGCTAAAGCCTGGGGTCACTCCGACTTGGCTTGCCAGGCGCACTACATGCGTTAGGTTCCTTTTTGGGCCCTTGGTGAGCTTCTAGAGACTGCCTGGAAACCCGTGGAAAAGCGCGACTATTACGAAGTCCTCGGCGTAGCACGCGACGCGACCGAACAGGATCTCAAGAGCGCCTACCGCAAGCTCGCTCACCAATTCCACCCCGACAAGAACCCGGGCGATCGCGCAGCCGAGGAGCGCTTCAAGGAGGCCTCGGAAGCCTACGAGGTCCTCTCAGACTCGGAGAAACGGGCGCGATACGACCGCTTCGGCCACGCGAACGGGCAGAACCCATTCGAGGGTGGGTTCCCGTTCGGCGCGGGCGGCGCCGCCATCAACGACATCTTTGGCGACATCTTCGGCGAGATGTTCGGAGGCGGAAGGCGGTCGCGCGCGAGACCCCGCGGCGCGGACCTGCGCTACCACCTTGAGGTGAGCTTCGAGGAGGCCGCCTTCGGGACCACCGCACGCATCCAGATCCCGCGCCCCAAGCGCTGCGAGGCCTGCCGCGGCACGGGGGCGAAGCCGGGGACCGCACCCCAGACCTGCCGCACGTGCGGGGGAGTCGGCGAGGTGCGCCTCACCCAGGGTTTCTTCTCGGTGGCCCGCACCTGCCACGTCTGCGGCGGCGCCGGTCGCGTCATCCCGGAGAAGTGCCCGAGCTGCAGTGGGGGAGGGATGGTCCGGGAGGAAGCCGCCGTCGAAGTGAAGGTGCCGGCTGGGGTCGACACGGGGACGCGGCTCAAGCTGGCGGGAGAGGGCGAGCCCGCCCCGCAACCGGGCGCCGCGCCGGGCGACCTCTACGTGGTGGTCCAGGTCCGAGAGCACCCCATCTTCAAGCGCGAGGAGGCGGAAGTCATCTGCGAGATGCCCATCAGCTTCACCCAGGCCGCCTTGGGCGCCCAGATCGACGTGCCCACCCTCGACGGCCCGTTCGCCCTCAAGATCCCGGCCGGCACGCAGGCTGGCAAGATCTTCCGCCTGAAGGGCAAGGGGATCCCGCACCTCGGTGGCTCGGGACGAGGCGACCAGCACATCCGCGTCATGGTGGAGACGCCCACCCAGCTCACCAAGGAACAGAAGGATCTCCTCCAGCGCTTCGCCGAGCTCTCCGGGGAGCGCACGCACCCGGCCACCCGCAGCTTCTGGGAGAAGGCCGCCGAACTCTTCTCGAACAGGACGCGGGCCTGAAGGGGCGCCAGCCCCGGGCGACCGCTCGTCCGCGCCCCCTTGCGGCGGGCGCGGACGCCTCGCGCCGCCTTCGCCGGTGGGCGAGCTTCGGGGCCCTATCCTCGGCCGAGCGAGCGCAGTAGAAGGTGCCCTCATGCGCCCACCGCGTTCGTTCCTGCTCGTCCTCGTCCTCGCCCTCGCCGCCTGCCCGAACCGGCTCGTCACGGTCAGCGGGCAGGACAAGCCAGCCGAGGCGACCGACGTCGACGGGATGCGCGAGGTGGAAAGGACGCGGGCTGAGGTGCGCTCCTTGAAACCGGCCGAGGCGGCCGAGAGATTCGAGTCCCTCTCCTTGACGCTCGGGCCCGTCCCCTCCGCGGCCGAGGCGCTCTACGAGGCAGGCCTGCGCTGGCGCTCCGCCGCGAGGCCCGACCGGGCCCAGGCGGCCTTCGGGCGGCTGCTCACCCTGTGGCCGCTCTCCCCGCGGGCACCCGAGGCGAAGTATCAGCTCGCCCTGTCCGAGGGTGAAGGCGGGCGTCCCAAGGACGCGCTGGCCGGGATCCAGAGCCTGTACGACAAGCTGCCCCCGGAGGAGCGGCTCGAGGCCTCCCGCGCCGCCGCCCGGGCGGCCGAAGAGTCTCACAACTGGCCTCAGGCCGCCCGCTGGCGCGCCGAGTCGTCCCGTCTCGCCCAGGGACCGGAGCGCGACCGCGAGCTCGTCCTGGCGGTGGAGCACCTCGACGCCCGCCTCACCTTCCCGGAGGTGGTGCAGCTCGCCCAGGACTTGCCGCAAGACTCGCCTCTGCTGCCGGCGGCCACCCTGAAGGTGGCGCGCGTCGAACTCCACCTGCACGACGAGGCGGCGGCGGAGCGCTCGGCCCGCGAGGTGGTCGAGCGCTGGCCCAACTCACCCCAGGCGCAAGATGCGCGCGCCCTCGCCGAGCGCCTGGCGCACCGAGCCCAGGTGGACCCCAAGGTGATCGGGGTGGCGGTGCCGCTCTCCGGAAAGCAGAAGGCTTGGGGGGAGGCCATCCTGGAGGGCGTCTCGCTGGCCTTGGGGGAGGGGAGCAGTTTTCGCCTTGCGGTGAAAGACACCAAGGGCGAGCCGGACGGCGCCCAGGAGGCCGTGCAGGAACTCGCTCTCGCCGAGGGGGCGGTGGCGGCTCTGGGCGGAGTGGTGAACGCCGAGGCCACCCGGGCCGCCACCGCGGCCGAGGAAGCGGGACTGCCTTTCCTCTCGCTCTCCCGCGCCGAGGGTGTGACGCAGGCCGGCCCCTTCATCTTTCGCAACATGCTGACCGCCCAGGCCCAGGCCCAGGCCCTCGTCGATTTGGCGCTCGTGCGCCGCGGCCTGCGCCGCTTCGCCCTGCTCTACCCGGAGATCCCCTACGGCCAGGAGCTCGCCAACGCCTTCTGGGACGAACTCGACCTGCACGGGGGCGAGGTGCGGGCTGCCGAGAGCTACGAGCATGACCGCACCACCTTCGCACCCCTCGTGAAAAGCATGGTCGGCAAGCTCTGGCTCGAGGAGCGCCCCGACTACGTGGACGCGGCGCGGGACGTCGTCAAGGACGAAAAGGACCCCTACCGGCGGAAGAAGGCGCTCGAGCGGCTCAAAGAGCGCCTTCCCCCCATCGCCGACTTCGATGCCCTCTTCTTGCCGGACTTCGCGAAGAACGTCGCGCTCATCGCGCCGGCGCTGGCGGTGGAGGACATCGTGACGGAGACCTGCGACCAGGCCGAGCTGGAGCGAATCCGCAAGGCCACCGGCCGGGAAGACCTGCAACCGGTGCAGCTGCTCGGCGCGAACGGCTGGGACGATCCGTCGCTCGTCGAGAAGGCCGGTCGCTACGTGGAGTGCGCCATCTTCGTGGACGGGTTCTACCCAGCCTCCGAGCGGCCGGCCACCAAGGCCTTCGTGACGGCGTTCCAGGCCCGCTACGGGCACGCCCCCTCCATCCTGGAGGCGAGCGCCTACGACGCGGCGCTCATCATCCGCCATGCCCTCGAGGCGGGCGCCACGACCCGGGAGGCGGTGCGGGACCAGATCGCCGGCATCAAGGCCTTTCCGGGGGCGACGGGCGACCTCGCCTTCGACGCCCGGCGCGAGGTGGCGAAGACGCTCTTCTACCTCACCATCGAGAAGGGTGTGGTGCGCGAGATGACGGCCCAGGAGCTCTCCCCGACCGGACCGGGCTAATGGTCAAGAGTCGGGTGGCCCGCAAGGCCGCCCAGGAAGGTGGAGGAGTGCGGAAGGGCGTGCGCTTCGCATTAGACTAGAGAGTTCCCCATGGCCGACGCCCTGGCGCAGACCCGCGCCGCCCCCCGCATCCCCTTCGTGAACCTGGCGCTCTTCCTCGCGACGGTGCTGACGACGCTCCTCGCCGGCGCCTTCCAGACCTCGCTCAACCTCCCGGCCGTCCGGGGCGGCGGGGTTCCGGAGCTCGCCGCCCAGGCCCTCGCCATCGCGGCCGCCGGGCTCCCCTTCGCCACCTCGCTCATCGGCATCCTCTTCTGCCACGAGATGGGCCACTATCTCTTCGCGCGCGCCTACCGCGTGGACTCGACCCTCCCCTACTTCATCCCCATGCCGTTCGGGCCCATCGGCACCTTCGGCGCGGTGATCCGGATCCGCTCGTCGCTTCCCAGCCGGCGTGCCACCTTCGACATCGGGGCGGCCGGGCCCTTCGCCGGATTCCTGGTGGCCCTGCCGCTGCTCGCCTGGGGCCTCGCGCACTCCGAGATCCGCCCGGTCGGCGACGCCGTGCTCGAGCCCGCGCGCGCGGGAGCGATCGACCTCGTCCGGAGCTTTTTCTCGAGCGAGCCGTCGGTGCTGACCGGCTTCCAGCACTTCGGCGATAGCCTCCTCACCCTAGCCATGCAGCGCCTCGTGCTCGGGCCGCTGCCGCCCGGAACCGACGTCTTCTTGCACCCGGTCGCCTTCGCCGCCTGGATCGGCCTCTTCGTCACCACCTTGAACCTCATCCCGCTCGGGCAGCTCGACGGGGGCCACGTGACCTACGCGCTCCTGGGAAGGCAGCGGGCCCGCACCTTCTCGCGCCTCGTCTCCCTCGGGCTCTTCGCGGCCGGGCTGTTCCTGTGCTGGACCTGGCTCCTCTGGTGGGCGGTGACGCGCTTCGTTGTGAGAGTCGATCACCCGAAGGCGCTCGACGAGGCGCCGCTCAGCAAGGGTCGCAAGCTGCTCGCCCTGGCGGCGCTCCTCCTCTTCGCGGTCACCTTCATCCCGGTCCCGGTTTCGCTGTGACGAGGCGGCCCGGTTAGACTCCCCTTGCGCATGGCCCTCCGGGATATCGAGGCCCTCTGGGCGGACGTGATGGAGCACTGGGGCGAGGAGGAGCTGCACCTTCGGCTGCTCGCGTCGGCCCCGGACCTCGAGGATCTCGCCGAGGTGGGCCGCCGGTGCCGCGGCGTGCTGGCGTCGAGCCCGGACGACGCCACGGCACTGGCCTTTCCCGACGAGGTGGTCAAGCAGGCGAGCGCGCTCGCCCTCTCGGCCCTTCCCCGCAGCGCTCCTCCGCGCGAACTCCCACCGGGCGTGCGCAGGGCCGCCCTCGCCCTCGTCGCGGCGGTGGGCGCGGGGGCGGTATTGTGGATCCTCCTGCGCATGGCACCGGGCTTCGGGGGGTGGCGGTGAGACGAGACGGCGACCCGCTCGAGCAGATCCTCGGCCCGGCCGGGACCCTCGCGCGCGCGCTCCACGGCTACGAGCACCGTCACGACCAGCTCGTCATGGCACGGGAGGTGGGGCGTGCGCTCTCCGAACGCCGCTACCTCGTGGTGGAGGCAGGCACCGGGACGGGGAAGACGCTAGCCTACCTCGTCCCGGCTGCCCTCTCCGGGCGCAAGGTGGTGGTCTCCACGGCCACCAAGGCACTGCAGGAGCAGATCTGGCTGAAGGACCTCCCCCTCTTGCGCGAGAAGGCCGGAGTGGCGCTCGAGGCAGCCTACCTCAAGGGGCGCTCCAACTATTACTGTCTCGAGCGGGGTGCCCGCTTCGCGCAGAATCCCACCTTCCAGAGCCGCGAAGAGGGATCCTTGTGGCCCCGGGTGCTCTCCTGGGTTCATTCGACCGAGAGTGGCGACCGCAGCGAGATCGACCTGCCCGACCAGTACGGCGCCTGGCGCGAAATCTCGGCCACCGGCGAGAACTGCCTCGGCAAGGATTGCCCCCGCTACGACGACTGCTTCGTCACGCGCGGGCGAGCCCGAGCGGCCCGAGCCGACCTCGTGCTCGTGAACCACCACCTCTTCTTCGCCGACCTCGCCATGCGGACGGCGCGGGGCGGCGTCGAGGTGCTTCCGCCGTACGAGGCCGTCATCTTCGACGAGGCGCATGCGTTGGCCGAGGTGGCGACCGAATTCTTCGGACTCATGGTCTCCTCTCACCGCATCGAGGACCTCGCCCGCGATGTGAAGCGCGCCGTGCCAGATCGCCCGGACCTCTCGCGTCTCGTGGAGGGAACGGCGAGCGAGCTGGCGGCGGCGGGCGAGCGCTTCTTCAGGCTCCTCGCCTTGGAGCTCGGCGCTTCCCCCGTGCCCGGCCGCCGCCAGGCTCAAGGCGCGCCCAGGCGCGAGGGCGACCGGCGGGTGCCCCTCACCGAGCGCGCGCTCGCCCCGCTCGCCAAGGACCAGGAGCGCCTCGACGGTGCGCTCGAGGAGGTTCGGGGGCTCTTCGCCGACAGCGACGCCGCGCCGCTCGCGGCCCTGGCGCGACGGGCTGCCGAGCTCAGGGTGGAACTCGCTGCAGTGACGGCCATGAAGGAGCCCTCGCGCGTCTTCTTTGCCGAGACGCGTGGCAGGGGCGTCTTCTTGCGCGCCGCTCCGGTCGACGTGGCCGAGGAACTCGTGGAACGCCTGTACCGCCGCGTCGACACGGTCATCTTCACGAGCGCCACCTTGGCGAGCGCCGGCCAGCTCGATTACTTCCGGCGGGAAGTGGGGCTCGCGCCCGAGTTCGACGTGTCGGAGAGCGTCCTGCCCGGTCCATTCGACTACCGGACCCAGGCCGCACTGGTCGTGCCCGAGGGCTTGCCCGAACCCGCCGCCCCGGGCTTCTTCGACGCCGCTGCCGCCGCGGTGCGCCGGCTCGTCGCCATCACGGGAGGACGCGCCTTCGTCCTCTCCACCAGCCTCCACGGGATGAAGGCGCTGCGCGAGGCCCTCGACGACCTCGCCTTCCCTTTGCTCCTGCAGGGAGATCGGCCGAAGAGCAAACTCATCGAAGCCTTCCGGGAGCGCCCGTCCGTCCTCTTCGCCACCCAGAGCTTCTGGGAGGGCGTCGACGTGGTGGGCGACGCCCTCTCCCTCGTCGTCATCGACAAGCTCCCTTTTGCGCCCCCGAGCGATCCGGTGGTGGCGGCGCGGCTGCGGGCCCGGGAGGCGCAAGGCGGCGACGGCTTCGCCGAGCTCTCGGTTCCCTTCGCCGCCCTCGCACTCAAGCAGGGCTTCGGAAGGCTCATCCGCAGCCGAAGGGATCGAGGCCTCGTGGCCGTGCTCGACCGCCGCCTCCTCTCCAAGGCCTATGGCCGTGCCTTCATCGCCACCCTGCCCCCCGCGCCGGTCCTGCGCAGCGTCGAGGCGGCCCGCCGATGGTGGGAGGGTGCGAAGGAGGCCACCCCGCCCGGCTGAGGCTAAGCCCCGGCGGTTCGGCGGTGGGCGATCTCCTCACCCGGCTCGACATCGATGGATGGGAGGCGCACCGTGAAGGTGGAGCCCTGGCCCGGATGGGTTTCTACATCGATGGACCCGCCGAGCGAGAGGACGATGTGGCGGGTGAGGGCGAGGCCTGCTCCCGCTCCCCGTTCAGGGTATTTCATCCCGAAATGGGGCTCGAAGATGCGCTTCAGCTGAGACGGGTCGATACCCCGCCCCGTGTCGGAGACGCGGATGACAGCGGAGCTTTCCTCGCGGAAGAGCTCGAGCATGATCCGGTTGGGACGGCCTTCCTCGCGGGCTTGCACGGCGTTCACCACGAGGTTCAGGACGACGTCGAGTAGCTCGCCGCGCCGGCCGAGTACGTAGGTCGGGTCGCGCACCTCCACCCGGGCCTCGGCGGCGCGCAATTCGCGTGCGGCGGCGCGGGTGACCGCTTCCACCACCTCGGCCAGGGCCACCGGCTGCAGGGGCTCGCGGGCCGGCGCCCGGCGGGTGAGCGAGCGGAGGTTCGCCGCGATGCGGCAGATGCGCTCCATCCCGGCCAAGCTCTCCTCGAGTGCGCCGGGCGCCTCGCGGCGGGCAAAGACCACGTCGTGGCGGCCGAGGACCGCCCGCGCCTGCTCGGCCCGACCCGCCTCCTCGGCGAGACGGCCGAGTTCGGCGAGGGTGGACTCGTAGGCGCCGAAGTAGCTCTTGAGCTCGTTCAAGTTGGCGGTGACGAAGGCGGTGGGGTTACTCACCTCGTGGGCCACCCCGGCGACGAGCGCTCCCACCGCCGCCAGCTTGTCGGCCTCGACCAAGCGGGCATAGAGCCGGCGTTCCTCGCCCACGTCGCGGGCCACCCGTACGAGCTTCTCGCCGACGCGCGTGACCGCGACCTCGAAGAGGGTATCGAAGGCCGGGTCCTCGATCTCGAAGACTCCCTCGGCCTCGGCCCACCATCGTTCCGGATGGCCGGCGAGGACCTCGTCGAGGGGTCGGTCGGCGAGTTCAAGCGAGCGGGCCCCGAGCGCCTTGGCGAATGCCCCGTTGAAGCGGATGACGCGGCTGTGGCGGTCGGTCACGAAGACGAGCTCGGAGAGCCCTTGGAAGGAGGCCTCCCACTCGCGCCGCCCCTCCTCGAACCGAGCGATGACGCGACGGCGCGAGCTCTCCGCCTGCTCGCGCAGGCGCACGAGGTGAGCTGCGAGCATGGCCACCGTGGCGAGGATGCCCCATTCGGTAATCCAGCGGGTCACGAGTCCGGAGGTGACGCGGCCCGGATCGAAGCGCAGCGCGATGGCGTCCGCGACGACGAGGAGCAGGCATGCGCCCACTCCGAAGATCGCCACGTCCCGTGTGCGCGGAAGGGCGATGGCCGCTCCCACCACGGCGAGGAGGACCCCGTAGCGCAAGGCGCTCACCGGGTCGTTGTGCAGGATGGCCGCGCCAACGGGGAGGCAGGCGAAAAGGGCCGCGTCGAGCCTCGCGAATCGCAGGAGAGCGGAGTCCGGTCGGTCGACCGAGACCACGAGGGCGGCGACCCCGTTCAGGGCGAAGAGGACGCAACCCAAGGCGAGGCTCATCCACGGGGCGGGCCGGGAGAGGAGGAGGTCGCCGCTCAGGCCGAGCACGATGAAGATGGGCACCGCCACCCAGCGGAGCCGCACGAGCCAACGCAGGCGCTCCAGTGGATCGGGGAGAGCTGGCGCGGTGTCCACGACCTCGGACAAGGTGCCGGAGACCCGGCGGGCCTCGGAGGCGGGGCGACTGTCGGATAAGTAGGGTACGGACGCTGAGGCGGCGCGTCCCACGGCTCGCCCCGGGGCGCGCGCACGCTGCAAGACCTTGCGAAGTGGGCGGGCGTTCATGGGGGGAAGAGTGCGAGGGTTCTCTTCGGGGCGCTTATCTCGCTCCGTATGCTAAGCTGCGTCAAGAGCGTACCTTGGGGGGCACCCCCGCGTCATCGAGCGATCGCGTCATACAGCTCAGTACCTCATGCCCCCTCCTGTGGGTAGAGACTTGAGGCAGAGCGCTCGATCGCTTGGCAGAGGACCGTCCGTGCGGGCGTCCGCACCCTTGTTGGCTGGATTAAAGCCGCAGTCCGGGGCTAGACTCCGCCGCGAGGAAGAATGGTCGCCATCAACAGCGAAACGCGGGAAGTGGCCCTGAAGGTCGTCTATTACGGGCCCGCGCTTTCCGGGAAGACGACGAACCTCCAGGCGCTCTTCCAGAAGATCGATCCGAGCGTGCGCGGGCGGCTCATGACCCTCGACACCCGGGACGACCGCACGCTCTTCTTCGACATGATGCCGGTCTTTTTCCGCAGCGCCTCGGGCATCAAGGTGAAGCTGAAGCTCTACACGGTGCCTGGCCAGGTCATGCACGAGTCGACCCGGCGCATCGTGCTCCAGGGTACGGATGCCGTCGTCTTCGTCGCCGACGCCCGGCGCGCCGAGACGGCCTCGACCTACGCCTACTGGGTGAACATGCTGAAGAACCTGGAGGCGAACGGGCTCGATCCGAGGGCCCTGCCCATCGTCGTCCAGCTCAACAAGCGTGACCTCCCCGACCTGCGCACCGACGAGGAGCTCAAGGACCTCACCCAGATGGTGAAGCCCGTGTTCATGCCGGCGGTGGCCATCCGCGGCGAGGGCGTGCTCGAGACCCTGCACGCCTTGCTCGTACTCCTCTATCGCGCGCTCGACTCGCGCGTGGGGTTCGAGCGGAATTTCCACATCACCGAGCGCGAATTCATCTCGCAGCTCTTCTCGCACGTGGACCTGCGCGGGACCCAGCTCGCGAGCGCGGGGGCCTCGCCGTGACCGGTCTTCCTCCCTCGGTGCTCCAGCAGGAGGTCGCGCTCGGCGATCTGCTCGACGCCCGCACCTTCACCGAGGTCTGCCAGTCGTTCGCCGAGCTCTACCGGGTGGGCGTGAAGGTCTTCGACGCGCAGGGCAACCGGCTCGTCGAGGTCAAGGTGGGCAACGCCGACTTCTGCGGCTACATCTGGCAAAAGCCGGACGGGCGCTCGCAGTGCATGGCCACCGTGCAGCGGGTGAAGGGCGACAAGGTCCCGGACGAGGCGAAGCCGGTGGCCTTCGACTGCTTCTCCGGCTGCCGGTACGTGGTGCAGCCGGTGGTCTACGAGGGCGACGTCATCGGCCGCATCGTGTTCGGGCCCTTCGTCCCGGACGGGTTGCTGCAGCTTCCGCGCACGCTCACTTCGATCGCGCCCGACTTCGACAGCGCGCTCGCCGCCTCCTACCTCCAGAAGATCCGCAGGGTGCCGCAACCGACCGCCGAGAAGATCATGAAGCACTTCTCGGAGATCCTCGACGTCCTCGTCTTCAGCGGGCACAAGAACCTGCTCACCGCCCGCCTTCACATCGAGGCGGTGCAGGAGAGCTACCGTGAGCTCCAGGACAAGAACCGCCAGCTCGAGGACAGCTTCGCGAAGCTGAAGGAACTCGATCGCCTGAAGTCGAACTTCCTCGCCACCATGAGCCACGAGCTGCGCACGCCCCTCACGAGCGTCATCGGGTATTCCGAGATGATGCTCGAGGGCCTCGGCGGTTCCTTGACCGACGAGCAGCGCGAGTACATCGGCATCATCATGGAGAAGGGGGAGAACCTCCTGCAGCTCATCACGTCCATCCTCGACATCACCAAGATTGAGGCCGGACGCATCCGGCTCGTCATGTCGGAGGTGGACTTGGGCCAGCTCCTCCGCGACGCGGCCGCCACCGTCCTCCCCCATGCCCGCAAGAAGAAGATCACCCTCGCCTGCGAGGTGCCCGACGATCTGCCCAAGGTGATGTCGGACCGCGAGAAGGTCCGGCAGTGCCTCGTGAACCTCGTCTCGAACGCCGTCAAGTTCACCCCGGCCGAGGGCAAGGTGACGGTGGGGGCGAGCGTGGCGCCGCCGGGGAGGGTGGCGCTCTTCGTCGAGGACAACGGCATCGGCATCGCCGAGGAGCACCTCGCGAAGGTGTGGGACGTGTTCTACCAGGTCGACGGGTCCAACACCCGCGAGTACGGCGGGGCCGGGCTGGGCCTCGCCATCGTGAAGAGCTTCGTCGAGGCGCACGGAGGCGAGGTGCAGGTGAAATCCACGCCCGGCAACGGATCGACCTTCACCCTGCTCTTGCCCCTGCGCCGCGAGAGTGTGGCCCCGGTGAGGGCGGCCCCTGCCGAGCGCCGGGCCTCCTGATTGGAAGGCCGCCTCCCAGGCGCCCCTTGACCGAATTCGAGCTCATCGACCTCTTCGTCCGCCGGGCTCCGCGCGCGGGGGAGGGCGTCCTCCTCGGCATCGGCGACGACGCCGCCGTGCTCCGGCCCCCGAGCGGGCACGAGCTCGTCATGACCGTCGACGCGGTGGTGGAGGGCGTCCACTTCGACCGCCGCTTCTCGCCCGAGGACGTGGGCTACAAGGCGCTCGCGGTGAACCTGTCCGACCTCGCCGCCATGGGCGCGCGCCCGCTGTGGGCGCTGTGCGCCCTCGCCACCCCGGCCGGCGAAAAGGCCTCGCGCCTGGCCCGGGTGGGCGAGGGCCTCGCCGCCTGCGCCCGCGAACACGCGATCGCCCTGGTGGGCGGCAACGTGACCCGGGCGCGCGACCTCTCCCTCACCGTCACCGCCGTGGGGGCCGTGCGCAAGAGTCGGCTGCTCACCCGCGCCGGCGGAGAGCCCGGCGATCTCCTCCTCGTCTCGGGTAGCCTGGGCGACGCCGCGGCCGGCCGCCTCGCCAAGGCTCCGCCCGCGCTCGCGAGGCGCCAGAGGCGTCCCGAGCCCCGGCTCGCCCTGGGCGAGGCCCTCGCCCCGCTCGCCCACGCCGGTCTCGACCTGTCGGATGGCCTCCTGCAGGACCTCGGTCACCTGTGCACCGCGGCCGGGCTGGGGGCGGTGGTGCGGCTCGCCCTTCTGCCCCTCTCCGCCGCCTACCGCCGCGCGACCTCGAAGTCGCCCCGCCCCTTCGACGCCGCCCTGGCCGGTGGCGAGGACTACGAGCTCCTCTTCGCCGTGCCGCCGGAGCGGGTGGGCGAAGCGCAGACCCGCGCTCGAAAGGTGGGCGTCCCTCTCACCGCGGTGGGCGAGCTCACCCGGGAGCACACCGTCCGCGTCCTCGATGCTCAAGGGAAAAAATACCCGATCCGCACGCGCGGCCACGATCACCTGCGCGCGAGGGGCGGGTAGCCCTTTGGACTTCGCCGGCGCGAGCACGTAGGATCGTGCCCTTCGCAGCGGCGCCCTTCCGAAGGCCGCGCCGCCTTTTCGGAAAAGAGGGTCGCCTTGGCGCGAGGGACACGGGACGAACGGCTGTCGTCGACGCGCCCGAGTGCGCGCTGGAGCGATGCAGCCCCCCATCTCGTGGCGGTGCGGGGTCGCGCCGCCGAATCGCCCCTGCCTCCTCCGCCCGAGAGCGGCCTCGCCATCTCGCTGCAGCTCAAGATCCTGTTCTCCTACCTGCTCGTGGGGGGCGTGCTCCTCTTCGCGGTGCCCTTCATCTTCGAGCACGTGCCGAGCCGGCTCCTCGGCGGCGCCATCGTCATCGCCTTCACGCTCGCCATCGGCTTCGGGCTCACCACGGCGCTCGCCCGGGTGAGCCGCCTCGCACACCTCAAGGCCTCGGCGGTCGAGATCTCGAGCGGCGACCTCAGCAAGACCCTCGCCACCCCGGTCGCCACGCGCATGAAGGACGAGATCGACGACCTCACCCTCAGCATCGCCACCATGCAGGAGAACCTGCGCGACCTCGTCTCGCGCATCCAGCGCACCGCCCAATCGGTGGCCGAGAGCGCCAACGAACTCTCCTCATCGGCCGAGGAGGTGAACGCCTCCACCGACGAGGTGGCCCACTCGATGGAGAACATCGCCCGGGGCGCCGAGGAGCAGAGCTCGCTCGTCGAGCTCGCCTCCAAGGTGATCGGCGACATCGCCGCCTCCATCGAGCGCACCGCCCGGAGCGCCGAGGAGGCCGCCCGCGCCTCGGCCGAGACGAGCACGAGCGCGGCCTCGGGCGGGGAGGCGGCCCGCCTGGCCGGCGAAAAGGTGAAGCGCGTCTTCGCCCGCATCGAGGCGGCGAGCGAGCAGGTGTTTGCCTTCGGGGAGCGGACGAAGGCCATCTCCAAGATCGTGGAGGCCATCACCCTCGTGGCCCAGCAGACGAACCTGCTCGCGCTCAACGCCACCATCGAGGCGGCCAGGGCCGGCGAGTACGGCCGCGGCTTCGCGGTGGTGGCCGACGAGGTGCGCAAGCTCGCCGAGAGCGCCGGCCGCTCGGCCGAGCAGATCTCGGGCCTCGCTGCCGACATCTCGGCCCGCGCCACCGCCGTGGTCGACACCATGAAGGAGTCGGTGTCGGTCCTCGGGGAGGGGCGCGAGGACCTCAACTCCATCATCCGCTCGCTGGAGGAGATCTCGAAGATCGCCGCCTCCGGGGCCGACAAGGTGGGCGTCATCAGCCAGTCGGCGCGCGAACAGCTCAAGGGTTCAGGCGACATGGTCCAGGCCATGGACCACATCTCGGACGTCGCCACCTCCAACGCCAAGGCCACCGAGCAGGTGCGCAAGGTGACGGCCGAGCAGACCGCGGCGGTGTCGCAGATGGCGAGCGCGGCTCAGGAACTCAACAACCTCTCGCTCGAGCTGCAGCTCGTCGTCTCCCGCTTCCGCCTGGACGCCGGGTCGGCCCCGTGAACGAGTCCGGCGAGAGCGCCGAGCCGGCCGGCCGCATGGTGGTCTTCCGGGCGGGCGGAGAGTGCTTCGCCCTGCCGCTGCACGCCGTGCGCGAGGTGGTCGTCCCGAAGCCTCCCTTCGCGCGGGTGCCGCGCGCGGTGAGCGGCGTGCGCGGCGCCATGAACCTGCGCGGGCGGGTGGTGGCGGTGGTCGAACTCGCCGCGCTCCTCGGCCTGCCCACCGAGGCGCTCGGCCCCTCCCAGGGGCACGTGCTCATCCTCGACCGGGACCGCCGCGGTCTCGGCCTGCTCGTCGCCTCCGTCCTCGGCGTGGAGGAGCTGCCGGGCCCGGGCGGCGAGAGAAGGTCGGCGCTCACCCGAGGGGTGGCCGAGGTGCGCGGCGTGGCCGTCACCCTGCTCGACGAGGAGGTCCTATCGGCGCGGGCCGCCGACCTGTTCCAGCCGGCCGACTAAAGCGGGGCCCGCCGTGTAGGGTAAAGGGCGGCATTGGAAGACGCCGGCTTGCCTTGTTCACGCCGCGCACGTGATGGTACGTTTTTCAAAACGGTCGCCGCCGGATCTCAAGGAAGAGGGACAAGCCCATGGCGAAACGGGTCCTCATCGTCGACGACGCCATCTTCATGCGCAACATGATCAAGGACATCTTCGCGGGGAGTGGCTTCGAGGTGGTGGGCGAGGCCGCCAACGGCCTCGAGGCGGTCGACAAGTACAGGGACCTCAAGCCCGACCTCACCACCATGGACATCGTCATGCCCTTCAAGAGCGGCATCGAGGCCACCCGCGAGATCGTGAAGAGCGATCCCAAGGCCGTCATCGTGATGTGCAGCGCCCTCGGACAGGAATCGCTCGTCATGGAGGCGATCGAAGCCGGCGCGAGTGACTTCATCGTGAAGCCCTTCAAGTCCGAGGACGTGCTGGCGGTGGTGAAGAAGGTCCTCGGCGACGGCTAGCGGCTCGGGGCCCTCGTCTCGGGGGAGGCCCCGAAGGGAAGAAGCGTTCTTCCGGTGATCCGGAAGCGGGCCCGAGAGAGCCCGTCCACCCAATGACCCTGGAGACCGCGAAATACCTGGCGCTCTTCGTGGCGGAGGCCAAGGACCGGCTCGCCAAGCTGGGGAGCGACCTCGTGAAGCTCGAGGGAGCCGCCCGCCAGAAGGCCGAGACCGCCCCCATCGTCGACGGCCTGTTCCGACATGCTCACAGCGTGAAGGGCATGGCGGCCTCCATGCAGCAGCAGGGGATCGCCACCCTCGCCCACCGCGCCGAGGACCTCGTCGATCTCTTCCGCCGCCGCGCTGCCACCCCGGACCCCGAGAGCGTCGACCTCCTGCTCGCCGCCGTCGACGCGCTCACCGCGATGGTCGGGCGGGCCGCCGCGGGCGAGACCCCCGAGCCGGAGCTCGCCCTCCTCGAGCGGCTCGGGTCGGCCCTGGAACGGGTGCGAGCGGCGGGTGAATCCCAGCCGGACTCGGCCTCACCCCCCCGGCCCCCGGCGGCCGTGGGGGGTCCCCCCGCTGCCCAAGCCCGCACTCCCGAGGGCGAGGAGCGAAAGCAGCCCGGCGAAACGCCGAGGCGGCTCGCCGTCGCAGTGGAGGTGGCCGCCTCCTGCCCGGTACCCGCCGTGCGGGCCTTCCTCGTCGTGAAGAAGCTCGGCCAGTTCGGACCGGTGAGACGCGCCTCGCCCTCGGTGGCGGACCTGAAGCTCGGGCGCCTCCCCGGCCGCACGCTCGAGGTGGTCATCGAGACGGCCTCGCCGCTCGCCACCTTGCAGCGCGCGCTTTCCCAGATAAGCGACCTCGCGAAGGTGACGGTGGAGGCGGAAGGAGCCCCGAGCGAGGAGGCGGCCGCTCCCGCGCCGCCCCCCCCGAGCGCGGAACCGCCCGAGGGCGGTCGCACCGTCCGGGTGCGCGTCGAGCTCCTCGATTCCTTCCTCGATACGGTGGGCGAGCTCATCCTCGCCACCGCACGGCTGCGCGAGCTCGGCCGCACCGTGCCCGAGCCGTACCGGCCCTCGCTCGAGGAAGGCGTGGACCGCTTGAACACCACCGTCAAGGACCTGCACGACCAGGTGATGGCGGTCCGCATGACCCCGCTCGCCCTCGTCACCGAGCGACTGCCGCGCGCGGCGCGCGACGTGGCCAGGCGAACCGGCAAGCAGGTGGAGGTCGAGGTGCAGGGGGCGGAGATCGAGATCGATCGCGCCATCCTCGACGAGGTGAGCGACGGGCTCGTGCACGTGCTGCGCAACGCCGTCGATCACGGCATCGAGCCTCCGCACCTGCGCATCCTGGCCGGGAAGCCGGCCACCGGACGGATCACCGTGACCGCCCGGCGCGAGCGCGACCGGGTGCTGCTCGAGATCGCCGACGACGGCAAGGGCATGGAGCCGGATCGGCTCCGCTTCTCGGCGGTGGCCATGGGGGCCCTCACCGAGGCCGCCGCCGCCGCCCTCCCCGACCGCGAGGCGCTCCTGCTCGCCTGCCTGCCCGGGGTGTCCACCGCCAAGGAGGTCACCGAGCTGTCGGGACGCGGGGTGGGGATGGACGCGGTGAAGCGCACGGTGGAGGCGCTCGGCGGCGCCCTCGAGGTGGCGAGCGAACGCGGCCAGGGCACGCGCTGGACCTTGCGCCTCCCTCTCACCGTCGCGGTGCAGCCCGTCCTGCTGGTGGACGTGGCGAGCGAGGTCTTGGGCTTGCCCATCGCCAAGGTGCACGGCGCGGCTCAGGTCGAGATGGCGCGGCTCGACACGAGCCAGGGCAAGCCGGTCTTGCCCTACCAGGGGAAGCTCGTCCCGGTGAGGGATCTCGGCTCCCTCCTCGGCTTCGGGTCGAGAAAGGAGCGCGCCCCCCGCTCGATCGTGGTCGCCGAGGGCGAGGGGGCTCTCGTGGGCCTGGCGGTGGACAGGCTGCTCGGCCAGCACGAAGCGGTCCTAAAGCCGCTCCTCCGCCCCTTGAACCTCGTCCCCGGCCTGTCGGCCGTCACCGTGCTCGGCAACGGCCGGCCGGTCTTCATCCTCGACGTGCAGCGGCTGGTGGCCGCATGAACAGGCCCGACCTCGGCCCGCGGCAGGTGGACGCGCTGCAGGAAGTCGCGAGCATGGGCTGCGGTCAGGCCCTCACCGCCCTCTCTCGCCTGCTCGGCCGCCGCATCGACATGGACGTGCCGGAGACATGGGTGGGGCAGAGCCCCGGCGCCGTCGCCGACTTCCTGGGGAGCCTCGGAGAGGACCTGGTGGCCGTGGGCGTCGTCCTGGAGGGGCTGCTCTGTGGCCACCTCGTCCTCGCCCTCCCCGGCCGCGACGCGGAACGCCTGGCCGCGGCACTGGGGTACCCGGTCCCCGAGGAGGGCGGCTGGAGCGCTCTCGCCGAGAGTGCAGTGCTCGAGTCGGGCAACATCGTCGGGAGCGCCTTCGTCTCGGCCATCGCCCGCATCGTGCACTGCAAGCTTCTCCTGAGCGTGCCGACCCTCGTGCGCGGCGGGGGGCGGGACTGCCTCGACCGGCTGGTCGACCGCGACGCGGGGCGGGTCGCCCTCGCGACCCGCTTCCTCGCCGAGGGCGAGACGGCCATGGAAGGGCTCATCCTCGTCCTGCCCGAGCCCTCCACGCTCCCGGCTCTGCTCGCGTCCCTCGACTTCGCGTAGTAAGGAAGCGGGGATGGACGAGAGGACCCTGCGGACCCTCCTGGCCCGGCTCTGCTCGGGGCGGGTCGGTGTCGACGAGGTGGTGGGCCGGCTCAAGGGGGCTCCCTTCGAGACCCTGGGTGACTTCGCCACCCTGGACACCCACCGCGCGCTGCGCACCGGCATGCCCGAGGTGGTCTTCGCCCAGGGCAAAACCCCGGCCCAGGTGGCCGCCATCGCCCGCCGGCTGGCTTCCCGCGGACCGCTCCTCGTCACCCGGCTCGACCCGGACCAGGCCGGGGCGGCGCGCCGTGCGGTGCGAGGTGCCATCTACGACCCCGTGTCGCGCACCTTGCGCAAGGGCCGCATGCGCCTGCCGACCCGAGGGCCGGTCGCGGTCTGTTGCGCCGGGACGAGCGACATCCCGGTCTGCGAGGAGGCGGTCGCCACGCTCGAGGTGATGGGGGTACGCGCCATCAAGGTCTACGACGTGGGGGTGGCCGGGCTGCACCGCCTGCTCGCCCGCCGCGCCGAGCTCGATCGCTGCGTCGCCCTGGTGGTGGCGGCGGGGATGGAGGGGGCTCTCCCCTCGGTGGTGGGGGGGCTCGTGAGCCGGCCGGTGGTGGGACTGCCCACGAGCGTCGGCTACGGCGCCTCGCTGGGCGGGATGGCACCGCTCCTGGCCATGCTCAACTCGTGCGCACCCAACGTGACGGTGGTGAACGTCGACAATGGCTTCGGCGCCGGCTTCGTGGCCGGGCTCATGGCCCGGGAGTGACCTTGGACACCATAGCCTTCCTCGAGCCTTTGGGCGGAATCGCCGGTGACATGTTCCTCGCCGCAGCCCTCGACGCCGGCCTCGACCGAGACGCTCTGGAGCGGGCACTCAAGACCCTCGCGCTCGACTTCCGCCTCGAGGTCACCCGCGCCGAGGCGGGCGGTATCGTCGGCACGCACCTCGACGTCATTCCGCTTCGGGATGGCCCGCACGCGCGCAGCCTGCGTGACATCCGCGAGCTCATCCGCCAGAGCGGGCTCGCGCCCAGGGTGAAACAGACCGCCCTCGCCCTCTTCGACCGCATCGGACGGGCGGAGGCCAAGGTCCACGGCGTCCCCATCGACGAGGTCCACTTCCACGAGATCGGCGCCGTCGACTCGCTCGTCGACGTGTGCGGCGCCGCGGTGGCGCTCGACCTCCTCGGGTGGCCGCGCCTCGTGGCTTCGCCCCCCGAGCTGGGGCGGGGCACGGTCGAGACCGAACACGGGATCTATCCGGTGCCGCCTCCGGCGGTGCTGGAGCTGCTCGCCGGACTGGAGGTGCGCCCGGGCGGGCCACCCGGCGAGGCCGTCACACCCACCGGCGCGGCCATCCTGGCCGGCCTGGCCGAGTTCGGTTCCCCACCGCCCTTCACGCTCCGAGCCATCGGCTACGGGGTGGGTACCGTGCGCTGGCCCGATCGTCCGAACGTGGTGCGCCTCACCCTCGGTGAGGCGCGATCGGGGCCGGGGCTCCCGGTGCGGGGAGGCCTCCTCCTCGTCGAGGCCAACCTGGACGACGCGACCGGCCAGCTCGTGGCGCGGGCCCTCGAGGTGGCGCGCGAGAGAGGCGCGCTCGACGCCTGGGCCACCCCCTGCACCATGAAGAAGGGCCGCCCCGGACTCGTTCTGGCGGCGCTCTGCCCCGAGTCGTGCCGCGACGCCGTGGTGCGCGCGCTCTTTGCCGAGAGCACCACCCTCGGCGTTCGGATGCGACCCGTCGACCGGGTGGAGCTCGAGCGCAGCCTCGAGCCGGTCGAGACCCCCTACGGGACGGTGCGGGTCAAGGTGGGCCGCCTCGGCGGCGAGGTCATGGGGGCGCATCCGGAGTACGAGGATTGCGCCGCGCGCGCGAGAGAGCGCAGCGTCGCCGTGAAGGAGGTCATGACGGCAGCCCTCGTCGCCTGGCGATCCCGGGCGGTGAGCCCGTAGCCTTCGCGGCAGGTCGGCGGAGCCACCCGAGCGCGAGCCCGGCGAGGCCTGCCGGCAGCCACACGAAGACGAGCTCCGAGCCGAAGACGATCGCCCCCCGGCGCGAGAACAGGCGGGACGCGGCGAGGGGTGCCACCTCGATCGGTCGGAAGGGAGCGAAGAATCGGGTCGAGGTGAAGGGCCAGAGCAGGGCGACACCGAGGCCACCGTTGGTGAATGCGTCGAGCAGGCCGTGCGAGACCGCCGAGGCGAAGAGGTAGGCGAAGCTCGTGGAGGGCTTCGCCCGCAGGTGCCGATGGCCAAGGGCTCCGACGAGAGCCAGAGCGAGAGCGAAGGCGATGGAATGGGTCGCCCCGCGGTGTCCGAATGCTGACCCGTAGGGGACACCCAGGTGAAAGCCCACCGCGTCGAGGTCGGGCACGACCGAGGCCACGAGACCCGCCGCGACGAGCCGGCCCGGCACCGAGCGGCGTCCCAGGCCGAGGCCGAGGGCGAGCGGAGCGGCGGGGTGCGAGAGAACGGTGGGCATGTCGGTGCTCGCGAACGGCCGAGCTCCCTCCTGTGAGGTGAGGGAAGCGCGCCTCCCCCCATTCTAAGGGCACGTCCCCCGCGCGGCTGTCCCAGGGGCTCGCCCGGCCAGCGGGGTCTGTAGGACTTCGGGAGATCACGCTCCGACGGTGAGGACCGCGTAGCCGGCGAAGGCGGGGAGCACCGTGGAGATGGAGTAACCCGACGGGTTCATGACGATCCGCTCGTCGGCCCCGCTGGCGGTCTGGAAGCGGGCCCGGCTGGCGGTGCCGGCCACCCGCAGGCCGAGGAAGAGGGTGGCGCCCTGGGCCGGGCCCGTTCCGAGGGAGACGAGGTGGGCGGCGAGCCGCTCCTCCTGCCGGTAGAGGGCGACCAGCATGGGGGAGCGACCTGCGACGCTGGCCGCCCGCCGTCCCTTGCCGATGAGGGCGGAGAGCGCGCGCGAAAGGGGCTCGAGCTGGCCTGGCTCGGGCAGCGTGCCTGGCCGGGGCGCGGGCAGGCGCCCGAGACCGATCGTCGTTCCTTTGCCCACCCGACCCGGAGAAGGCCGGGCGGGCGGCAGCGCGGGGGCTATCCTCCGGCCGACCTCGTCGACGGCCCCGAGCTCGCCGAAGACGAGGGCAGTGCCGCCCGCCTCGACGCGGCGCTTCAGCTCGGCCGACTCGAGCGAAGGAAGGGCAGCCGCTCCGGCCAGGACGAGGGTCGCTGTCGGGGGGGCCTCGGCCACCCTCAGCACCACCGGGGCCTGGATCTGGAGCGCCGCCAGCACATCGCCGGCCCGCTCCACCTGCTCGCGGTGCTCTCCGGCGGTCCACAGGTCGCAATCGGCCGAGTAGAGGACCGCGCACTCACAGACCGGCTGGGCAAAACCCGGCGCGCCGCGCTCCGCGGCGGAGTCCCGTGCGAACCGGCGCAGCAAGGCGAGGTCGGGGATGACCTTGCCCGGCTCCATGCCGATGACCTCGAGCCCGCAGGCCGCGGCCACCCCCGCCAGCCGTTGCACGAGGCGGGGCTCGAGCTCGCCCGAGAGGGCCACCGCGCAGCTGCGGCGGCCCGCGGCGGCCCGCAGGAGCCGGAACAGTCCGGCCCCGTTCGTCTGGGCGTCCGCCTTGGCCGGGAAGACGGCGGCGTCGAGGTGGCGCAGGCACCCGAGCTGGGCCGGTCCCACCGCCTCGAACTGGGCCGTGACGAGGAAGGAGCGGGCTGCGGCCCGGGCCGCGTCGCGGGCGGCCCGGGCGTGGGCGGCGACCGCGCGCTCGAGCGCCTCGGCCCGGAAGCGCCAGAACTCCCGGCCAAAGGGGAGCTTCTCGTAACCGAGGGCCCCGGGGGCCTGCGCGAGCGCCTCGCGGGTGAGGGCGAGGTAATCGAGAGGCATGAAGTGGTCGCCGTACTCGCGCGCGAGCTCGCGCGAGAAGGCGCGCTGGCAGTCGGGGCAGAAGCCGGAGGCGAGGATCCCCCTCGCCACCGGGGCGTCCGGGCGGTCGAGGTGGACGCCGGCGAACCCCGCCGCGAGCGCGCTCGCCACGTTCTGTTCCACCCGCGCGCGGTGGCGCGCCGAGACGAGGCAGGCGTGGAGCGGCCCAGGCGCTCCGGAGAGACTCCCGTCGGCGGCCCGGCAGGCTTCCTCCGGGATGGCGGCATGACCGGCCGCCACATCGGCGAGCGCGGTCGCCACCATGCCGGAGGGCAGCGGGTCGTCGAGCCGCGCGAGCAGAGGCTGCGCTGCGGCGACGCTGGCGAGCCGGGCGGCCTCCTCGGGCAGGGTCCCCGCGGGGAGGCGATAGGGTGCAAACGAGATCGGCACGGCCGGGCCGTTGGCTTTGCGTCGCACGGTACAACGAGCCCCTTAGACCGGCAATTGGGCCTCGGGCGGCTTCGGCCGAGGAGCACCTGGCACCTGCTCGCGCTGGGTCGTGCAGGTCGTGAAAAGTGCGTAAACCGGCGCGTTGACTCGGTTTCCGGCGGCGTGATAGGGCATTGACTCGGCGTCGTGGGGACGAGGGACAAGCGGGGTGCCTTTCCCTTTCGAGCTCCCCCGAACCGCTCTGGAGGAAGGGTCCGATGAATGACCTGTTCGGCAGCATGTTCAAGGCGTTCCACGACGGCGGCCTGGGGATGTACCCCATCGCCGTGGCCTTCGTCTTCGCGCTCACCATCGTGATCGAGCGGGTCCTCGTGCTCTATTTCCAGTCGTCGATCGACAAGGACGTCTTCTTGCGCGGCATCAAGAAGCACATCTACGCGGGCGACCTCGACAAGGCCATCAGCTACTGCGCCGGCCAGAAGCGCACTCCGCTCGTCTCGGTCATCAAGGCCGGCCTCATCAACGTCCCGAAGGGCGAGCAAGACGTGCAGGCGGCCATGGACGAGGCCACCCTGCGCGAATCGCCCAAGATCGAACGGCGCACCGGCTACCTGGCGATGATCTCGAACGTCGCCACCCTGCTCGGTCTGCTCGGCACCATCATCGGCCTCATCCACTGCTTCGGCGCGGTCGCCAACGCGAACCCGGCGGACAAGGCCACCATCCTCTCGCAGGGCATCTCCGAGGCCATGAACTGCACCGCCTTCGGCCTCTCGGTGGCCATCCCCGCCCTCGTCCTCTACTCGGTGCTGCAGGGGCGCACCCAGAACATGGTCGACGACATCAACGAATCGGCGGTGGGGGTCTTGAACCTCATCGTCGCCAACAAGGACAAGATGAAGATGCCGGCGGCAGTCGCCGTCGAGGAGACGGCGGAGTGAGCGGAGCGCCATCCCCCGCCCCGCGCAGGCCGAGACGGGGGAACGGCGAGGCAGAGAGGCAGAGCGAGTAAGACCCGGTTGACCTCGCGGCCCTCCTTGAACGAGGGCGCGGAAGTGGAGGAGACACGATGGGCGGCGGTGCGATGCCCGAGGCGGGCCACGGCAAGCGCAGGCGGCGCGCGCTCGACGCCAGCGTGAACGTCGTTCCGGCCATCGACCTGCTCTCCTGCTGCATCTCCTTCCTCCTCTTCACGGCGGTCTGGACGCAGATCGGACGGCTGCAGACCGCGCCGCTCGGCAACGGACCACCCGCCGAGACCCAGCCCACGAAGTCCCTCACCGTGACCCTCACCGTCGGCCAGAACGGCTACGTGCTCGCCACGAGCGCCGGCGCGCAGATCGAGATCCCCCTCTCCGGCCGCACGAGCGATGGGGCGGTCCTCTACGACCTGAAGGGCCTGGCCGAGCGCCTGAAGAAGCTGAAGAGCGACTTCCCCGACCAGGCCGCCATCACCGTGGCCGCCGATGACGCCGTGCTCTACCAGGACCTCGTCCACACCATCGATGCGTGCGTGGGCGCCGGGCTCGCCAACGTCTCGGTCATGGGAGCGTCCTAGCCATGGCCATCGTCACTCCCGGCAAGAGGCCCTCGGCGCGCTTCGCCACCTCGCGCATCCTGGGCGGCAAGATGTGGCGCGGCCGGCACACGACCAACGCCGACCTCAACGTGGTTCCCATGGTGGACATGATGACGATGCTCGTCATCTTCCTCCTCCAGCAATTCTCGGCGACCGGGGAAGTCCTCTTCATGCAAAAGGACATCAAGCTGCCCGACGCCCAGCACGGGCAGCAGATCGAGGTGGCGCCGGTCGTGGCCATCAGCGCCGCCCAGGTCGTGGTGTCGGGCCAGAAGGTGGCCGAGGTCTCGGAGGTGGAGAAGGACCCCTCCCAGATCATCGCCCCCCTCGTCGAGAAGCTCCGCGACGAGAAGAAGCGCTGGGACTTCATTCACCAGAACGATCAGGACCGCGACAAGAACTGGAAGGGCGAGGTGAACGTGCAAGCGGACGTGCGCGTGCCCTTCCGCATCGTGAGACGCGTCATGGCCTCGGCCGCCGAGGCCGGCTACGGCAACGTCAACCTCGCCACGGTCGAGGAGAGCACCATGGCCTCCGCCGCCGCGGCGCGCGTCCCCCGCTGACCGGAGAGGACCCCTCGGGGGCCGAGGCTGCCCCCCTTCGAGTGAGTGGCTGAATGCCACGCGGATCCGGGGTGGGCTCTTGCTAGGCTACCGACGCGTTCCGTACCATCTCCCACTCATCGGTATTGCGAGAGATTTTCAGCTGTAGACTGCAGTTCGACGAGCGCCAACGCTCCCAAGAGGGCCGGCCCTGCCATGACTATCCCGAATCTCATCACCTCGCTCGTGTGTGCCGCCGAGCCACATGCCGGAGGCGAGGCGAGCCTCGTCCTCCCGGACCTCACCTCCGTCAGTTTCCTTGGACTGTCTGGGAAGGGCCTGCTCGCCATCGGCTTCCTCGTGTCCCTGGCCGGGCTCGCCTTCGGCCTCACCATCTCCTCGCAGCTGCGAAAGCTCCCCGTCCATCGCTCGATGCTCGAGATCTCGGAGCTCATCTACGAGACGTGCAAGACCTACCTCGCGACGCAGGCCCGCTTCATCGCCGTCCTGTGGGCGTTCATCGCCGTCATCATCGCCGTCTACTTCGGGTTCCTCACCAACGGCGGCGAGGGCCTCGGCCTCGGGCGGGTCATCATCATCCTCATCTTCAGCCTGGTGGGCATCGTGGGGAGCTCCGGCGTCGCCTGGTTCGGCATCCGGGTGAACACCTACGCGAACTCGCGCTCCGCCTTTGCCTCCCTGCGCGGCAAGCCCTTCCCCACCTACGCCATCCCCCTCAAGGCCGGCATGTCGATCGGCACCATGCTCGTGAGCACGGAGCTGCTCATCATGCTCTTCATCCTGCTCATCGTGCCGGGTGACCTCGCCGGCCCCTGCTTCATCGGGTTCGCCATCGGCGAGTCGCTCGGCGCCTCCGCCCTGCGCATCGCCGGCGGCATCTTCACCAAGATCGCCGACATCGGCTCGGACCTCATGAAGATCGTCTTCAAGATCAAGGAGGACGACGCACGCAACCCCGGCGTCATCGCCGACTGCACCGGAGACAACGCGGGCGACTCGGTGGGCCCCTCCGCCGACGGCTTCGAGACCTACGGCGTGACCGGCGTCGCGCTCATCAGCTTCATCGTGCTCGCGGTGCCCGACGCCACCAACCAGGTGAAGCTCCTCGTGTGGATCTTCGCCATGCGCATCATCATGGTGGTGGCGAGCGTCGTCTCCTACTGGATCAACGAGGCCATCGCGGTCCGCCGCTACAGCCAGGTGGACAAGATGAACTTCGAGCAGCCGCTCACCCAGCTCGTCTGGCTCACCTCCATCGTCTCGGTGGCGCTCACCTTCGTCTTCTCGGCCCTCCTCATCGGCGACCTCGGCGACGGTACCTTCTGGTGGAAGCTCTCCCTCATCATCACCTGCGGCACGCTCGCCGGCGCCATCATCCCCGAGATGATCAAGGTGTTCACCTCGGTGAACTCCGCCCACGTGCGCGAGGTGGTGACCGCCTCGCGGGAGGGCGGCGCCTCGCTGAACGTCCTCTCCGGCTTCATCGCCGGGAACTTCTCCGCATTCTGGATGGGCCTCGTCATCGCCGCCCTCATGGGCATCGCCTACGGCGTGTCGACCCTGGGCCTCGGCGGCATCATGCAGGCGGCGGCGGTCTTCTCCTTCGGGCTCGTCGCCTTCGGCTTTCTCGGCATGGGGCCGGTCACCATCGCCGTCGACTCCTACGGCCCGGTCACCGACAACGCGCAGTCGGTCTACGAGCTCTCCCTCATCGAGAACATCCCCGACGTGAAGGCCGAGGTGAAGAAGGACTTCGGTTTCGAGCCCAACTTCGAGCGGGGCAAGGACTACCTCGAGGAGAACGACGGGGCGGGCAACACCTTCAAGGCCACCGCCAAGCCCGTGCTCATCGGGACGGCCGTGGTCGGCGCCACCACCATGATCTTCTCCATCGTGGTGCTGCTCACCCAGGGGCTGAAGACGAACCTCGACAAGCTCTCCATCCTGAACCCGGTCTTCCTCCTCGGTCTCGTCATGGGCGGCGCCGTCATCTTCTGGTTCACCGGCGCGGCCACCCAGGCCGTCTCCACCGGCGCCTACCGGGCGGTCGAATTCATCAAGCGCAACATCAAGCTCGAAGGGGTGGAGAAGGCCTCGGTGGAGGACTCGAAGAAGGTGGTGTCCATCTGCACCCAGTACGCCCAGAAGGGCATGTTCAACATCTTCCTCACCGTCTTCTGCGCCACCCTCGCCTTCGCCTTCCTGAACGAGTTCTTCTTCGTCGGCTACCTCATCTCCATCGCCCTCTTCGGCCTCTTCCAGGCCATCTTCATGGCCGACGCGGGTGGCGCTTGGGACAACGCCAAGAAGATCGTCGAGACCGAGCTCAAGGCCAAGGGGAGCGAGCTGCATGCCGCCACCGTGGTGGGCGACACCGTGGGCGATCCCTTCAAGGACACCTCGTCGGTGGCCATGAACCCCGTCATCAAGTTCACCACGCTCTTCGGCCTGCTTGCCGTCGAGCTGGCGATCGGCCTGCCGGGCGGCCTGCGCGCGGTGCTCTTCGTGATCTTCCTGCTCGTGGCGCTCTTCTTCATCCGCCGCTCGTTCTACGGGATGCGGATCGGCGGCGCGGGGCGGACCGGAGAGATCCCGACGGTGACGGCGGCCCACGGGTAGTAAAGTGACCGAGGCCTACTTACCCGGCCTCGAGGACCTCAGGGCGCGGCTCGTCGGCGCTTGCCGCGCCCTGAAGGTATTTCCCCTACCCGGTGTGGTCCTCCTGCCCGGGTCGACCACCCCCTTCAACATCTTCGAGCCGCGTTACCGCGCCCTCACCGCCGACGCGCTCGCGGAGGACCGCTTCCTCGCCGTCCCGACCCTCGTCTCCTCGGAGGGGGCGACCCAGCAGCGGCCCCCGCTCCACCCCATTGCCGGAGCCGGGTTCATCGAGGAGGCCGAGCGCCACCCGGACGGCCGCTACACCATCGTCCTGCGCGGCGTGGCCCGGGTGCAACTCGAGAGCGAGCTCGCGACTGGCAAGCCCTACCGCGAATTCAAGGCCGAGGTGCTGGAGGACCTCTACCCGGCCGGCGGCCCCGCGGCGCTCGTGAAGGAGCGCTCGGCCCTCGAGGCCTGCGCCCGCGCGCTCGCGAAGGTCCTGCCGGCCGAGTCCGGCGTGCCGAAGCTCGTCGAGCTCGCGGCCTCCATCTTTTCCCCCTCGCTTTTCGCCGACGTGGTGGCCGCCGCCGTGGTGAGCGAGCCGGTGCAGCGCCTGGCCGTCATCGAGGAGCGCCTGGTGTCGAGGCGGCTCGACCTCGTGTCGAGTGAGCTCGCGAGCATCATCCTCATGCTGTCGCGAGGCCGGACCCCCTCGGCTTAGGGCGACGCGCCGGGAGATAAAGCGGCCGCGGCTCTTGAAGCTTCCCGCCCCGCTCGCGAACGAAGGCGCGCTCCCCGGGCGGGGCCCTTTAGGGCAGGACGAGGAACTCCGCGGCAGCCTTGGCTCCGCGCGGCAACCGCAACCTCGTGGGATCGCGAGCGCTCTCCAGCACGGCGTCGACCGCCAGGCGAGCCGCCCGGCCGAGCTCGGGGGTGAGCGCGGCCGCGGCCGGCGCCACCTCGGGGAAGTAGTGCGCGACGAGTCTCATCGCCCCGTAGAGTGCCCTCTCGAGCCCGGCCGCCCGCGCCCGTGCCCGCAGCGTTTCCAGCCGGGGCGCGTCCGAGGGATCGAGCCGGACGAGGAGCTCGCGCAGGTCGACGAGGAGGAAAAGCGGCCCGTGCAGGCCGGCGAGGCCGAGGTCGGCGGCGGTGAGGAGCAAGGCGTCGCCTGCCGACGGGCGAAGGACGCAAGGTCCGAGGGCCGGGAACGGCTCGCCGCGCTCGAACACGCCGTGGTCCTCGGTGCGTCCCTCGACGAGGCCCTCCTGGATGCGCAGGGTGATCCGGCCGTCGCCGAGGGTGGCGGTGTGTCCGCCCCGACCCTCCATCACCGACGAAAAGCCGGCTTCGGCGAGAGAGGCCGCGAAGGGCGCGCCCTGCGGCCCGCGCACGATGAGACGCAGATCCCCCACCGGACGGAAGGCGAGATGGGGGTAGAGCCAGTCGACGTAGGCCGCCCCGCCGAGGAGTACCGAGGGCACCTCCACCCGGCGCAGGGCTTCCTTCAAGGTGACGAGCTTGAAGACGTTGTCGTTCACCACGCCCTGGTAGATGGGAAGCAGCCGCTCCCGGAACGAGCGCGGCACCCCGGCGCCGAGGGGATGGTTCTCGAGCTGGTAGGAAGCGAGCGGGGCGAGGCCGTGCGCGTCGAGCACCCGGGCGAGCTCCTCGAGGTCGCAGGACGGCAGGGCACCCGGCGGGTCGAAGGCGCACACGGCTCGCAGGGCATCGAGGAGGGCCACGGTGGCCTCTTGTAACGAGAAGGGCAGGAGCGCGCGCGGCGCCCGATGACCGGAAGCGACCTACCGCTGGTCCACCGAGGCGGGTCCCGGGCCGTGGCAGGCGAGGAGGAGCAGGCCCCCCATGATGCCCGCGTTCTTGAGCAGGTGAAGCATCTGGGAAGCGTCGCCGCGCAAGGCCGGGTGGAAATGGAAGATGTACGAGACGACCGCCACGTAGACGCAGGCGGCGAGCGCGCCTGTGCGCGCCCGCAGACCCAAGACGAGGAGGAGTGCCACCAGGAGCTCGAAGGCCCCCGAAGCATAGGCGGCCGCCGTCGCGAAGGGCAGGCCGTGCCCGGCGATGCTCGAGGCGGCTCGGCCCGTCTGGGAAAATTTGTGGTAGCCCGAGTAGGCGAAGATGGCCGAGAGGAGCAGACGGCTGAGCAGGGGTGCCAGCGTCGCGAATGCGGAGGTCATCCAGGGGCCTTTCCCCTTAGGGCACAGGCGCAGCAACGGCCATGGAGCGCTCCTTCATACCTCGGCGAGGCTTGCCTTGAGAACTCGAGAGTTGAGGAAGGAGTCGCAAAGGACCGGGACGCCTCTAAGGCCAGGGCCGCACCGTCGCGAAGTAGGCCTCGCCGCCTTTCTCTGCGGTCACCTGATGCACGATGCGCTGGTCCTTCGAGATGGTGAGGCGCGAGCGCGTGCCTCGGGCCGTGACCCGGACCTCGAAGGTCACCGTGTCCTTGCGCGAGTCGACGAGGGTGAGCTCGAGGGTGGTGCCGTCCGGCAAGGCGAGGGCGAGGGGCCTATCGAACTCGAGGTCGGCGTGCTCCTCCCTCACCTCGTCCCAGCGCACGTAGGCGAGCTTGCCGAGCTGCTGGGCGAGGTCGGCGAGCTTCGGATCGACCGAGGGAGGACCCTGGCGCGAGCCCTTGAGGATGCGCACGCGCACCGGGACGGTGCCGGCCGCCGCGGCGGCGGGGGCCAAGAGGAGCACGAACGCCAACACCGAGGCCCCAAGGCCCCACCTCGCCGACATGGTCGCTCCCTTCACGAGCCCTCGTGCCCCTCGTCCCCGAGCAAGACGACCGGGCCGTCGCTCGTCTCGAGCACGATCGGGCTTTGCCCCTCCGTATCCACCTCCACGAGCGCCGGGGGTTCGGGTGCCCTCGCGGAAAGGTACACGAGCAAGCCCAGAGCAACGAGCGCCGAGCCGAGCGCCGAGGTGGCGAGGGCGAGGCGGTGCCGCCGCGCGAAGGCGAAGAACCCGCCTCGTCCGCGCCTCCGCGCGTAGGCCGGGATGCGGGCAAGGACCTCGTCCGAGAAGTTCGTGAAGTCCCGCTCGCTCGCCGCGGCGAGGAGCGCGCCCTCGATGAGGCCCGACGTCGCCTTTTCGTCGGCCAGCCGGGCCTGGCATGACCCGCAGGTGGCGAGGTGCTCGCGCAGAGCCTCTTCCTCGAGCGCGGTGAGCTCGCCCGGGCGGGCCCCGATGAAGGGCGCGAAGGCAAGGCATCGGCTCACGACGAGCCCTCCTTCACTTCCGCCCCCTCTCGCGATCGGGCCGCATCGCGCAGGTCGCGCAAGAGGGCCTGCATCTTCTTGCGTGCGTGGAAGAGCCGGCTCATGACCGTGCCCCGTCGGATCCCGAGGCGGGCGGCGAGCTCCTCGTAGGAGAGGCCCTCGAGCTCGCGCAGGACGAGGATGGTCCGGTGCTTCTCGGGAAGAGCGGCGAGCGCCTCCCCCATGCGCGAGGAGAGCTCGCGCCGAATGAGGTTGTGCTCGGGATCGCTCCCGAGGCTCGTCGCGAGCAGGCCCTCGCCACCCTGGGCGAGGTCGGCCGGGCGCACCTCCTCGAGTTCCTCCTTCGTGGAGGTACGCTCCTTGCGCAGGGCGTCGATGGCGAGGTGGCTCGCGATCTTGAGGATCCAGGTGGAGAAACTCGAATCGCCCTTGAACTCCGCGAGGTGCTGATGCACCCGGACGAAGGCCTCCTGGGCGACGTCCCAGGCGAGATCGCGGTCGAGCACGATGCCGAGCGCCACGGCATACACCTTCCTCTGGTAGCGGACGATGAGCGCTCGGAAGGCTTCCGGCTCACCGGCTCGGGCCCTTGCGACGAGCGCGAGATCGTCAGCTTCCATCGGGACGTGCGAGGCGCCGTGGAAATTCACCGCACTGTGGATTCATACCACAGCCCCCGGGCCCGCTCCGCTCACGGGGTGCCCGAGGGAACTCGCCGGGGCCAAACGCGGGCTTTGGGGCCGGTGCGGAGTTACTATGCAGGGCCACGCCTTTGGAATGGCTGAGAAGCCAGCCTGTTGGCACCTTCGATGACGCCCGCCTACACCGAGATCGCACGGGTCCTCGACCGGGCTCGGCGCAGGCAGGCGTGGATCGTCGTCGGGACCGATCTAGCGCTCGGCGCCTCGGCCGTCCTGCTCGTTCTCCTCCTCGGTGCATACCTCCTGGGGCGAGGGAGCCTATCCCCCGGCGGGGTGCGGCTCGCCGCCTTGGCCCTGGTGGGCATCACCCTCCTCGCGGCCCTCGCCGCCCTGTCCCTGTCGCTCATGCGGCGGGCATCCACGCCTTTGGCGGTCGCCCATGTGGTTGGGGCCGCCGTCCCCGAGGTGAAGAGCGACCTCGTGAGCTCGGTCGAGCTGAAGGAGGCGAGTGAGGAGATCGCCTTCTCGCGGCGCTACAGCATGGCGCTCGTGGCGGCCCACGCCGAGAGCACGGCCGGGCGGGTGAGCGGGCTCGACCTCGCCCGGGTGGTGCCGTCCTTCCCGGTGCGGAGGTCGCTCGCCGTGCTCATCGTGGCGGTCTTCGCGAACCTCGTCGCGCTCGCCCTGTCCCCGAGCCTACTCGGCTCGGGCTGGCGGCGCCTGTTCACGGGAAACCTCCCCGAGGCGGTGCGCCGGACCGAGCCCATCACGGGCGACATCGAGGTGACCTACGCCTACCCGGCCTACATGCGGCGCGAGTCCAAGACGCTCTCCGGCACCGGCGGGGAGATCTCGGCGCCCAAGGGGACCGAGGTGACCCTGCGCACCCGCGCCGACCGCAAGGTGGAGCGCGCCGCCATCGCCATCGCCCCTGCGGGCGAGAACGGGAGCGGCCCGGCGCCGAACCCGGCGGGCGCGCCGGCCAAGGGCAAGAGCGCGGCGGCCCCGAGGATCTACGGGCTCGAGGTGAAGGGCGGCCGCGATCTCACCGGCCGCTTCCTCTTGGAGGAGCCAGGCAGCTACCGCTTCCGCTTCTTCAAGGGGCCAAAGCTCGTCGCCGAGGGCCCGGCGCTGCCCATCGCCATCGAGGCCGACGCCTTTCCGGAGGTCCGCATCAGCGCGCCGGCCCAGGAGGTCGAGCTCGACGCTCGGGCCGTCGTCCATGTCGAGTGGAATGCCTCCGACGACGTGGGACTGTCCGAGCTCGCGCTCGTCGTGAAGCCCCCCGAGGCAGAGGAGCGGCGGAAGGTGCTGCGCACCTTCGATGGGGTGCGCCAGGAGTCGGGGGTCGCGGACCTCGACCTCGCCCCCTACCGGCTGGCCGAGGGCGAGAAGCTCCTCTACTGGCTCGAAGTGAAGGACAACGACACGGTCTCCGGGCCCAAACGTTCGGCTTCCTCTACCCATCTCGTCAAGGTTTACAGCGAGTCCGAGCACCAGCGCGCCGCGCTCGAAAAGGCCCGGGCCCTCTGGGAGGAACTCGTGCGGCTGCTCGGCGATAGGCTGCGGCTCTTCGAGCGCGAGGGCGGCCGCATGGCGACCGGCGCCGAACCCTCCACGCCCGAGGGACTCGCTCAGGCCCAGGTCCTCGACGGCCGCACCCGGGAGCTCCACGAGCGCCTTCGTTCGAGCGCGGAGGAGCTCTACCGGGACAAGGCGGCCCCGCGCGAGCTCGCCCGGGCCCTCACGAGCGTCGCCTCGAACCTCCGCCCCATCGAGCAGGAACTCTCGTCCTTGCGCGGCGCGGTGGCCCGCGTCCTCCGCTCGCGGAGGACCGTCACCGACGCCCTCACCGCCCACCTGCTCGACCTCGATCTGAGGCTCGATGGCGAGCTCGAGCGAGACGCCCTCTACCTCGAGCAGCTGTTCGACCGGGAGAGGGCCGAGGACCTCGTCAAGGTCGCGCGGGATCTCGCCAGCCGCCGCCGGGAGCTCGCGAGTCTCCTCGAGGCCTACCGGCAGGCCCCCACGGAGGAGAGCAAGAAGGAACTCCTCGCCGAGGTGGCCCGCCTGCGCAGCCGCATGCAAGACATGCTGCGGCGGATGGCCGAGCTCGCCAAGGGCCTGTCCGACGAGCACATGAACCAGGAGGCGCTCGCCGAGCTCTCGAAGTCGCAGGACGCGCTCAAGGGCCTCGACGAGGTAGAGCAGAAGCTCGCGCACGGCGACGTGGAAGGCGCCCTGCGTGCGCTCGACCAGCTCGGCAACGCCATGCAGGAGATGCTCTCCGCGCTCGAGCACACCGCCGGAGAACAGAGCCCGGAGAGTGCCGAGCTCATGAAGGCGATGCTCGCCCTGAAGAGACAGCTCGAGGCGGTGGAGGCCGACCAGAACGCCTTGGCCGGGGAGACCGAGGGCGCGAAGGCCGACTACCAGAAGAAGATCGCCGGCAGGCTGAAGGAGCTCGAGAGCCTGCTCGCCCGCCTGCAGGGCCTCACCGCCGATGCCCGCCGCGAGCTCGCCCAGGCGGAGAAGGGGGTGAGCCTGCGCTCGGAGGAGGACTTCGCGCAGTCGCGCGACCGACTCTCCGACCTCGAACGCGCTCTTTCGACGCGCGATCTCGACTCCGCCCTGCAGAGCGTGAAGCGCGCCCTCCCTTCCATGCAGCGGCTCGCCACCGGGCTCGAGGACGACGCCAGCATCGCCGAGCACTACAAGGCGCTGCAGTCGAAGGATCCCAAGGAGCTGCGCGACGCCCAGAAACACGCGGTGGCCTCCCTCGGTCCGGCCCGCCGGGTCCGAGACGAACTCGAGGAGCTCTTCCCGGACCCGAAGAGCGTCCTCTCCCCCCGCGAGCAGCAGAGGCTCTCCGAGCTCTCCATGCGCCAGGGCGAGCTCGAGAAGAGGCTGGAGGAACTCGCCGAGAGGCTCTCCCAGCTGGGGGAGCGGGCGCCCATCTTCCCGCCCCAGGCCAGGGAGGCGCTCGGGAGCTCCGAGGAGCACATGCAGCGGGCCCAGGGCGAGCTCGCCCAGAAGAATCCCCAGCGCGGCCGTGGCGAGCAGGAGCTGGCCCTCCAGGACCTGGCGCGCTTCCGGCGCGGACTCGAGCAGATGGGCAGGAACGGCCAGCGCGGCGCGGGGGGCTTCCCCTTCCCGTTCGGCGAGGAATCGGCGCGCGAGGAGGGAGACGGCCAGGACCCATCGGGCGACAAGGTGGAGATCCCGGGAGCCGACGCCTACAAGGTGCCCGATGCGTTCCGCAAGGACCTCCTCGACGCCATGAAGCAAGGATCGCCCGACGCCTACAAGGGCGAGGTCGCCCGCTACTACGAGGAGCTCGTCAAGTGAGCAAAGCGCTCCTCCTCCTCGCTCTGGTCCCCGGGCTCGTTTCGCCCCCACGGGCCGCGGCCGAGGAGAGAAGCGACCTCTCCGAGCTGCGACGCGCGGTGGCCGCCCTCGACGACGAGGACGTGGGGGCGGCCGAGGCGCTCGTCGAACCCGTGCTGCGCGAACACCCGGCCGACCGGACGGCCGAGACGGTGGCCGGGCTCGTCCGCTTCTACGAGCAGCGCTACGGGGAGGCGGTGGACCTGCTCGAGAAGGGGGGCTTCTCGACCGGCAACACCGACTACCTTGGGCTCGCGCGCGCCGCCCGCGACATCACTCGCGACCACGCGCGCTTCGAGGGCGAGCACTTCATCGTCTCCTATCCGAGGGGCAAGGACGAGGTGCTCGTGCCCTACGTGCTCGAGGCGCTCGAGGGGCAGCGGCGCGCCCTCGAGGACGACCTCGGGTGGGCGGCTCCGGGCAAGGTGACGATCGAGTTCTTGAACGACACCCACGAACTCTCCCGCATGTCCACCCTCACCGAGGAGGAGATCAAGACCTCCGGCACCATCGCCCTCTGCAAGTTCAACAAGCTCATGGTGGTCTCGCCGAAGGCCCTCTTGCGCGGCTATGACTGGCTCGACACCGCCGCCCACGAGTACACCCATTACGTGGTGACCGCCCGCACCCACAACAACACTCCGGTCTGGCTCCACGAGGGCCTCGCCAAATACTCGGAGTCGCGCTGGCGCGGCCAGGGCGGCGAGATGTCGGCCTGGTCAGCTTCCCTGCTCAAGCGGGCACTCGCCAAGAAGGATCTCGTCACCTTCGAGCAGATGTACCCCTCGATGGCGAAGCTCCCCTCGCAGGAGACGGCGGCCCTCGCCTTCGCCGAGGTGGAGATGGCGGTCGACTACCTCGAGGCGAAGGGCGGCCGGCCGCTCATGAACCGCATCCTCGACCTCATCGAGCGTGGCACGAGCGCGGAGAAGGCGGTGGCCCAGGCGCTCGGGGTGAGCTACGAGGCGTTCCTCGCCGACTGGAAGCGCTTCATGGCCGCAAGGCCCCTGCCCGAGGCAGGGGCCGACGAGCACAAGCTCCGCTTCAAGGGTGACTCCAAGCACGGCGGCGCCCACTCGGAGTGGGCGGAGATCCCGGACGACAGGGCGCGCGGCTTCGCCCGCCTGGGCGAGATCTTCCGCGAGCGCGGCAACTGGGAAGCGGCCCGCATCGAGTACGCCAAGGCGGTGCAGCGGGTGGGAGAAGCCTACCCGGTCCTCGCCGACAAGTATGCGCTCGCCGCCATGATGTCCGGCCGCGACGAGGAGGCCGAGAACGCCCTCGACGAGGCGCTCAAGCACCACCCGCACTACGCCGCGCTGCACCTGCACCTCGCAAGGCTCGAGCTCAAGCGCAAGAACTGGTCGCTCGCCGCGCAGCAGCTGCGCCTCGCCAACGCAGTCGATCCCTTCGACCCCGAGATCCACGCCGGCCTCGCCATGGCCGACGAGGCGCTCGGCGCCCGCGAGGCGGCCGCCCGGGAGGCCGCCTTCGAGAAGCTCCTCGCCCACCCCTAGCCCCAAAGGACCCCATGGACACCACCGCCCGAGGTCACCCTCAGCCCCATGCCAGCGGACCCGAGGCCGACCTCGCCGCCGTGAAGGAGCTTTCCGAGGCGAGGCGCATGCTCCTCGCCCAGATCGAGAAGCGCATCATCGGTCAACGGTCGGTCGTCGAACACCTGCTCGTCGCCCTCTTCGCCCGCGGGCACTGCCTGTTCGTGGGGGTGCCCGGGCTCGCCAAGACCCTGCTCATCTCGACGGTGGCCGAGGTGCTGAACCTCTCCTTCAACCGCATCCAGTTCACCCCGGACCTCATGCCCTCCGACATCACCGGCACCGACGTGCTGGAGGAGGACCACACCACCGGACGGCGTGCCTTTCGCTTCGTCCCCGGGCCCATCTTCTCGAATCTCATCCTGGCCGACGAGATCAACCGGACCCCGCCCAAGACGCAGGCGGCCCTGCTCCAGGCCATGCAGGAATACCGGGTCACCGCCGGCGGGCAGACCTATCCGCTCGAGCTGCCCTTCCTCGTGTTCGCCACCCAGAACCCCATCGAGCAGGAGGGCACCTACCCCTTGCCCGAGGCCCAGCTCGATCGCTTCATGTTCTACGTGACGGTGCACTACCCGAGCGCGGAGGAGGAGGCCGAGATCGTCCGCTCCACGACCGGGGCCAGCCGGCGCGCCCTCGAACGCGTGCTGTCCCCCCACAAGATCCGCGACCTGCAGGACCTGGTGCTGCGGGTGCCGGTGGCCGACCACGTCATCCGCCACGCGGTGGAGCTCGTCCGCCTGACGAGGCCGAAGGAGCCCGGAGCGCCCGACTTCGTCCGGGAGCTCGTGGAATGGGGAGCCGGGCCGCGCGCCAGCCAGTACCTCGTCCTCGGGGCCAAGGCGCGCGCCATCCTGGACGGACGCATGGCCGCCTCCATCGAGGACGTGCGCGCCCTCGCGAAGCCGGTGCTGGTCCACCGTGTCATCACCAACTTCCGGGCCGAGTCGGACAACGTCACCGCCGAGGAGGTGGTGGGGCGCCTGCTCGAGCAGGTGAAAGCCTGACGGCGCCCTAGGACCTCTCGACCGCGCGATGAACGACCGTCCCAAGCTCCTCGACCCAGAGATCCTGGCCCGGCTCGCCACCCTGAAACTTCGGGTGCGCACCATCACCGAGGGCGTGCTCTCCGGCCTGCACCGCAGCCCGCACCACGGTCAGTCGGTGGAGTTCGCCGAGCACAAGGAGTACGCGCCCGGCGACGATGTGCGGCGCATCGACTGGAAGGCCTACGGCAAGTTCGACAAGTACTACGTGAAACAGTTCGAGCAGGAGACGAACCTCAGGGCCTACCTCGTGGTGGACGGCTCCGGGTCGATGGCCTACCGGGGCCGGGCGGTCTCGCTCTCCAAGCTCGAGTACGCGAGCGCGCTCGCCGCCTCGCTCGCCTACCTGCTCGTGCGCCAGGGCGACGCGGCCGGCCTGGTGGCGGTGGCGGAGAGGGTCTTGCGGTCGGTTCCCCCGCGCGCGGCCGCGGCCCACCTGCCGCAGATCGTGGCCGAGCTGGAGAGACTCTCCCCCTCGGGAACAACCCAGCTCGCCTCGGCGGTCGAGCACGTGCTCGAGCGCGCGCCACGCCGCAGCGCCGTCCTCTTCTTCACCGATCTCTTCGACGCAGAGGAAGGCGTCCTGCGGCGCATCGCCCAGCTCAGGCGACACAAGCACGAGGTGACGGTCTTCCACGTGCTCGACCGGGACGAGCTCACCTTCCCCTTCGAGGACCCGACGCTCTTCCTCTCCATGGAGGACGGGCGCCAGGTCGAGGCGAACGGGCGCGACGTGAGGCGCGGCTACCTCGAGGTCCTCGAGCGCTGGCTCAAGGAGGTGCGGCGCCGCGCGGCCGAGGCCGACCTCGAGCACGTGCTGTGCCCGACCGACCGGCCACTCGACGAGGTCCTCCTCCCCTTCCTCTCGCGCCGGGAGCGCCACGCCGCGTGACGCTGTCCTTCGCGAACCCCGCCCTGGCCTGGGGCCTCTTGGCAGCGCTCGTGCCGCTCGCCATCCACCTCTTCTTCCGGCGGCGGCCCAAGCCCACGCCCTTCCCCGCCATCGACTTCATCCTCAGGGCGCGCCGGGAGACCGAGCGCCGCCTTCGCCTGAAGAAGCTCCTCCTCTTCGCCGCGCGGACGCTCCTCGTGGCGGCGGTGGCGGCCGCCCTGGCGCGCCCCCGCTTCGAGCACCCCGAGGAGGCGAGCGCGGCCCCGGCGCGCGGGCCCTCGGCCGTCGCCCTCGTCCTCGACGCCTCGGCCTCCATGGGGTACCGGCTCCACGGAAGCACCCTCTTCGAGCGGGCGCGCACCGACCTCATCGAGGCGCTCTCCGGCCTCTCCGGCGAGGAACCGGCGACCGCCCTCGTCTGCGGAGGCGCGGCCGCTTTTCTCGCTCCTCCGCCCACCTTCGACAAGGCGGCCGTGCGAAGGGTGCTCGCCGAGGCGGAGCTCACCCAGGGTTACGCCGACATGACTGCTTGCGTCGCGGCCGCCACGCGAGCGCTGTCCTCGGGCAGCGGAACTTTGCTCGGCAAGCGGGTGGTGGTGGCGACCGACCTCACCGCCTCCGCCTGGAGGCTCGATGCTCCCCCGCCCATGGTCGAGACCCCGCGGGGGGCCCAGCGGCCCGAGGTGACCCTGCTCGACGCGGCCCGCGGCGCCGACCTCCCCAACCTCGCGGTGACCGAGCTCTTCGCCGAGCCCGACGCCACCGTCGGGCCGCGCGGCTACCGGGTCAGGGCGACCGTGGTGGCGAGAGACGGAAAGAGCCGTTCGGGCGCGGAGGGCAGGCCAAGCCGGCTCGGCCATGACGTGGAGCTCCAGCTCCACGCGGGGCCGCCCGGCGCGCCCCTCGCCATCCGCTCCTACGTCGAGCTCCCCGCCGACGGAGCGGTGAAGAAGGCCCTCGCCTACCGCTTCCCGAAGGGGGGACCCTCGGTGCTCTCGGTCTCGCTCCTCCCCGGCGACGCCCTCGAACTCGACGATGCGCGCGTCATCACCGTGGACGTCCCGCGGGACGTGAGGGCCCTCGTCGTGAACGGCGCTCCCTCCCCGGTCCGATACCGCGACGAGGCCTTCTTCGTGGAGGCGGCGCTCTCCTCGCAGGCCTCGCCCGTGCGCACCACCGTGCTCGACGCCGAGTCCCTCGACAGGGCACACTTCTCGGACTACGACGTCATCTTCTTGCTCGACGTCCGCACCCTCGGGCCGAAGTCGGAAGAGCTTCGGCAGTTCGTAGAAGGGGGGGGCGGCCTCTTCATTGCACTCGGTGACGAGGTCGACCCCGAGCGCTACGACGCCGAGCTCGGGCCGCTCCTCCCTCGGCCCCTCCACGTCGTGAAGTCCGCCGCCGAGGGCGGTGGACCCGCAGGGCCTTCCCGCGCCGCCCGCTTCGCCGACATCGACTGGTCGCACCCTGCACTCGACATCTTCACGGGGACTTCGCGGGAGGGTTTCTTGGGAGTGCGCACCTCCCGGTACATGCTCCTCAAGCCCGTCGAGAACAAGGCCGCCCAGAGCGAACGGGTCCTCGTCTCCTACGACGACGGAGCGCCGGCGCTGGTGGAGGCACGGCGCGGGCAGGGGCGGGTCATGCTCTACACCTCCACCGTCGACCGGTCCTGGTCGGACTGGGCCATCCGCACGAGCTTCCTCCCGGCCATCCAGCGCATCGCGGCCTACCTGTCGGGAGGGCTGGAAACGGAGCACAACGCTCCTTCCGTGGTGGACACACCTCGCGCAGTGGTGGTCGGCGAGGGGCAGAAGCTCCTCGCGGTCGTGGGGCCCGACGGCAAGGAGCGGCCGGCTTCCTCGCTCGCCCAGGGAGATGAACGGCGTGCGCCCACGCTCGTCCCCGACCGGCCCGGTCTGTGGCAGGTGAAGGTGGAGGAGCGCGGACAGGCTCACCTCGACCCGCGGCTCGCATTCGCCGTGGTCTCCGACCCCCGCGAGAGCGACACCACCCGTCTCGATCCCAGGGAGCTCACCGCCTACTTCGGGGGTGCCTCCCACGCCCGCCTGGAGAGCGACCATCCCGCCGGCGAGAAAGCAGTACCCCTCTGGTCTATCCTGTTGGCGCTCGGCCTCGCCGCCTTCGTGGCGGAGGGGCTGCTCCTCGCGTGAACAGGCCTCCGCGCCCTCGAGGGGCGAGGCAAAAAAAGGAGACTGGTATGGCCAGGCTCGATGAGGCGGTCGCCTCGCTCTTCGCGGTGGGCTTCGAGGGCCTCGCGCCCTCGAAGGAGGTCCTGGAGCTCATCCGCCGCGGCGTGCACGGGGTGGTCCTCTTCGGCCGAAACGTGGCGAATGCCGAGCAGGTGGCCGAGGTCGTCGCCGAGCTCAAGCGCGCCGCCGCGCGCCCTCTCCTCATCGCAGTGGACCAGGAGGGCGGGCGGGTGGCGCGCCTCAAGGCTTCTCACGGGTTCACCGAACTCCCCTCCATGAGGGCCCTGGGTAGGACGGGGGACGCGGGGCTCGCCTTCGAGGTGGGGGCCCTCCTCGGGCGGGAGCTGCGGGCCGTGGGCATCGACCAGGACTACGCACCGGTGGTGGACGTCGACACGAACCCCTTGAACCCGGTCATCGGCGACCGGAGCTTCTCCTCCGATCCGGCCGAGGTGGCGCGCCTGGGAGCGGCGCTGGCGCGCGGGATCCAATCGGTCGGAGTCGCCGCCTGTGCCAAGCACTTCCCGGGTCACGGCGACACGCGGGAGGACTCCCACTTCGCCCTGCCGCGCCTCGTCCACCCCATGGAGCGGCTCCTGGCCGTGGAGCTCTTGCCCTTCCGGGAGCTCGCCCGGGCCGGCGTCGCCGCCATCATGACCGCGCACGTCGTCTTCGAGGCCCTCGATGCCGCCCGGCCGGCCACCCTCTCCCGCAGGGTGATGGATCTCCTCCGTTCGGACCTCGCCTACGACGGCTACGTCCTCTCCGACGACCTCGGGATGAAGGCGGTCGCCGAGCACTTCTCGCTCGAGGAGGTGGTGCCGGGCGTCCTCGCGGCCGGCGTCGATGCGCTGCTCGTCTGCGAGAAGGCGGAGGTCCAGCACCGCGCCATCGACCTCGCCCGCGCCGCGGTGGAGGAGGGAAGGGTGCCGCAGGAGCGCCTCGCCGAGGCGGGCCGGCGCGTCGCGAGGCTCTTGCGATTTGCGGGGCCGCCCCCCGATCCGCGCCGGGCGCGGGAGTACCTCGTGACCGAGGCACACCGCGCCCTCGCCGCCCGGCTCCCCGCCCCGGCCGGGGGGCGAGATCCGACGGCCGTCGCCTAAACTGAAGTTCTAGCAGTCACAGCGGTAGCCAGGCTTAGGAAGCCCTTGTTTTCCAGGCATTTGGGAAACCAGTCGACATTCGTCGGCTTGCGAAATGTGGGCATGTGTGATCGCATTTATTTCTTGTAATAACGAATTTATATTGGTATATGTTGGGCATGCACATTCACGTCGTGCCCAACCGCGGCTCGACTCCCACCGTGCTCCTTCGCGAGTCGGTTCGCGTGGGCGACAAGGTCCGCAAGCGCACGCTCGCTAACCT